>Ga0210085_1000977_pt1 | contig 11606 bp, 10 predicted proteins | sample China_Galinas_PW_5_FD_184866 | JGI IMG/M metagenome (GOLD analysis project Ga0210085, IMG submission 184866) | Wetland microbial communities from San Francisco Bay, California, USA, that impact long-term carbon sequestration - China_Galinas_PWC_D1... | ecosystem: Environmental > Aquatic > Marine... | reverse complement strand
GACGGCGGCCAGGGCCGCGGTTGAGCTCCCCGGGGATGTGGCCGAGCGCCGCTTAACGTGTGGCCGGTGGGACGACGCCGACGGAATCCCGCATCAGCACTGGGCAAATCGCAAACGTGAAGACCTCATGGCTTGCCGGGGCCAGATGCGGCCCCGATCGCCCTGTGGCGGCCTATCTCACGATCCGGTGGCGCAGCGCTCGTCCGCGCAGCCGTCGTCCTCGTCGAACCCGGCCCCGTCGAGCGGGGAGCCGACGCAGCATCCCTCGCCGCGCCAGGACTCGCGCCCCTCCTTGACCGCGACGGCGGCGATCAGCAGGCCGACCAGCGGGTCGAGCCACCAGGCCCCGGCGAGGGCGTTGCCGAGCAGGCCGACGAGGAGCGCCCCGGCCAGGTAGGCGCAGAGCATGTTCTGGCGACCCTCGCCCTTGGTCGCGGCCGAGCCGAGCTGCTCGGCGAGCCGTTCCTTGGCGATCGCCAGGATGGGCATCAGGACCACCGAGCCGACCGCGAGGCCGATCCCGACCCAGCTCACCTCGGGATGCTCCCCGCCGGCGAGCGTCCTCACCGACTCGTAGGCGACGTAGGGGGCGAGCAGGAAGAACTGGACTGCGACGAGGCGCTGGGCGCGCTGCTCGGCGGCGTGGGAGAAGACGCGGTGCCCGGTGAAGCGCCAGATGATGATCGCGCTGGCGATGCCCTCGATCGCGGAGTCGAGGCCAAAGCCGACCAGGGCGATCGAGGAGGCGAGGACGCCGGCGGTGATCGCCACCGCTCCCTCGATCGTCATCCAGCCGAGCGAGAGCCAGGAGAGCAGGCGGACCCGGCCGGCGAGCTGCTCGTAGCGGTCGCGGCTGATCGCGGCGACAGGGCGGGCGGCGGGAGCGTCGACGAGCGGCAGCTCGGCGCCGCTCATAGGACAATCTCCTCCCCCCGGCTCACGTGCTTTTCCGGGCCCATTCTAGGCGAGCAGGCCGGCGATGCCCTTGACGACGGCGGCGGCGCCGAGCGCGGCGGCGCCGATGATCGCGGCGCGGCGGCCGTTGCGGGCGAGCCAGGCGCGGAAGCGGTCGACGGCGTCCTGGGTCCGGTCCGGAGCCAGCGCGTAGCCGACCAGCGGCAGCTCGATCAGCAGCAGCTGGATCAGGCAGAAGCCGACGACGAGCAGGGTGGTCGCGACGGCCGAGGCGCCGAGCGCGTCGATGCGGCCCAGCCCCGCCAGGTAGGAGGCGCCGGGAAGGCTGAGCAGGACGCCGACGACGAAGGCGATCCGCGGCGAGCCGCGGCCCAACAGGCGCAGCGACAGCGATTCCTTTTCCTCGCCGCCTTCCGTGCGCTCGCGGCCGCCGCGGTCGCGGTCCCTCGCGAGAACGAGGGCGATCAACAGTCCGAGCGCCCCGAGGACGACGTCGCCGGCGGGACTGAGCGTGCTCTGGCTCGTGCTGACCGCGCTCGAGCCCTGCAGCGCGAAGACGATCGTCAGGCCGAGGCCGATGCTGGCGAGGTAGGCGCCGAGGAGATAGCCGAGCATCAGCCGCCTCGGGCTATCCAGCAGCATCATCACCGTCACCGCCGCGAGCAGGGCCGGGTTCAGCATCGAGAGCAGCGCCAGCAGGAAGATCTGAAGGAGGTCGCTCACGCCGGGGAGTATCCCCCGCGGCCCGGGGTCCCCGCGCGGGCGAGGCTCGCCGTCCTACCGCGGGCCTACCCTGGCCTCCATGTCCTGGCGCACGCGTTGGCGGATCTACGAGTACGTCCGCAACAGCATCTGGATCGTTCCCGCCCTGTTCGGGGCGGTGGCGATCGCGCTCGGCATCGCCCTGCCCGACCTCGACGAAAGCGTCGAAACGACGATCGGGATCTCGTTCGGCGCCGAAGCGGGCCGGTCGGTGCTGGGGGCGCTCGCCGGCGGCATGATCACCTTCACCGGCTTCGTCTTCTCGATCCTCCTGCTCGCGGTGCAGTTCGGCTCGAGCCAGTTCTCGCCGCGGATGCTGCGCCGCTTCCTCCGCGACCCGGTGACCAAGGTCTCGCTCGGCATCTTCATGGCCACCTTCATCTACTCGCTGCTCGTGCTGCGGGTGATCGGCACCGCCGAAGACGAATCGTTCGTGCCCAGCAACTCGATCTCGGTCGCGCTGGCGATGCTGCTGCTCAGCATGATCATGTTCCTCGAGCTGATCAACCGCACCACGCAGGGGCTGCGGGTCGCCTCCGTGGTCAGCGGCCTCGGCCGCGACGCGCGCCGGATCGTCGACCAGGCCTACCCCGAGCCGGCCGGCGACGCCGAAGAGGGGCCTCGACCGGTCTCCGCCGGGCCGGCCCGGACGGTCGTCAACGACGGCGAGCCCGGGGTGCTGCAGAGCGTCGACGTCAAGGGGCTGGTCGAGCGGGCCCGGCAGGCGGGCGCCGTGGTCGAGCTGGTCCCCAGGGTCGGCGACCTCCTCCCGCCGGGCGCGACCCTGTTCCGCGTCCACGGCGACGCCGCGGGCGCGATCGGGGACGAGTGGCTGCAGAGCGCGGTCGCGGTCGGCGACGAGCGCACGATGCCGCAGGACCCCGCCTTCGCCTTCCGCCTGCTCGCCGACATCTCCGCCAAGGCGCTCTCGCCGGGGGTCAACGACCCGACCACCACGACCCAGGTGCTGGACCAGATCGAGCTGCTCCTCCGCGAGCTCGGCGGCCGCCGCCTCGGGCCGGGGATCGACCGCGACGCCGACGGCGAGCCCCGCCTGGTCCGCCCCGTCCCCTCCTGGGAGGACTACCTGACCCTGGCCCTGGACGAGACGCGCCAGTACGGCGAGGGCTCGGTGCAGGTGACCCGGCGGCTGCGGGCGCTGCTCGAGGACCTGCGCGAGGCCGTCCCCGAGTTCCGCCGCGCGGCGATCGACTCGGAGCTGCGACTGCTCGACGACTCGGCCGACCGAGCCTTCACCGACCGCGACGACCGCCTCTCCGCCGGCGCCCGCGACCGGCAGGGGCTCGGCGCCGCGGGGCTGCGGCGGTAGCGGGCGCGGTCCGGTCGCCTGCGGCTCGTGGAGGGCACGCACCTCCGATGCGGTAGAGGTTTGTCCCGTATGGCGGGACAAACCTCTACCGCATCGCCTCCGCGAGGTCGTCAGGAGGCGCTCCACTCGCCGACCGTGCGTCGCAGGCGCAGGTAGGAGACCAGGCCCGGGACCATCGGCAGCCAGAACGCGAAGGCGCGGTAGCCGAGCACGGCTCCGATCGCGAGCCCGGCGTCGACCCCGAACCCGATCAGGGCCCCGATCATCCCTCCCTCGACCCCGCCGAGCCCGCCCGGCAGCGGCAGCAGGTTGCCCAGCATGCCGGTGAAGTAGGCCATCACGAGGACCGCGAGCGACGGAGGCTCGCCGAAGGCATGGAAGCAGGCCCAGAGCACGGCGATGTCGAAGCCCCACCAGCCGAGCGCCCAGAGCAGGGCGGTGTCGCGATTGCGCAGCAGCGCGATCGCGCCCCGCACCCCCTGCGCCACGGTGGACGCCCCCTGCGCCAGTGCCGACGCCCAGAGAGCGATGCGCGGGGTGCCGAGCAGGCGGTCCCGGGCCCGCGTCGGGAACTCACGCGGCAGTCTCGCGGCCAGCAGCGCGCCGAGGATCACGACGGCGCCGAAGATCGCGGGCACCACGGTCAGCCCGAAGGGCGCGGGCCCGGGCAGAACGCCAACCCGCAACCCGACGCCGAAGAGGACGAGGGATGCCATGAAGACGGCGTAGATCGCCACGTAGAAGGTCGTCAGCCGGCTGGCGACCTCCTGCCGGCTCATCCCGCTCCGGCTCAGCGCCCAGGCGCTCAGCGCGATGCCGCCGGCCCCGGCGAGAGCGAACAGCCGCGTCGCGGCGACTCCGGCCATCGAGATGTCGTAGCTCTCCCGCCATCCGATCCGCGAGCCGGGCGCCGCGAAGATCCGGTGGAAGGCAAAGATGTAGGCCGCGTAGGAGCCCGCCTCGAAGAGGACCGCCACGCCGAGCCAGAGCGGATCGCCCTCCGAGAGGCGACCCCAGGTCTCGTCGAGGCCGGCGATCCGCGGCAGGACCAGGTAGAGGCCGACGGCACCGGCCACGAGGGCGATCGACCCCCAGATGAGGCGCCGTGAGCTTCCCGGGGATTGCTCCCGCACGCCAGCACGGTATACGGGACCTTCGCACCCTCGCCGTCATGTCGCCCTGCACGGAGGTCCCGCCGAATCGGGTCCGCAACCCGGACTATCCGAGCACGAGTCGGTGCGCCTTTTGGGTGCTCAGGACCCAAAAGGCGCACCAACTCGTTCGGCGAGCAGACCCACCGCTCGACTTCGCCCCGCTCGACACGCAGGTGACCCCCTTCCCGGGCGGGTGGGAATCCGCGAGCCTCGCCGCGCGTGAGCTACTCGCCGGCCGTCTCCCGCTGGACGCGGATCGCCTTGGCGAGGGCGATGCCGAGGCTCTTGGGGCGGCCGTCGACCCGCACCTCGCAGGGGCCGTCGAAGGGCTGGCGGCCGATCATCTCCATCTCGTCGCCGATCCCGATGCCCTGCTCGGTCAGGTAGCGCAGCTTGGCGGGGTCGGAGTCCGAGACGCGGACCAGGGTGCCGCGCTCGCCGGGCTCCAGCGCGGCGAGGCTCTCGGTCGGCCCGTCCTCGACGTCGAGCTCGCGGGTCGGGATCGGGTCGCCGTGGGGGTCGAAGGAGGGGTCGCCGAGCTTGCGGGCGATCGCCTCGACCAGCCCGTCGGGGGCGGCGTGCTCGAGCTCCTCGGCGTAGTCGTGGACCTCGTCCCAGGGGATGTCCAGCGAGCTGACCAGGAACGACTCCAGGAGGCGGTGGCGGCGGACCACCGAGAGCGCCAGGCGCTCGCCCTCCTCGGTCAGGGTCACCCCCCGGTAGGGGACGTAGTCCGCCAGGCCCGACTCGTCGAGGCGGCGCAGCATGGTCGAGACCGAGCCCGGCGTGTGGTCGAGCCGCTCGGCCAGGTCGGTCGTCGAGGCGCCCTCGCCGGCCCGCCCGGTGAGCGAGTAGATCGCCTTCAGGTAGTCCTCGACGGAGGCGGACGGAGTCTCGACCCGGGTCGCTGCCATCGGCGCAGGATAGCGCCTGCGCCATCGATTTCGCCGCTGTTGGAACAAAAGTTTGCGGCTGGGGACTTCGCCCGGACGGCCGGGTGGCGGCGGCCCCGGGCTCAGAGCAGGCCGCTGATTTCCGTGTAGAGCAGGTAGGCGTTGAGGCCGGTGACGACGGTGGCGACCGCGGCCATCGCGGCGGTCGTGATCCGCCGGTTGACCATCTCCCCCATCACCTCCGCGTTGCGGGTGATCAGCAGCAGCGGGATGACCGCGAAGGGGATCCCGAAGGAGAGGACGATCTGCGAGTAGACCAGCGCGTCGCTGGTGTTGACCGCCAGCGCCAGGACGATCAGCGAGGGCAGCATGGTGATCGCGCGGCGCACGACGAGCCGGATGCGCCAGCCCATGAACCCTTCCATCACGACCTGCCCGGCGTAGGTGCCGACCGACGAGGAGGAGAACCCCGAGGCCATCAGGGCGATGCCGAAGGCGAGCGCGGCGCCGCCGCCGACCAGCGTGTCGAGGTGGGCGTGGACCGGGCCGAGCTCGCTGATGCCTTCCAGGCCCGGCTTGTGGAAGAGGGCGGCGGCGATGCAGAGCATCGAGAGGTTGACCAGCCCCGCGATGCCGAGGCCGATGACGCAGTCCAGGCGGTTGAAGCGCAGCAGGGTGCGGCGCTCGGCCCGGTTCGCCGCGGGTATCCGGTTCTTCTGCAGCGCCGAGTGCAGGTAGACGACGTGCGGCATCACCGTCGCGCCGATGATCCCGACCGTGAGGCTTAGCGTCCCCGCCCCTTCCAGGCGGGGGATCAGCCCGCCCGCGATGCCGGCGTAGTCCTGGTCGCCCGAGGCGAAGAAGACGTAGAGGAAGCCGGCCGCGACCATCCCGAGCAGGGCGATGATCGCCAGCTCGAACTTGCGGTAGCCGCGCTGCTCGAGGGCGAGGATGCCGAAGGCGATCGCCGCGGTGATCAGGCCGGCCGGGAAGAGCGGGATCCCGAAGATCAGGTTGAGGCCGAGGGCGGCGCCGACGAACTCGGCCAGGTCGGTCGCCATCGCGACCACCTCGGCCTGAATCCAGAGCACCAGGTTGGCCCGCTTGGGGAAAGCCTTCCTACAGAGCTCCGGCAGGCTTTGCTGGGTGGACAGGCCGGCCTTCGAGGTCAGGTACTGGACCAGCATCGCCATCAGGTTGGCCATCACGATCACCCAGACGAGCAGGTAGCCGTATTCGGCCCCGGCGGCGAAGTTGGTCGCGAAGTTGCCCGGGTCGACGTAGGCGACCGAGGCGACGAAGGCGGGCCCCATGATCGCCAGCGAGGCGCGGACGCGGCCCTTGTCGAGGATGTGCCGCAGCTCGCTCGGAGCGCCCAGGGCGGGCGTGTCGGGCAGCGTCGCGGCGTCCTCGGCGCCCGGCCGCGGGGCGTCCGGCCTCGTCCCTGCGTCGCTCACCGGCGCGCTTCTCTCGGAACTCTCGCGACAGTCGCCATTCGGCTGACCCTAACAAGAAAGTCATCAGCGCCAAACTTTGAAGTCAGCGACTATGCCATGCCGGCGCGGCGGCAGGGGCTGTGGACCGGCACCTCGGCCCTCCGCGGGCCGAAACCGGCGCCCGCGCGCCGGACGGACTTCATTCCCCGCGCGCCTGCCGCAGGCGCTCCAGATCCTCCAGGTCGCTCGGACGACCGGCCTGCCGCTTCAAGGCGACGAGGTCCTCGTAGCTCGCAACCTTCACCGACAACCCATCCATGTCGACCTCGACGGCGGCCGGCGAGAGCATCTCCCACAATTCGCTCTCCCCCAGCCACTGCATCACGTCAAAGCGTCCAAGCTGGGTCCGCAGGACCCAGTTGCCTCCCTGCGCGAGGGTCTCGGGGTCGAGGGGATCGGGCAGCTCGCCGGCGTCGAAGTCTCCCGCCCCGTCCAGCTCAGCGTGCAGCCCGCGCAAGACCGCGGCCAGTCGGTCGAGGTTCTGGCGCCCGGGAGCCGGGACGACGTCGAGGTCCTTCGTCGCGCGCACATAGCCGTGAAAGCCGACGGCCACGCCACCGATCACGATGTAGTCGACTCGCTCGGCCGCGAGTCGCTTGAGAATGCCGAGGATGTCGAGCTCAGGCACCGCGCGAACGGCGGCCCGCCTCGGCCACGCGGGACATGAAGCGGGATAGCTCACAGACCTGCTTCATGCGCTGAGCCGGTTCCAGCTCCAGGTAGTCGCGCCGCAGACGAGCGCGCTCGACCTCTCCGTGGGGCGTCCAGTTTCCGACTCGAGTGCGTCCTGCCGCCATCACGGCAATTCTATAGTCAGCGATGACAGGCCTGGGCGACCGAGTCGCGGGGCGCATCGCACCCTCCCTCTAACCTTCAGCCGATGGCAGCCAGCGCCCGCCCGGCCCCGCAATCCTTCGACCCTGCCGCCTACCGGTCGTTCCGCTTCCTGAGCAGGGAAATCGACGGCGGCGGCACGGTCTCGCTCCGCTACGCGCTGGACGACGAGATCGAGTTCGTCGAGCGCTTCGAGCTGCCGCCAGGGACGCGGGTCTCCGACGAGGACAGGGCCCGGGTCGAGGGGATCCTCGCCCTCCTGCACTGGACCGCCGGGGTCAGCTACTACAAGACCGCCGCGCCCCCCGAGGTCGAGGCCGATCCCTGCCCGCCCGCGGCGGCGAGGCTGCTCGAGGCGCTCTACTCGGAGGGCCTGGGCGAGTTCGCCTACACCAACGACCTGGCGGCGCTGCCCAGCCCCGGGTTCCCGGCCGGGGAGGCACCGACCTCAGCCCCCCCGCCCCGCCACAGCGACCGGGTCCTGGTCCCTGTCGGCGGCGGCAAGGACTCGGCGGTCGCGCTGGAGATCGTCCGCGAGGCGGGCACCGAGGCCGCCCTCTTCTCGGTCGGCGACGCGGGGCCGATCGCCCGCACCGCGGCTGTCGCCGGGCTGCCGCACCTGGTGGTGCGCAGGCGGCTCGACCCCCAGCTCGTGGAGCTGAACCGGGCCGGCGCCCTGAACGGGCACGTCCCGATCACCGCGATCGTCTCCTGCGTGGCGCTGCTCACCGCCGCCCTGCACGGGTTCGACGCCGTCGCGATGGCAAACGAGCGCTCCGCGTCGAGCGGCAACGTGAGCTGGGGCGGGATCGAGGTCAACCACCAGTTCAGCAAGGGCGCCCGGGCGGAAGCGCTGATGCGGGCGGCGCTGGCGGAGCTGGGGGCCGGAGTCGACTACTTCTCGATCCTGCGGCCGGCTTCCGAGCTGGCGATCGCGCGGGCCTTCGCGCGGCTGACCCGGTACCACGAGGCCTTCTCCAGCTGCAACACGAACTTCCGCCTCGACGGCTCCGTCCCCGCGGAGCGCTGGTGCTGCGACTGCCCGAAGTGCCGCTTCGTCTTCCTCGTCCTCGCCCCCTTCTGCGACCCGGCGCAGATGCTCGCGATCTTCGGCCGCGACATGCTCGACGACGAGTCGCAGCTCGAGGGCTTCGCGCTGCTCGCCGCCAGCGGCGGCTTCAAGCCGTTCGAGTGCGTCGGCGAGGAGGAGGAGAGCAGGGCGGCGATGAGGCTGCTGGCGTCCGACCCGCGCTGGCGCGACCATCGCGTGGTCAGGCGCCTCGCAGCGGAGGTGCTGCCCCGGTTCGCCGCCGACGACGGCATCCCCGCCGAGGCGCTGGCGCTCTCCGACGACCACTCCGTCCCGGCGGGGCTGATGCCCGCGGTTCGTGCGCTTCTCGGATCTTGAAGGCGCCGCGGTCGGCGTCTGGGGCGCCGGCCGCGAGGTCCGCTCCTTCGCCGCGCAGCTGCGCCGGCGGCTGCCCGGCGCGCGGATCGCGGTGGCCGCCTTCGACGCGCCGCCCAGCGCGGCGGAGGTCGAGGCGGTCGGCGCGGACGCCCGGGTGGCGGTCGGCGAGGAGGCCGTCGAGGCGCTCGCGCGCTGCGACGCGATCGTCCGCTCGCCCGGCGTCTCGATCCACCGCCCCGATCTGACCGAGCTGCGCGGCCGCGGCATCCCGGTGGCGACCGCGACCGGGCTCTGGCTCGCCGAGCAGGGCGGTCGCGGGGTGGTCGGCATCACCGGGACGAAGGGCAAGAGCACGACCGCCGCCCTGGCCCACCACCTCGCCACCGCCGCCGGCCGCGACGCCGCGCTGGCCGGGAACATCGGCGTCCCCGCCCTCGACCTGCTCGACCGCAAGCCGCCGGAGCTGGTCCTGCTCGAGCTCTCCAGCTACCAGATCGCCGATCTGGAGCAGGGACCGGAGACGGCGGTGATCGTCAACCTCCATCCCGAGCACCTCGACTGGCACCGCAGCGAGGCCGCCTACCGCGAGGAGAAGCTGCGGATCTTCAAGCTCCCGGGCGTGCGCACCGCGGTGGTCAACGCGCGGATGCCGGAGCTGCTGGACGCGGCCGCCGGGGTCGAGCGCCTGGTCACCTACGGCGAGCCGGGCGGGTGGGACTGCGACGAGGCCGGCGTGCGCCGCGCCGACGAGCTGGCGATCCCCGCCGCCGACCTGCCCCTGCCCGGCCCGCACAACGCCCTCGACCTGTGCGCGGCGCTGGCCGCCCTGGAGGTCGCCGGGATCGAGCCGCCGCTGCCGCAGGCGGTTGCCGGCTTCGCCTCGCTGCCCCACCGCCTGCAGCCCTGCGGCGAGCGCGACGGCGCGACCTGGGTCGACGACAGCATCTCCACCACCCCGGAGTCGACCCTCGCGGCGCTGGAGGCGTTCCCCGAGCGGGACGTCGTCCTGCTCGCCGGCGGCCAGGACCGCGGCCAGGACTACGGGTGCCTCGGCGCCGCGCTGGCGCGCCGCGGCGCGGCCGTGGTCGGCATGCCGACCACCGGCGAGCGGGCCGTCGCCGCCGCCCGCGAGGCCGGCGTCCCCCCCGAGCGCGCTCCGGTCGCGGCCGACCTCACCGCCGCGGTCGAGCTGGCGCGCGGGATCGCCGCACCCGGCAGCGTCATCCTCCTCTCCCCCGCCGCCCCCAGCTACGACCGCTTCCGCAACTTCGAAGAGCGGGGCGAGCGGTTCCGGGAGCTGATGAGAGCGCCCTAGGCGGACCCCTCGCCCGCCGCGGTCAGCGCGGCGTGGAGCCGGCGCAGCGAGCGGATCGCCGAGCGGATCTCCTGCAGGTATTTGTGGGTCTTGAAGACATGGGCGAGGCGCGGGTCGACGAGACCGGGGATGACGCCGGCCACCTCCACTTCGACCCCGTGGGGAAGGCCCAGCGTCCGCAGCGCGTCGGCCTGCTGGAAGGGAACGTAGATGTCGGTCGTGACGACCAGGATCCGCTCGGCGGCACCGAAATCGACCCGGTTCGCGGCGAGCCAGGCGAGCGTGTCGGCGGTGTTCGCCCGCCGCGTCTCCGGTTCGCTGGACGGGGCCGCGGCGACTTCGACCGTCGTCCCCGATTCAGTCCGGTACTCATGGACTCGCCAGGAGGCGTACGGACTCTCGCCGTCATCCCTGTCCGTGGCAACGAGCTCCTCAAGACCGAAGGCCTTGCGCACGCCGCGGTCCATCGCCTCGAACTCGTCGCCGGCCGAAGCCCCGGCGACCGGCTCGAACAGATTCACCTCACCCTCGGAGAGGTTGCGGAAGGCGCCGATCGCAACGACCTTTCCGACCTCGAGCTCGTTCTTCTCCATGACCCGAGCCGTGTACAGCGGGCGCGAGATGCAGGCGCGCGCCAGCCCGCCGAGGATCAGCACCACGTCGTAGCGACCCCGCGGCTCGACGCCGCCGGCGGCAAGTCCCAGCGCGGCAGCGGAGCGTTCGACCTGCTTGCGCGTCTGGAGCGGAAGCGTCGGCTCCTCACCGATGTCGCGCTCCCCGCTACGAGAGTCCCAGCGGTCCGAGAAGTCGTCCAGCCAGGCCAGCAGCGAGGCCAGGTCGAGGTCCTCCGGCGGCGGCTCGCCGAAGGCGCCCACGACCTCTCGCAGCGCCTGCGACCGCGCCCACTCGTCGATCGCGTCCAGCAACCCGTCCGCGCCCCTGGGGAGCGGCGGGACAGGCAGCGGCAGGAGATCCCGTTGCTCCAGCTCGTCCATCGCCTCGGCGGCTACCTTGCCCGCGTCCTTCCTCGACTTCTTCGGCGGCATGGTGGTGCGGGCAAGGGCGATCTTCGCGAGCAGGGACGCGCTCTTCGCGGCCTCTTTCAGGTCGACCGGGCCGTCGAGCTGCGCGCGCTGGCCGAGCGCCTCGCCGGCGCGGGCCGTAGCGACGCGCAGCAGCTCGGTGCGCCGCGCGTCCCCGGCCGGCAGCAGCATCGCCCGGTAATAGGCGACGATCGCGACTCCGTTGACGCAGGCCGCGATGTGCGGGTGCACCATGCGGTCGTAGATCCTGCTCCGCCACTCCGCGACGTCCTCGTAGATCCGCTGGGCCGCCGCCAGGTGCTCCCCGGCGCGCGCCGGGGAGCCCTTCGCCTTGGGCACCCGCACCCCGGCGAGGTTGTAGCGGCTGCGCGCCTTTTCGGCGGGAGGAACCACGTCGTCGGGGAGCGCCTGCCGGCGCCGGTCGGCCTCTTCGAGGATCTCCTGCGCTTCGTCAAG
>Ga0210085_1000976_pt1 | contig 11609 bp, 15 predicted proteins | sample China_Galinas_PW_5_FD_184866 | JGI IMG/M metagenome (GOLD analysis project Ga0210085, IMG submission 184866) | Wetland microbial communities from San Francisco Bay, California, USA, that impact long-term carbon sequestration - China_Galinas_PWC_D1... | ecosystem: Environmental > Aquatic > Marine... | reverse complement strand
GAACCTCGTGCGATCAAACAAAGACCCAAGCCTTTCGCGCGATTGCAAACGACTCGTCGCACAGCGCGCAGAAACATCGGGTTATACGGCCATCCTCAGAGACTGAGGGCTTAACCGAGTGCCATTCAAATGGCTAATTAAGAAAGAGTGCGACATAGTGTCGCATAGTAAAATAATGTGGACGCCAAAACAGAAGTCACGAATCGCGTCATCAGTTCGATTGCCACTGATCTGCTTTCGCCCCATTCCGTCCGATTTCAGTACCTTTCAAACATGCCCAAGATCGCCTGGAATGTCCGGTTTTTCCGAAAGACGACATTTCGAGCCAGCTGGCTTATGACCGGGTTGGAGCTCCGGGCATTCAGTCTGTTTGAAAGTAAACGCCATGAGTACATTGCTTGAAACCGTCTTGTATGCTCGATGTATTTGTGAACTTCGGGGGTTGGGACAGTGATATGGATGTGACATTCTGGCTTCCCGTCGCTAAGCTTCTCCACTTGTGTGGGCTCATTTTATGGCTAGGTCCGTCGGGAGGCGCCTGGTTGTTGCTGCAATTGGTCAAACGGCGCCTGGACCCTCAAAGCGCCGAGTACCAGGCCCTGTACCGGGATTTTCTTCCCTTCTTCTGGGTGGAACACTTTGGTCTGATCATGTTGCTTGGTAGCGGCGTCTGGCTCTTGAGTCTGTACGGTCTTCCCGCCCTGGACTGGACCTGGCTCAGGATAAAACTCGTCCTCGTGTTGTGTGTGATCGTCCCTATCGAGACCGTCGATATCTGGTTCGGTCATGTCCGACTACCCCGGTGGTTTTCATCCGGCAGGGTGGGTACCGGAGTAAAGGGCGAGGTGGATGCCTACGAAGCCTATGAACGCAGGTTCGTGCCGGTTTCCCTGCCGCTGCTGTTGACCGCGGTTGTGGTCATCCTGTGGCTGGCTGTGGCCAGACCAGTGTGACGCTGTCATGTTCCATCCGCGCAATATCAATCACTCCCATCTGTTTGCCGACAAGGAGGTCACACCCGATGAACGCGACAGACGCATGCATGAAATCTTTCATCGCCTGGCGCCATACTACGACCGGTTGCTCGACGTGCAAAGTCTGGGGCTTCATCGCTACTGGCGGCGGGTGGTGGTAAAAATGATGGCGCCGCGCGCAGGCCAGTGCATACTCGGCGTCGCCGGCGGTTGCGGCGAGATGGCGAAGCGGCTCGCCGCACCGGAATGCCCGGTCGTGGTATTGGAACCAAGCATTGAGATGATCCGGATCGGCCGCCGGGAATGTCTGCAAAACGTCGCCTGGGTCGCTGGACTGGCGCGTGCGCTGCCGTTCTCTGATGCTTCCATGGATGCCGTAGTCTGCGCCTTCGGACTGCGTAATGTCACCTACGTCGAGCCCGCACTAAAAGAGATTTTGCGGGTACTCAAACCAGGCGGGCGTTTTTATTGCCTGGAGGTTTCGCGTCCCTGGCTGCTCGTGCGACCGCTGTATCGCGCCTATTGCCGGTACCTGGTGCCTCGCCTGGGACGCTGGGTTACTACGATCCCGGAGGCCTATGACTACCTGACTGCATCCATTCTGGAGTATCCCGATAAGGAGGAGTGCAAGCGCCAGATGGAAGCCATGGGCTTTGCCGATGTGTCCTATCGGTGCCTGACGCTGGATATCGTCTGCATTCACGTCGGGACCAGGCCAAACACCTGAGCAATATATGGCTGATTGAAATAAATACAGTGAGTCTAGGAGTCTGTCGGATTTTACCAGCGTAACCGGTAGAATACGGAAGCGCTAGCCATAATGGAACGGAGCGGCCATGTCAGGCAAATTCCGGACAATTGATCGAGACACCGCGTATTTGTTGCCGCCCTCATTGCAGGATTGGCTGCCGGAGAAGCACCTGGCGCGATTTGTCGTGGATATTGTGGAGCGACTGGACCTGAGAGAGCTGGAGAGTCGTTATGGGGGCGGGGGCAAGCCACCCTATCATCCGGCGCTGTTGCTGGCCATGTTGTTCTACGGGTATGCCACGGGGGTGTTCTCCAGCCGTAAGCTGGAGCAGTCAACGTATGACTCGGTGGCGTTTCGATTCATCACGGCGGACACGCATCCGGACCACGATACCCTTGCGACATTTCGCAGACGTTTTCTGAAGGAGCTGGAAGGCCTGTTTGTCCAGTTGCTGATGATGGCCAAGGTCATGGGGCTGTTGCAGCTGGGTCACGTGAGCCTGGATGGCACCAAGATCAAGGCCAATGCGAGCAAGCACAAGGCGCTGAGCTGGGGGTATGCCAACCAGCTGGAAGAGCAATTGCGCCGGGAGGTGCAAGAGCTGCTGAGGCGAGCCGAGCAGGCCGATGCCGAAGCGGCGCTGGAGATTGATATTCCCGATGAGCTTGCGCGCCGGGAAGACCGCCTGGCAGCTATTGAGAAGGCCAAGGCGGAGATCGAGCAGCGGGCACGAGAGCGTTTCGAGGCGGAGCAGGTCGAGTATGAGGCGAAGCTCAAGCGGCGCCAGGACAAAGCAGAGCAGAGGGGGAAGAAGGCCCGTGGGCGCACGCCCAAACCGCCGCTCGAGGGACCGTGTGACAAAGACCAGGTCAACTTCACCGACGGGGAGTCGCGCATCATGCCCTCTGCGGAGGGTTTTGTGCAGGCCTACAATGCGCAGGCGGCGGTAGCCATCGACTCGCACCTGATCGTGGAAAACCATCTCAGCCAGCAGCCCAATGACAAGCAGGAGATTGCGCCTGCCCTCGAGCGGTTGAATGCAGTAGAGAGTCGCCTGGGCAAGCCGGAGGGTGTATTGGCCGATGCCGGCTATTTCAGCGCGGACAATGTGCGGCGCTGTGAAGCCGGCGAGATTACGCCGTATCTCTGCGACCGCCGGGAACACCACCATCTTCCCCTGGAGAAGCGGTTCCAGTCGCCGCCACCCTGTCCCGTCGATGCCAATGCGGTCACGGTCATGGCGCACCGGTTACGCACCCCCGCAGGCAAACAGCTCTACGCCAAACGCAAATCCACGGTGGAAACCGTGTTCGGCATCATCAAGGAGGTGCTGGGCTTTCGACGCTTTCACCTTCGCGGCCTCCAAGCGGCACAAGGCGAATGGAATCTGATGTGTATGGCCTGGAACCTGAAGCGAATGCATGCGCTGGCAGGCTGATCAGGGCAGATAGGTGAGAACTCCCCTGAAGAAATGCCTGCCGCTGGGCCTGCAGCGTATTTTTATGCGCCTGAATTCTGAAATCAGACTTCGACGCAGCGCAGAAAATCATCGCGTCAGAAGGCTAAACCCGACAGGCTCCTAGATGGAAAATATAGGGAAGCCTCGAGTGTTAAACAGGAAATATACTGGCCAAAGATCTTGAATACCATGCCGGGGTTTCATGGCAGGTATCGTGATCGGCGCCAGGGTACCGCTGATGCTTATATCACGCTTCGATCCACCCGCCGCCCGCCTGATCTCCGCTGCCATTGCTGTATTGTTGCATTAGCATTGGAACGCAGACAGCGTATCGGCCATCACTACACCCATCACAGGAGATGAATCATGACCATTGCAGATGAACTCCAGGCCACCATCGAGCAGATGGTGCAACCGGGCAAGGGCATTCTCGCTGCCGACGAGAGCCAGCCCACCATCGCCAAACGCTTTGTGCCGATCGATGTTGAATCCACCGAGGAGAACCGTCGCGCTTACCGTGCCCTGCTGTTTACCTCCCCCGGCATCGAGGAGTGCATCAGCGGCGTGATCGAATTCGAAGAGACCCTCGATCAGATCAGCGATGATGGCACGCCGCTGCCCGAGGTGCTGGCACGGCGCGGCATCATCCCCGGTATCAAGGTGGACAAGGGTAAGGGGCCGCTGGCGCTGTCGCCTGGCGATCTCATTACCTATGGCCTTGATGGGCTGGCGGAGCGGTTACAACTTTACAAAAGACAGGACGCGCGCTTCGCCAAGTGGCGTGAGGTTTACGAGATTGGCAATCACAATCCCTCACCATTGGGTATCAGCGCCAACGCCGAGATGCTGGCACGCTATGCAGCGGTTTGTCAGGAACAAGGCGTTGTGCCCATTGTTGAACCTGAGGTGCTGATTGACGGGGACCATAGTATGGCCCGCTGCGCCGAGGTAACCGAGGCGGTGCAAAAAGAGATCTTTCATGCCCTGCACCGCCATCATGTGGTGCTGGAGCACATGATCCTAAAACCCAACATGGTGCTGCCGGGTAAGGAGTATCCGGTGCGGGCCAGTGCTGAAGAGATCGCCGCTGCGACCTTGCAGGTGTTCCGGCGTACCGTGCCGGCGGCGGTGCCGAGTATCAATTTTCTCTCCGGTGGTTTAAACCCGGAAGAGGCGACGGCCAACCTTAACGCGATGAATGCCGGTTTCCCGGATGCACCCTGGCTGCTCTCCTTTTCTTATGGACGCGCCTTGCAACAAACCGTGTTGCAAGCCTGGCGGGGCAAGGCGGAAAACGTCGCCATGGCGCAGCAGGCCTTGCTGAAGCGGGCCAGGTTGAATGGTGCTGCACAGCGAGGTGAATATCAGGCAAGCATGGAACATGCAGCGTGAAATTTATCTTTCACTGTCATCATCATGTAGCGGTGGGTGTTTATCATGAATTGCCGGGAGCAACGCCATGAGAACTACACGCGAAAAACTCAACGAAATATCAAGTTTGATCGGGAAACTGCAGGCAGATTATCCAAGTGAAACCGATGCTTTACTTCGCTTCATGAACAAGGCGGAGGGCGGCAAGGCGCTGACGATACGTGAAAAAGAACTGATCAACGTGGGGTTGGCGGTGGCGGCACAGTGCGAATGGTGCATCGCTATTCATGTTCAGCATGCAATCGAGGCTGGTGCCAGTCGCGACGAGGTGGTCGAAGCCGGCTTCATGGCAGTGGTGATGCATGGAGGGCCGGCCCTGATGTACCTGATCCCGCTGTTAGAGGCGGTGGATGAACTTCTTACCGAAACAGAATCAAGAGAAAATGTGACAGGTGGCGAGAGTTAGACCTTATTTCGTTATTCCACCCGTGGTTCAGGCTCTGCTGGTCATGAATGGAGTCCTGTTTTTACTGGAGCTATTTTCTGGTACCCCGTTGATCAACGCGCTGGCGCTCTGGCCTTTGGGATCGCCGGGCGCGACGGCGTTTGGGGTGGCGGCGCCTCATTTCCAGTTATGGCAATTGGCGACCTATTCATTCCTTCATGGTGGCGTCATGCACCTGCTGCTGAACATGTACGCGCTGTGGCTGTTTGGATCGCGTATGGAGAACGTATGGGGGTTCGAATGCTTTTGTACTCTATTATTTTGTTTGTGTCTTGGGTGCCGGGCTGGTGCAATTGTTCGTCGCCACCCAGGGCGCAGGCGAGGGTGATATTTATCCCACCATTGGCGCCTCGGGCGGGGTGTTCGGTCTGTTGCTGGCCTTCGGTCTGACCTTCCCCACAGAAAGACTGATGTTGCTATTTCCTCCGGTGGTGCTGCAGGCGAAATGGTTTGTACTGATCTACGGCGCCGTCGAGTTATGGGCCGGCGTCACCGGCACCCTGGCGGGCGTGGCCCATTTCGCGCATCTTGGCGGCATGCTGTTTGGTTACATCTTGCTGCTTTACTGGCGTCGCCATCCCCCCGGTTACCAGACATTGAGGAAGCGATGAATGGAATACATCTGGGCGAAGTAATCTATCTGAATCTAACGTGGGTTACAGAGCATCTATGGAGGATGAATCATGAATGACCTGTCCGAAACCGAAATCCGCGCGCTAAACGAGGCGCTCGACGACGAGTACCGTTCTTGGACGACCTACGGCCAGGTGCTTGCCGACTTCGGTGAGGTATCGCCGTTTAGCAATATCCGTGAAGCCGAGGCGCGCCACATCGAGGCGCTTTGTACGCTGTTTGCGCGCTATGGGTTGCCCATCCCGGAGAACCCCTGGTCGGGGAAAGTTGCGCGCTATACCAGCCTGCAAGAAGCCTGCGAAGCGGGGGTGGCCGCCGAGATCGCCAATGGCGAAATGTACGAGCGGCTGCTTGGAGCGACCCAGCGCCCGGATATTCTCACGGTGCTGCGAAACCTGCAGGAGGCGTCGCAGCAGCGCCACCTGGCTGCATTTCAGCGTTGTGCTCAACGTCCAGCGGGCAGTGGCGGACGCGGCGCGGGGCGCCATAGGGGGGAAGGGGTCGATCATGAGCGCCATCGCGGAGAAAGGCGGTGGCACTTTCCAGGGCATCAAGCTCTTGTTGTGCGAAAACCCGCTGCCACCGATTGACGAAGCCATCGCCGCAGCCCAGGCCGAGGTGCCGCACAGCAACTACTACACCGAGCCCTACTCGGCGCCGCTGCGCCGGCTTATCGGCGAGCAGCTCGGCGTGCCCGAACGGCTCATTCACATTAATGCCGGTTCCGAACTCATCCTGCGCCAGCTCTTCGACCGCTTCGGCCAGCAGGTCCATTTGCTGACGCCGACCTATGTACTGTTTCCCGAGATCGCCCGGCACTACACGGAAACACGGCTACTGTCCGGAAATGATTTCGCCTTTGATCTTGCCGAATTGGCGATCCCACAAGGCACTACGCTCGCGGTCATCGTGAACCCCAACAACCCCAATGGCGGTATCTTCGACATGGCGCCCCTGCCGGAACTGTTGCACCGTTACCCGCAAACGCGTTTCCTGGTCGATGAAGCTTTCATCGGTCTGGCCGGGCAGTCAGTCGTCCATCTGGTGCCCGAGCATCCGAACCTGTTGGTGGCACGCACCCTATCCAAGGCCCACAGCCTGGCTGGTTTTCGGGTCGGCTACGCTATATTGCCCGAAGCCATCGCTGATGACCTCAACGGTCATAACGATGCCTACCCGCTGGCTCGCCCCAGTCAAGCGGCGGCCATCGCCACGCTGCAGCACGAGAATCAGATTCATGCCCGCGCCGCGCAGCTGCATGGCTGGACCGAGGAACTCGCATTGCAGCTACAGGCCATGGACGTGCGCACCTATTCCACCAAGACCTATTTCTTCCTGGCCGACTTCGCACCGCACGATGCGTCCGCCATTGCAGACCAACTTCGCAGCCGCAACATATTGATCAAGCCACTCAACGACCCGGCGCTGGGGCCGGGCTACATGAGAATTACCACGGCCTTGCCCGAAGACAACCGGCACTTTGTCGACGCATTGCGGGAGGTGTTGTCTGGTGCCTAGAACCACTCCCTTCGAGGCCCATCATCAGCGCTACGAAGCGTGGTTCGAAAAGCACGAGGCGGCCTATCTCTCGGAGCTGCTCGCCCTGCGGCCGTTTGTGCCCTGGGAGGGGCGTGGTATCGAGATCGGGGTGGGCAGCGGCCGCTTCGCCGCGCCGCTGGGGGTGCAGGTAGGTGTGGATCCCTCCGCTGCGATGCTGGCCCATGCCGCTGCGCGTGGCATCGAGATCGTGAAAGGCGTAGCCGAGAACCTGCCTTTCGCTGCCGGCAGCTTTGACCATGCCCTGGTGGTAACCACCATCTGCTTTGTGGATTCGCCTGCACAAATGCTGGCCGAAGTGCACAGGGTACTCAAGCCGGGCGGACGCCTGGTGATCGGTTTCATCGATCGGGAGAGCGCCTTGGGACAGGATTATCTGACGCATCAGGCCGAAAATGTGTTTTACCGCGAAGCCACATTTTATTCGGCCCACGAAGTCGAGCAGCTGATCGCCGCGGCCTGCTTTTCAATTGATGCCTGGGCGCAGACGCTGGCACGGCCGTTATCCGCGACGCGGGAGATCGAATCCCTGCGGAATGGGCACGGCCAATGCGCGTTTGTCGTTGTTGTGTCAACTAAAGAAGGTTGATCCATGAAAGTAATTACCAAGGTGGCCCATGAATCAGAGGTATAAGCTGTGGCGCTTGAGTCTGTTGCTGGCGGGATGTCTGGCAGTGGTTCCTGTTTGGGCAGCGGTGGAGGTGGCAGTGAGTATCCTGCCCGAAAAATACTTCGTCGAACAGATCGGCGCTGAGCATGTCAGCGTCATCGTGCTGGTGGGGCCGGGCCAGAGTCCGGCCACCTTCGACCCGGCGCCACGACAGATGAGTCGGTTGGCCGGGGCGCGCCTCTATTTCCGTATTGGCGTGGACTTCGAGGATGCCTGGCTTGCCCGCATCGAGGCCGTCGCGCCGGGTATGGCGGTGATCGATCTGCGCGGGGGGATCACGCTGCGGCAGATGGATCGCGCACCCGGGGCTGACGGCCCGGGCGGTGGCATGAAGGACCCGCACGTCTGGACCAACCCGCTGCTGGTTAAACGCATGGCCGCCACCATCCGCGATGCGTTGATTCAAATCGACCCGGATCATGCGGCCGATTACCGCGCTAACTATGCCCGCTTCGCCGCCGAGTTGGATGCCCTGGACAAGGACATCCGCACATTGCTGGCACCGTTCAAAGGGCACCATTTCATGGTCTTTCATCCAGCCTGGGACTATTTTGCCGACCGTTACGGGCTACGCCAGACCCCCATCGAATTCGAGGGCAAAACGCCGGGGGCCAGGACCCTCAATCAGCTTATCGAACAGGCCCGCGCTGAGGGCGTTCGGGTGATATTTGTGCAGAGCCAGTTTAGCCGCCGCATTGCGGAGACGGTTGCCCAGGCGATTGGCGCCAGGGTAGTGGCGGTCGATCCCCTGGCTGAAGATTACAGCGCCAATCTGCGCCGGGTGGCGCAAGCCTTCGCCCAGGCGATGGCAGCGCCATGAGCACGGTGATTGCCATTCACAACGTCTCCTTTGACTACGGCGAACTGCCGGTGTTGGAGGCGATCAATCTGAAGGTTGAGGCGGAGGAGTTTCTCGGTCTGGTCGGTCCCAACGGTGGCGGCAAGAGCACCCTGCTCAAGATCATGCTCGGCCTGTTGTCGCCACGCCAGGGCCATGTGGAGGTATTGGGGAAACCGCCTAAGGTGGGGCGGCTGGCGGTGGGTTATGTGCCCCAGTTCGCCGCATTCCGCCGCGATTTCCCCGTCTCCGTGGAGGAGACGGTGCTGATGGGACGCCTGGGCAGAACAGGCCTGCTGGGGGGCTATAGTCGCGAGGATCGGCGCATCGCCCGGCAGGCCATGGAGCGCACCGAGGTGCAGGCACTGGCCCGGCGCTCCGTGGGAACGCTGTCCGGTGGCCAGTTGCAGCGTGTGCTTATCGCCCGTGCCCTGGCCACCGACCCGCAAATCCTGATTCTGGATGAGCCTACGGCCAACATCGATCTGCGCGCCGAAACCGATATCTTCGATCTGCTCAAGGACCTCAACGCCCATCTGACTATTGTCGTGGTGTCTCACGATATCGGCTTCATCTCCCAGTACGTGGGGCAGGTGGCCTGCCTCAACCGGACACTGCTGTGCCATCGCACCTCTGGGATCACCGGCGACGTAATCGAGCAGCTCTATGGTATGCCGGTGCGCATGATCAATCACATCACGAGGTCGGGACAGGAGCAGGGTGATGGCTGAATTTTTCCAGGCGCTCATCAACCAGCCTTTTTTGCAGCATGCCCTGCTGGGCGGACTGCTGGCCAGCCTCGGCTGCGGCATTATCGGCAGTTACGTGGTGGTCAACCGTATCACCTTTCTCGCCGGCGGCATTGCCCACACTGCGCTAGGCGGCATGGGCATTGCCTACTATCTGGGCGTTGACCCTATTTTCGGCGCATTGGCGGCGGCGCTGACGGGCGCGCTTATCATCGGTACCGTCAGCCTGCGTTGGCGCCAGCACGAGGACACGCTTATCGGGGCCTTATGGGCTATCGGCATGGCGGTAGGTGTGATGTTCATCTCGCGTACGCCGGGCTATAACGCCGATCTCATGAGCTACCTGTTCGGAAATATTCTTATGATCTCAGACGGCGATCTCTATCTGATGGCGCTGCTGGATGGGGTGATCCTGATGTTGGTGACCCTGTTCTACAAGGTGTTTCTGGCGGTGAGCTTCGATGAGGAATTCGCCCGTCTTCGGGGCTTGCCAGTAGGATTTTTCTATCTCCTGCTGCTGTGCATGGTGGCGCTTACCGTGGTGCTGTTGATCCGGGTGGTGGGGCTTATTCTGGTAATCGCGCTGCTTACCCTGCCGGCCGCCATCGCCGGACAATACCTGCGCTCGCTGTGGCGCATGATGGTGCTGGCGACACTGCTGGGCGTGCTCTTTTCCAGCGCCGGTCTGGCGGTGTCCTACGGCCCGGACCTGCCGGCGGGGGCCACTATCATTATTTTGGCGGGAAGTGTTTACCTGATCTCACTGGCCTTTGGCGGCCTTTTGCGTCGGCGTTGGATGAGTTAAGAAGTGACCAGTGGTGTGCTCTATGTGGACATCAGCCTGATGTTCTACGGGCGGGCATTTGCTATCGGTTGGACGTGATGCAAAGGAAAATAACCATGAATACTTACTTCGAAATTCAGTCACTGGTCGGCAGGGAAATTCTCGATTCCCGCGGCAATCCGACCGTGGAAGCGATGTCCTTCCCGAAAATACGTACTGCCTGATATTCTTGACCTTTTCAGGCGCGAAGTCTGGTTTCCTCGGTCATCGTTGCTGCCGAAGAGAATCCACAGCCATGAAGCCCATTGTCTGTGCGCTGTTGATGCCGCGTTTTAGCTTTACCCGTCACTATGAAATACTCCTCGACACCCCTTGGCCGCTCTATTATCCGGTTAACAGAAAGGTGTAAATAGCTCAAATGACCCATACTTGGCAATTTGGCAAACCGCTTCGCGGGAAACGAATATTGGTCTGCGGAAAGGGTGGCAGCGGCAAGAGTACACTGGTTGCCGTGATGGCCACTATTTTGCAGCGAAAAACCTATGAGCTAATCGTCCTGGACGGAGATGCCTCCAACCCCGAGGGGCTGGTGCGCTTGTTGTTCGGCCTGGGCGTAGAAGGAGAGCCAAAACCGCTTATAGAATATTTTGGTGGCATCGATGCCGTTACCTGCCCGGTCGACGATCCCTCACCTCTTACGCGAATCAATGATTCGAAGCCTGTTCCTGAAAACAGGATCGATCTTTTTAAAGAGATATCCTCCGAATACTATCTCCAAAAGGGAAGCATGACGCTGTTGCAGGCAGGGAAGATCGCAAGCTACGGACAGGGTTGTGATGGGCCGCTGGAAAAAGTGGTGAGGGATTTTATGATTGAAGGCGATGCCGTAAACCTAATCGATATGAAAGCTGGAATCGAGCATTTTGGCAGAAAGATACCCGATCGAATGGATATCATATTTGGCGTGCTGGATTACACTCTCGAATCCGTTTCCATTGCCAACAGAATGGCCGAATTTTGTCAGGAGGCGAGTATTAATAATTTCTGGTTAAGCCTTAATAAAATCGGATCGGAAGAGGTGAAATCCATGCTTATGGACAAATTAGGTATTCTGCGGGACAGAGTGCTTGGTTCGATATCTTACGACCAGGAACTGATAAAAGCGGGGTTGTCCGGGAATGCCCTTGGTGAATGCAAGGCCATGGAAGAGGTCGAGCGTATTGTGGAACGTCTGGAACATGTGGTTTCCTTCCAGGAAGGAACAATAAAATGAATGAGTATCAGCACCGTGTGCGCGAGAGTTGATATGACTCATTGG
>Ga0210085_1000974_pt1 | contig 11622 bp, 10 predicted proteins | sample China_Galinas_PW_5_FD_184866 | JGI IMG/M metagenome (GOLD analysis project Ga0210085, IMG submission 184866) | Wetland microbial communities from San Francisco Bay, California, USA, that impact long-term carbon sequestration - China_Galinas_PWC_D1... | ecosystem: Environmental > Aquatic > Marine... | reverse complement strand
GGCTGACGTAATATCCGAGGCTCTGGTACCGGTAGGAACGACAGATGTTGAAGACCTTGGTCCCCTTCAACTCTGAAAATGAATTTTCCGAAAGATACGCCCTGGCAGCCACGGGCTCGATGCCGGTAAAACTCAGCGGGCACTCTTCGGGGTTTTCCATGACGACGAGAACCGACACCTGATCCCTCCTTATCCGGGTTTCTTTTTAGGTGTAATGATCAACAAGTTGGCGTCATAGGTCAGGATTCCCAACATGATGGCGCAGATCAGCCGGTTCAGACGAACCGTGTAGATCGGGGAGTTACTGATGGGGTTGGGCAGCAGAGGATCGGCCACCAAGGCAGTGCGGTCCTGCATGTTGTATCCGCACAGAACGACGAAGTGGCCGGTCGCCTCGCCCCGGATGTCGTCGTAGACCAATTTCTTTCCCAGCGTCGTTTCCCGGGCCGTGCGATAGAGAAAGGTGGCCGACAGTCCCGTTAATATCGGAATGGAGCGCTTCAGAAGGCCCCTGATGAACGAACTGGTCAGATCCTCGAAACAGATTCTGCCCCCCAGGCGTAGAAAGTCGAGATAGGCCTTGGAGGCGGTGCGCATCTTCGGGTTTCTCTTGACCTCCATCTGAGCGGTCAGCCGCTCTTCGATGGGCGGCGCGCCGGATGCAAACCAGGTCGGGTCGAACACCTGCAGATTGAAAGTGTAAAGCTTGGCCCGGTAACCGCGGCGCAGGGCGTGACAGCCCAACAGGACCGCCAGGGTGCCGCCTCCCTTGAGTTGTTTGACCTGCCCGATGACCTTGTCCAGGGAAATTTTGTCGCCGAAATAGGTGTAAACGGCGTGAAGGCAGGTCGGTCCGCAGGTGATGTCGTCCGGCTGGGATTTAATGCCCAAATGGAGCTTCTTGTCCAATTCAACCCAGGCTCACTGTTGTGATCAACTTGAAACAATGCCATCTTTACGCTAAACCACTATAGCATAATGGGGTTACGCCCTACTCGTCAAGAGCCTTGATTGGCAACGCCTGTTTGCCCCTATCGGATCAAGGTCCAAATGAAATTGTCGCACTGCAGGTTGGCAAAGACTTATCATGACTTCGATACCGAAACTTAAAACCAGCTGCCGGCGGGGCCATCGCTGACCGCTCCACCCCATAACGGCACACGGTTTTAAGGAGAAACAATGGCAGGCTGCGGTTTTATAATCCGAAAATTTTATCTGTCTGGCCTTGGGAATTTTTCCTGGATGTCGCTATAAGGATAAACTGTAAATAAAGGGGTCAAGTGGTACTCCGTGAATCTGCGAGGATCGTGTTGAGTTTCAGACCAGGGATTCTGCTGAAATGACGTAAGTTTCCAGTTACAAGTTCCAAATCATGACATATAGCTGTAGCAGCAACCTGAAGGTCCGCATCTGGAAGGATTTTTCCTGCTTCTTCAAGATGAGCTCGGACTATGCCAAATACTTTGGCCGCGTCAGTGTCATAAGGTAAGACTGTAACAGCTGGGGGGACACGTTGCTCTATATTGGTTAGGTGTCGATCTCGGTCCTGGGAGCGGTAAGCGCCTTTGTATAATTCGCCTATTACTACGGCGCTCGTAAATTGCTCTTCACGAGAAACCTTCATTAACCATTTTAGGTAGGCCATTGCCGGTCGTGGGCGTAAGAGTTCTGAAATTGCATCGGGATCAAAGAGAAAGGCCATCTCGTCAGTGCTCAAGATCCGCAATATCATGTTGCCCGTGACGAGGGGAGCCGTCCAAGATTGCAGCCAGTTCTTCGGAGTTTTTCCAGCCACCGGCAATGCTGGCAAGTCCGCTTTCCGGCCCTGCTTTTCTTAAACGCTCAAGGTGCTCTAAATCATTGGGGCGGACAAGCGCCGCAACCGGCTTGCCATGCCTTGTGATGAGCACGTTAAAACCAGATTCCACTTGCCGGATGCATTCTGACAATGTGGCCTTAGCTTCCGCTACTGATATGCTTTTTTCCATAACAACCTCCACTTATGACCATTATGACCATTATGTCAAGCTTCAAAATGACGGAGACTCATTGGTAAATTTTCCGAAAGGGGAGTTCCACTTGGAGAAATTCGGATAGACCCAATTTTACTTGGCGTACTTTTGAACTTTCTCACGGTAGCGTTTATGCTTATCCTATGCGTATTTAAATTGAGAAAAAAGCATGTGCAATTTACATGAATACCAAAACAGATAATCTCAGCAATGAATTAGGGAAGGATTTGGCGGCCATCCGATTGGCGATCATTAAGCTGACCGGTGTACGGCTGCCCTGGGATGCGAAAAGCCCGGTCGATTTGGTCGATCAGGGTGATCGCATGGTGCGTTGCTATAATAACTGGCTGCTGGATGACGAGCAAAAGCAGATGTTAAGCGCGCAGCCGGGGGATAAGTTCATCCTTTATGCATCGTCTTATTTGTGCGACATCGGCCTGGCCGATGGCCAAGGTCTTCCGCCGCTCATGAAGGATTTTAAAGACGAGCGCGCACACACATTTTTCAACCAGTCACTGTCGACACGGTCCTGTCAGCTGATCCGCAACAGCTGGCAGGACCTGGGCATCCCCGGAAGGGCGTCCGCCAGCATCATTACCCGGGTCTGCCTGCAGGCGGGAGCGACTGACGGCGGTCATTTCACATCGGCCGAACCAGAAGCGGTGGTCACCGATGAAGCGGCCGTGAACGTCCCGCTTCTGGCCGCATACCTTCAACTGTGCAGGGCGCTTGATCTAAAATCCCCGGCGACACTTCTGCAGATAATCTCCCACATATCGGAAGACAATCATATTTCGCCAGGCAGATTGGAAGCATATTTCAGTGTTGCCGAAACCGGGGCTCATCCGTATCTCAACGGCACGATTCGCCTCAAAATCCAATGCACCCATCCTGAAGTCCACAAAGCACTGAAACATCACGAACGCTCCGTGCAGCAGTTGCTCGAGAGACTGAACCAGCGGGTGCGTCCCCGTTTTTTGTATTCAGATGTGCTCTATGAAATCGAACCGAATGGCTACACACCGATAGATCTGAAGTTTAGCGTCGATTCGTCGGCCGGCCTTCAGCTGTTCATGGGCAACCGGCTGTACGCCGACAAGCGCGTTTTCCTGCGCGAGTTGATTCAAAACGCGGTCGATGCCTGCAATTACCGGAAGCTATTTGATCGTGATTATTCGCCGGCCATTGCGATCGAGTTCAACGACGATGTCAGCACCATAAAGGTGCGCGACAACGGCATCGGCATGACACGACAGTGGATCGAGAAGTATTTCCTCGCCATCGGCATCTCCTTTTACCAATCGAAGGAGATCCGGAATGTCAACCGGGACCCCCGGATTGACTTCAGCTTTATCAGCCAGTTCGGCATCGGTTTTCTGTCCAGTTTTCAGGTGGCGGAGAAGATCATTATCAAAACACGAAAAGATTCCTTTCCGGGGTTGATGATCACGATCAGCGGTCTGCGGGATTATTTTGATGTCAAGATCCTGGAAGAAGATGATCCGGTCGGCACCGAGGTGACCTTGCATCTGAGAAAATCGCCAATTAAATACGGCCGGAGCATGGAATATACCGGATACTTGAAGACCAACATCCGTTTTCTGAAGGTACCTGTCAACCTCACAGACGATGGCGGCAACACGGTAACCATCGGCCGGGAGCAACTGGCCTACGCTACGGATAAAAGAGCCGGCACGGTTTTTGTTGCACCCCTGAAACTCCTGGAATCGGAAGGGTATGTGCGGCTTGGCGCAAAGAAGAACGGAACGATCTATGCCTTGGAAAGAGCGGATGGCGGGGTTTCAGTGTTCCAGGACGGTATCTTTGTCACCCAGCTCGCCTCTTTACTCCCCGAGGGTGCCAAGCAGTATGTCGTGGCCCGGATCAATCTCGTGGGTCATGACAAATGTGAGTTGAGCATGGACCGCAACCGGATATTCTGGAAAACCGACCAGCTGCAAAACATCAAAAGAGTCATCCGCCACGGATTGGTTGACGTAACCACCCAATTGATGTCGGCGATTAAAACCCAGGAAGTGTCGGAGAACACCCTGAACAGCATCGTCAATCACTTGGCGATCTTTTTTGATTTCGGCGATGTGGACGACGTCATGTACGATCAGCTGTCCGAGCCGATTCGCAGTAGGGTCGAAAAGCGATTCCGGGATTTCGTGCGCATCAATTTTGCCCACACGCTGAAAAAGAACGGCATTGCCGAAGCAGACGGCTACGGCGAAGCCTGGCAGCAGCAGGTTTTAAAAAGTTTCACAAAAATCTAAAACCAGATATTGTCAATTTCAAAGATTTGACCTTTTTTTCTGCACCCGAGTACAGTGCATACAGCACAAATGCTCCTAAGGAAAAACCCCTGCCTGTCGACTGCATATCAAAGTCATCAAATAAGCGGGCAAGCAATAGATTGGGATCATCGTATCTGTGTTTTAGTGTGTGAGTTTGTGTGTGTCTGTGGCTATTCTTTCCGTTTTATACGGGTTAGGATTATGCATTCAGGCACTAACCGGGCATTATAGATGGAATCACTTGCCGTCCATTTTTTCGATAAAGGTTAAAATCGCTATCCAAAGTGAATACATAGCTATTCGAATGGAACTCGCTCATCCTTACCAGACAAGCATCAGCCAGTGACATGGGAACTGATTGATATTTTACAAGAAGTTTTTTTACCGGGTCAATGTGCTCATCCAGTTGAAATGATATCATTAAAATCTCTCTCTGGATCAGTTGCATCACCCGATCGCTACCGCTTTTTATCCCGGATAACAAAAAACAAGACTCAGAAACGACAGCTTCACAGGTCAACATGGGCGCTGCAATTTGATTCCATTGAGCAGCCGTCCAGTCATGAAACCGATCCCTCTTATTTAAAAAAGCAACCAGCGGACCGGTGTCAACCAATACACCCTGTTTCACTTTCCGTATCCTTTTAAATGCATTTTATTACAAGAGAGATCCGACGGGCCTTCGACCGAACCAACCAGGTCTCTGGCCATATCCAGGCAAGAATTAGGGGTAACTGTTTCATCTGCTTTCAGAATCGAATTAATCGCTGTACGAATCAAATTTGATTTGCTCTCCCCTCTTTTGGCCGCTACAGCTGCCAATTTAAGATCCAGCTTCTCAGGCACTTTTACGGTCAGGGTTTTCATTTTTGCTCCTTTAGATTTAAAGGTATTATAGACATGCCACTACTGTAATACGAATTTATGGGCCTGTCAAGATAGGTAAATTCTCAGATGATATTTTCACTATGACTATGTTGTAACGATTGAATTTTGAGTATGCATGATGATCTTTGTTTTAGATAAATGACAGGCAAAGATGACTTTGTCTATATTTACAGGCCGAAAAACGTAAAAAACCCTCTGACATCCGTTGTAACCCTAAAAGCGGTGTGTCACAGGGTTTTGAAAACTCAGCCGAGTTTTGTCGACGTTGACCGTCTTATTTTAAGAACGGCGGTTCGTCTTGACTGTCTTGCGTCTTCTAATCGAATTGACCGGTTGGCACGTACGCCGCCCTTAACAGACTCCAGAAGTCGTCCGCGAGCCCTGCCTCGACATAGGCATAAGGGAGCCAGCCATACCCCCCCTCTCCCCAGGCTGTGCCCCAAGAATTTCGTATCTTCAGAGCGCCTTTGTCTTTACCGATCTTCCGGTTGTCGTCATATCCGACAGCGACGATCGCGTGACCGCCCTGAACACGGTCGTTAGGGCCGGGAAACTCAAATTCCCCCTTCTCGTTTCCGAAATTGTAGACCGTAAACCCGAACATGGAAGGAAATCCAGCCGCCAGAAAATTTTTTATGCGCGCCAGCAACTGATCCGGTGCCAGGTTGACCGTGTCCAGGCGGTAGTATTTGATGCTTTGATAATTCTGCGCAAACGCGTAACAGAACGCATCCGGTTCGTCATCGTATTTGGCGATGTCATAGGGATAGTACTCTTCCGGTGGAATGCCGAATAGGACCATGGCCTTCATGGTGGTCCTAAGCCAGGCCCCGGTATCGCCGGTCCAGTGCAGCAGCTTTCGGGTGACTTTGTAAAGAAATATTCGCGATGCATCGAGGTGTTCATTAAACGCGCGCCTCTCATAATATTCGATAAGGCCCACCCCTGCATTGGCGGTGCAGGAGCCAAGGCTGCCCTGGTCCTCGATGGGTGAACACCAGGCCGTAAGATCGACACTTTTTTTGATCCCGGCTTTTGGTGGATTCAACGCCTTTGACTTATGAAAAAGTTTTTCAATATTCTCGTTCTCTGGCGTATAATCCCTGATGTCCGGAAGATCCCTTTGCCAGCCCATTCCATACTTTTTCGTCTGCATTTTCAACCCTCCTTGTTTCAAGTTCTGTTAATGTTAAGTTGCCTCCCACCAACCAACCGACAGTAAAATTATGTTTTGCCGATGCCCCCCGCTTGGGCGGGATTCCAAATCACGTGAGCAATGCGCTACTCAGGCGCCAAATAAATTTGCCCATCTTTATCCAATCCTCTACGGGGGCTATTAATTCGTGGATACGTACCGCAGGCATCCATCGGGGCCGGGTTCGAGCCGATGAATATCCCACTTGTCGGCCTTCGATCGTGGCTGTTCGAGCTTCTGCGCCAGGACCGCTTTTTGCCCATCCGTGCGGAGGTTGATCATTCCATAGACCGCAATACTCCTTTCGAGTTTGCTGATCTCGATGTCCAACTTCTTTTGGAGGGCGTTTCGCGAAGCCGTTGTGGAAAACCGTCCCGAAGTGGACGTTGGCGACCTCGAACAAGGGCTCAAAACCTCTGTAATGATCCTGGTCAGGATGGGTAATGACGGCGCTCTCGAAAGTGAATCTCTCCTTGAAGCCGCCGAAGCGCCAGTGCAGGAAGCGATACATATTGTCCCCTTCCCCCGCATTGATGACAATGAACTTGTCCTCGGGCGTAACGAGCAAACAGCCATCCCCTTGTCCGATATCAACGAAGTTCACCTCCAGCAGCCGGTCTTCCTGGATGTCGTCACGATGCATCCAGCCCGTTTCGCCGCGAGCCCGCACCTTAACCCACTCGCCTTCAACCGGTCCCAGGAGTTTGAGCCAGTCTCCCCACAGCAGGTGTTGCACCGCATTTCTTTTGAGCTTTTGCCCTGGCTTCTTGTAAAAAACGGACGACGGGTATGCCGCAAAGGCCATGGTCCTCTCTCCTCTCGACTGTGAATCAAACAATCGGAAGCTCCGCCACGCTTATTCGGGATATTTTACCTGTAGGTATTTGAATATCATGCTACTTCGTCCGACCTTGGGCCAACTCTCGGGCGGTCTGGAAAAGTGATCTGGCCGTCAGCACGCCGGCCGCCAAGATGGTCGCAAAGCCCACCGCATAAACGCCACCGAACAAGCCGGGTTTGATGGCGGCTGCGGTGCTTTCTGCAGCGGTGAAGATATCCGGATTGGAAAAAATCAGACTGCCGGCCCGGGCATAGATGCCACCGGCCACCAGGTACCAGACAATCAGCATAGCCGGTCCGATGATGTTTCGAAATGGCGGCAGATACCAGCTGCCCGTCGCCTCCGTCAGGGTGGCCAGGGCGTCATGGTCGCTGCGCTGCGGGTAGGTGCGGCACACATCTCGGAAGATGCGGGCGGTTTTCAAGATGCTCGTCGCCAGCATGACGGTGGTGACGGCCACGACGAAAGGAAACAGCACGATCAGATCCGTCAGATCCAGTGGTAACCTTCCGAACGGCGATTCGATTGATTTGATCCTGTCGGACAGGGTATCGATGCTTTGCCGGGTGGATTGCAGCTCCGATTGAATGCTTGAGAGCTGCCGATCGAGTGCCTTTTTGGCGGTTTCCGTCTGCCGAACTAGGCCGAGCACCTTTTGGTTGACCGGTTGGAAGGCCTCACCGACCTCACGGCGCAGTTGTTGGGCCACGTCCACTTTGCCTCCGGGGCCGGCGTAATGACGCCAAAAGTCAGGATCGATGCCGGCAATGTGACCACGGATAGCATTGACGGCGCCTTGGGCTGTTTGCGCCAAGGCGGTAGTCTGCTCCCGGGTGATGGTCTCGGAACTTGCGGCCAGGGGGGTTACCAGTTCTTGGTCTACGCGATCGAGCAGATGTTCGAACCAATCTTCCGAAAACCAGCGCACGGCTTCCTCAAAGGTTTGCACCTGCGGAGGTAAGTATAGCTCAAGATCCGCTGCCGGGCTGTTCGCCGGCGGAAGCGGGGATTGCTGCAGGGAAGTTTGGGCTTGCGGCAGCTGAATTTGATTTTGAAGGAACGGCTGCTCGCCTGCACTCCGGCTGCTCCGGGGCCGCTGCAGAGCCGCCTGCAGCCGGGGCAGAATCTCTCTTAGGCGATCCGGAAAACCGTCGATGTCTTTTCCGATGGAATCGAGACTCTCCCGGATTTGTACGCTCAAATGCTTGATGCGTCCGATTTCCGCGGTGGTCGCTTCCATCTTTTGCGTAACGGCAGGCAGCGCCACGCGGGCGCTGCCCTCCTTGGCCTTGTAGTGAAAGTAGGGCTCCACCACGTAAAAATGGCTGAGCAGGGCAAATAGCGCACCGATTCCGGCAATTCGGTTGACACTGCTTTTGGCGCTGCGCAGCTCGGTCAGTAAAATGTCGAACAGCTCGGCCATCGGCACTCCCTTCCCGGTACCTCAGTTCCAACAGATTTATTGTCTTGTCGTCAGTTCAAGATATTTCTATCGCAGTAACTCCACAAATGAGGTTACAGCAGAGATAGCGCCAAGAAGCATTATGATATTGACGATTACGGAAAAAAAGATATAAATAGCTGATTATTAATAGAATTCGTCTCAATTTATTGCTGCAGATAATCTGGAGGATCGAAGAGGCGCGCATTTTTTATGTCAAGCTGATTAGCAGTTAAAGAAAATTAGTGCCAATTTGGTTTATACTGGCTCAGCTTTCAGTGAAAAAAGACATTTTCCAACCTACTGGCGTCACGATTCAACGCAAGAAAGAAATACAAAGACTCCGCAAATCTGTGCAAATCTGCGTGAATCTGCGTCCGCTTTTTATAAAGCTAAATAATTATAGTATTTTATCATCGGTTTTTTGCTAAAAAACGATCGTTCTTCCCTGTTCTGAAACGTCACTTTTGTTGTACTGCACACCGTGGACCTTCAACCCTTCGCTGTTTAATAGCGTGATAATGCCGCCTTGGTTGCTCAGCTGGATCGTCGTGCCCGGCAGCGTCACCGTCGTCACCGCGCCGACTTCCAGGGCGATGCCGTCCAACGGATGCCGACGCTTGTTCTTGTCACCCAGTGTCCAGCCGCCTAAATTTACCGTCGCCGACAGGGTATGCCTACACGCGGTTGGCGGGACTGCTGCCGGGATCGTCATACCACTTGAAATAGGTCTCGGTGCCTTTCCGACCAGATTCGACCAAGGCCTTTTTCTTGGCATCCGTGATTTTGAACTCCGTGGTCTTTACCCCCAGGGTGTCGATGTAAATGGTCCGCTGCCAGTCGTCGCTGTGCAGGTGAGAGTTGGCCTGGGCATCCACCAGGGTCTTGAGCAGATTGCGGGTGTAGTCGAAAAAATCGTCGATGGGTTCGGCCACCGGCTCGGCCTGGTCGCGAAACGTGGCGATCTCCCTTTCGGAATCCAGTCGAAATCCCAATGTTTCCTTATTGTAGAGGTACGGGCTGATGTCGAGTTTTTTTCTTTTGAGCCCGGCGTTGTGTTTTTTGTAGTATTCGGTCACCTCACCGTGGCTGGCAATGTTCGCATCGTCTAAGTAGCGCTCCCGGTCGAAGAGCTTGACCGGGTAATTGTCCAGCACGCCGCCGTCCACATAGACGTCGCCACGGGGACTGCGCCGGGATGAAAAAAAAAGCGGAATCGACATGGAGATGCGCACCGCATCGGCCAGACACGTGCGCGGCGTGTGCTCATGGGAGAAGACTTCGGCGAAATGAGTGGAAATGTTGGTTCCCATGAAATACATGTCCCGAAAGCCCTTGGCGGCCTTCTGCTGTTGCACCTGGTCGAAGGTCGCATTGGCGTTGCCGGTCTTTTTAGCGATCAACTCGCCGATCCATTTTCGAAAGAAATCGCCCTTGTACCAGCCGAACTCCGACAACAGTCGATCGACGTCCCGGATCACGCCGAAGTCGTCGTCCATGAATTTTTCAAAGTTCAGCTTGTTGAGAATCTGCAGCGTTTCGGCCGGACTGTAGTTCAGTCCCACCAGCACGGCGTTGATCGCCCCGGCCGAAGTGCCGCCTACCCGGACGATGTCGTCCAATATCTTCTTTTCCTCCAGAACCTGCAAAGCCCCCACGTAGGCGATGCCTTTGACCCCTCCGCCTTCAAATACCAGATTTCGAAAATGATACGCCATGGTTCACCTCCTTGCTATTGGTTCAATGTCAATTTAACTGTCGAAAAGATGCATCTTATGGAGAAGGAAGCTCGGGGAACACCAGCGCTTGCCTCTTTCTTAAACAACCCTTTTGGGTGTCAAAAACATCTCTTTAAGCATAAAAACCGGGACCATTCATAGCTTATATCATTAATTACCAAATGCTTACCGTGTTCCGACCCTGTCTTTTCGACTGTCTTTTGTGTCCAGGCTCACCAACCAGCGGGCGGCGACCCGCACCGTTCCCGGCCGCCAGAGTCCGGCTGACTCAATCCTGTGTAACTCGTCCTTAAAATTATACTTGACCTTCGTCGGGTTGGAAGCCACAAAAAGGATTGTCTTTTCAGAGGGTGTTTTTCGAGTGCGTGGCATGATGGTTTTCTCCTCTTCCTTGATAGAATACTGAGAAAAAATCGTTCCCATTTGTTCCATCCGCATTGGCTTTCAAAAAACGGATTTTCTTTAAGACTCAATCAAGGAGCGTTTTTTAAGAATATTAATTCCGAACACGAAGTGTGCAAGAGGGAAAGGAAATTGAGCACGAAAATAGAATTTTCATGCACCGTGGCGGCCATGAATGTTTAGAAAGGAATCAATGGTACGTGTTAGTTTTAATAGACTTATTCACTCGTCCGTTTTATGATTTTTGAAATTGCCGAGGTCGAAACACCCAGTTGCCTTGCAACTTCAGCTAAAGCAACCCCGTGCGTCTTTACCAATCCAATCGCGATATGAGCTCGAACTCTACTAGCCTCCTTTCGCCGGCTTCCCGCTTTTAATTCTTTGATGGATACCTTTTCTTCCCTACATGCTTTGGTTATAAATTCATTAATTTTTTGAAGATGCTCCTTGTCCGGCAGCTGATATTTAATTTTGCCTTCAGCCTCTTTGATGGTCCGCTCGACAAATTGACCACTGCCTAATATTCGATTATCACTCAATTCACGATCACCTGCGCGACGCATAGCCTTCACGGCTGACCAGCCACCTAAGGAACGAATTAATCCACCACCAACGAGCTCAGGCCGGGGCCCTTTCTCTATTCCCTTATCAATATATTTGCGATAGTCTTTTATTGCCTCGCCTTCCTTTTTGCCAAACCATTTCAATACATAGTCTCGATCTTGCCATTCATTTTTAATGTTACCCATTAACACCCCGTGACCGCTCCATCGATAGCGATCAAGTCGGGATAGACTTTTAACC
>Ga0210085_1000973_pt1 | contig 11623 bp, 12 predicted proteins | sample China_Galinas_PW_5_FD_184866 | JGI IMG/M metagenome (GOLD analysis project Ga0210085, IMG submission 184866) | Wetland microbial communities from San Francisco Bay, California, USA, that impact long-term carbon sequestration - China_Galinas_PWC_D1... | ecosystem: Environmental > Aquatic > Marine... | reverse complement strand
CCCGCCGATCAAGGTGTCGTTTCCGTGGCGACCCGAGAGCACATCGTTGCCGCCCTCGCCGATCAGTGAGTCGTTTCCGTCACCGCCTGAGATCTCATCTTTTCCGCGCCCGCCTTCGAGCAGATCGTTGCCATCGCCACCCATGAGCCGGTCATCGCCGCGCATTCCCAGCAGCTCGTTGTCATGGGCATCGCCAACCACGGTGTCATTGTTCTTGTATCCAATCAGATCTTCAATTGAATAAAATTTCATATTGACATCGAATGCGACGCTAAAATTGTTTATGTTATTAATAACAACGCCACTATCCAGTTTTACATTAAACTCTATATCGTTGAGAAGATCGTTGAAATCGCTATAAGTCAAATATTTTTCATCAAAATATTGATAGATCAGGGACAAATCAATTTTATCAACACCGATGCCCCCATACACGGTGTCCTGACCTTGACTTATAAGGAACGTGTCATTCCCGTCGCCTCCCGCCAGCGTATCCTGGCCTTTGCCACCAGACAGGAGATCGTCTCCCGCCCCGCCGACGAGTCCATCCTTGCCGTCGTCCCCTTCCAATTTGTCGTTGCCGGCACCTCCCTTGATCCGGTCGTCGCCTTTGCCGCCCTCCAAGATGTCGCGCCCGGCGGCACCCGCCAGCAGGTCGGCTCCACTTCCGCCGCTTAGCAGGTCGTAGTTCTTGCCTCCGTGCAAACTGTCGGATCCATAGCCGCCCTGCAATGTGTCCTCGCCCGATCCACCGGTGAGTTTGTCCGTGCCACCTTTGCCCACGATGAGGTCGGCGCCAGCCCCGCCCGCAAGGGTCTGGTCGTAGCCGTCACCTTTCAGGATATCGTTGAATTTTGATCCGATCAGTGCATCGATTCTGCCCTTGGAGCTGGATTGCAGGACATCGCCCTCCGCGCCGCCGCCCGACGCGCCACCCGACAGGAAATTGATGTAGACCTGGACCCCGGACGGCGCTTTGGAATAGTTGACGATGTCAATGCCTTCATTGCCCTGGAAAGTGTCTGCGCCCTCGCTGTACAAGAGCATGTTGGTGCCCGCACCGCCGGACAAGGAGTCGTCGCCGGCGCCGCCAAAAAGCGTGTCGTCGCCGTCGCCCCCGATGAGGAAGTCATTGCCGCCGCCACCCCTGAGGATGTCGTCTCCCCCCTCACCATAAATGTAGTTGACCCCGGGGTCGCCATTCAGCGTGTTGTTGCCGTCATCCCCGCGGATATCGGTGTAGGCGGGAGCTCCCGCGGGGGCATTGGCCGCCACCGTGCCAGAGATGGAGGTGCGCTCATCGCTCGGGTCAAAGCGAACGTCATTTGCAGCGGTGCCGGAGATTAAAGGCATGGTGTCTCCCTGTCGCAACCTACAAGAGGAAATCAAACCTCAGACTTGTGCTAAGGTGCATGAACGCAGCGAAAGCTTATGGTGTGGGTGCCGTAAAGTCAATTAAGTAACCGAGGGCGGGGAGTCATGCTCAGCCGCCGGTTGGTTCGCTTTGAACTCGACAGGTCTTGCCAACCGGGACGCGATGCCGCGGTTATGCATTCGGACACGAACACCACGACATTGCGAGCCTGGGGCCTGTTGTCCGGGTTGATCGGCAACGCCGCCGCTTGGTATGAGAGCTGAAACATCTCGGCAACGGGCTTGTGCATGCGCATTGCGATCTATGGGACGGGCGGGGCAGGCGGCTATTTCGGGGCCAGGCTGGCGCTGGCCGGTCATGACGTCACCTTCATTGCCCGCGGCGCTCATCTCGAGGCCATTCGCGCATCCGGACTGGTTCTCGAAACGCCGGAAGGCGAATTGACGGCGCGACCGGCGAAGGCGAGCGACGATCCCGCGGCCCTGACGGATGCCGAGGTGGTGATCCTCGGCGTCAAGGCCTGGCAGGTGAGGGCGGCGGGCGAAGCGCTGAAACCCGTGCTGCAACCGGGGGCCTTCGTCGTTCCCTTGCAGAACGGGGTCGAGGCGGCCGACGAACTCACGCAAGTGTTGGGCAAAGGGGCGGTGCTCGGCGGCTTGTGCGTCACCTTCAGCTGGAAAAGTGCACCAGGGCGCATTCGCTCGATCGGCGGCATCAACGCCGTCCGCTTTGCCGAGCTCGACAACCGGCCGAGCGAACGGGTGGAGCGGCTGCGTCAGGCCTTTACCGCGGCCGGGGTCAAGGCCGACGTCCCGGCCGATATCCACAAAGCACTGTGGGAAAAATTCGTTATCGTCACCGCTTTCGGCGGCGTAGGCGCGGTTTCGCGTGCGCCCGTCGGCGTCATGCGCACCATGCCCGAAACGCGGAGCCTGCTGGAGCAATGCGTGGCGGAGGCGGCCGCCGTGGCTCGCGCGCGCGGCGTGGCGCTGGCACAAACGGCAGTGGCAGATACCATGTCTTCGATCGATCAGGCAGCACCGGCCGCCACCTCCTCGCTGCAACGCGACATCGCCGACGGCAAGCCGAGCGAGCTCGACTACTGGAACGGCGCCGTGGTGCGGCTCGGCCGCGAGGCGGGCATCGCAACGCCTACCCACAGCTTCATCACGGACGTGCTGCAGCCGCAGGAGCGCCGGGCGCGCGGCGACGTGACGTTTCCGGCCTGAAACCCGCTACCAGTGCCCGGTATTGGGCATCGAGGTCCATGGCTCCTTCGGCGCCAGGGCCTCGCCCTTCTGCAACAGCTCGATGGAGATGTCGTCGGGCGAGCGCACGAAGGCCATGCGCCCGTCGCGCGGCGGCCGGTTGATGGTGACGCCTTCATCCATCAGTTTCTGGCAGGTGGCGTAGATGTCATCGACGGCAAAGGCGAGATGGCCGAAATTGCGGCCCTCGCCGTAGTCTTCCGGGTCCCAGTTGTGGGTAAGCTCGAGCTGGGCACCGGGCGTCTCCGGCGCTTCCAGGAAGATCAGCGTGAAGCGTCCTTGCGGATAGTCGTTGCGCCGCACCTCCTTGAGGCCGAGCTTGTTGCAATAGAAGTCGAGCGAGGCATCGACGTCGGAAACGCGCACCATGGTGTGGAGATATTTCATCCGGTCTTTCTCCTGAGCGGCTGTCTGACAAGGCTATGGGCGGCGATATAGGCGAGACAGGCCGGCAACACCAGACCCGATGCGGCTGCCGGCAGGCAACGGCCGCTGCCGCCATGGTACTTGATTTTGCAACAGATTGCCGTCTTTAGTGACAGTGAAGAGAACGATAAGCCGGCGGCCGGGAAGCGCCTACGGGGCTGCCGGCCGCAGCGGACAGGCGAGAGGATCATCCCCCCATGGCAACCCGCCGGAACCGCAAGAGTGGGCAGGGGGCCGAGAGCGAGGGTTCGGCCGCGCTCGGCAAGACCATCCAGCGCCTGCGCAAGGCCTACAACATGTCGCTGGGCGAACTGTCGGAACAATCGGGCGTGGCCAAGTCGATCATCTCGCAGATCGAGCGCAACGAGACCAATCCCACCATCTCCACCGTGATGCGCCTGTCGCGGGCGCTCGATACCACCATCGACGAGGTGCTGCGGCCGGACCAGCGAGCCAACTTCATCGAGTATCAGTCGCGCTCGGGCATCCCCATGCTGGAGAGCCAGGATGGCCTGTGCCGGCTGGCGATCGCCGGCCCGCTCAACCTTGTCGAGGTGATCCAGTGGTACGATTTTCACAGCAAGCCGGGCGGGGTGCTGGAATCCGAGCCGCACCAGCCCGGCGCGGTCGAGCACCTCTACGTGCTGGCCGGCGAGATCGAGGTGACCGTGGGCGAGGAGACGCGCCGCATCAACAAGGGTGAATCGTTGCGCTACCGCGGCGATCTCGCCCACCGGCTGCGCAATGCCGGCGACACCGATGCCCATGCCACCATGGTGCTGGTGCTGCGGTCCCCGGTGAGCGAGGACCGCCTGCGTTGAGCGGAGGTTACGGCCGTCAGCGCCAGTTCTGATGGCGATTGTGGCCGTTGTAGCCATAGCGGTCGTAACGATCGTGGTCGTAACGATGACCGTAATAGCCGCGACCGTAATAACCGCGATTGTAGTAGCGGCGACCGTAATAGCCGCGACCATAATAGCCCGGGCCGTGGCCGTAATAGGCATAGGGCCCATAATAGGCAGCGGGCGGCGGGGCGTAATAGTATCCGGGCGCCCAGAAGCCGAAAATGCCCGGAATACCGATGGACACGTGCACCCCGGCGCTCGCCGGTGCACTGCTCGCTACCATCCCGGCAACGGCGATGAACGCCGCAGCCGCGCTACCAACGGCGAATTTACGCAACATTTCAGAATACTCCCAACGGGTTGATGTCGCTTGCGGCAGACTGGCCCCGTCCCGTCCGGCTTACAGAGCCTGTCAGCTCCAGTCACCCGCGATGGGACTGCTTATGGTCCCTCGAAGCTGAACGCAGCCTTATGTTGCCGTTCATCTGAGGTTCACGTTTGACGTTGCGTAAGGCAATATTCGAAGAAACAGCGGCCGGGCGATGCGTCGACTTCGGACGTTTCGGGTCGGCGTTGGCTGCAGACAGCCGCGCCTTTCACCCCAGCGGCGGCAGCCCGGTGACGACGCCGGGCTGCGTGACAGCCGGATCGTAGGGCTTGCGGGCAAAGACCTCGCGCACCAGCGGCTCGAAGCTTTCCAGCGGGTCGCTCTCATAGGCCGGATCGAAGGACGACTGGTCCCAGCGTTCGCAGAAATCGACGCAGGACGGGTAATAGGGGTTGTCCTTGAAATTCTCCCGCTCGTACCGGTTCCAGCCGTAATGATGGCCGTAATAGACCAGCTGGAAGGCGGCGTGGTGCTCGACCACCCACACCACCTCCTCGCGCATGAAGGGGCGCAGGATCTCGGCGGCGAAGCGGTCATGGTTGTGCGGGGCGAGGCCGTCGCCGATGTCGTGCAGCAGGGCCGCCACGATCCAGTCGCCGTCGGCGCCCTCGCGGCGGGCGCGGGTGGCGGCCTGGAGCCCGTGCTCGAGGCGGGTGATGCGGTAGCCGGGCAGGGTCTCTTCGGCCTGGAGTTTCAGCTCGCGCAGGATGCGCTCGGGCGTCATGGCCAGATGCGGCCCCTCCAGCTCGCGCAGCATCAGATAGTCCTCGCGCGTTCCGTCCTTCATCTGGGTGAATTTCACCGTCGGCTTGTTCATGGCGCTGTCCTTGTCGAAAGGGCTTCAATAGCACGAGGCGCTACGGGTGTGGGTATGAAGATTGCGGCATCAGGCGGCCTGAAGGCGCCGCTCCCGGTGGAAGATATAGAGGCCCGCCGCGATGATGAGGCCGGCGCCCAGATAGGTCCAGATGCCGGGCAGTTCGGCGAAAACGAAATAGCCGTAAAGCGTCGACCAGATGAGGCCGGCATAGGTGAATGGCACCACCGCCGAAGCGGGCGCCGCCCTGAACGAGCGGATGAGGCAGAGATGGCCGATGCCGCCGGCCAGGCCCATGAGGCAGAAGACGGCCCAATGGGCCGGCACGTGAGGTGTTACCCACTGGGCGGGCACCGGCAGGGCGAAAATGACCGCGCCCACCATCGCAGTGTAGAACAGGGTGGTGACGGGCTGATCGTAGATGCGCACCTTGCGGGTGATGATCTGGTAGAGCGAGTTGGTGAAGGCGGCGGCGAGCAGGAACACCGAGCCCGCCGATATGCCGTCGAGGCCCGGGCGCACGATGACGATGGCGCCGAGGAATCCTACGCCCACGCCCGTCAGGCGGCGGATGCCCACCTTTTCGCCCAGCAGCGGCACCGACAGGAGGGTGACGAGGATCGGCGCCAGGAACATGATCGAGGTGGCCGTCGCCAGCGGCGTCGTCTGGATGCCGACGAAGAACAGACCCGTGGTGACGGCAAGCAGGCCCGAGCGCAAGAGCTGCAACGACGGCTTGCGGCTGACGAGGTTGCGGCGCACATCGGGCACCATGGCGATGGCGCCGAAGACGAGCGCAACCAAAAAACGCATCCAGGTGACCTCGAAGGTCGGGTAGAGTTGGAGCAGGTATTTTGCGCTGGCATCGAGGCTGGTGAACCAGAACACCGCGACCAGCATCCAGCCGATGCCGGCGACCGTGTTTTCCGTCTGCGCTGGCTGGACGCTCGCCACCATGGCCATCGGTTCATCGAGCCTCGGTCAATAGCCCTCTCGCGGTCCATGGCCCCGGGCGCATGTCCATGCTCGGGCTATAACGGCAAGCGGGCACGCCGACCAGCGCTCAATCGGCATGGAACCGTTGCAGCGCGGGCATGGCGGCGGCGATTGCGGGTGCGATCGGGCTTTGGCGCTTGCCGCCATCGAGATTGTGCTAGGGCCTGTCAAATGGTTCAATATGATCGGCCAATGCTCTAAGGTGGCGCGCGCCGCAAACGATCGAGTCCGGAGTCATGGTGAACACCAAGAACATATCCCTGATGCCCCCCGACAAGCGCGCCGCGGCCATCGCCAAGGCCGTGCGCGCGACGAAAAGGAGCGTCAACGTACCGTTCCGGGACAAATATGTCCCCGTGCCGGTGGTTTCGGTGCCGATCGGCCTGCCGGTCTATCGCGCCGACAATGGCCGGCTCGCGGCGCTCGAGGCCAACTATGTGAGCCGCCACGGCGTTGATGCCGACTATTTCCTCGACAACCAGGACACGCCCGAGGCGCAAGCGATACTGCACGGCTTCCTGAGCGCGCTTGCGGAACGCTCCGAGGGGCCCATCAAGGATGCGCTCGCCCGTGCCGGCCAGCAGATCGAGCCCTTGCTGGTCACGGTCGAGGGCGTGGTGGTGAACGGCAACCGGCGGCTGGCGGCCATGCGCGATCTCCTCGCCGCCAACGCCAAGACCTTTGCCGGTTTCGAAACGTGCGAGGTCGCGATCCTGCCGGCGGACGCCACCCGGGCCGACATCGAGTTCATCGAGGCCGAGTTGCAGCTGGCGCCGGAGACCAAGCTCGCCTATGGGTGGATCGACCGGCGCCTGAAGCTGCGCCATCAGCGCGACGTTCTCGGCCTGCCCAGCGCCGACATCGTCAGGCACTATCACCTGCACTCGGCCGAAAGCATCGAAACGGAACTGGGCGAGCTGGAGCTTGCCGAGGGCTATCTGCGCGATTTTCTCAAGACGTCCCACGACTATGACCGGGTGGACTGGGCCGAGGAGCCGTTCGTGCAGCTGCGCCGGCGGCTCGAGCGTTTTCGCAACCGCGACATCGCCAGGATCGTCAAGCTCATCGGCTTCCACCTGATCAAGGCCGCCGCGGCCGATGAGGGCCTGAGGCCGATCAAGCTGTTTCCGATTGCCGAACACCAGGCCCCCTTTCCGCAAGGCATGCTGCTCAACCGGCTCGGCGGCGAGCTGGGCCTGTGGCCGCCCCGTTCCGATGAGGACAGTGTGCGCATGCCGGCCGAGCCCGATCTCGCCAAGCTGCGCGAGGCGCTGAGCGAGGGCGAGAAGGACGACGGCAAGTCCGCTCTCGTCACCAAGACCATCCGCGATGTCGCGGTCGAATACGAGAGCTACCCGAGCGCGCAGATCGTGGTGCAGCGCCTACGCCAGGTGATGCGGCTGGCAACCCGGATCGAGCCCCGCAGCCTCACGCGCAAGCAGCGCGGCGAGATCGTCGCCGAGCTTCATCGCATCAGGGGCGTTTTCGATATTGGCGACGACGGCGATAATGCCGAGGTGGCGGACAACGGCGGCGTCCTCGTCAACGTGGCCCATTCGCTGGAGGACGCAGGCAAGTCGATCCTGCGCGAAATGCGCAAGACGCGGGAAAAGTAGCGCGGAAAACGAACCCTACTTGATCTCGGCCGGCAGCGGCGACTTGCGGAACGGCTCGAGCGCCTCGCAGCGCGCGGTGAAGGCGGCAAGATGCGGCGCCCTCTGCACCAGGTCGAGGCCGGGGCGCACGGCATTGGCGAAGGTGAAGGCAACGGCTGAGGAAATGTCGGCCTGGCTCATCGCCGGCGTGCCCGCGAGCCAGCCCTCGCCCGCCTCGGCCGCCACCGCATCGAGTTCGGCGAAGCCGGCAATCAGGCGCGTGTCGTTGTGCTCGATCCACGATTCGAGCACCAGTTCGGGCGATCTGAGGCGGCGCTCGTAGAAGGCCCATTGGCCCTTTTCCATGCAGCCATGGGCAAGGGCCGAAAGCTGCATGACACGCCGCCGCGCCGGGCCCGAGGTCGGCGTCAGGGCACGTTGCGGCCCCGCCATCTGGTCGATCTCGTCGAGGATGGCGGCGCTGTCGATGAGCATGTCGCCGTCATCCAGCACCAGCACCGGGATGCGCACCAGCGGATTGTAGCGCCTCACCGTCTCGGCCGACTTGAAGACGAAGAGGCTTTCCATCTCGTAGGCCATGGCGAGAACGTCGAGGCTGATGGCGACGCGACGGGTATAGGGGGAGAGGAAGTTGCCGACGAGCTTCATTGGACGATCCTTCCGGGATGGCTCTCCTTTCGGCAAGGGCGCTGCGATCCAGCCCATTGATCGGCTCCGCTTCGCATGCTCCCTCTTGCCCAAGAACGAGGCCTCGACTGGCGGAGGGGGAGGGATTCGAACCCCCGGAGACCTTGCGGCCTCAACGGTTTTCAAGACCGCCGCATTCGACCACTCTGCCACCCCTCCGGCGCCGGGCGGTTGGCCTTCATTAGACGCAATTGCCGATCGAGCGCAACTGCCGTGCCGGCGCGCCGCCGGGCAGGCTTGTGGCGCCGGGGGCGGGCCTGTATGGGATGGGCATCAGGAAAGGCGCGAGGGCGAAGGCAACGTGCTCAGTGCGAAGGATATCGCCGCAGACCTGTCGACGGTGCGCGACTACCTGCGCTTCGCGGTGAGCCGTTTCAGCGCCGCCGGGCTTGCCTACGGGCAGGGCAGCGGCAATGCTCTCGATGAGGCGGCGTTCATCGTCCTCGAGGCGCTGGGCCTGCCCATCGACGACATCAACCCGTGGCTCGATGCCCGTCTCACCCTGCCCGAACGCTTGCGAGTAGGCGGGCTCATTCTCGAACGGGTGGAGACGCGCAAACCCGCCGCCTATCTGCTCGGGCGCGCCTATGTGCAGGGTGTGGGGTTCCGTGTCGATGAGCGGGTGCTCGTGCCGCGTTCCTATATCGGCGAGCTTCTGGCCGCCGGCCACTTTCGCGGCGAGGGGCTTTGCCTCATCGACGATGCCTTGCGCATCGCCCGGGTGCTCGACCTGTGCACCGGCTCGGGCTGTCTTGCCGTTCTCGCCGCCATGGCCTTTCCCGAGGCCGAGGTGGATGCCGTCGACCTCTCCAAGGACGCCCTCGATGTGGCGCGCCTCAACCTGGCCGATCATGCGCTCGAGGAGCGGATAAACCTGTTCGCAGGCGACCTCTACGCCCCGCTCGACGACCGACGCTATGACCTCATCCTCAGCAATCCGCCCTATGTCGATGCCGATGCCATGGCGCATCTGCCGCCGGAGTTCCGTCACGAGCCGGCGCTGGCGCTGGCCGGCGGCGAAGACGGGCTCGACCTCGTGCGCCGCATCATCGCCGGGGCAGGCGAGCGCCTCGACCCCGGCGGCGGCCTCCTGTGCGAGGTGGGCCGGGCGGGTGAGGCACTTGAAGTGGCTTTCCCCGACCTGCCGTTCCTGTGGCTCGACAGCGAGGAAAGCGAGCACGAGGTTTTCTGGCTGCCGGCCGAGTCGCTAAGCGGCTAAAGCGTCAGTTCCCAGTTCTGACCCACAAGGTCCTTGCCGAAGGAGTGATGCCTTTCCTCCGCGACAAGGCGGAAACCGGCGGCCTCGTAGATGCGACGGGCGGAAACGAGGATGTCGTTGGTCCACAGGCTCATGCGGCGATAACCGACGCCGCGGGCAAAGCGGATGCACTCATCGACCAGGCGCGAGCCGATGCCGAGGCCGCGCGCGGCCCTGTCGACATAGAGCATGCGCAGCTTGCACTCTTCGTCCGACTGGCGCACCAGAAACACGCTGCCGACGACGGCACCTTCGCGCTCGGCGATCCAGCAGCGTTCCCACCTGGCATCGAAATTGTTGACGAAGGCGGCGGCGATTTCGGCGACGAAGGCCTCGAAGGTCCCGTCCCAGCCGTATTCCTGGTGATAGAGCAGGGCGTGGCCACGGATGATCGAGCCGATATCGCCCGGCTGGTGGGCCCTGAGGATATAGGGCACCTGTGGCTGCGATGCGTCGCCGAGCAGCCGCTGCACGGTGGCGACGGCCTCGATCAATTCTGCCTGCTGTGCATCCTCCAGCGGCGCCAGCAGGGCGGCCATCTGGCCCCTGGCGGCCGCGTCGAGTTCGGCAAAGGCGGCATGGCCGGCCTCGGTGAGGTGGAGGGTGGACTGGCGCGCGTCCGCCGAAGAGATTTTTCGGGTGATGAGGTCGCGGCGCTCGAATCCCTTCAGCAGCCGGCTCAGATAGCCCGGATCGAGCGACAGATCGCGGGCAAGCTCGGAGGCTGCCGGCCCGTCGCGACGGGCAAGCTCGTACAGCACGCGCGACTGGGTGAGGGAAAAGGCGCTGTGCAGCAGGCCTTCCTGCAGAAGCCCGATCTGGCGGGTGTAGAAGCGGTTGAACGCCCGCATCGCGGCAATGCGCGTATCGCGCGGTTGTGCGGAGGCAGCAGACATGGTTGACTCATGCAATGAGTTAGTTGCTTATGTCAACTAATTTGTCTTGCTGAACTCATCGCGGCCCTTTTCGGCATCATGCCTCAGCCGCGCTCATCCCAGGGCAGGCCGCCGGCGAAGGTTGCGAACGATGCCGCCGGCAGGTAGCCGGCATCGACCGGCATCATGTGGCCGGTGACGGCGCTGGCGGCGGGTGACAACAGGAAGGCCACCACATCGGCGACATCGTCGGGCGTGACCATACGCTTGAGCGCGTTGACCCTGAGCATGGCATCGAGGTCGCGTTCCCCGGCGTCGACCTTGGCCTGCAGGCCCGGCGTGAGCACATAGGTGGGTGCGACCCCGTTCACGCGCACGCCGAACCTGCCCAGCTCGACGGCAAGCATTTCCACCAGGCGAAGGATGGCGGTCTTGGAGGGACAATAGGCCGGCAGCGGCAGCGCGGCATAGGAGTTGATCGACCCGAAGGCAACGATCGCCCCGCTCTTTGCATCGCGCATGAGGCGGCCGAACGAGCGGCAGGCATTCAGCGTGCCGCCATAATTGATCGCCCACAGGCGGTCATGTTGATCGAGGTCCGCATCGAGCAGCGTGTTCACGGACTCGATGATGCCGGCCGCGGTGACGAGCGCCGCCGGGGTTGCGGACGCGGCCTTGATTGCATGCGATGCCTCCTCCACGGCCGCTGCGTCCGCCACGTCGACCTGCATGGCACGGGCGGAGCCGCCGGCCGCTTCGATCTCGCCTTTCACCGCATCGGCAGCGGCCATGTCGCGGTCCAGCAGCCAGACCTCGTTGCCGGCCAGTGCCAGCTTGCGCGCACAGGCAGCGCCCAGTCCGCTGCCGCCGCCGGTGATCACCGCAACCGATTGCTCCATGACCTAGCTCCTGATCCTTTCATTGCCGGGATCGTAGAACGGCGCCAGTTGGACCGTTGCCGGATAGCGCTGCCAGGCGATCTCGACCTCCCACTTGCCGGCGCTGAGCCAGTCCTTCGTCACGCCCTCGGCGGTCCTCACATAGCCGAGTGCCAGCGACTTGCCCACGCGGT
>Ga0210085_1000972_pt1 | contig 11624 bp, 10 predicted proteins | sample China_Galinas_PW_5_FD_184866 | JGI IMG/M metagenome (GOLD analysis project Ga0210085, IMG submission 184866) | Wetland microbial communities from San Francisco Bay, California, USA, that impact long-term carbon sequestration - China_Galinas_PWC_D1... | ecosystem: Environmental > Aquatic > Marine... | reverse complement strand
ACAGGCTGCCGGCGGTGACGGTACCGGTCTTGTCGAGGGCCACGACGTCGACGTCCGCCAGCTCCAGAAGGGCGTCCGCCGAGCGGAGCAGCAGGCCCCGTCTCGCCGCCGCACCCAACCCGGCGGCCGCCGCCAGGGGCCGCGAGAGCGCGAGGGCGCACGGACACGCGACCACCAGCACGGCGACCGAGGCCAGCAACGCGGCCCCCAACCCCCCGGCCCACCACCAGTACAGGAACGTCCCCCCGGCCGTGACCAGGGTGCCGCCGGTGAACCACGGCGCCATGCGATCGGTGGACGAGGGCCGGGCCCCCCGATCCGCGGCCGCCCGCAGCTCCTCGGCCATGCGGTGGATCACCGTCTCCTCGGCGGCCTCGGTGACCTCGACCGTGAGAGCCCCGTCCACGAGCACGGTCCCGGCCCACACCCGGGCCCCTGGTGCCACGGCCACCGGGGCGGCTTCCCCGGTGAGCAGCGCGACGCGCACCGAGCCCTCGCCCGACGCGACCACGCCGTCGGCGGGAAGCTCTTCCCCGGCCCCGACGGCCAGCCGATCCCCGGCCGACAGGTCTCCGGAAGCGACGGTCTCCACCGACTCCCGGGTGATCCGCCGCGCCGTGGCGGGAACCGTGGCCGCCAGGGTCACCGCCGCTTCTGCGGCTCTGCGCCGGCCTCGCGACTCCAGCACCCTCCCGGCCAACAGGAGGGCTACCAGCATGGTCATGGAGTCGAGATAGGTGTCCGCCCCGGTCAGGGTGCCCACGAGGCCCTGCCCGTAGAGAACCGTCACCGCCACGGCGATGGGCACGTCCATGTGCAGGACGCCGTTGCGCAGTCCCGCCCAGGCTCCGGCGAAGAACGGCGCCGCGCACCAGACGGCCACGGGTGTGGCGAGGACCAGGGACAGCCACTGGAAGAGCGCCACGAACCGCGCTTCCATGCCGCCGAGCCACCCGGCGTAGAGGGCCGCGGCGAACATCATCACGTTGGCTGCGGCGAAGGACGCCACGCCGAGCCGAAGCAGCAGGTCCCTGTCGGGACGCGCCTCCTCGCCCAGAAGCCGGGGGCGGTACCCCAGCGCTGCGATCCTCGCGGCCAGCTCCCCCAGGCGCACCTTGTCCGGTCGCCACCGCAGGGTGGCGCGGCCCGTGGCGTAGCTCACCGTGGCCTCCTCGACCCCGACGGTCCTCTGCAGGACGTTCTCCGCCACCCATACACACGAGGCGCACCGCAGACCGTCGATGGCGAGGCGAAGCTCGCAGGTGCCGTCCCCGCGCAGCTCCACAGGGAGGGCGTCCCAGCCTCCGGGAAGCGGCTCGGGACGTGGGGCGAAGGTCTCCCGCTCCGCGTAGTACCGCTCGAGCCCGGCGCCTCGGATGATGGCGTAGGCCATCTCACAACCAGCGCAGCAGAAGGCGTCTTCGTGGCCCTCCACCGCCGTTCCGCAGTGGGGGCACCGGGATACGGAAGGGTCCTCGGCCGCGGCGTCATCCGGAACGTGCGTGGCCTCTCCCCCGAGAGGCGGGGATCGACGGGAGGACATCCAGGTCACGGTTGCCCTGTTCCTAGCGGTTACCCTGCACGTAGGAGGGCGCCACGTCGTCGGCGCCCTTCACGGCGATGTAGATGAAGATCGCGTTCACCAGCACCACGAGGGTCAGGCCGACGGCGATGGCCACGGGCCAGAGCAGGCCCCGATGGATGGTCAGCCTCCGCGGCGTCGTTCCCCCCTGTTCGACGGCCATTTCACTCGTCTCCCCCGACCGCGGCACCGGTCTTGAAGGTCATGGGAAGGAGCAACTCCGCGGTCGGTGACACCACCTTGACCGTGAACGGGATGGTGCGCCTCAGCGAGCTCACGTTGAGCAGCCTCACCACCATGGGAACGGTGCGGCTCTCTTCGGGTCCGAGGGTCACGTCGGGGATGCCCACCTCGGCTCCTTCCAGACCCTCCACCGCGACTCGGTACGGCACCGGCCTCGAGGCCTCGGCGTTGTTGGTGATCTTCACCAGGTACGTGTTACGCACGTACCCGTCCGCGTCCACGGTGAAGAGGGAGCCCGGCGCCCGGTTCACGGTCGCCTCGAAGGGCACCCTACCCAACAGGAGGACGACAGAAGCGGCCGTCAGGACGGTGAGCAGGCCGCCGTACACCAACGTGCGCGGACGGAACGGGCGCGGCTTGCGGCCATCGTCCACGGCGATGGAGCTGTAGCGCACCAGCGTGGGCTGGTCGAAGCGGCTCATGACGCTCTCGCACGCGTCCACGCACCGGGCACACTGGATACACTCGAGCTGGAAGCCCTCACGGATGTCGATTCCCTGGGGACACACCACCACGCACTTCTGGCACGCGATGCACCCGCCCTCCGGGCCTCGTTTCGCGCCCCTCGGCTCGCCCCGCTCCGTGTCGTACGAGATGAGCAGCGTCTCGTCGTCCGTCAGGGCGCTCTGGAACCGGGCGTACGGGCACAGGAAGATGCAGAACTGTTCGCGGAACCAGGTGAAGTCCAGGTACCAGAAGGCCGTGAACACGGCCACGAAGACGTAGGAGGTCGTGCTCGCCCGACCGGTCCAGAGAGGTCTGGCACCCGCGAACAGGCTCGTCATGGCCATGCCGAGCAGGAACGACACTCCCAGGAACGCACCCCACTTCGCGACCTTGCGCCACGCCTTGTTCCAGGTCAGGGGACCCGCGTCACGCCGCTTCCGCCGCGTGCGGTCCCCCTCGATCCAGATCTCCAGAGGGCGGATCCAGCTCTCCAGAAAGACCGTCTGGGGACAGGCGTAGCCGCACCAGATGCGCCCGAAGATCGCGGTAAAGAAGAAGAGGGAGAACGCCAGGAAGAGGAGGAGCAGGACCAGGAAGATCGTATCCGACGGCGTGAAGACGGCGCCCACGAGGTGGAGGCGCCGGTGGGGCAGGTCGATGAGCACGAGGGGTTGCCCCGCGACCGTGATCCAGGGAGCCACGAACAGGGCCACGTGCAGAAGCAAGAACGTCCACCGCCGTAGGGTGGTGAACGTCCCGTGGATGGACTGCGGGTACACCCACTCCCGCGTTCCGCTCATGCCCGGGAGGATCGAGAGAGACATGGTCGCGCCTAGCCCACCCCGCCCGTCGGGTTCCCTGCCCCCGGGCCTCCCCCGGGGTCGCTGCCACCGGCCGTGGCGCCGCCACCCTGCTCACCGGCACCCTGCGCGCCGGTGGAGTCTTCGACCGCGCCGCCCCCGGCCGTCGTGTTCGGCGGAGCCATGATGGCCTGGATGGGGCGCCCGGTGGCTTCACTGTTCTTGGTGATCACGTAGGCCGCCACGTCTCGAACCTGCTCCGGCGGAAGCATCGTCCCCCAGGGTGGCATTCCCTTGTCCAACACGCCGTTGGCGATGGTGTGCAGGATCTCCGCAGCTTGACCGCCGTGGATCCACTCGTCATCGATGAGAGAAGGCCCGATGACGCCCTTCATGTCGGCGCCGTGGCATGGCACGCAGTTCTTGGTGAAGACCTCCGCCCCACGCGTCACCTCATCGGGAGTGATGGTGAAGTCGGCGGCGGTCATCGGGGCCTGGGCGGGCCAGCGCACCTCCGCCGCCGCCATCTCCTCCTGGAGTTGCTTCACCTCCGAACGGTGGGCGATGACGTGGTACCACAGCCCATAGCCGACGGCCCACACGATGGTGAACCAGAAGAGGCCGACCCACCAGTCCGGAAGCGGGTTGTCGTACTCCTCGATGCCGTCGGCCTCGTCGGCGTGACCGAGCAGGCGGTTCGTCTCCTTGCTCATTCTTCACCTCCGTCGCCGAGGGGCATCTTCGACACTTCGTCCATCATCTTCCTGTGCCGCGGTGTGTAGGCCCACCACGCCCACCACAGGAAGATCGCGATGAAGACGACCGTCATGAGGCCGAGGATCCACCCTGCCTCCACAGCGCCCGCGGCCTCTTCGAGGAGGATGTTCATTGGCCACCTCCCGGCGCCGCCTGCGTCGGCTGGGCCCCGACGGAGCCCGCCTGGGCCGATTGCTGCTGTGCGAAGTGCTTCTTGCCGTCCGTGCCCAGGCGCTGCAGGTAGGCGATCAGGGCGACGATCTCGTCGTCCGGCGCCACCTTGATGCCCGTCGTGGCGAGGTCGGCGACGATCTTGTCCGCCTGCGTTTCGATGACCGCGGCGACGGAGGCGTCGTCGGTGGCGCTGTATGGCGTGCCCACCTTGGCCAGGGCTCGCACCGACTTGGCCACGTCCGCGGGGTCGTACTTCCGGGTCAATAACCACGGGTACGTGGGCATGATGGAGCCCGGCGACGTGGAGCGCGGATCCCTCATGTGTTCGTAGTGCCACGCGTCCGGATACTTGCCCCCCACCCGCTGCAGATCCGGTCCCAGCCGTCGCGACCCCAGGAGGAAGGGCCGGTCGTACTGGTACTCCGCCGCGCGAGTCCACTCACCGTAGCGGAGCATCTCCGAGCGCATGGGCCTGATCATCTGGGAGTGGCACAGGTAGCACCCCTCGCGGATGTAGATGTCCCGGCCTGCCACCTCCAACGGCGTGTAGGGTGTCACCCAGTCCGCGCGCTCCCACGACAGCGAGGTCGTGCTGAACATGGGGGCGATCTCCACCAGGGCCCCGATGGAGATGGCCACGGTGGTGGCGATGGCGAAGATGGCGCCGTTGCCTTCCAGGAAGCGCCTGTGGAAGCGGCCGTAGGCCTTCTCGGACTCGCCGTGCTTGTTCTGGTCGCTCATGGTCGGATCCTCCTCAGTCGGCCGCGACCGGAACGGGGGTCGGGGACACCTGCGCGCCGGGACCACGGATGGTCTGCCAGAAGTTGATGGCCATCATCACGGTGCCGGTGAGGTACATGGCACCGCCCGTGAGACGAATCCACATGAACGGATTGAGCCGATGCGTGATGTCCAGGAAGGCCGGCGTCGCGAGTTGCCCGGCGTCGGTGAGGGCTCTCCACTGGAGACCCTCCATGAGCCCCGCGGCCCACATGGACACGGTGTAGAGCACGATGCCGATGGTGGCGAGCCAGAAGTGGTGGTTCGCCCACTTCGGATGGGCCAGCGGCCGGTCCCAGAGGTTCTGCACCAGCCAGTAGAGCATGCCGAACGACATCATGCCCACCCAGCCCAGAGCGCCGGAGTGGACGTGGCCGATGACCCAGTTGGTGAAGTGGGCCAGGGCGTTGACTGACCGGATGGCCATCATCGGTCCCTCGAAGGTGCTCATCCCGTAGAACGACACGGCCACCACCATGAACTTCAGGATGGGGTCGGTGCGCACCCGGTCCCACGCCCCCTTGAGGGTGAGCAATCCGTTGAGCATGCCGCCCCACGAGGGCGCCAGCAGCATGATGCTGAAGACCATCCCCAGGGTCTGCGCCCAGTCCGGGAGCGCCGAGTAGAGCAGGTGGTGCGGCCCCGCCCAGATGTAGAGGAAGACCAGCGCCCAGAAGTGGAGAATCGAGAGCCGGTAGCTGTACACCGGCCGCTCCGCCGCCCGGGGCAGATAGTAGTACATGAGCCCCAGGAAGGGCGTGGTCAGGAAGAAGCCCACCGCGTTGTGCCCGTACCACCATTGCACCAGCGCGTCGGTGAGGCCGGCGTAGACCGGGTAGGAGCGGGTGAGCGTCGCCGGAATCGCCAGGTTGTTGACGATGTGGAGGACGGCGATGGTGATCACGAACGACATGTAGAACCAGATCGCCACGTACAGGTGCTTCACCTTCCGCCGGGCGATGGTGCCGAAGAAGTTGACGCCGAAGACCACCCAGACGAGGGTGATGAGCACGTCGATGGGCCAGATGAGCTCGGCGTACTCCTTCGATTCCGTCATCCCCAGGGGTAGGGTGATGGCCGCCAGGACGATGATGCTCTGCCACCCCCAGAAGTGGATGCGCGACAACACGTCGTTGAACATCCGCGTCTTCAGCAGGCGCTGTGTGGAGTGGTAGATGCCCGTGAAGCACACATTGCCGGCGAAGGCGAAGATCACCGCGTTCGTGTGCAAGGGCCGGAGTCGGCCGAAGGTGAGCTCCGGGATCCCCATGTTGGCGGGCCACCACGCCAGCTCCAGCGCGATCATCACACCCACGAGCATGCCCACGATGGCCCACACGACCGTGGCCGTGAAGAACATCTTCACGATGGCGTCGTCGTACACCGTGGCCGCACCGGTGCCCGGGCTCGCGGTCGCGACTGTACCCGAGGTCGTTGGTTCCATAAGGTTCTCTGGGTTTCCGTTGTTCGGTTGGCTGCCCTGTGCCCCGTTCCGCTGCCCGCTGACTGCTATCCTTCTCGCCGGAGCGCCTCAGCGCCCAAGCGCCCATGATTCCCGCGATCTCGGCCGCCGCCCTCGCCGGTCTGGTCGGCAGCCCCCACTGCATCGGCATGTGCGGCACCTTCGCGCTCGCCTGCGGCGGACGCGCCTCTCACACGTTCGCCTGGCATGCCGGCAAGACCTCCACGTACGCCCTTCTCGGTGCCCTCGCCGGTGCCGCCGGCCACTCCATCCCCGGACCGACCTGGATCGCCACCGCGGTGTCCACCGTGCTGGTGGTGTGGTTCGCAGCGGGCCTCGCCGGCGTCGTGCCGGAGCCGGCGGTGCGCATCCCGGGGCTCGCACGCCTGGCCAGCCGCGCCGCGGCCCGCGGTGACCTCGCGTCACGGTTCCTGTTCGGCGCGGCCACCGGCCTGCTTCCCTGCGGTCTCGTCTACGCGACCCTGGGGATCGCCGTCGCCTCGGGAGACCCCCTTACGGGGGCCGCGGCGATGGCCACCTTCGGGCTGGCCACCGTCCCGGCACTGGCCACCTTCGGGCTCGGCGTCCGGAGGCTCGCCGTCAACCAGCGCCCGTGGACGCGAAGGGCGCTCGCGCTCCTCGTCCTCGTCGCGGGCTTGTGGGTGGTATTCCAGCGCCAGGCCATGATGCACTGACGACCCGGGGCAAGGCTCCGCCCGGCCCCCATTCAATCAGCAAACGGGTCAACTTCGGCCCCGGGCGGGGGTGCGGCTGTCGGGCAGAACCAGAATTGTTCTGCGGGGAGCTTCCCTACAGCCGGGCCGTGGCGCTCGTAACGCGGGACGCCATACTCGTGCAGGGCGTACCTAGTGGACGGTGACCGAAACGTCGAAAGCGTAGCCGCACGCCTCGCCCCACGTCCTCTGGTGGACGTCATCCGCCTCCACGTGGATGTCCAGCACACACCGTCCGGCGCGGCCGTCCTCGGCCTCCCACGTGACGGCGCCCACCACCGAGACGGTCTGGGGGCCCCACGACTGTCCCGCCATCGATGCGGCGTGCACCGTCGTGGTCACGTCGGGATCGCCGGTCACCGCGACTCGAGCGTCGCTGACGAGAAATACGCAGGCGTGATGGACCTCGGTGGCGGTGATGTCGGCGATGCTGCGGGCGGGATCCACATCCGACTGCGCCGTGATGTGGCCCGACGAGTCGACCGTTCCGCCGAAGACGCAACTCCGCGTCACGGAATAGCTCACCGTGACCGTCTCCGTCCCGGAAGGGGCGGGGACCGCCCCGCCCCCTCCCGGCATTGCGCTCTCCCGCACACCCCAGGCGAGGGATTCGAGCCCGACGTTCGTGGCCAGGTGGTACGCCTCATCCTCGCTCAGATCACCGTCCCGCGTGCCTTCCAGCGGTCCTTCCACTCCGCAAGCCGGCACCAGCAACGTCATCGCCAGGGCAAGTAGGCACCGCGGCAGAATCCTCCGGTACGCGACCACGATCGCCCTCCCCGCGCCCCTTCCGGGCGCTTCTTCTCGGGTACGCTTCTATTCCAGCACGTGGATGTTCCGGGCGGCGCACATGTCCTTGAGGATCTTCGGCCAGACGGTCACCGAGACCTCGCCCAGGTGGGCCTTCTTCAGGAGCGCCATGTACGTCCGCGCCTGACCGATGCCGCCGCCGACGCTCAGGGGCAGCTCACCGCTCACGATTCCCTGATGATAGGGATACTTCAGGAAGTCGAGCTGACCGGACATCTCGAGCTGCTTCTTCAGCGACTCCGCGTCCACGCGGATTCCCATGGAGCTGAGCTCGTGGCGTCGCCGGGTGACGGGGTTCCAGACCAGGATGTCGCCGTTGAGACCGTGCATGGGCTTGCCGGACTTCGACACGGTCTCGGTGACCCAGTCGTCGTAGTCGGCGGCGCGCATCTCGTGCGGATATCCATCGGCCAGCGGCCAGCCGATCCCGTAGATGAAGATCGCCGGGTACTCCTGGAGAATGGCGGTCTCCCGCTGCTTGCGCGGCATCTCGGGGAAGCGCTCCAGGATCTCCTCTGCGTGCAGGAACGTGAGCTCGTCGGGGAGGTCGGGATAGTGTGGCGTGCGCAGCTTCGGGAACAGCTCGAGAACGTGCGTCTCCGCGCCTTTGATGACCTTCCACAGCTTCTTCACCACGTCGGTGAGGAAGTCCAGGTTGCGGTCCGCCGCCGTGATGACGCGCTCCCAATCCCACTGGTCCACGTAGGCGCTGTGGTCGTGGTCGAGGAAGTAGTCCTTCCGCACGGCACGCATGTCGGTGACGATGCCCTCCCCAGGCTTCATCCCGAACTGCTTCAGCGCCATCCGCTTCCATTTGGTGGCCGCCTGCACCACCTGGGCATCGATGGGATGCGCGTCGTGATCATTGCTGATATGGAACTCGATCGGCGTGCGAGATCCGTCTCGATCCAGGAAGTCGTTCACCCCGCTCTCGGCGTCCACGATGAGGGGCACCGCCACACGCAGGAGGCCCAGCTCGCGGCCCAAGCCGGCCTCGATGTAGTCCTTCGCCGCGAAGAGCGCTTCTTGCGTTTCCCGGGGATTCAGCAGAGGGGTGTAGTCGGACGGCAGGATCTTCTCGAGATCGGCGTAGTTGCCGATGCCGGGCCCGGCCAGGTCGGCTTTCTTGTCCAGAGTGGGCATGCGTTCCGTCCTTTCGGCGCGCAGGTAGGTAGCGGCCCCGCTCGGACGGATGCTGCGGTCACGGGACGAGGCCCCGATGCGCGGGCGGGCAGGACGGAGAGGCGAGCCCGCGCCAACGCATCAGGATGGCGCCGCGGGGACCAGGGTTCAAGGGGTGGGGCCTCCCATTCCACCGAACTTCTTGTCGAAGAAGGCCGCAGTGGCGGAGTCCGCCTTCATCCAGCTCGCGTGCCTCAGGAAGTCGTGGATCTCGTCGGGAATGACGATCTCCTCGAAGGGCACGCCGTGCGCCCTCAGGCGCTGCGCCAGGTCCACGGTCTCGCTGAAGTGCACGTTACGATCGTCGTCACCCTGGATGAGGAGCACCGGCGAGCGCCACGTGTCGACCCACGCCACTGGCGAGGACCTCCACGCGATGTCGGCCCGGCGTGCGAGCTCGCTGTCCGTGACCTCGTAGCGCCATTGGCCGCGCCCGAAGCGGGCACCTCCGTCGCGGGTGAAGTCGTGGACCCCATGGAGATCTACGCCGGCAGCGAACAGATCCGAATCCCGGCCCAGTCCCAACGCAGTCAGGTATCCACCGTATGAGCCACCCCAGAGCCCGATCCGGCTGGCGTCCACCTGGGGGAGCGACGCAAGATATTCGCCACCGGCCTTGATGTCCCGGTACTCCGACGCACCCCGGACACCGGCGTCGTCGGGATGGTGGAAGTCGTGCCCGTATCCGATGCCCAGACGGTAGTTCACCGAGAGGACGACGTACCCGCGGCTGGCCAGGTATTGGTTCACCGCGTAGGCGTTCGAGTAGTAGTACGAGTAGTGCCAGCCCAGGAGCATCTGCCGCGGCGGTCCACCGTGGATGAAGATCACCGCGGGCCTCTTTCCGTCACGCACGAGAGGCCGTCCCGCCACAGCCGGCGGCTCGAAGAGATCGCCGTGGACCTCCATGCCGTCGGCGGCGTGGAAGACCACGGCCTCGGGTACCACCAGCGCGTCCGTCGGAAAGTCCGCCGGGATCCGGTCCTCACCGATGGTCACGTCGCGGCCGCCGCCGGCGACGGGCCGCACGTGTGGAAGAGGCGGGCGACGTGCACCCCCGCCCAGGTACGCCACCCAGGCGCCGTCACCCGTGACGACGGGCGTCCATTCGATGCCCTGCCCCGGAGTGACGTTCTCGAAGCCCGCACCGTCCACCCCCACCCGGAAGACATGTCTGCGCTCGATGTCGTTCGGGCCGTCTCCCATGTTGCCGGCCCACTGGAGCGTGCGACGGTCCGGAGACAGGGAGATGTACTCGGCCATGCCCGCGTGAGGCGTGAGGAGCTGCGCCTCGCCCCCAGCCGCCGGCACCGAGTACAGGTGCTCCCAGCCGTCCATATCCGCCAGGAAGGTGATTCGGTCTCCGGCGCCCCAGTGCAGGTTGGCCTGCCCCTCCGTGGTGGGATAGGACCCACGGAGGGTATGCGGACTCGCCCACGCGACGCGCGCCTGTCCCGTCGCGATGTCCGCCACGCGGATCTCCCAGGGGCGGGGCGTCTGCGTGAGCCACGGCTCCGGCTCGCCGCCGGCCCCGGGGAGGCGCACGAACGCGATGTGCGCGCCATCGGGAGACCAGCGAGGCATGCGATCCCGCTCGGTGGAAGGATCCAGGTACAGGAGCGGGTGCTGGGCGTCCGTGTAGACCCCGATGAACGAGTGGTCCCCTCGCGCGCTCACGAACGCGAGTCGGGTACCGTCCGGCGACCAGGCGGCATCGCCGTTTCGCCCCTTGTCGAAGAAGAGGCGCGCAGCGTTCGACCCGTCCAGCCCGACCGTCCAGATGGATCCGCCCCGCTCGAACGCCACGACTCCCCTGGGGGAAACCGCGGGGGCGTCCCCGTCCGCCAGCAGGTGGGGCTCACCTCCGGCGAATGGGACGGCGAAGATCTGGACCTTCCTCTCCAGGACCGTGCCCATGGGATCCGGCTCGAGCTCAGCTTCCCAGTTGGAGCCGTGATCGCCGCCGCGCACATACACGACCGCCTCTCCGTCGGGCGAGAACTGGAGCTGGGTCAGCTCCTGGCCGTCGTCCTCCGAGTAGGCGGTGAGCCTGCGTGCCGTCCAGTCCGGCGCTTCGGCGCCGTACACGTTGCGCACGCCCTGCTCATCGAAGACCCAGGCGATGCGCGCCCCGGATGGTGACGCCACCAGCTCGGTGGGAAACGGATAGCTGTGGACCTGGGCCAGCGTGAAGGACCGCTGGGCCGTCGCGTGGGACGGGGAGAGAAGGCTGACGAGCGCCGCGACCGCGAAGGCGAAGCTGACGCCGCGGTGCCCCCGGGTGACGAGCCTTGGCATGGCACGAGCTCCTGTGAGGATGTGGGCGCCAATATGAGGGCTCATGCCGGCAACGGGCCACCTCAGGTAACCCCGCCGGCACGACCCCACCGAGGCGTGCCGTCAGGAGCTGCGCCCACCGCGTCATGCCCATGTAAACCGATCAGCGCCTTCGCGGCATTGCAAGAACGGCACGTGCGGGCAGGTGCCGGATGAGCGGATCGTAGAGGGGGGCACCCCGCGACCCGAACCCGAAAGGGACTGCCCGCATCTCCCGCCTTTCGGCCCCTTGGGCGTTCGAGAAGCCGCACACCTCGACCGCCGGGTCAGGACCCCCCGCTCAGGCCACCAGGAGGTTTGGCCAGCCTCCCGACCCA
>Ga0210085_1000971_pt1 | contig 11625 bp, 12 predicted proteins | sample China_Galinas_PW_5_FD_184866 | JGI IMG/M metagenome (GOLD analysis project Ga0210085, IMG submission 184866) | Wetland microbial communities from San Francisco Bay, California, USA, that impact long-term carbon sequestration - China_Galinas_PWC_D1... | ecosystem: Environmental > Aquatic > Marine... | reverse complement strand
CGACACCCTGCCCCCGCGCTACGGATTCCCCATGAAGCTGCGGATACCCACCAAGCTGGGCTACAAGAACCCGAAGCACATCCAGGCGATCTTCGTCACCAACAGCTACCCCGGTGGTTACTGGGAAGACCAAGGGTACAACTGGTTCGGCGGCAGCTGAGCCCCGCTCGGCGCCCTGAAGCACCGGCCTCACGGCCATATCAACAACCCACTCCACGGAGCTCACCATGACCAAGCACACAAGCGCTCTTGTTTCCCTGGCCATTCTGGTTACGGCCAGCGGCGTCTATGCCGGAGGCGGCATGCAGCACGACTCCATGGCGAAGGGCCAAATGGCCCGCGATTCAATGGCGAAGGACACCATGTCTAAGCCCGGGAGCAAGAAGACCACCGCCGAGCACCAGACCGATAGCATGTCCAAAGACACCATGGGCAAGGACGACATGTCGAGCAAGCAGATGTCCAATGACAACATGGGTAAGGGCGCGATGACCAAATAGGCATTTGCCCATCTCTGAGCGACGGGGGTGGAGTCCCTCCTGGGCCGCCCCCGTTGCTCGCCGGCCCGAAATTGCTCCACTGACGAGGTTGACGACATGACAAGCATGCTGCTGAGAACCGTTCGCACGGGCCTGGCGTTGGCCGGTTTGACGGTGGTGGCGATTGGTGCGCCCTCGTCGGCGGCTGGGTCCTTTCCCGATCCGCGGGTCGACGAGGCACCATCCCATGGCAGCGAAACCGCTCTGCTGGCGGGTGGCTGCTTCTGGGGGATGGAAGGGGTGTTCGAGCACGTCAAGGGGGTCAGTCAGGTGGTGTCCGGCTATGCGGGCGGCGACCACGACACGGCGACCTATGGCGAGGTGAGCACCGGGACCACCGGTCACGCCGAGTCGGTGCGCATCACCTACGATCCCTCACAGGTGACTTACGGGCAGCTGCTGAAGGTGTACTTCGCCGTGGCCCACGACCCCACCGAGGTCGATCGGCAGGGGCCGGACGTGGGCACCCAATACCGCTCGGCGATCTTCTATGCGAGCCCCGAGCAGCGGCGCATCGCGGAGGCCTACATCGCCCAGCTGCAGGCGGCCCATATGTTTTCGCGCCGCATTGCCACTCAGGTGAGGCCTTTGAAAGGCTTCTACCCGGCCGAGGCCTACCACCAGGGCTACCTCGCGCGGCATCCGGACCAGCCCTATATCATCATCAATGACCTGCCGAAGATTACCCGTTTGAAGCGGGAGCTGCCGGATCTTTGCATCTCCAATTGAGGATCAAAGCCGAGTCCGCCGGCCCGGATCGGCCGCGCGAAGGATGCACCGAAGAACGAATCCCTTCAATTGTGGTCCGCTGACGTGACTGTGCCGTGGCCGAGCCGAAGGCTACCTGTGCACCTCCTAGATCCTGTCCGCAGCCGTTATAATCGCAGGCTGGATATGGACGCGCCTGGAGCACCTGATGTGGATTGTGCTGTTTTCTGTTTGCGTAGGCATCGTTATCGGCTGGAACGTTCCGCAGCCGGCCTGGGCCAAGTCTGCCCAGGACAAGGTCGTCGCCCTGTTCAAAGGTGCCGCCGACAAGTCTGACCGTCCGGGCACAGACCGGACGGGAGGCAACGACAAAGGGGGCGGCTAGAGCCCTCCGGGCAGCGCCACCGCCCTGCTTCCCGATTCGGCGGAGCTAGACCTCTCCACCCCGCAACGATCTTCACGCGGTGTCGTCGGCCTTGCTGCCTTGGGGTGCCCAGCGCTTCTTCAGCTCTGGAAGCTGATCACGGTGAGTGATGAGGATGACCTCGTCTCCGGACTTGAGCTCCGAGACCTGCTCCGGGATGGTGAACCTGTCGTCCCGGTAGAGACAGATGATGCGCGTGTTCTTCGGCAGCGACAGGGCGGCAAGGTCTCCGGCTCCGTCCTCGTGGACCACAAAGCTGTAGACCTCCGCGTCCCCGCGTATGAGGGATGACATCTCCAAAGACTTTCTGCCCTGGAGGAGATCGACCAGGTGGAAGGCGACGGCGCGGTTTGGAAGCACCGTGTTCTCCAGACCGAGCTCATTGCAGATGCGCTGGAATTGTGGGTTGGCGATCCGAGGGACCACGCGCCCGAAGCCGAGGGAGCGCCCGACGAGGCTGGCAATGATGTTGGTCTGATCACTCTCCAGCAGACAGTACAGGACGTCCGTGTTCTCCGGCTCGGCGTCCCGCAGGACGTCTGGCTCTGTCCCGTCCCCCAGGAGGAACCCGCAGTCCATCCGCTCTGACAGGGCATCGATACGGGCGCTGTCCTTCTCGATGAGGATGACCTCGTGGCCTTGCTCCAGCAGCATTTCCGCGGTGGTGAGGGTGAGGGAGTTGGTGCCGATGAATGCGAGTCTCATTTGCGCGCTCGCCTCCTGCCGATCCAGGTGGTTGGGTAGAGGATCACGAGCAGGGCGACCAGCTCGACCCTGCCGAAGAGCATGTCTATACCAAGAACAACCTTGAGAAGCGGCTGCAGGGTGGGGGAGCTGATCCCCGAGGAGAGCCCCACGGTGCCGATGGCGGAGATTACCTCGAAGAGGCTGTTCAAAGGGTCATAACGATAGAGCAGGAAGGGGAGCCAGGAGGCGACCACCACCATCAGCCAGAGGCCGATGAGGAGCAGGGCGTCCGTCACAACGTGTTCTTCCAGCCGCTCGCCACCCAGGGTGGCGTGCATCACGGCGCGACGTGGTGCAGCACTGCGATGGAGCGTGAGCTGGATGAGCCGCAGGAGGATGAGCAGCCGCAGGAGCTTGATACCCCCCGCCGTGGAGCCGCTGCAGCCCCCTACCGCCATGCTCACCATGAGCACCAGCTTCGCCGTCGGGTCGAGGGTGGTGACGGGCATGGTGCTGAAGCCTGCCGTGGATTGGGCGGAGGCCCCGAGCATGAGTCCATTTGCCGCCGCCGAGCGCCAGTCGAGGCCTTGACGTTCATGCAAGAGGAAGGTCATGGCGGCGCCGACCAAGACCAGGGCCACCACCAGCGCGCGCAGCTCCGGATCGGAGAGGGTTGGCCGCCAGTGGCCCCGGGCGAGCTGATAGTAGAGCGGGAGAGAGATCGCTCCTGCAATGGCGAAGGCGGTGACTGTCGGCCTGGCAGGGAAGGGCAGCCCCGCAATGCTGTCGTTGAAGCTCGAGAAGCCCCCGGTAGAGACCGCCGCAAGGGTGTGGATCAGGGAGATGAAGAAGTCACCGTCGGCGCCCCAGATCGCCGCCAGGCCCGCGAGGGTTAGCCCCAGATAGACGAGGAAGACCCTTGATGCGTGTGAGCGGGCGGTGGCGGCCGTGTCCTCTTCCCCCAGCGAACGGAGAAGACGCCTGCTCCCGACCTGATGGCGCATGAGGAGGGCGATGGACAGGACCGCGATGCCCAGGCCCCCGTACCACTGCATCCAGGCGCGGGAGAAGAGAAAAAGGCTCGAGCGCCCTTCCACGGATCCCATCATGGACAGCCCGGTGGTGGTGGCGCCGGAGAGGGCCTCGAACCAGGCGTCGATCAGGGAGACCCCATGCGCCATCATCGGGTACACCATGGGGAGGGGGGCGCAGGCGAAGGCCAGGACGGTGACCGCCAGCGCCTCGTTCCACTGGATCTGCTGCGGTGTCGGAAGGCGCAGGAGGGGGAGAGCGATGGCCAGCAGCACCCCGACCGCGATGGCCAGGCGTACCGCGAAGAGGTTCTCCCCCAGGGCCAGGGAGGCGGCTAGGGGAACGGCGTCCAGAAGGGCGAGCACGAGCAGGAGCTCGCCCAGGTATCTGAGCAACACCAGCGGTCGGACCGCGACCATCAAGCTCGCTGCGCCTTGGTCGGCCATGGCCTTGCTCGTTGGATGTTCCGGTCCGTGGACTCCTGGAGGCGGCGATCCCGCCGCCGGTCAGGACCCGCGTCGCCCGGCTAACAGGTTGTAGAGCCAGGCGAAGATGGCGCCCCCGACGAGGGCATCGAAGAAGCCCCACACGAGCCCGATCAGGCTGCCCAGGGGAGTGAGGCTATAGCCCCGGTAGAGGCGGCCGATGAGGGTCGGCTCCGGGCTCGGACCGTCAAAGGCGATGATCCACCAGGTGAGTGCGAATATGCCCAGCCCCCAGAGGATGCCGCAGGCAAGGGCGAAGGCCTTGATGTCGAGCTTCATGTCGCTACCCTCCGTTCTTTCGATAGGAACGATGCAAGAACTACCGAAACATTTCATTCGGTGTAGGGTGCAATAGCGCAGCGTATTGCGCCAAATGGGTCACCGAAGACATGCGGCGCAATACGGCTATCGCCTCTTGCGCTACCTACCTTACGCCTGCGAGCAGGTGTCGCTCACCCATCACGAAGCAGTGGAAACGCTGTTGCCAGAGATGCCCTTTCCAGCCCCGGAAATGGCGAGTGTCCCGTAAAAAGTAGGAGTGACGTTTTGACGCGCCATCTCCCTTCAACATGGCGGAACCTCCTATCCGAGTTCCGCCCACGCGGGCTTGGGCTCTTCTCGCTCGACACACTCGTTCTAGGACTGCTGAGGCGGGGCTGCTCGGTGGCAGTGAGAGCCTGGTGCTCATTTCGTGGGATGCGCGAGCAGCCAGTAGCCCTTTTCGTCCATTCCGCTTTCCGCGCAGATCAACCCCACTCCAGCACGTTTAGTACCCGCACGAACGTGAAGCCCATCGACAACGAGCGCCTGAACGCTGCCGCGGCAGTGCCAACCCCGTCTAGTAAGCATACGCTCATCTTCAGATCCTTGAAGATGCTCTGGCACTGCATCTCCGATAATCGCGGTGACGACGATGTCTCCGGCACCGGGATACCGCCAAGCCATCACCTCTCCGACCGTGCCAACTGGGATCCCATCGGAAAAATTGGTATCCGCTTCAGGAGGCGCGGCGGACCACATTAAGACATAACAAGGGGGTTCCAAGTCCAAGAGGACTTGGTCCGCATTCTCGCCCTTTGGTAAGACAGCGCACTGATTATTGTAAGCCACAAGGGTCATGTCGCGCCCAGCGACAGAGAAGTCGTCATTCTCTGTACCAGGAAGCTTACCAGCCTCAACGTTGCTCCTACAGGCTGAAATCGCATTCATAAAGAGCCCTGCGGCGAGCAGAATAACAACCGCCTTCATGGGATATACCAGAACCAAACTTGTTCCGAGCGAACGAAATAGTCCAGGCCGCCATGTGCGATCCGCGATCCGTTCCAGAGGTCGATATGGTCGCCCTGGTCCCCCCTTCCCCAGAAGTTTCGGAATGCAACGATCCCCGTCCGTCGCAGGAATCTGTGGTACGTCACTTGGTGTCCAGCACGCGTGCGTATGTATTTTTCGGCATAATACGGCGCGAAGGAGGCATGTTCAGAATCGATGTAGTACTTGAACTCCTCTACGCGAAGCGGGTGCCGCTTGCCATGCCCATACCAGCAGCAGGCTCCTCGAAACGGCGACAGATCAATGCCCGATCGGGTCAGGCACTCTCCGAGCCGGATGCAGCATTCGTTGCTAAACGCCGGAGATCCGTCGCTCTTTCTGCAAGGCGCATTCTCGGGAGGCGAGTCATTTGAGGGGTGGTTACGCCAAAGGTCGGCGAAAGTTGTTGCCATTTCGAGCCCCCTTGAGGACGAACCATGTAAGGATAAGGATAGAAGCAAATCCAACCGCGCGACGGCTGGATTGGGCGACACGCTAACATCGTAGGTGCATGCACGCCAGGGCGTTGGCGCAGGGGCCAGTCGGTGCCCTGGGGAGAAATCCGTCGTCGCGACGAGCGCTGGGGGTGTGGCGGACCTTGATTTGGGCGTCGAGGGCGGCGGGCGTGCAGGCCCTTGCGTGCCGCCGGCAGCGCTGCCGGGGAAAAGGGGCCACCGGGAAAAGGCGGGGAAAGGGGCCAGGCTCAATAAATTCCAATACATTCAGAGAGGCAGTTCAGCCCGCCCTGATTCGTCCCCTGAGGCGCCGTCCTTGCGTTTGCATGGTCTGCCCGCTGGCGCAACGCCCGTCGCTTTCCGGTCATTGCCTCAATCTCCCGATAGAACCGATCATTGCCGATGGGCTGATCTTGGTTAAGCGCCATGCGTAGGTCGGTGAGCGGTGCCTCCTCCAGCGCGATGCGGAACAGGTCACGATAAGCGGCGCGCCGCGCTTCCTCATCGGCGCCGAGGGCCAAGCACAGGGGCTGCGCGGTGAGCAGTGGGTCTGGTTGACCGAGTGCATTGGCGCGGTAGCTCGACCAGTGGCAGTCGGTGGGATCTGCGACCCTGCCTGCACGTACGGGGTTGAGCTCGATGTAGCGCTGGCAGAACAGGAGGTAGGTTTCAGCCTGCACCAGCGATGACTTGTAGCGACCGTCCCACAGGGTGCTGGTGCGGCCGTACGTACGGTTGATAAGCTGCACGTAGCGTCGACCAACGGAGATGAGCACTTGCGGGACCCTCACAGCACGCTCGGGTGTCAGTAGCAGGTGCACGGTTAGTCATGAGTACACAGGCATGAAGTCGGCAGAGCTCGCGCTCGAGCGCATCGCGCAGCCAGTCGACGTAGGCAGAGCGGTCCTGGTCGTCGAAAAAGCAAGCTGCCCGATTGTGCCCGCGTTGGACGATGTGCAGCGGCAAGCCGTCGATGTGGACAAGTGTACGCCTCGGCATGGGCAGAGTGCACCAGAAATTGAGCCTGGCCCCTTTTTCCGTGGCCCCTTTTTCCGCGGAAATTGAGCCTGGCCTCCTTTTTCCGAATGCCGGTGTGGCTGTGTCGTTAGGTCAACTGCGGACTGTGGGAATCCAGGCTAGGAAGTCTTGACATGCCCCTGTGGGAACTTCAACCCCGGATGGAATATTCGTTAGCCTTGTCTCGTCGGGTATCCTGCTGCGCTCGGCAAAGAACAGCAAAGATGCGGACAGCAACAGGAGTACTGCCAGAGCTACTGCGGTGATAATAAGCTTTTCTTTCTTTCCAACGATTGCATGTCGGATAATGTGAAAGGCTTTGGAATACCGCCCAAGCTTCAGGACCCTGAGAACGCGGAACATCCGGAATAGCCTAACCGTTCTCAAGTCGACTCCAAGGAACGGCAGATAAAATGGAACAACTGCCATCAGATCTATCAGCGAGAGTGGCCGAAAGAAGAAACGTATTTCCTCGTCGCGAAGCTCCGCTTCGCGACGCCGGCATGCAAGCTCTGCTTGCCGTATCTGACCGGCACGTCCCGCCAACAGGCCGCTGCCCATTGTCGTGCGCGTCTTGACCGATTCGCGAAGCGGAGGCTTCGTGCCCGAGACAGCAGGGCAACCACGTTGTGCTCAGCTCAACCGACCTTGCCAGTAGCCGGGGCGGCGTCGAAGGTCGGCGACCACGATCACACACAGGGCATCGACTAGCCGCAGTCGCTGCTCCGCCGGCAGTGCGAGGGCTTGGTCGAAGACGCTCGTCTCGTCGGTGTGCATGGATGGAATCCTCGGCTCAAGAGGAGCAACAACCTCGAAATGTGAGCGCGGCGACGGAGGGAAGTCCGCCAAGCCCCGGTCCAACCCCACGGGTTCGGGGTTCCGGTGCGAGAGCGCCAAGGGGCAAGCCTTAAAGTAGAGGATACACTTGGGATTAGGCGCCGCTCGCCAGAATAGTGGGAGCTAGGCGGGTGTCCGATGGAGCTCCGTTCGATCACCGGGGCTTCGACCGGGCGTCAGGCAGAGATCGTGGTCGTGACCTTGGCCGTTCGGCGTGAGCACCGTCAAGCGGACGGCCCCTGGAAACGGGGCAGACGAGGGGCGGAACGCGACATACGCAGCGTGCCATGCACGCGCCGTCATTTTTCCCCCTATCTGCCCGATTTTGAAATGTATCGAATGATTGGTGCCGAGGAGAGGACTTGAACCTCCACGAGCTTTCGCCCACATGGACCTGAACCATGCGCGTCTACCAATTCCGCCACCTCGGCCGGTGGTGGGCGGGGCCATGAGATGGCCCGCCCGCGGGAACCCGGAATCCTATTGAGACAATGCGGCCTTGTCAACGATACACTAACGGTCATGGCGGCAGCGCCAGTCTAGGGAATCCAAGTCGCTGCGGCCATAGCCGTTTCCCTCACCCCGCCCCTCTCCCAGGGGGCGAGGGGGATTCGGAGCGCGCTACGCGCGCTTTTCATGGGGAGGGCCACGACGGCAGCGCGCCCTGGCGAATCTACGCTGCTGGCGCCATGGCCGTTTGCCCCACCCCAGCCCTCTTTCGGAGGGCCAGGATATAGGGCGCGCGCTATGCGCGACTTTGCGGTAATCAGCTTGCAGGAGCGAGAAATACAACGTGGCACGACCGAGACGCACTAAGTCCGCAAGGGAGTTGGACCCCCATCGCCAGCGGGAGAAGAAGAAGTACGCAAATCCCATCCCGAGCCGGGAGTTCATCCTGCAGGTGCTGTCGGAGACCGGCGTGCCCCTCTCGTTCGACGAGCTCGCGGAGGCCCTGGAGCTTTCGGCTGAGCAGGATCTGGTCGCCCTGCAGCGCCGGCTGGGGGCGATGGAGCGGGATGGTCAGCTGGTGCGCAACCGCAAGGACGCGTACTGCCTGGTCAACAAGCGGGACCTCATCGCAGGGCGGGTGATCGGGCACCCGGACGGCTTCGGGTTCGTGAAGCCGGATGACGGCGGTGATGACGTCTATCTCTATCCGCGCCAGATGCGCGGACTCTTCCACAACGACCGGGTCGTGGTTCGGGTGACGGGGCGCGACCGCCGGGGGCGCCTGGAGGGGTCGGTGGTGGAGGTTCTGGAGCGGAACACCCGCAACGTGGTCGGACGCTTCTACCAGGAGAGCGGGGTCGGCTTCGTGGTGCCAGACAACAAGCGGCTGACCCACGACATCATCATCCCGCGGGACTGCATCGACAGCGCCGAGCAGGGCCAGATCGTGGTCGCGGAGATCACCGACCAGCCCACCAAGCGCACCCAGCCCATCGGCCGCATCCTGGAGGTGGTGGGGGACCACATGGCCCCTGGCATGGAGACGGACATCGCCATCCGCACCCATGACCTCCCGGTGCAGTGGCCGGAGGCAGTCGAGCAGGAGATCGCCTCCCTCGCCGAGGAGGTGCCGGGGGCCGCGAAGCAAGGCCGGACGGACCTGCGCCGTATCCCTCTGGTCACCATCGACGGGGCGGACGCCCGGGACTTCGACGACGCCGTCTTCTGCGAGCGCAAGCCCCGCGGCTGGAAGCTCCTGGTATGCATCGCCGATGTCTCCAGCTACGTGGTGCCCGGGACCGCGCTGGACGAGGAGGGGCTGAATCGGGGCAACTCGGTCTACTTTCCCGACCGCGTGATCCCCATGCTGCCGGAGATCCTCTCCAACGGGCTCTGCTCACTCAACCCGAACGTGGATCGCCTCTGCATGGCGTGCGAGCTGTACGTGGGCGGCGAAGGCCAGGTGAGCCGCTCCCGCTTCTTCCCGGCGGTCATGCGCTCCCATGCCCGCCTGACGTACGAACAGGTCGCCGCCATGCTGATCGACGGCGATCCGACGCTGTGCGAGCGCCATGACGCCCTGCTGCCGCACCTGCATGAGCTCTATGCTCTTTACAAGGCGCTGCACGGGGCGCGCGCCGAGCGGGGAGCTATCGACTTCGACACCACCGAGACCCGCTTCGAGTTCAACGCCAAGGGCAGGGTGGAGGCCATCCACCCGCTGGTGCGAAACGAGGCGCACCGGATCATCGAGGAGTGCATGTTGGCGGCCAACGTGGCGGCGGCTCGTCTCTTCGAGCGCAAGAAGATGCCGGCCCTCTATCGCATCCACGAGACGCCCAGTCAGGAGAAGCTGACGGACCTGCGGGAGTTTCTCGGGGAGCTGGGCCTCAGCCTGTCGGGGGGACTCAAGCCGACTGCCCAGGATTACGCGGCCCTCCTGGAGCGGGTTCGGGAGCGCCCGGACCGACACCTGATTCAGACGGTCCTGCTGCGATCCATGCAGCAGGCCATCTACAGCTCCGACAACGTAGGGCACTTCGGCCTGGCATATCCGGCTTACACCCACTTCACGTCCCCCATCCGCCGGTATCCCGACCTGGTCGTGCACCGCACCATCAAGCACATCCTGGACGGCGGCACGGCCGCGGACTTCGACTTCTCCAAGCCGGACCTGCAGAGCATCGGCGAGCACTGCTCCGGCACCGAGCGCCGGGCGGACGAGGCGACCCGGGATGCGGAGTCCTGGCTCAAGTGCGAGTATATGCAGGACAAGCTCGGCGGGCACTTCGACGGCACCATTACAAGCGTCAACTCCTTCGGCATCTTCGTGGAGCTGGACGACATCTATGTGGACGGCCTGGTGCATATCACCGCCCTGGACAACGACTACTACCACTTCGACCCGATCGGCCACCGCCTGACCGGCGAGCGCACGGGCACCGTGTACCGGCTGGGCGACCGTCTCCATGTGCAGGTGGCCGCCGTCAACCTGGATGAGCGCAAGATCGATTTCGTCCTGGCCGAGCCGGTGCGGTCCGCCCCGGCCAAGCGCTCCCGCTCCCGCCGAAAGCGCAAGTCTGCCCGCAACGCCGCTTGATTCGCGCCCGCATGCGCGACCTGACGCCGGTGGGCGGCATCCACAGCGTTCGCACGGCCCTGAAGTTCGGCCTGGAGGGCGTGGGCGAGATCTGGCTGGAGCGCTCACGCCGCGACCACCGGACGCGGCAGATCGTCGACCTGGCCCGGGCGGCGGGGATAGCGGTGCGGCAGGTCGACAGGGCGGACATGGACGGGGCGGCGGCGGGCCTGCGCCACCAGGGGGTGCTGGCGTGGGTGCGGACGCCCGCGCCCCGGGCGGAGCATGAGCTGGACGCCATCCTCGAGGCGGCGGCCGGTCCGCCCTTCCTGCTCATCCTCGACGGGGTCCAGGACCCCCACAACCTCGGGGCCTGCCTGCGCACCGCCGATGCCGCAGGGGTGCACGCGGTGCTTGCCCCCAAGGACAACGCGGTGGGGCTGACGCCCGTGGCCTGCAAGGTGGCGAGCGGCGCCGCGGAAACGGTGCCCTATGTTCAGGTCACCAACCTGGTGCGGGCGATGAATGCCCTCGAGGAGCGGGGGGTCTGGCTGGTGGGGACGGCCGGAGCTGCAGAGACCGCCCTGTTCGACGCCGACCTCGAGGGGGCCCTTGGGCTAGTCATGGGGGGGGAGGGCAAGGGGCTTCGCCGGCTGACGGCGGAGCGCTGCGACCTCCTGGTGTGTCTGCCCATGTCGGGCGCGGTGGAGAGCCTGAACGTCTCGGTGGCGGCCGGGATCTGTCTCTACGAGGCGGTGCGCCAGCGGCGCTGGAGATAGGCGGACCGTCGCAACGGGGCGGGCTGCGCCCTCAATCGGCCGGCAGGACGGACGTGACCAGGGCGCGGCCATGCCCCAGGCGCCAGCTGACCTCCAGGTTACAGACCCGCATTCCGAATGCCGTGCGCTCCGGGTACCGGTCCAGGTAGCCGGGGCGCGGGTCGTGCTGCAGCATCTCGACGATGAGCGGCCGGAGCCGTTTCCGTCCCTCGGGGTCGGCCCGCAGGATCTGCCCTTCGGCCTCCGCCGTGAAGTCCACCGCCCAGGCGGCCGCCGGCGGCTCGGCGGCAAAGCCGGGGCGTGCGCGGGGGAGGGCGTAGATCGGA
>Ga0210085_1000970_pt1 | contig 11656 bp, 14 predicted proteins | sample China_Galinas_PW_5_FD_184866 | JGI IMG/M metagenome (GOLD analysis project Ga0210085, IMG submission 184866) | Wetland microbial communities from San Francisco Bay, California, USA, that impact long-term carbon sequestration - China_Galinas_PWC_D1... | ecosystem: Environmental > Aquatic > Marine... | reverse complement strand
CGCATACCGGTGCGCTCCTCGAGCTCGAATAGGACGCGGACCCCGGCCAGGTTCACGCCCAGGTTCTGGGTGAGGTGCCGGATCCACAGGATCCGGCGAAGGTCGTTCTCCGAGTAGAGACGGATGTTGGTGGGGGTGCGGGCCGGGCAGACCAGGCCCTCACCCTCGTAGATGCGCAGCGTCCGCGGATGGACGCTCACCAGCTCGGCGGCCACACTGATGATGTAGACCGGTCGGCTGGCGTCCGGCGCGCTCGTGCGCCGTCGCGCTCCATCTCTCTCACGCACGGGTCAGGCCTGCTCGCCTGCGTCCGTGTTCGCCTCACCCTCGGCGCCCTGGGTCTCGGCGGCGACGGCGGTCGCCTCGGAGACGGAGGTCACCGGGATCTGGCGAGGCTTGGCCGCCTCGGCCCGCGGGATGCTGAGCCGGAGCAGGCCGTTCTCGAAGGAGGCGGTCGCATGTTCCGTGTCCATGCCGCTGGGCAGGGTCAGGGTGCGGGACCCGCTGCTGCGGCGCACCTCGCGATAGACGCGCTCGCCTTCACGCGACTCCTGCTGACTCTGGTCCTTGACGCTGATGGTGAGGTTGTCCTGGTGGACCGTGATGTCCACGTCCTCGGGCTTGATCCCGGGCAGGGCGGCCTCGATGGTGACGGCGTCCTCGCTGGAGGTGATGTCCAGCGGAAGCCGGGCCTCGGCGACATTGCCCCAGGCCACCGGCCGGAAGGCCGCGTCGTCGAAGAGGCGGTCGAAGGCCGTGCTCAGGCCCCACAGATCTCGCCGGGGGTTCTTGCGGATGATGGTCATGTCTGGCTCCTCTGTGTCTCGCTGAAGTGCCTTGGTTCCGTCGTTGATCGGGAACGGGTCGCGACGCCGTTCCTTGTATGTGCAAAATGCTAGAACCCTGACAACGCCATTGTCAAGTCTGCTGAGCAAGTCATTGGTAAAGATTCTGACACCATGGAGACCTCAATCATGACAATGGTCGAGTCCGGGAGCGCGCAGTGTGACACGACCGTCCCGGAACCACACGCGCCGCGGCGAGCAGGCCCTCGCAGACCGGCGGACAGGCGTCGGCAGACAGGGCGGCCCCGGGGGGAGGCTGAAGCTCGGGCGGGTGCCGCCCGGGACCGTGGTCAGGCCTCGACCGTGTCAGCCTCCGGGATCTCGCCGATGAGCTTCTCGCGCAGGTCCAGCTCGCAGTCGATGCGCGAGATGGCGATGACCTTGTCGCCCTCGGCGAAGGTCATGTCCGGCCGGATCGCCTGGGCCTTGTCGTCACGGATGACGACGAAGAGGGTGCAGCCGTCAGGGAGGTCGATCTCGCCGGGTCGCCGCCCGAGCGCAGGCGAGTCCTCGGCGATCTGTGCCTCCAGCAGGGCCAGCTCTCCGCCTTCCAGGTTGGCCAGGTGCAGCAGCTCATGGACCGGGATGTCCTGCTCGATGGCCGCGAGGACCATGCGCGTGGGGCTGATGATCTCGTCCACGCCCAGCTCGCGGAACAGTGGCTCGTTGCGTGGGTTGTTCACGCGGGCGATGGTGCGGGGCACGTCGAAGTGATGCTTGGCCATCTGGCACACCACCAGGTTGTCGGCGTCGTCTCCGGTGAGCGCGGCCACGATGGTCGCTCGATTGGCGCCGGCCTCCGCGAGGTGCGTGCCCTCACAGCCATCACGGTTGACGACGACCGCACCGAGCTCGTCACGGATGTGTTCCGCAGACGCGGGGTCCTTCTCCATGAGCACGATCTCGTGGCCTGCGGCCAGGAGTTCCTTGGTCAGATAGAAGCCGACGCGGCCACCACCGACGACGATGACGAACACGACTATCGGCCTCCATCCTGGTCAAGGGGGGGTGTGGACGTGGCGGCTGAGGCGGACGTCGGGTCTGCCGCCTCGTCAGCCTCGTCGACCGCGGCAGCCGCAGACGGCGTCGTGGCAGCCGGCACCGGCGTGGGTGCGGCCGCGTTCGACGCGGGCACGGGCGGCGCGATCCCGATGGTCACATCTCCGGCGCCCGGCATCGGCGGTTGGCCCATGTAGCGACCGATGCTGTCGAGCATCATCTCCGTGCGGTTGATCGTGTCGATGCCCAGCGAGGAGTAGGCTCGCGACCGGACCGGGTCGTTGATCTTGCACAGGACATGCGGGATGGCGAACGCCTGCTTGGCCAGCTGGGCCGCGAGGATGTTGCGGTTGTCGCCGTTGGTCAGGGCGAAGAACCACTCGCACTCCTTGGCGCCGGCACGTTCCAGCACGCTGGCGTCGGTGCCGTCCCCGCGCAAGGCCTGACCAGAGAAGCCGGGAGCCAGCCGCCGGAAGGCCTCGGTGCGGACATCGAGGATCACCACGTCGTGGCCCTCCTCTGCGAGGTGGCTCGCGACGCCGGCACCCACGCGCCCGCTGCCCACGATGATCACACGCATCGACTCAGATCCCCTTCATGTGCTCTTCGCGCGCTGCGCTGCTCGCCACCGGCTCGCGGACGACGAACACGCGGCAGGGCGCGTTCTTGAAGACGTAGGGCACGGTCTCCCCGAGGGCGAAGTCACCCCCGAAGCGCACCTTGTAGGGCAGGCCCATGACGATGGCGTCAGCCTCGAGCGCGACCGCCTCGTCGACCAGTGCGGCTCCGACGTCGCGGGCCTGGAGCAGTTGCGAGCTGAGCGGCACGTCCGCCCGCTCGGCCATGCCCTCGGCCAGGTCCAGCGCCCGCGATGCCACCTCGCGCTGCTCCTCGAGCTCGTCGTCCAGGTCGTGGCTCCAGTCCACCTCGACCACGTAGACCGCGACCAGCTCGCTCTTGTCGGCGCGCGCGAGCTTGCAGCCGCACTCCACGACGAGCGCGTCGGTGGGTCCGCCATTCAGGCTCAGGACAGCGCGCCGGACCGGCTCGCCGGAAGGTTCAGTGGGCACGACGGTGAGCCTACCACCGCCCCGGTCGGCTGCGTGCCCGCCCGGTCGCTGCCGAGCCGGGGTGCACCACGGTCAGCGCCGCCACCCGAACCGGCGCTTGTGTTCTTCCTTGTGCTGGTCCGTCGGCGCCGCCTGACCGTTCGCGGGCGGCACGTCGGACTTCTGGTCGAGCTCGTTGCCCACGCGGTCAGCGCCGTAGGGTACATCGGCCACGACCGTGTTGGGTCGCCCGATCAGGGCCCCGCGGATGCGCTTGGCCTTCTGGTTGTGCAGGATGTTGTCCCACCAGTGGCGGGGCACGTACTCGGGCAGGACCACCACCGTGATGGTGTTCTCGGGGGTCGGGGCCATGACGTCGAGGTAGTGCAGGAACGGCAGCACCAGCGAGCGGTAGGGCGTCTCGATCACGACCAGGGGCACGTCGGGCAGCACGTGCTCCCAGTCGGCCCGCAGTTGCTCGGCCGCCTCGGCATCGACCGTGATGTGCACGGCCTGCACGTCGTCGCTGATGGTGCGCCCGAACTGCACGGTGCGGATGACCGCGCGCGAGAGAGCGGGTACCGGGATGATCACGCGGCTCTTCTTGGTGGGCGGTCCATAGACGCGGGACCTGTCCACCTCCAGCTCCTCCGCGGCAGTGTCGTACTCGTGATGGATGAAGCGCATCACCCCCACAAGGACCGGGATGAGCAGCAGCACCAGCAGCGAGGAGGGGGCCTTGACGACGGTGACGTCGACGGCCACGAGGAAGGTGATCACCGCGCCGACGGCGTTGACGGTGAGACGACGTCGATACCCAGGGGGACGTTCCCGCAGCCAGTGTCGGATCATGCCCGTCTGGCTGATGGTGAAGTCGATGAAGACGCCGACCGCGTAGAGCGGGATGAGGGCATGGGTGTCACCGCCGAAGATGACGATGAGGATGATGGCCAGGGCGCCCAGGACCACGATGCCAGCGGTGAAGGCCAGACGGTCGCCGCGATAGGCGAAGCGGCGGGGCATGAAGTTGTCCGCGGCCAGCACGGCGGCCAGGCGCGGGAAGGCCGAGAAGGAGGTGTTGGCCGCCAGCATCAGGATGACCGCGGCGAAGGTCAGGAACAGGTAGAAGCCGATCGAGTCGAGGCCGAAGACGTGCCCCGCGACCTGGGACAGGACCGTATCCACTTCGTTGGGCACGACGCCGAAGCCGGAGGCCAGGAAGGTGATACCCACGAAGAGGGTGCCCAGCAGGACGGCCATGACGGCGAGGGTGGTGGCGGCGTTCCGCGACTCTGGCGGCTGGAACGAGGGCACGCCAGTGGCGATGGCCTCCGTACCGGTCAGGGCCACCGCGCCGGAGGCGAACGCGCGCATGGCCAGCAGGACCATGGCCAGACCGGCGAAATCGACCGCGTTGTCCTTCAGGGTCGGGTAGGCCGAGCCGTCGCCCTGCACCAGGATCTGCCACGCCCCCAGGCCGATCATGAGCAGGGCCGTGCCCACGAAGAGGTAGGTCGGGATGGCGAAGATATTGCCGGCCTCGCGTACGCCGCGCAGGTTGGCGAGCGTGATGAGCACTACCACGGCGACCGCGATGCCGACTTGCCAGGGGCCGAGGGCAGGGACCGCCGAGACGATCTGCTCCGAGGCGGACGAGATGGACACGGCCACCGTCAGCACGTAGTCGATGAGCAGCGCCGACGCCGCGATGAGCGAGGCCAGGCGTCCCAGGTTGGCCTTGGAGACCGAATAGGAACCGCCACCGTTGGGGTAGGCCACCACCACCTGGCGGTAGCTGATGGCCACCACGCCCAGGAGCAAGGCGATGCTGATCGAGACCGGCAGGGCCAGATTGAGGGCGGCCAGGCCGATCCCGCCGAGCAGCAAGGCCCGAAGGATCTCCTCTGTGGCATAGGCACTGGAGCTGATGGCGTCGGAGCTGAAGATGGCGAGGGCCTTCTTCTTGGACAAGCGCTCGCCGATCTCCTCGGCACTCGCGAGCGGCCGACCGAACAGGACGCGCCGCGCCGCTTGTGTGATCCGTCCCGTGGTGCCGAGCTCCTCGTGCGCCTTGGGCCGCGCCTCCAGGGCGCCCGACGGGGTGTATCGGAAGTACTCGCTGCGGGTGCGCTCCACGCGCACGCGTCGGTTCCCCGGCTTCTGGCCGGCGAGGCCCGCGGGCTTGGGCGTCTGAGTGGTCTTCTCGCTCGAAGGCGGCGGGCGCTGTTCGCCCTCGTTGCTGGTCATCGGCATCGGGGGAGGCGGTCGGGTCCTGTGCTCAGCCGCACGGTGACGCATGCGACCCGCTCATCGATCTCTACATCAGAGCCACCGTCGCGTCCCGCAGTCGACGGGACAGGAGTGCGAGCGGGGGCATTCGGTGCGCAAGTATGCGCCTCCCGCGCCCTCACGTCAGGGGCGACACACCACGCTGGCCGATCAGCCGCCACCCATCCGCATCCGCGCCCGACCGAGCGTGGTCGCAGCCTCAGACCCCGGCCTCCAGGCGGTCCGCCAGGCGTGCTGGCAGGGGTTGGGCTCGCATGTCCGCCTGGGTGGCCCCGACGTCGTACTCGAAGCGCAGCCATTCGACGATGCCGGACTCGGTGTCCACGGTCATGGCGCCGGCCCGCGGGTCGCCGTCGCGCGGCTGGCCCACCGAACCGGGATTGAGGATGCAGCGGCGGGCATCGAGGATGAGTCGAGGGTGATCCTCGGCCAGCAGCGCCTCGACCCGGCCGTCGTCGTCACGGAAGGCGAGCTGGTGGTGGGTGTGGCCGACCAGGCAGTAAGGCGTGTCGAAGGCGCCGAGGTTGGCCCGGGCCGCGGGGATGGAGAGGAGATACTCCCAGAGGGGATCCCGCGGGCTGCCATGGACCAGCGTGAAGTCGCCTTCCTCGCGTCGCTCCGGGAGCTCCCCCAGCCAGGCCACGTTCTGCGGCCGCATGGTCTCGGCCGTCCAGCGCACGGCCGCTCGCGCGAGGTCGTTGAAGGCGCCGACGGGGATGCGGCCCAGCACGGCCGCATCGTGGTTGCCCTGGACGGCCACCGCATCGAGCTCACGGAGTCGCTCCACGACGGCATCGGGGTGCGGGCCATAGCCCACGATGTCACCGAGCAACCACAACCGGTCGAACCGGCCGACGGCCTCGAGTGCAGCTTCCAGTGCCGGAGCATTGGCATGGATGTCGGAGAAGACGGCGACCCGCATCAGCGCGAGCCTAGCAGGGCAGAAGGCACGCCGGTCGCGCCCTTCGGCCCGCTGAGCCCCTCAGCGCCTGGCCCGTCGGAGACTGGCTGGCCGGGGGTAGGTGATGGGCGTGGTCCGCTCCTTGGGCACGATCACCAGGCGATGGTCAGGCAAGACGTCTGCCTCCACCGCGACCACTCGCGGTCGACCGCCGCCAGCGGCGCGGATGATCGAGCCAGCGCCCTGCAGCTCACGCCGCAGAGCGCCGCCTTCCTCATCTCGTTTCCAGGCCACGACCACGCCACCCTCTCGTGCCAGCGGTAGCCCCAGCTCGAGGACCTCGGCCAACGAGCCCACTGCCCGCACCACGACGATGTCCCACGACTCCCGTTGCCCGTATTCCTCGGCGATGTCCTCGGCCCGCTCCGCGACGGTCTCGATCACCGGCGTCCCGTAACCGCCCCGCGCACCTGCGGCATCACGCTCGGACAGCACGGCCGCCACGGCCTCGCCGGCCGTTGCCAGGAAGCGAGCCTTCTTGCCCACCGAATCGAGCAGGCCCACGCGGGTGACCGGCAATGCCGCGGCGAGGGGCAACCCCGGGTAGCCGCTCCCGCTGCCGAGGTCAAGCAACGACGCGCCTGGTGCGGTCAGCGCCAGGATCGGAGCCACGGCGCTGAGCGAATCACACACGTGACGACGAGCCACGGCTTCGGGTTCGCGGATGGCCGTCAGGTTGATCGCCGCGTTCCACTCCCGCAGCAGCCGGGCGTGTGCCTCGTAGCTGCGCCGCGCGAGTGCCGAGGCGGCCTCGGTGTCCACCAGGCCCAGGGCCACCAGCCCCGCGTCGAGGGCGGCATCGAAGTGCTCGCCCATGGGTGCCAGCAGCCACGGGTCCACGGGCAGTGGTGGGCGGGGAGGGCGGGCATCCTCGCTCAACCTGGTTGAACCCCCCTGCGGTCGCTGCGGCGAGGCCGCGCCATCGCCAGAAGGAGTAGCTGCGCCGGAAGCGACCCTCCTCGTGGCCGGTTCGCGGTCGTCGTCGCGAACACGTCACCCGGGCCGAAGCCGCTCCCGGCGCTGGAACGTTCCTCGCACCCATCGGCCTTTCGGTCTTCCGACACCCCGACGGTCGTCGCGCACGGATCTCTCCGTACAACGTCGGGGCGGCGTTACCGTACTCGGCCGCTGCACGACACCACGTAGGGCACCGCGTGGTGCAGGACCGGCAGTGTCTCGAGCGGCCGACACGAGCGTCAACCCGGTTATCCACGAATCACGGTGCATCTGGTCACCGCTGTTGATAAGCAGCCCGGAATCGTGGAAAAGCAGCGCCGAACGTGGATAGTCACCCCGCTGCGGCTGCCCAAACCACGGTTCCCGGTCAGGAGTCGCTGCTCGAACGGCTCGCGCGCGCGGGCCTGCCCATGCCGCGTCGGACGACCTCCATCACCTCTCTGGTCAGGGCATCGGCATCGGCCTTCCGGCCGGCCGAGGTGACGCAGCCGCGAACATGGTCCTCCAGCAGCAGCATCGAGATCGAGTCCACCGCAGCGCGGAGGGCGGCGGTCTGCTGCAGCACGTCGACACAGTCCTCGTCCCGCTCGATCATGCGGGCCACGCCGCGAACCTGGCCCTCCATGCGCGCCAGTCGCCGCAGGACCTGCTCGCGGGACCCGCCGTAGGGCCGGGGTTCGGCCGCAGCCCCTCGTCTCCTCCTGTTCTCACCAGGGCTACCTTCGGCTGTCGTGCCCACTCGTCCTCCTTTGGGTCGGATACTGGGTGGGAGTATACCGGCACCAGCCTCCGCGACCGACTACGGGGCTGGCGGCGGCTCGGCGAACGACTCCAGCACGCCCCAGGTGGCGATGCCCATGGACACGATCGCGAGCCACAGGCCGGGCGCGTCGAGTGGCGTGAGGCTGTAGGCCTCGTCGCCTCCCACCAGACCGGAGATCGCGGAGGCCAGCCCACCGATGCCCACGAGCAGCAGCAGGCCATAGACGATGGGGCGATCGAGCGCCACCTGCCTTGTCTCGGTGGTGAAGGGCAGCACGATCAGGACCAGCATAAGCATCGCGGCCAGGAACATGGCCACGCCCGGCCCAGAGAAGCCCCAGTCGGTGGTCACCGGCAGCACCACGCCGCCGGCCTTCTGCCAGGCGAGGGGCATCGAGATGAGCGCCAGGACCGCGCCGACCGCGATGATCGTGCGACCCCGGCCGAGGCCACGCCTCACGCGCCGCCGTAGACCTCCGGCCGCAGCACGCCGATATAGGGCAGGTTGCGGTAGAGCTCGTCGTAGTCGAGCCCGTAGCCCACCACGAAACGATCCGGGATCTCGAACCCCCGGTAGTCGAGGTCGATCTCCACCAGGCGCCGGGCTGGCTTGTCGAGGAGCGTGCAGATCCCGAGGCTGGCGGGGTTCTTGCCGCCCAGGTAGCCGGTCAGGTAGTTCAGCGTGAGCCCGGTATCGATGATGTCCTCCACGATGAGCAGGTGCTTGTCCTCGATCGAGGCGGAGAGATCCTTGAGGATGCGCACGCGTCCGCTGGACTCGGTGCCGCTGCCGTAGGAGGAGACTTCCATGAGGTCGATGCGCACGGGCACGGAGATGGCCCGCATCAGGTCAGCCATGAACGGCAGTGCGCCCTTGAGCACGCTGACCAGCGTGATCTGCTCGCCGGCGTAGTCGGCCGAGATGGCGGCGCCAAGCTCGGCCACCTTGGCCTGCAGCGCTTCGGCGGGGATGAGGACCTCGGCGACGTCCTGTTCCAGTGCTGATACGGACATGCGCTCCATTCCTTCTAGTGCTCGCCCCCGCTCGCGGCGACCGTGGGCACCTTCTTGGGCGGCGGCTGACCCTCGACCCCGATGAGCGAGGCGGCAGCGTCGAGCCGGCCGTACTTGAGCATGAGGGCCTTGAAGTCGCGGGCGTAGAAGAGCTTGATGCGGATCATGGGATACAGCTCGCGCAGGTGTCGCAGCTTGCGGTTCTTCTTGCGCACCAGGCTCTGCTTGAGGGTCGTGAGCTCGAGGTACAGCTCGAGCTCCGGCAGGTAGAAGTCGGGTGAGAAGGACTCGATGACCATGCCGTCCAGGTTCCAGCGGATGGGGAAGGTGTGCGGCTCATATCGCCAGTCGACCTTGTAGTAATCGAGGATGCGGGCCAGCTCGGCCTCGCTGGCGTGCGCGAAACGAGCCGCAGTGCTCAACGTGCCCGACCGTCGAAGCGGGCGATGAGCTGATGCACGTCGCCTTCGAAGCCCTCCAGCAGGTCGTGCGCGTCGAGCACGTCGTCGGCGGTGACCGGCGGTCCGTCGGGGGCGGCATCGGGGTCGGGCGCCTCGACGCGAACGAGCTCCCCGCCCTCCAGTCGCGCGCTCTCGCCGTCGACCTGGATGGTCACGATGGCCACGGCCTGCGAGCCGCAATGATCACATGAGAGGTCGACGAAGTAGAGCTCCTCGCGCTGGGCGATGAGTCGGATGTGCTCCGACCCGTAGGGTTGCCCGCAGGCAGCGCACCCGAACGACGACAACTCGCTCGTCAACCAGCTTTCTGCGTCCATGTCCCCAGTCTATCGAGAGACCCATGCGACCATGTTGCGGGCGCGTTTCATTCGGGACACCTCACCGCCAGCTGGTGATTTCGATGGTGCATGCCGCTTGTCGCGCGTGGTACAACGGGGCCACCCAAGCACCAGAGGAGGAACCACTGTCGATGGGTACACGTAGCAGACGCGTGGTCGCCGTCTCGGTAGCAGGGCTCTTGGCCCTCGCCGCCGTCGCTCCGACCTTCGCGCAGGACGCCGATTATCTCCAGCGCATCAAGGACGCCGGCGTCATCCGCATGTCCACCGATCCGGCCTACCCGCCGCAATCGGAGCTGGTCAACGGTGAGATCGTCGGTTTCGACATCGATGTCGGGCGCGAGATCGCCACACGCCTGGGAGTCGACCTGGCCCTGGAGACACCGGACTGGGCTCTCATCACGGCCGGCTCGTGGGGCGACCGCTGGGACTTCAGCGTGGGCTCCATGACCATCACCTCGGCCCGCGAGGAGGTCCTCGACTTCACCCAGCCGTACTACTACACCCCGGCGCAGATGGCCGCGCACGCCGACGCGGGGATCACGACCCTCGATGATCTGGCCGGCAAGACCATCTGCATGGGTGAGGCCACCACCTACCTGGAGTGGATGAACGGCACGCTCGACTTCGGCACCGAGTCACCCGAGACGACCCCGCCCGAGGGCGCGGTCGCTGTGACCCGCCCCACCGATCGCGATTGCGCGCAGGAATGGGGCTTGGGCCGCATGGACTTCGAGGGCTGGCTGTCATCGTCCACCACGGTCGACGCGGCCATCGCTGACGGACTGCCCATCGTCAAGGTGGGCGACCCGGTCTTCTACGAGCCCCTGGCCGCTGCCTTCGACAAGGGCGTGGAGGACAACGACTCGCTCGTGGCTGCCGTCGACGGCATCATCGGCGACATGCATGCGGACGGCACCCTCTCCGAGTTGAGCATGAAGTGGTTCGGCGAGGACCTCACCCAGAAGGTGGACCAGGCCGGCGCGACGGCGGAGGCCGAATCGATGGCACCGGCTGCGTCCACGGAGCCCGAGGGCTAGCACTCGCCCCGTTCAACGTCGAACGAGGTGACCGGGGGGCCGGCTCGCCGCCCCCCGGTGCCCCTGCCAGCCCCTTGACCGACCCGCCATCGGGCCCTCCCGGCCAGCGCAAGGGGGGACACCGTCCATGACTGCCAGCAACGACCCCATCGTCGCGCGCATCGTGCGCGCGGATGAGCGTCGCCGGCTGCGCTTCCGGGCGGTCTTCGCGATCACCTGGGCCGTGGTCATCGGCGCGTTCGTGCTGTGGCTGCTGAACATCAATCGCTTCGACCCCGCGTTCATCGCCGAGCAGATGCCCTACATCCTCGGCGGGGCGCCTCTGACCATCCTCATCTCGATCGCGTCCATCTCGCTGGCCGTCGTGCTGGCGGTCCTGGGGGCGCTGGGCCGGCTGTCGCGCATCGCGCCGGTCTACGCCCTGGCCTCGCTCTACGTCTCCGTCGTCCGCGGTACGCCGCTGATCCTGCAGATCATCTTCGTCTTCGTGGCCCTGCCGCAGCTCGTGCCCCAGGCGTCGAAGGTGCCGGCCATCATCCTCGGCGTCATCGCCCTTGGCTTCAACTACGGCGCCTACATGACGGAGATCTTCCGGGCTGGTATCCAGGCCGTGCCTCCAGGTCAGCGGGAGGCTGCCCTGGCCCTGGGCATGAGCGACCGGCGGGTCATGTTCCGGATCGTGCTGCCGCAGGCGGTGCGCATCGTGACGCCGGCCATGGGTAACGAGTTCATCGCCATGATCAAGGACTCCGCCCTGGTCTATGTCATCGGTGTGCAGGAGCTGCTCTGGCGCGCCCGGACCGTGGGCTCGGCGAACTTCCGCGGCCTGGAGATGCTGCTGCTCGCGGCCGCCGTCTACTGGATCCTGACCATCATCCTGTCGTTCTTCCAGGAGCGCCTGGAACAGCGCATGGCGCGAGGTGATCGATGAGCGTGCCCCT
>Ga0210085_1000969_pt1 | contig 11662 bp, 9 predicted proteins | sample China_Galinas_PW_5_FD_184866 | JGI IMG/M metagenome (GOLD analysis project Ga0210085, IMG submission 184866) | Wetland microbial communities from San Francisco Bay, California, USA, that impact long-term carbon sequestration - China_Galinas_PWC_D1... | ecosystem: Environmental > Aquatic > Marine... | reverse complement strand
CCCGGTCCGCTCGAGGTCCTGGCCGACGCGCAGGTGAAGCTCCGCCCGACGGGCGCGTGCCAGCCCGTCGTAGAGCGCCCGCCGCACCAGCTCGTGGGTGAAGCGACAGCCGAGCCGTTGCGAGGGGAGTTCCTCGACCATGCCGCTGGCGATCGCCTCGTCGAGGGCGGCGAGTAACTGCGGCTCGTCCAGACCGGCGGCACGCCGAACCTGCTCCAGCTCGAACTCGGTACCGGCGACGGCAGCGAACTGGAGCAGCTCGACCGTGTCCGGCCCCAGCCGGGAGATGCGCTGGCCCACCACCTCGCGCACACTCTCCGGCGTGTCCAGATCGGCCGGCGGTCGGGTGACTCGCACCCCGCCGCCTATCGCTTTGGTCACGCCGGTCTCGGCCAGCGCCCTCCAGAGCTCACAGACGAGGAAGGCGTTGCCGTCGGTCAGGTCGTGAATCGCCGCCGCCAGCTCGCCGATCTCGGTCTCCGGGCCGCCCCCGGCGGCCCTGCCGATGAAATCGGCAACCTCGGCCTCGGAGAGCCCGGTGAGGCGCATCCGCACGATGTCCTCGGAACGACGCAGGTCGGCGAGAGTGTCAGCCAGCCCCTGCGGCACGTCGGCCTCGGTGTCGCGGAAGGTGGCCAGCAGAAGCAGGCGAGCGTCCCAGGCCGAGCGGGCCAGATGGCGCAACAGTGCGAGCGTCGGCGCGTCGGCCCAGTGCCCGTCCTCAAGCACGAGCACAAGCGGCCGCTGCCGGCTCACGTTTACCAGCAGCGAGTCGACCGCGTTGTGGAGGCGGTGACGCTCGGTATCGGGATCGGCCGCGGCCGGAGTCGGCAGCTCGCCGACGATCGCGGGCAGGTCGGGCAGCACCCTGATCAGCTCGCCTCCAGCGGGGCCGAGCACCTCGCGCAACTCCTCGGGCTCGATCGAGTGCGCGAGGCGGTCGAGCGCCTCGGCAAAGGGACCGTAGGGGCTGCGCAGCTCGGAGTCGCAGGCGCCGTAGAGAACAAGAGCTCCATCACCGGCGGCCCTTATGGCGAACTCGCGCGCCAAACGACTCTTGCCCGCGCCGGGCTCGCCGGAGAGCAGGGCCACTCGGCGGCCCTCGCCCTCGGCCCGCGGCATCAGCGTGCGCAGCTTGTCCATCTCGCCCTCGCGGCCGACGAACGGCAATACCGAACTCACAGCGTCCACACGAACACGATAGTCAGACTTGACCATCGGATTCTCTACTGCCGTCGAAATGCCGCTACGAAAGTGAGTCAGGTCCGGTCATGGCAGGGCGACCCGGCTGGCCTAAATTCGGCTCCCACCGTCAATCGAAGCGCGAACCAGAAGAAGAGGTGGAGGCAAGTGGGCAACAGCAACGGACTCGCACAGGTGGCAAGGCAGGAGCTCTCCGGCTTCGGGGGGAAGCTGACCGGGCCGGAGGATCCGGGGTATGAGGAGGCGCGCGCGATCTACAACGCGATGATCGATCGCCGGCCAGGACTGGTCGCGACTGTGGCCGACGCCGACGATGTCGCCACGGTCGTCTCCTTCGCCCGCGATCGCGACCTGGTGCTCGCGGTGCGCGGCGGCGGTCACAACGGGGGCGGGCTCGGCACCTGCGACGACGGCGTCGTCATCGACCTCTCGGCACTGAAGCGGATCGAGGTCGACCCGGGTGGGCGCACCGTGAAGGTCGGCGGCGGCTGCCTGTGGAAAGAAGTCGACGCGGCGACCGGCGAGCATGGCCTGGCCACCCCGAGCGGAATCCTTGGCACCACCGGCGTCGGCGGCCTCACCCTGGGTGGCGGTATCGGCCAGCTGACCCGCACCTGCGGTCTGACGATCGACAACCTTCTGGAGGCCGAGGTGGTGCTGGCGAGCGGTGAGCCGGTGCGTGCCTCCGCCGCGGAGAACTCCGACCTGTTCTGGGCTATCCGGGGCGGCGGCGGCAACTTCGGCGTCGTCACCTCGTTCACATTCCACCTGCACGAGGTCGGCACGGTGATCGCCGGCCCGACGCTGTGGCCGGTCGAGCAGGTGCCGGAGGTACTCTCGGCCTATCGCGAGTTCCTGCCCGGCGCGCCGCGCGAGCTGAACGGGTTCTTCGCCAACATGACCATCCCGCCTGTCGATCCGTTCCCGGCGGAGATTCAGACGCGCAAGGCTTGTGGTGTCTTCTGGCGCTACGTCGGCGGCGAGGATGACGCCGCCCGTGAGATGGCGCCGCTGCTCGATGCCCTGCCCGAGCCCCTGCTGCACGGCCCCCAGCCGATGCCGCACGCGGACGCACAGTGCGCGACCGACCCGCTCTACCCGGCCGGGGAGCAGTGGTACTGGCGGGCCGACTTCGTCAACCGGATTCCCGACGAGGCGGTTACCGAGCATGCCCGCTACGGCGCCGAGCTGCCGACGATGAAGTCGACCATGCACCTCTACCCGATCGACGGCGCCGCCCACGACCCCGGGCCCGAGGACACCGCCTGGAGCTATCGCGATGCCAACTGGGGCACCGTCTACGCCGGCGTCGATCCCGACCCCGCCAACGCCGCGGCGATCCGCCGCTGGTGCATCGACTACTTCGATGCGCTCCATCCCTACTCGGCCGGTGGCGCCTACGTGAACATGATGATGGACGATGAGGGCTCCGACCGGGTGCGGGCGAGCTACCGCGGCAACTACGACCGCTTGGCCCGGGTCAAGGCGGAATACGATCCGGGCAACATCTTCCGGGTCAACCAGAACATCGAGCCGGCGGCCTAGAGCTGCCGGGCCGGCCCCGTCGCGGGAGGCGGGGCCGGCTTGCCGCGGCGCAGGGCGTGGCGGGCGTTTACCGCTGCCGCGCGCGGCAGCGCCCCGGCGATCAGGCGCCCAGGTTTGACCCCCCGGGTCGCGAAGGCGTCGACCGTGACGCCGAGCCGCGGGTCGCGGGCAGCAGCGGAGAAGAGGATCCGCTCGACCGGATTGAAGCGGCGCCCCGAGGCGTAGGAGTGGATTACAAGCATGTGACCGCGTAGCTCCTGCCGGCGGCGGCGTCGGTAGCGGGCGAGGCCGCGTCGCAGCGGCTCCTCGCCGCGCAGCGCCGGCAACACGCTGTCGGCCAGCCACTCGGCCGACTGGAAGGCCCAGCCGCAGCCGATCCCGGCGAGCGGGTCGCTGGCCAACGCGGAATCGCCGATCAGAGCGAGGCCGGGCGCGACGGGGCCGCGCACCCGGTTGGGCATCTCGATCTTCCCGATCAACGAGCTGACCCGGCGCGCTTCGCGGATCGGCGGCGGGTCGGGGACGGCGGCGATGTACTCGACGAGCGCCCTCTCCGGATCCGCCTTGAACTCCGGCAGCCGGTCCATCGTCGGCATCGCGCCGTAGAGCATCAGGTCGCCGCCGAGCGGAGCGACGAGCGCGAACTGCGGGTCCATCATCCAGGCGGAGGTGTCGGGTGCGCCGGTCGGCATCGGGCCTTCGAAATAGCCGGAGTAGACGAAGCGCCCCTGCTTGATCTTCTTGTCACGCAGCCCGGCGAGCTCGGCGATCCGCGAGTCGCGACCGTCGGCGGCAATTACAAGGCTGCCACGCAACGTCCGCTCCGCTCCCTCGCGATCGCGGACGACGACGCCGTTGATCGCGTTCGCGTCGCCGGATCGGATCAGCGCGGTCGCCGTACCACCTAGCAGCAGCTCCACGCCGGGCGTCGCCGCGGCGGCATCGCGGACGATCGGATCGAGCAGGTGGCGCCGCAGCGTGTGCGACGGCGCGACTCGATCGCCCGGCGGCACGATCCAGCCCCAGCGCGTCCAGAGACGCCCGGTGTAGGGAACCGCACCGGCGTCGAGGATCGGCTCGAGCAGGCCGAGCCGTCGCAGGGTCGGCGTCGTCGGCGACTGGATGAAATGGGTGCAGATGCGCTTGAAGTGCTTTGGGTCGGGGCTCTTCTCGACTAGGGCGACCCGCGCCCCGGCCCTGCCAAGGAAGATCGCTGCCGAGCATCCGGCCAGGCTGCCGCCAACGATCACTGCGTCGTAGGGGGTGGATTTCGCGTCGCCCATCTCGCTCTCCTTGCTGACGGATTGGTCCTACGCGCCAAGGCTAGGCTCGACTTGCGTGCCTGTCATGACCCGACCTGACCTAGTTCGAGCGGGCGTGATCACCGCCCGGCGCGGGATCAATGGTCAAATCTGACCACGTGCCCGTCGGAGGAAACGGCGTCCACATACCATCGACGAGAGGGAGGTTTGCCAGGTGCCGCACAGGGGTGTGCGGCCGAGGGTTTGAGCCACCTCCGGTGCTACCGTTGCCATGCATGAGCAAGACCGAGCTTCATCGCCTAGTAGATGAGTTGCCCGACGAATCGCTGCCTGCGGCGGCGATACTGCTTCGCCGGGCACAGGATCCGGTCGCCGCCAGGCTGGATGCGGCGCCCTTTGACGATGAGGAGCTGAGCGACGAGGATCTGCGCGCCGTCAGCGAGGCCCGCGGAGAGCCGGGCGTGCCCTGGCCAGAGGCTGAGGCGGAGCTGAACGCTGGCTGATCCCGGCGGATGGCGGATCGAGATCCGCCCGGCCGCGCTGAAGCCCCTGCGCCGCCTGGGGCGTAAGGACCGTGAGCGGATCCGCGCCGCGATCGGGGGATTGCCGGAGGGAGATGTCAAACGCCTGCGCGGCCCGAAGCGCCTCTGGCGGTTGCGGGTCGGGGAGTGGCGGGTGATCTTCGACCGGCGCAGCGGCGAGCGCGTGATCGACGTCCTCGCCGTCCGCCCGCGTGGGCGCGCGTATCGCCGCTAAGCGCCTTGGCCGAGGACATCGCGGATGAACGCCGACTTCGCCTCGGTGTAGGAGTCTCGATCGTGGGCGAATTCGCTGGCGAGCTTTCGCTTCAGGGCGCGTACTCGACGGCCACACCGCGGTCGGCACGGAGCGAATCGCGGAACGCAAGCTCATCCCGGTAGCGCCGGGACCCCTCCGGGACGAGATGCAGGTGATGGGTTCGCCGGCTCGGATGCGGCTTGCAGAACCAGTGCATTTCCTCGGCCAGGTAGGGCGCGTAGAGATAATCGAGCCCGGCGAGCGGCTCAAGGCAGCAGCGGCTCTGCTTGAGATCGCCGACACCGACCATGATGTCGATGAGCGGCTTGGCCTCCAACCCGGGGACCGCGGTGCTCCCGACGTGGTGCACGTCGCCGACGATCCACTCGCCGATCGCCTCCACGATGGCCCCTCGCTCCTCAGCGAAGCGCGCTGGCCACGCGGGGTCGTATGGGACGAGGCGTATCGGCTCGCTCCGTTTCGCGGCCGGCGGCTTCGTCTCGGTTGATCAACGACATCACGTGCTCCAATCACGCCCTCGGGGTTCAGTAATTCCCGCATCATGTGCGTCTCACGTGACGTTGGCAGAGAGGGGAATCGGCGATGCGCCCGGAGAAGTCGGCGGCCGATCGCGGCTCGGTCTCGAAGGTCGAGTTTGCGCTCGGCGAGGGCGCCGTTGTAGATCGCGCAGATCGCCTCCGCGTCCTCGGGTGACGCGGCGCGCACAGCGTCTCTGTCGAATCCAGACACGACCCGATTCTCGGCCAGGCAAGCGTTGGCCGCAATGGCCCTGGGGCCAAACCGCCCCGTCCAAGGAGGCAAGCCACCGGGCGATTCGGGCGGGCTACTCCGTGCCCGTCCTCGATCCTCGCTACCTTTGCCGAAACGGCCCCGAGCCGATGACTTCCATGGGCAACACGATCCACAACTCACCCCGTATCTCGCCGCTTTCGAGCGCCCTTGAGGGCGCCTCGAATTACATCGCCCGTGCATCCTGTTACGGCGGGCGTTACGGCGAGGGGTTTTCGGCGTCCGGAAAAACGGCGCAAACGGCTCTACAAAGCCATGCCGGAGGAGGGAATCGAACCCCCGACACGCGGATTGTGATTCCGATCGTCTACCGCGACAACTACCTGCAGGGCCTGCGGGCACTCTCGCGGAATGGCAACCCGCGGCCTACGAAGCGCGCGGGGTGTCCGGCCGTTTCGCCAATCTCACCCGAGAACCGGTGCCAGGCCCTGACCGCCGGACGAGGAAGAGCCGCTCGAGGATCGCGACGTGCTTCTCGACGGTGACGCGGCTGATCCCCACGTCATGGGCCCGGTGTAGCCCGACAGATTGCATACTAACTCGCCGGTAGATTGCGCAGTGACTTGCCGGTCAATTGCACATCAGGACGGGAAAGACACGCTGAAGCGCTCGGCGCGCGACAATGCATGTATGAGTGAGCTCAACGGGGACCGGTCGGCCTGGCTGCGCTGCTACCGCTGCTGGTCCCAGAACCTCGAGATCCAGCTGCACTACGACGCGATCCGCAAGATCGACCCCGAGACCGGCATCCCCGCCGAAGGGATCGACGAAGTGCAGGAAGCGGCGGTGCAGTGCCTCGACTGCATGCACGACCAACCCCACCTGACCTTCCAGGACGACCGCGTCGTGCCGATCGAAGACCGCTGGGAGCGGATGGTCGCCGGCACGCCATGGGTCGCCTCCTGCACCGTCACCGTCGACCAGGACAGGATCGAGAGCTGCGCCGGGCCGGAAGCGGCCGAGCTGCTCGCCTACGGCGCCTTCGGCGAGTCCGGCGTGCGCGAGTTCTTCGCCCACGTGCGCTTCCACAAGCACGAGGACGAGCGGATCGTCGTCCACATGCTGGTCGAGCTCTACGCGCGCTCGGCCGAGGAGGCGACCGAAGTGCTCGAGGGAGCCGCGCGCGGCCCGCTCGAGATCACCTCGCTGGCGGAGGAGTCGCGCCCGCCCGCGCACGCGTCCGACGAAGCGCACTGATCCGCAGGGCCCTGCCGACGCAACCGCTTCAGATATCCGTCCGGGGCGCCACAGCGATCGGCGTCTGAATGGGCGATTGCGGGCTTGATTGGACCACGGATGTTGCCGATGTGTTGTCCACGATGGAGTTTTGGCCCGATGGCGTCTATTTTCTAGGAGAAGGTCGCGAAGCCCTGCGCTTGTCCAAACGGTCACGAGCGCCCTACGGCGACGGAACCACCATCAGCCCCGAAGCTAAAACCTTTCAGCGCACTCCGCATGAGCCAGATGGCAGCTCTGCGATTGGCCCAAAACCCTCAAAAATTCGACTGAAATCCCGCCCTAGAGACCGAAACCCGACCATGGAGAGCTCCACCATCACCCGCCCGCGAGAGGCCGCCGATGGCGCCGGCCCGGTCAAGGCCGCCCCGGACAATTCCGGGGCGAAGGCCAGACATCGCGGAGTGGTGCTCGCGCGGATGCTGTTCTTCTCCGATCTGCTCGCCGCCTGCATCGCGGCGACGATCGCTGTCGGCGCCCTCGGCCTCGCCTCGCCGGAGCTCTCCGGGGCCGCCTACGTTCTCGGCGCGACCCTGCTCTGGCCCCTGGCCGCCTTCAGCATCGGCCTCTACCGCAGCGACCAGCTCGCCAGCTGGGCCTCGGCCGTCAGCGAGGTCCCGCGCAGCTTCGTCGCCGTTCTGTTGATCACCTGGCCACTCTTTGCTCTCGCGATGCTGCTGAACCTCGACCAGGTGGTGGCCGTCACCTTCCTCACCGTAATCGGAGTCAGCGCCTTCAGCGGCATCGGTCGCACGATCGTGCGAGCCGGCCTGCACCGCTCCCCCGAGCTGCGCCAGCGCACCCTGATCCTCGGGTCCGGGGTCGTCGCCGGACAGGTTGTCGAGAAGCTCCGCAACAACGCCCAGTTCGGCCTGCTCCCGGTCGGCATCGTCGACGATGAGGTACACGACATCGGCAGCCCAGAACTGCCATGGCTTGGCCGCTTCGCCGATCTCGACACGATCATCCAGGCCCAGGGCATCGACCGGGTGATCATCGCCTTCTCCCGAGTCAGCCATGAGCAGCTGCTCGAGTCGATCCGCGCCTGTCGCGACGCCGGCGTCACGGTCGACATCGTGCCCCGGCTGTTCGAGTTCCTCGACGGGGTCCGGGCTCTCGACCAGGTGGGCGGCCTACCACTGCTCTCGATCGGGGCACCGACGCTCACCTCGACCTCAGTGGCCGCAAAGCGGGCGCTCGACATCGTCGGCTCCGGGCTGCTGATCGCCGTTTTCTCACCGGTCATGCTGGCGACGGCGATCGCGATCAAGGTCGAGTCGCGGGGGCCGGTCTTCTTCCGGCAGCCCAGGGCCGGCCGCGGCAACACCAGCTTCGAGGTGATCAAGTTCCGCTCGATGTACATCGATGCCGAGAAACGCAAGGCCGAGATGGAGAATCTCAACGAGGCCGGCGACGGGGTGATGTTCAAGATCCGCGAGGACCCGAGGGTGACCCGCGTCGGCCGCTTCATCCGTCGCTTCTCGCTCGACGAGCTGCCACAGCTCTTCAACGTGCTGCGCGGCGAGATGAGCCTTGTTGGTCCGCGACCGTTGATCTTCCCCGAGACCGCCGCGCTGGAGGAAGACTGGCACCTGCGCCGGCTCGAGCTGCGGCCCGGACTGACCGGCCCATGGCAGGTCTACGGCCGCTCGCAGAGCCCCTTCCAGGAGATGGTCCGCTTCGACTACCAGTACGTCGCCGGCTGGTCGCTGGCACGCGATGTCGAGATCCTCCTGGCGACGCTGCCAGCGGTGCTCTCCGGGCGCGGCGCCTACTGAGCCGCGCCATCTAGGCAGTCCGCCGGACATCTGTCCGCTGAGCGGCGAATCGCTTTTCGACGCTCGCTGAGCGGACGAAGGGGCTCGAATGAAAGCCCCGCTGAAGACCGCGCTGCTCGCAACCGCCCTCCTGTTCGCCTCACTCGGCCTCGACCCGAGCGCCCACGCACGCAGCATCACCGCCGTATCGCCGGCGAGCATCGTCGCGCCGGCCCCGGTTCGCGTCGCGAAGGCGGCCCGCTGGCAGAAACGCCGCCTGCAGCGCAAGCGCCGCCACACCGCTGCGCGCAGACAGCGCAAAGCGAAGGAGCGGCCCAATCACAGCCCGCGACCGGCGCCGGACCCCGCCGCCACGCCGAAGCCGGCTCCCCAACCGAATCACGAGCCGGAGCCCGCGCCTTCCCCCGCCCCCGCGCCCGCGCCCGCGCCATCACCGGAGCCGGAACAGACCCCCGCGCCCGCGCCGGATCCCGAACCTACGCCGGAGCCCTCCCCTGAGTCGAAACCCGAACCTGAGCCCGCCCCCGAGCCGCCGCACGAGGCGCCGCTGTTGGAAGCGGGTTTCGAGCAGGGCCTGGCCGGCTGGAACACGGCCGGCGTCGGCGAAGTGGCGCCGACCGTCGCCACCGACATCGTCCACGAGGGATCGAAGTCGGCAAGGGTCGCGCTAACCGGCTCCCTGCACCGCTCCGAGCTGATCCTCGGCGGCAACGGCACGAGCAGCACCTCGGGCTCGGTCCGCTTTCATGAGGGCGACGAGTACTGGTACGGCTTCTCCTTCTACATCGTCTCGATGGTCTACGGCAAGCCCGGCGCCCACAACCTGATCATGCAGTTCAAGAGTGCCGACGGCGGCAGCCCGGCCTTCGGCTTGATGCTCTGGGACTACCAGGGCCACCGCGGGCTCTGGAGCCACGGCACCGGGATGGGCGGCGACCGCTATCTTGCCGCGGCCGCCGAGCGCCGGTGGCACGACGTGGTCATCCACTTCAAGGCGTCCAGCCGCGGCGACGGCTTCTACGAGCTCTATCTCGACGGCAGCCTGGTTGACTCGCGCAGCAACGCGAGCATGATCGTCCCCGGCGCCCCGCACGCCTACATCAAGGACGGGATCTACCGCAACGGCGACACGATCCCGGGCACGTCCGAGATCCGTCTCGACGCCGCCCGGCTCGGCACCAGCCTCGCCTCGGTCAGCGGCTGAACGGGTTCTTCCTGCCGGCGAAGGCGGTACCCAACATCCGTCCAGGGTGTGCTTGACAACTGGCGCAGAGGGGCTGTGCGGCCGAGCACTGCCATATGCGCACCGGAATCCCCATCATCCGCCACAGCGTCCGCGCGGTTCGCTTCTGCAGCTGCGTTCTGGCCGCATTCGCCCTGCTTCTGGCTTGCCTCGCCGGCACGACCACCGCGCGCGCCTCAGCGGCGTCGCGGGCGTCGCAAGCGTCACAGGGCCACACCGCCAAGAAGCACCGCGCCAAGCACCGCGGCGCCGCCAAGGGCAAGCGCTCCAAGCGGCGCCGCAGGGCACAGCGGCGGCGCGCGGCGCGCGCCCGCCGTGTGCGGGCCCACCGCCTGCGCCGCGCAGGGCGCAGAGTCGGGATCGCCTCCAATGCGGCCGTTGCCCGCAGGCTCAGGGTGGACACCAACCCAGGCGCGACCAGCACTGCCCCCTCGGTGCTGGTCGCCGGCTTCGAGGACGGGCTGCTCAACTGGAACACGGCGGGCGTCGGCGAAGCGACCCCGACGGTGGTCAGCGACATCGTCCGCAGCGGCGGGCAGGCGGGTAGGTTCGTCCTCACCGGCTCCCAGGACCGCTCGGAGCTTATCCTCGGAGGCAACGGCGGCGGCAGCACCAGCGGCATGGTCGAGTTCAGAGAGGGCGACGAGTACTACTACGGCTTCTCCATCTACATCGAGTCGATGGTCTACGGGGAGCCCGGCGCCCACAACCTGATCATGCAGTTCAAGGGCGATGACGACGGCAGCCCCGCCTTCGGCCTCGGGCTCTGGGACTACGAAGGCGACGACGGCGAATACGAGGGCAACTCGAAGGGCCTCTGGAGCCACGGGCTGGCAATGGACGGCGACCGCTTCCTCGCCCCTCTCTCCGAGCATGCCTGGCACGACATCGGCATCCACTTCAAGGCCTCCGGTCACGGCGACGGCTTCTACGAGCTCTATCTCGACGGCGGACTGGTCGACTCGCGCAGCGGCGCCAGCATGATCGCCGCCGGTGCCTCCTACGCCTACATCAAGAACGGGCTCTACCGCAACGGCGGAAACATACCCGGCACCTCGGAGATCCGCATCGACGCCTCCCGCCTCGGCCACAGCTGGTCTGACGTGGCCGTCGGCTGAGCGGCGGCGTCTCCGCCGTAGGCGATCATCCCGACGTGCCCGCCGCCCCCGCCACGCCCCTGGCCAGGATCGCCCTGATCCAGCAGGGCGATCCCACCGACCCGGGCTCGTGGTCGGGCGTGCCCGCCAGCCTCACCGCCGGCTTCGAGCGGGCCGGCTGCGAGGTCGTGCCGGTGCGGGCCCTCTTTCCCGGCGCACGGCGCCTGGCGGGCCTGCTGCGCATGTCATGGGCCGACCAGTCGACCAGCCGCGCCTTCGCCGCCGCCTGCGGCGCGGCGGCCGGTCGGGCCATGCGGCAGAGCGACGGCCTGGACGGGGCGGTTGCGATCGGCAGCGGCTACCGCCTCGCCACTGCGGTGCCGTTCGTCACCTTCGAGGACATGACCCTGGCCCAGGCCCTGCGCCAGGGCGAACCCCCCTACAGCGAGCTCGGCGCCACCGCCGCGGAGCGCTGGCGCCGCCGCCAGGGGCGGATCTACGCCGACAGTCGCGGCTGCTGCGTGGCCAGCGCCTGGGCCGGTGAGTCGGTGCGCGAGGACTACGGCATCGATGCCGCCAAGATCCACGTCGCCGGCGTCGGCCGCAACATCGACGCCGGCCGCGGCGAGCGCGACTGGTCGCTCCCCCATTTCCTCTTCGTCGGCGCCGACTGGGCGCGCAAGCGCGGCAACGCGGTCCTCGACGCCTTCG
>Ga0210085_1000968_pt1 | contig 11676 bp, 7 predicted proteins | sample China_Galinas_PW_5_FD_184866 | JGI IMG/M metagenome (GOLD analysis project Ga0210085, IMG submission 184866) | Wetland microbial communities from San Francisco Bay, California, USA, that impact long-term carbon sequestration - China_Galinas_PWC_D1... | ecosystem: Environmental > Aquatic > Marine... | reverse complement strand
ATTGATTTCGTCCTTATTTACCGGCAGCAACAACTCGTGCTGCAGTTCCTCGACGACAATTCGTACATCTGCCAGGCCCAACCGGTGTTTCTTCTCGATGCTGCCATGCAGCAGCAGACGATTGCAGATCTGGTTTATCTGCCGCGGAATTCCCCGGCTGAACTGGTGGATCATGGTGTAGGCCTGATTACTGAAAAGCGGGTCACCAGCCCAGCCCACCCTGAGCAGACGGTATTTGATGTAGTCTCTGGCTTCAGTGGCATCCAGCGGCTCAAGATGAGTCGCTGCGATCATGCGTTGTTGTAACTGCTCCAGGGCCGGTGCAATCACGACACTCCGTAATCGTTCCTGGCCAACCAGAAATATTTGCAGCAGTTGCTGGGTGCCAGCCTGGATATTGGTCAGGAGTCGGAGTTCTTCAAGCGCATTTTCTGCCATGTCCTGAGCTTCATCGACAATCAGAAGCGCCCGGCGTCCTTGCTGGTGCTGCTGCCTGAGAAAACGCTCTATCTGAAACAGTAGTTTCGCCTTGTCAGCGGCCTCGGGATTCAGATTGAATGCGTAGGACACCAGCCGGAGCAGGTCATCCGCCGCCAGTTGTGAGGTGACCAGTTTGGCAATAACGATCTGGCCGGGCTTGAGCATTCGCAGCAGATGCTGGATTACGGTGGTCTTGCCCGTGCCTGGACGGCCCGTAATCATGATAAATCCCTCTCCGCGCTGGATGGCGTGGCGCATATAGATTATCGCCTTGCGATAGCTTGGATGAGGGAAGCAAAATCTGGAATCCGGGCTTAGACGGAAGGGCTCGGCGCTTAGCTGATAAAAAGTTTTAAACATCAGGAAATGTTGGTTTCCGATTTGCCTGGATGAACCGAGGACGGGTTGCTAGATGTACAGCATCGTGAACACCTGTTCAACACAATGGTATTGCTTTGCATCCAGTTTGTCTCTAAAGTAAGTGTTGGTTTGAGTTGATGTTTTTTCTATTATCGGCAGGTTTCATCTAATATTCACAGAATAAACGCGGCCGATGGATCATGTTGATGAAAATGAATTCCAGAACTATCCCCTTCCTGATTGCCGCTGTCCTGCTGCTGGTTGGCCTGAATACGTACGCTGAAACACCTGTCGGCTCTGAAGACGGTCCCGATAGCGCAGCCGATACCAAGGGTGATGCCGATACCGTCACGGTAACCGCCACACATACCGATGAGGGTGTCAATGTCTTGACGCCTGACGGACGACATGTATTGCTGAAGAATGACCATACTTGGGAATACTTTGAACTGGAGCAACCACCAACCGAAACAAGTGCGGTGCTTAGCGTGGTCAATATCAGGAAGTTCAGGAATGCCTGTGATATTGGTTTTCGGTTAACCAATAATCTGCCCTACCTGATCAAGAGCCTGGTACCCCGATTCTCAGCTTACACCAAGGATCAGATTGTGTTTGACAGCCTGTCAGGGTCATTTGACTCGATCAAACCGACCGGTAGTCAGTACAAGGCCATTCGTTTCATCGGAATTAGCTGTCCGGATATCCTGTATATCAAGGTCCATGGGGGCGACCGCTGCACCATGGGGCCATTTACAAAATTCGATTCGAACGATGGTGAATGCCTGAAGCAGGTTTATCTGCAGGAAAGCGACCTGATCAAGGTGGTCAAGTAAGCGTGCGGTGACTGCCCTCACGGGCAGCAATAAATCGCATGACGGTGCGGTTTGAGTGTGAGTGGGTAGGGGGCCGCCAGCCGGGTTCTCTTCAAAGCGTCTGGCACGTATCAAACAGGACGATGTGAGGCTTAAGCCAAGTGGCACTTACTTAGGCCTAATGTAGGGTGGGTTAGCGTTTTTTGCGTAACCCACCAGGCGTTGCGCAGCAACACCACGCATTCTTTTATTGAGTGCCTGTCGGCACAGCCTGGTGGGTTACGGCGCAAACAGCGTGCCTAACCCACCCTACATTGATGGCATACCAGCTAAAGTAAGTGCCATTGGCTTAAGCCGCAGGAATAATCGGGCGCTACATCCGTTAGGCAATTTGCTAAAATCCCAAAATTTTAGGAGCTGGATATCCCAGCCGATATTCAGTTTTTGGCACAGGAGCTGTGTAAATGTTCGATCTAAAGGCAACAAAAATAGGTGTTGTCGGCCTGGGTTATGTAGGGCTGCCGCTCGCGATTGAATTCGGGAAGCAGTATCCGACCATCGGTCTTGACGTCAAGGAAAAGCGGGTCGCTGAACTCAGGGCGGGGCAGGACAGCACCTGTGAGGTTGAACCCGGGGATCTGACGCAAGCGACGCAGCTCAGTTATACCTCCCGGGCGGAAGATCTGTCCGGCTGCAATGTGTATATCATCACCGTGCCTACCCCGGTCGATCGGTACAAGCGTCCCGATCTCTCCTTGATGGAGAATGCCAGTCGTAGCGTCGGTCAACTCCTCGGCAAGGGCGATGTGGTCATCTACGAGTCCACGGTATTTCCCGGGGCGACCGAGGAGGTCTGTGTCCCGCTACTGGAGCAACAATCCGGGCTGAAATTCAATCGGGACTTTTTTGCCGGATACAGCCCGGAGCGCATCAACCCCGGTGACCATGAGCACCGGCTTACCAGCATTCTCAAGGTTACATCCGGTTCCACGCCCGAGGCGGCAGCCTTCGTGGATGCCCTGTATGCCAGTGTCATTGCTGCAGGTACCCACCTCGCCAGCAGCATACGGGTCGCCGAGGCCGCCAAGGTGATTGAGAATACCCAGCGCGATCTGAATATCGCGCTCATGAATGAACTGGCGCTGCTTTTCAATCGCATGGGTATCGATACCCAGGAGGTGCTTGAGGCTGCGGGTACCAAGTGGAATTTCCTGCCGTTTCGCCCCGGCCTGGTAGGCGGACATTGTATTGGCGTCGACCCTTACTATCTCACGCACAAGGCGCAGGAAATCGGTTATCACCCGGAAATCATTCTGGCGGGACGACGAATCAACGATGACATGGGCAACTATGTAGCCGAACAGACAGTCAGGCTGATGATAAAGAAGAAGATCCAGGTGTCTGGCTCAAGGGTTCTGATACTGGGGCTGACGTTCAAGGAGAACTGCCCGGATCTGCGCAATACCCGTATCATCGATGTGGTCAGGGAATTGCAGGGCTACAACATGCTTGTCGATGTCCATGATCCGTGGGTCGACCCCGCGGAAGCGGTGGCTGAATACGGACTGGAACTGATCCCCGAGCCCGTGCCTGGTACGTATGATGCGGTCATCATTGCCGTTGGTCATGACCAGTTCAGGGATGCGGCGAACTATGACTTGCGCGGCTTCTGCAAGCCGTATGGCGTCCTTTATGACGTGAAATATCTGCTGCCTGCGGATGCTGTCGACGGCAGGTTATAGGCCGCGTATTACACTCCTATGCTTCCATTCATTACACAGGACATAGCCACACCATGAAAGTACTTGTTACCGGCTCGGCCGGATTTATCGGTTCCAAATTGTCATTGCGGCTTCTCGAACGCGGTGACGAGGTAATCGGTATCGACAATCTGAATGACTACTACGATGTCGAGTTGAAGAAGAAGCGACTCAGGCGAACCATGGAATATGATGGGTACACGGATGTGCGTATGGACCTGGAGAATCGTGACGGGATTGCCGCGACCTTTGCAGCACAGGAACCGCACCGTGTTGTGAATCTGGCGGCCCAGGCTGGCGTGCGCTACTCACTTGAGAATCCTCATGCCTATGTGGATACGAATCTGGTGGGATTTGTCAACGTACTCGAAGGTTGCCGTCATCATCATGTCGAACATCTGGTTTATGCCTCCAGCAGTTCGGTCTATGGCTCGAATACCAATATGCCGTTTTCCGTGCATGACAACGTAGATCACCCGGTCAGCCTGTATGCGGCCAGTAAAAAGGCCAATGAACTGATGGCGCACACTTACAGTCACCTTTACCGGCTACCGACCACCGGCTTGCGATTCTTCACTGTGTACGGCCCCTGGGGCAGACCGGATATGGCCTTGTTCCTGTTTACTAGGAATATTCTCGCGGGCAAGCCCATTGAGGTTTTCAATTACGGTAATCACCGGCGTGACTTTACCTATATCGATGATATTGTCGAGGGTGTGATACGTGTCCTGGACAGGGTGCCGGAACCAAATCCGAAATGGTCCGGTGATGATCCGGACTCGGCGACCAGCAACGCCCCCTACCGGCTGTACAACATCGGCAACAATCGGCCGGTTGAGTTGATGCGATACATCGAAGTGCTGGAGAACTGTCTGGGCAGGAAAGCGGAGAAGAATCTGCTGCCTTTGCAGCCCGGAGATGTGCCGGACACCTATGCGGATGTCGCCGATCTGGTCCGCGATGTGGATTACATGCCCGAAACCTCCATTGAAGAGGGAATAGCGAATTTCGTTGACTGGTACCGCAAATACTACCTGCCGTGACGTTTAGTTGATGGCGTGTTACGTGGTCGGGACCGACTTGTTGCCTGTTGCTAGGAGCCTGTCGGATTCAGGTGATCGTAGCGAGCAGGGTGGGAGAGCGAGCACAGAGGTTCACGATATCGAGGCGCATAGTGGTTCTATGTAACGAAATATCGGGGAACTATGGGCCGCTCTCCCGCCGGCGCACGACTGCAGGGAGAAGGTGAGACCGGGAACCGGTCGAGAGACCGGCCTGGGCCGTGCAGGAGGTAGAGCACCAAAAGTAGGCGCTATAGGCGACGCATGGAGCAGTTGCCGAGTAGATCAATCCTAAATCCGACAGGATCCTAGTGCGGAATCATATCTCCCAGTTGTTCTCGCAGCTTGTCAGTCGATGCCGGGTCTGTCTCTGACATGGTCAAAAGGAAGTAGTGTGGTTCCTCATCGCGTAGCAGCTTGATCACGGCGGTTTGGGAACGTACTTCTCCGGGGTCGAGTATGGGACGCACTGTCCCGGTTGACGGGTCCCGGAATTCCACAGTAGCCTCGCCGATCTGTATGCCAGTGTCACTAAACAGCAGTATTTGTACCTGAGGGCGGATGACCGACAGGGTGTCATTGTTCATTACCAGGCGATATTCGTAGGTTTTTCCCTTGCCGTTTTTAACCTGGGTGAAGATGATATTGCGGATATACGGGTTGTCGATGCCGATCGTTTCGTCGTATGTCAATGGCAGTAAACCCGGAATCCGGCCCTGCACCAGTGCTTCTTTATCCTTCCTCACCCTTTCGAGTTCCTTGCTGGTGGCGGCCAGTGTTATTTCCTGTTTGCGAAACTCCAGCTGCGTTTGCTCATGTTCCGTTGCTTTCCTGGCAATGTATAACCAGGTGAAGACATAGATCACAAAAAAAAGTATCGAAACGCCGACAAGCAGATGTCGATAGCGCCGTACTCTGGCATCATGACGATAGGATGAGCGCGAGCGGCGGGAGCGTTGATGTGAGGTCTGGCCGGGCATCGACTGTGAGCTGGATGTGGTGTTAGAAGTCTGCACGTAGTCTCCTGCCGTTTGCGCTCCCGGTTAGCTGTAGTATGGATCTTGAGGGATGATGTAACAACAGCATGTAGTTATCAGCTTGTTGTTTTATTTTGAGAAACTGCAGTCAAAATAGCACAGCTCTGTAACCCTGGGCAACATGCCAGGAACGCTGAAACTGACTCTGGATGAAGTGCCTGTAAAAGAATACGCAGCTGATCATTGATCGCACCGCGGCATGTCAGGAAGAATGCGGTACGAGTGTCAGGATATTTTCCATATCCTCCGGTTCCGGCTCGCGACAGGGAAACCAATGCTCGAATAATCAATGAATTCAAAAGTGTGGTACGGATACTGCAGCAATTTTGTTGATATGTATATGAAACGGCTTAATCTTAATGCGACACACAGGGCTTGTCTTGCCACTTTGGGGTGGCTGATCACGTGTTTCATCGTGCCGGCTCAGGCCGTGGTGCTGGCGCCTGAGGTACTGCGAGCGGCGGCCATGCGCTACGAAAGTGGCACGGGAGTGAAGCAGGATACTACTCGTGCCTATCAACTCTATTGTGTCGCCGCACTCGAGGGAGACGCGGCTGCAGCTCGCCGCCTGGCGGATATTTACGTCGAGGGTCAGAGTCGCGGCGTGGACAGTGCGATTGCTGCCGGTTGGTTACGCTATGCGGTTGAACACAGCGCGCCCTCTGCGGTCGTTCTTGCGGACCCCCGGCTGGCGGGTGTGAAACCGGCCATCGATCCTGATTGTCCCGCGATGCAAGGCACACCGGATCAGGCGGTAATCGAGACCTGGGTTAAGCTGTTTGCCCGCGAATACGGCGTTGATCCTGATCTGGTGCTGGCGGTGATGGCAGTGGAGTCGAACTTCAATCCACGGGCTCTCTCACCCAAGGGTGCGCGTGGGCTCATGCAGTTGCTTCCTGTTACTGCCAAACGCTTCGGTGTGCAGGATATCTGGGATCCGGTCCAGAATATCCGGGGTGGTATCTCCTACCTGCGCTGGCTGATTGAAGAGTATTCGGGTCGACTGCGGCTGGTTCTTTCAGCCTATAATGCAGGCGAGCAGGCCGTCGAGCACTATAACCGGATTCCCCCCTACGATGAGACCAAACACTACGTGATGCGCATCCTTGTCCGCTACGGGACCCGTCACCTTATTCTTCCAGTAGACCCGCCGCCAATTGCGGAGCTGGGACCTGGTTTCACCGGGGAAACAGCCGGGCGGAGCCAGTTCGTCGTCACATCCGACTGATAGCCTGAACGAACACCGGGCGCTTTCCGTTCCCTCCCTGCCGCGGGAGTTGCCCCGGTTTGTGCAGGATCGATACATTTTCCTCTACCCACGGGCATGTGCCGCCCGAAGCATAGCTATTAGTAACATTCATAAACACCATTTCCACCGCAAAGGCGCAAAGGACGCAAAGCTGTTTATTGTTTTTATTAATGCGTTTCTTTGCGTCTTTGCGTTGAGATTATTTTTTTATGGTTGATCACGGCTTACAAGATGGGTATTGCGTGGTTTGACACCGCCTCGCCGGCTATCTAGATTGAGAGATATCTTATGAGGTAATACCTGTTCTGTAAGCCGATATGCAGTAACGGGCAGCCCGGAAGTCTTCAATGAACCATTACCCGAAACCCGTATCAGGCCGCTGCGGCACCACCCTGTTATCCCTGTGCCTGTATCTGGTGACCGCCAGTATTTGTATGGCGGATAACGGGCAGGAGCCAATCAAAAGCGAGCACTTCCGGGAACTCGACATTGAAATCCAGGTGCTGAAAAAGGAAGTCCTGAAGGTCAACCGGGACCTCCAGGTACTGGAAAAGGAACTCCTGTACCCGCATGGCCAGCAACTGGTGGTGTTCGTATCCATGGCCAACGATACCTCCTTGCTGCTGAAAGACGTCCGGCTGCAGCTGGACGGGCAGGTGATCGCTGCACACACCTATTCCCGCGGCGAGGAGACGGCACTGCACGAGGGTGGCGTCCACCGGGTCTATGTCGGCGGGATTCGCGAGGGCAAACATACCCTGGAGGTAGAGGTTGCAGGTGCCGATCCGCAAGGCGCGGACTTTAGTCGTCAGGAGTCCAGGACGATCACCAAGGAGCCGGGTACTTGCTACATTGAACTGCGGATACAGGCTGACCCGGACGGGCGAATGCCTGCCGTGAGCATCCTCGAGTGGTAGTGGTCATGCAATCGAGCACGACAAACCGCTTCTGCAAATTCTGTCACTGCCTTGTCATGCTGCTGCTATTGCCGGCAGGCCATGCGGTGCTAGCCGAAGACCGCGCCGGCCATGCGGAGCAGGTACAGAAACTGATCTATGGGGAAATCCTGTTCCATGCCCGGCAGCAAGAATACGCTGCGGCCCTCACCGAACTGCTGCTGGCCTATGAGCAGGGCACGCTGCCCCCCGTCTCCGATGAAACAAAGGTCTTGCTGGCGCGGCTGAAACTGGCCTATGGCCTGGATGTGGAAGCCGGCTTTACGCTTCATGATCTGCAAGCCGAAGGTTTGCCGCCCCCGGTCAGCAACCGGGCATGGTATGAACTGGCGCGCACGTTTTTCCAGAAGGGCTATGTCGATGCCGCCCGGGAAGCCCTGGATCAGATTCGCGGTGTACTACCGAAAGACCTGCGCGGCGAACACCAGTTGCTGGTGGCGCAGGTGCTCATGGCACAGGGGAATAACGAGCAGGCCGCACGCAGTCTGGAAACCTGGCGGGGAGCACCGGAGTTGGCGGGTTTTGCGCATTATAATCGCGGCATCGCTCTGGTACGCAGTGGCAAGTACGCACAGGCGATAACGGCGTTGAAGCAGGTGACAGCGATGCAGGTGGAGGGCGAGGAATTGCTGGCACTCAGAGACAAGGCCAACCTGACGCTGGGCTATGCATTTGCAAAGCTGGATGATCTCGAACAGGCCAGGGCGCATCTGCAACAGGTGCGACTGCACGGACCGTTCACGAACCGCGCCTTGCTGGCACTCGGCTGGGTAGCCCGCAACCAGGGGCGGGACGCCGATGCACTGGTGCCCTGGACCGAACTGCGCTCCCGGTCAACGGCTGACCCGGCGGTACTGGAGTCCATTCTCATCGTGCCCTTCGTGCAGCGGGAACTGGCTGCATTGCCAGCTGCAATTCATGACTATAAAACAGCCATCGGCACGCTGACAGACGAAATGCAAATGCTCGATGACACCCGGCAGACCGTTGAGCAGGGCGCCGTCGTGAATGCCCTGCTGAACAAGCGGCCAGGGGTGGAAGGCGCAGCCGGTCAATCGTCGGACGCCGCAGCCGTGGCGCCGGATGCGCGCTACTTCGGCCCGCTGCTGGCGAGCCGCCATTTTCAACAGGCGGCGCGAGGCTACCATGATCTTCGTTCGTTGCTGGATTCCATGGACCAGGGGCTCGATAACCTCAACCGGCTCGCGCAACACGTCGAAAGCACACCGGATTCCGGTCCTCAACCCGGCACTGCCCCGTTGCGCTCCAGCGACTCTGCGCCCGTGACAGAACCTGACGGTATTGCGAAGACGGGGAGGATGTCTGGTTCCCGTACGTCCAGCCCGCAGTGGGTGGACGAATGGGAGTCCACGGAAGGTCAACAGCAGGTGAGGCACGCCCCCGGGATTCCGGTATTACCGGAAATCGAATTACCACCGGACCGGGCGGTCAAATCACCGCAATCCGAATTCACCGGTCTCCCTGAGCCGGACTTTTTGGGCCTGCCTGCGACGCCAGACGCATTCGGCCTGCCCGACCCGGAAATTATCGCTTATCCGGATTCCGAGATCCTGCGGCTTCCGGATTCCGGCAAGGTAAAATTGCCATTCAAGGACGATGATTATGCCTATCCGGATTATCTGGCGCGAGACGAGGTCCTCAATATTCCACCCACGAAACGCCGGATAAGGCGGCAGCTTGCCCGGTCCGATACGGATGTCGGTCCCGCACCAGCCGGTACGGCATTGCAAGGACTGGCCGCCGAGCTTGCACGTGCTGCGGAACGCCTGGCGCTGCTGGGCGAGACTACCGGAATCCCCACGGATGACCTGGATTTTGCCCGGCGGCTTGCCTCATTACGGGAAAGAATTCTGCAGCTGCGTAAACGAATTATCGCGGCCATACAGCTGGATCAACACTACGCCAGGGCGCTTGCACTGGCCGAACTGGATCAGCGTGAGAACCGGCTGAAGGATCTGCTCGAACAGGCCAATCTGGGGCTGGCAAAGACCTATGACCAGGCGACAGACCGGTAGGGCGCTCTGGCGGGTGGCGACGCTTATTCTCGGCGCGGCGCTGGTCTATGCCTGCGCCGGCACAGCAGGTAAAAAAAGTGGCACAACACTACGCCCGGAGCCCACGCTGGGCGATCTGTCCGTTAGCCCTGGGCTGCCAGACCCACAGGCGGCGGCCGTGGCTGACGGAGATCCGGAACAGGCCATTGCCGCTTACCGTGCTTATCTGGCGCGTTACCCAAACACCCCCGAACATCGGGCGATCACCCGGCGGCTGGCTGACCTTATGGTCGAGCAGGCTGCCAACATGCAGGCCGCAGCGCCGGCAACCGGCAAGGAGGTTGCCCGGGGTGCCAGCAAGGCGATGCGCTACTACGACGATGCGATCGAAATCTACGAGGACCTGTTGCAGGACACTCCCGAAGGGCAGGCCAGGGCGGAACTGCTCTACCAGCTGGCGCGCACCCTGGAGGCCAGAGGGGAACCCCGGCGTAGCATGGGTTACCTGGATCGACTGATTGCTCGCTACCCCGGGATCGACACGCGGATCTATGCCGATGCCCTGTTCCGGCGTGGTGAAATACTGTTTGGTGAACAGGACTGGCCGGCTGCCGGGCAGGACTACCGGGCGGTGGTGGCCTTGGGTGAATCCACAACTGTGTACGAGGCGTCCCTCTACAAGCTTGGCTGGTGTCTGTTCAGACAGGAACGTTACCCGGACGCCCTGGCTGTGTTCTTTTCCCTGCTGGACCGGAAACTCCCTACCGGCGCTGACCCCGATACCCGGCTGGCGACATTGACTCCATCGGAGCGGGAGCAGGTCGCCGATGTATTCCGGGCAATCAGCCTGAGTTTTTCCTCCATGGCCGGTGTGGATTCCGTAACTGACTATTTCAAGCGCTATGGCAGCCGTAGTTACGAGACACGCATCTACCGTAATCTAGCCGAGTTCTATAGCGCCCGCGACCTCTACACCGAGGCGGCCCGGACCTGGCTGGCCCTGGCGCATAACGACCCCGACAGTCCCCTGGCGCCACGCCTGTACCTGAAAGCGATGCGCGCCTATGAGGAGGCCGGTCTGGAACAACCGTTGCAGGAGACCCGGATCGCATTCCTTGAGTACTACGGCCCGGACTCGAGCTTCTGGGCCAGGAACCCACCAGCGGGATTTGCGGATGTCTGGCAGAGTCTTCAGTCCAGCCTCATCCAGCTGGCGCGCCAGGATCACGCGCGTGCGCGCGACACGGACAGTGCCAGCGATTTCCGTCAGGCAGAGCGCTGGTATCGCATCTGGCTGGGGTCATTCGGTGACGACTCGAATGCGGCCCAGATGCATTATGAGCTGGCCAAATTGCTGTACGAAACCGGGCGCTACCGGGAAGCCGCGGAGGAGTATGAGCGCAGCGCCAGTGCCTGGGGTGATCACCCACAGGCAGCCGATGCGGACTACGGCGCTGTACTTGCCCGCCTGCAGCAGCGCAAGCATGCCGTTGTGGAGTCCGGAAATCCGGCGGCGCAGGACTTGACGGCGACCGCCATCCGGTTTGTTGAAACCTATCCGGGACACGCTGCCGCTGCGGCAGTGCTTGCCCAGGTCGGCGCGGATATGCTCGAACGGGATGGGTTGACCGAGACGATACACGTGTGCGCGACAGTCCTGCAGAATCCGGTCGCGGGACCCGCGTTGCGCCAGACTGCCTGGACGTTACAGGCGCAAGCATACGACAAACTCGACAAGTACCACGAAGCCGAGCACGCTTACCGGCAGGCGCTGGAGCTCGCCGAGGGGGATGCCGACAAGCGCTCCGCCATTACGCAGGCCCTGGCGGTCATGTTCTACAGACAGGCCGAGCAGTACCGTGAACAGGGTGATGCACGCACTGCCGCAGCCCTGTTCCGGCAGGCTGGGCGTACCGCACCGGCATCACCGATCCGCCCCAGGGCGG
>Ga0210085_1000967_pt1 | contig 11680 bp, 10 predicted proteins | sample China_Galinas_PW_5_FD_184866 | JGI IMG/M metagenome (GOLD analysis project Ga0210085, IMG submission 184866) | Wetland microbial communities from San Francisco Bay, California, USA, that impact long-term carbon sequestration - China_Galinas_PWC_D1... | ecosystem: Environmental > Aquatic > Marine... | reverse complement strand
ATATCGAGCGAATTCCGAAAGATCGATAAACAGCCATGAAATACCGCGAAGAAAAAGACACCATGGGAACCATCCACGTTCCCGCTGAGGCCTATTACGGCGCGCAAACCCAGCGGGCGGTGGAGAATTTTCCCATCAGCGGCATACCCCTTCCGCCGGAGTTCATTCGCGCGCTGGCCCTGATTAAAGAATGCGCCGCGCTGGCAAACGCGGAACTCGGCCGACTCGACGGCAAAGTGGCCGAAACGATTGGCCGGGCCGCCAGGGAAGTGGTGGAAGGCCGGTTCGCCGATCAATTCGTGGTAGATGTTTTCCAGACCGGTTCGGGCACATCCACCAACATGAACATGAACGAGGTGCTGGCCACTCGCGCTAACGAGATCCTGACCGGGCGCAAAGACAGCCGGTCGCCGGTCCACCCCAACGACCATGTCAATCAAGGTCAGTCGAGCAACGATGTCATTCCGACTGCCCTGCACATAGCGACCCTGACGTCCATCCGCAGAAAATTGATCCCAGCCTTGTCGCACCTGCAGCGGACCTTGGACGAAAAAACAGCGGCCTTCGCCGATATCAAAAAAATCGGCCGGACCCACTTGCAGGATGCCGTTCCGCTGACTCTCGGGCAGGAATTTTCGGGGTACGCGCGTCAGATCGCACTCGGGATCGAACGCTTACAGGGTATTGAAAAGCGCCTGGCCGAACTGGCCCTCGGCGGCACGGCTGTGGGCAGCGGGCTGAACGCCCACCCGGAATTTGCCGGACGGGTGATCTCCGCCATTGCCGATAGAACCGGTCTTGCCTTTGTCGAAGCCGTCAACCACTTCGAGGCCCAGGCGGCCCGGGATGCGGCCGTGGAAACCAGCGGCATGCTCAAAACGGTGGCGGCCAGCCTGGTGAAAATCGCCAACGATATCCGCTGGCTGGCCTCCGGCCCACGGTGCGGCCTGGGAGAAATCAACATTCCGTCGCTGCAGCCCGGCTCTTCCATCATGCCCGGCAAGGTCAATCCGGTGATCCCGGAAGTTGTTATCCAGGTAGCGGCCCAGGTGGCTGGCAACGATGTTGCCATCACCATTTGCGGCCAATCGGGAAATTTCGAACTCAACGTCACAATCCCGTTGATTGCCCATAATCTGCTGCAATCGATTCGCCTGCTGGCTTCGAGTGTTGAAGTTTTCGCCGAAAAGTGTATAAGAGGACTGTCGGCCAACCGCGAACACTGCGCCGGCAACATTGAAAAGAGCCTGGCCATGGTTACCGGCCTGGTGCCGCATATCGGCTATGACAAAGCGGCCGCCATCGCCAAGACGGCCTATGAAGAAGGCCGCACCATAAGAGAAGTGGCCGTAGAGCAGCAGATTGCATCGGAAGAACTTCTGAACCGTATTCTGGGTCCAGTCGACATGGGAGGTAAGGATGGCAAAAAAGAATTATAAGATCAAAGCGGCATGTCCACAGTGCGGGTGCAGCATGTTAACGGTTCTCACGGAAGAGGAGATGAAAAAACGTTACGGCGACGCGCCGAATCTCCACCTGGAGTGCGGCGAATGCATGCTAAAGTACGAAGCCGAGAGGAAAACCGCCTGTCCGGAATGGGACAAGGAATGTCAGTTGAAGGAATAGTCGGGATTGAATCTTGGAGAAGGCATCGGTCCAGAACCGTTACATCGGTCTGTCGCGTTTGAAGCTTTTTCTGGCGCTGTCCAGAACTCCGCACGGATTACTCGACATGACCACGCCCCTTTACGGCGCTCTTCTGTGGCTGGGCGCCTTCCCTTCGCTCTACATTTCCCTCCTTGGCCTGATCACGGTTTTCGCCGGTTATACCGCCGTCTATGCCTTGAACGACGTGATCGACTACCGGGTCGATAAGGAAAAAGCACGCATGGCCGGCGGTCTGCGCGAGACCGACAACTATCTGGACGCCGCCATGGTACGCCACCCGATGGCCCAGGGTCTGCTGAGCCTCAGGGAAGGCCTGGTCTGGGCTCTTGGCTGGTCGAGCGTGGCCACGATCGGCGCCTGGCTCTTGAACCCTGTGTGCGTTCTTATCTTTCTGGCCGGCTGCTTGCTTGAAATCGCCTACTGCCTGATGCACAGGTTTAGTCCATATCGAATCCTCATCAGTGGCGGCGTGAAAACTTCCGGGGCCGTCGCCGCCGTTTTTGCCGTCGATGCCGACCCGTCGCTGACGTATGTCATCGTTTTATTTATCTGGCTATTCTTCTGGGAAATCGGCGGTCAGAATATACCGGCCGACTGGGCCGATATCGAGGAAGACCGCCTTTTGCGGGCTCAGACCGTTCCGGTCCGCTTCGGGCTCAAAGGTGCCGCATTGCTGTCGGTTTGCGCCATCCTACTGGCCCTGCTTGTTCAGCCGATTCTGGTTAATTTTTCAAAAATCGGTTTCGATCCATTTTTAATCGCAGTTTCATTTTTACTTGGAGTCGGTTTGCTTTTGCCGCCGGTTTTACAACTCTACCGCACAAGACAACGCATGCATGCCATGGCACTTTTTAATCGGGCCAGTTATTACCCGCTGATGATGCTCGGTGTCTTTATCGTTAACTTTCTCGTGTGAAACACATCCTGGAGGTCATTTGCCCATGCAGGAGTTCGATCCCCAAACACTCGCAGACAACAACGGTCAGGACGGCAAAAAGATTCTTATCGCCCACGAAGGCAAAGTATACGACGTCAGCGGAAGCAAAATGTGGAAAGGCGGCCTCCACATGCGCCGCCACAATGCCGGAACGGATTTGACCTCCGACATTCAAGCCGCACCGCACGGCATGGAAGTCCTCGAGCGGTACCCTCAGGTGGGTGTCATCAAAAAGGAAGAAGAAGTGGTCGAGCGAAAGATGCCGCGTATCCTGGCCTGGTTGCTTGAAACCAATCCGTTTTTCCGTCGTCACCCGCACCCGATGACCGTTCATTTTCCGATTGTTTTCTTTCTCGCCAACCCTTTTTTCAACGTTCTCTATATCATCACCGGAAACAAGTCCTTTGAGACCACGGCCTTTCACTGCCTCGCGGGCGGGATCCTGTTCGGGATCATCGCCATGTCCACCGGTCTTTTCACGTGGTGGTACAACTACATGGCCCGGATGATGAAACCGATCGCGATCAAAATTCCATTGTCCCTGGCATTACTCATTGTCGCCATTATCCTATTTTTCTGGCGCCTCAACGATCCCGAAGTGATGGACGGTGTTCAGAGCAGCAACCTGCTCTACCTGGTTCTCGTTCTCGCCCTCGCCCCGATGGTCTCGATCGTCGGATGGTTCGGGGCTACCATGACCTTTCCGATCGAAAAGAAGTAGACAGGGGACATCCCCGATCGAATGTCCCCTTTTTTGTCTTATGCAGTTGTTCGACTACAGAGCTGCCTTGACCTCGACCCTGCGGCTTTTGGCGCGACCTGCCTTAATGCATGAATTTACACAGCCGCTACGCAGAGGATTCGAACATGGCCATCATTTTCTCCTGCATTCTCTGAGTGACACGCGCTCTATCATGTCCTTTCCTTAGCCTTTCTCCGAGCAACTGGCCGGCCTTGACGGCGGCATCCATAACCTTGGGCTGTTTCGCTACATCCGGAATAATCTCATCCGTGATATTAACCCCTTCCCCGTGGAGCATCCTGGGTATTCCCACCTGGCAGGTTTCGCCATGCCCGCAGCTATAGCAGGATGCAGCGCCTTGGCCGGTTACCTTGGCTACAGTTTCAATGAAATTGTAAAGCAGGAATTTTTCAATTTCATCGCAGGGAAATCGGCCGCTCGTACCACCAACACCTATCGCTACGGCCAATTTGCCCCAGAGGGTGTCGCCCGTCTGATGCCGGAATTGAAACCAACGTTCAAGCAAAGCGTGAGTCGTGGCGTTCAGAGTGGAATAGTAGTTGGGGGCCCCAAACACATAGGCATCCGCCGCTACGATTTTATCCCTGAGAGGGGTCAAGTCGTCTTTTACCTTGCAAACATTGTCCTCCACGCAGCCCAAGCAGGCGATACAACCTGAAATGGATTTGCCCTTAAGCGACACAAGGTCATATTCGCAACCTGTATTTTCCAAGACAGTTCGAACGAGTCTGTAAACACCTGATTGACTCTCTTTCCTCGGACTACCCGAAATCCCAAGAACTTTCATATTTCTCCTCCGATTTATTTTAAAGTTCTAAATTGGATACGTTTGTCACACAGCACATACCATGTCGGAAACCTTCTGTACACGCCGATTATAATCCGGGTAGGTCCTGTATCCAACAGCTACGATGAATCCGGAAAGTTGCATCCTTGACTTTAAATGATTCGTAGTAATGTTAGCTGGGTTGTCAAATTATTTTCAAAGGAGTTTTAAATGGAAAAAGTTGAAAGCGGATTATTCGTGAGCGTCGATTACACGGGAACACTGGACAATGGCGACGTATTCGATTCCAGCGTGGGTCGCCAACCCCTTGAGGTTCAAATGGGTTCCGGCAGCGTGCTACCCGGTTTCGAATCAGCCCTCATGGGCATGTCGCTCAACGAAACCAAAACCTTCACGCTCTCTCCCGAAGATGCCTATGGGCATCGGGACGAAAGCCGTATGCACAACTTCCCCAAATCCGATATTCCCGCCGGAATTGAACCCGAAGTGGGCCAGATCTTGATGCTTAGCACGCAACAGGGGCAGCAGATACCGGCCCGGGTTGACAGCATCGATGAGGATAAAGTGACCTTCGACTTGAACCACCCCTTGGCCGGCAAATCCCTGACCTTCAACATCAAGGTGGTAAACATCAGTGAAACAGCCACGCAGCAGCAGGGTGGATGCGGCTCTCACTGCTCCAGCAGCGGATGCGACTGCGGCGACTCATGCTGCTGTTGATACCCGAGCTTAACCAGCAACGAGCCCTTGGTTTTTCCGGGGTCAATCGCTTAGTCCTGATATATGTTGTTAGCATAATTCGCCATAATCTCATTGCAAATAGATTGAGAGTAACGACACTTTTATCTGGATTACTCATAAAAGACTATTCCAAATCCAACTGCGCTTTGCACTGATTACATTTTACAGCGCCACGGAAAATCTTGTTGCCACAGTTAGGGCAAGTTTAGCGGGATTCTTCGTCTTGAATCAACTTTTCGGTACCAAACTCTCGCCAATATGGAACAGCCCGCAAAATGACCTTCTTACCAATAGTCATGGGAAAATTTTCAATGTGGTGACAAGGAAATTCATGGCATTGATGACATCCGTTGTATCCTTTTTCTTTCGTGCAATTCCTGATCTCACACTGGCGGCAATGCATAAACCGTTCATCAGGTTAGCAGCCACGGCATCGAATGTCCTCGGCGGAAAGTTTTTCACTGTTAGGAAGAGTCCCTTTTCCCGCAACGTTTCCCTTGTAAAGATTCGCTAAGCGCTCCTTAAAATTGTGATTATTATCTCGATGAGCGATATAAATGGCACAAACTCCGCAATAAAGACCACAGGGAAAAACAAGATTCGGATTTATATTCATAATTCGGATCCTCCAGATTCACCATCTTTTTTTCAATTACAATGCGAGTAGTTATGCAGCAGACAGGTCCATTAAATCCAGCTTTTCAGATCTCAGCCATCCACCCGTTCCATCAGCTCCTTTCCCATCTTGAAAAAGGCAGCTTCTTCGGTTTGATCTTAACCCTCTCTCCGGTTTAGGGTTCGAACGGAAAAGTCAGACCCAAATACGACGTTGAGATCTCCTGCGGTTCAATTGAGCATACAAGATATTCAGTGGATATAGCCGCTACGATCAATCGCAACCTGGTGGAGGATGCGGACTTTGAGGACGTCTCTGTATGCGGCCGTTTTGTCGATCTCTATTTCAGGGCAACCAAGACGCTGACGATTACCGACGCAAGGTGGCTCTCATACCATATTGAGCTGTTTTCACGTCTTAGGAAACCAGGAAATGGGCAGGCTGGAAGGCCAACGGCGTTTGCCTATCGATTCGCCGATCATCTGGAAGCCGCTTTGTTTGAGAAACATGGATGAAGATTCCCTTTTACATATCCGAAACGAGGCTGTTAATGAACTAACCGCAGAGACGGCATGAGATGGCTTCGGACACGTTTTTAAGTAGTTATGAAACCGGTGAATTTAACTGGTAGATGCGCTTTGATGAGTTGTCAAAAGACTGGGTTATCGAAAGCGGTTTTTACAATTTCAAATTGGTTTAGGTAGCAGGTAAATCAATTGTGCCCTTAAACCAGAATTTATTCATTGCATCGACAACGTTGCGAGTGCCTTCTGAAAAGACATGAACCGGTTTGCGAGTTGGCGGTATTCCAATCACGATGCAAACCGCCTCTTGGCTCTTCACTGTTTCTTCCACGCTGGACCGGTCCAGTATGTCTCCCCGGACCACAAACAAATTTGGGCGAGGATCAGGAAACCGCGATGCGTCCCGCACAAGAACAGTAACCTGCGCTCCCATCTCGACGGCCTGATCCGTGAGGCAGCGCCCGATTCCTCGTGTGGCACCGATGATCAAGATTTTCAAAAGTATTTGTTCCTTTCCTTTGAATTGACCCTACGATCAATCTCTCCTGCCGCTATGAAGTTCCAGCGTAACACCGGTTAGGTGGTGCTCCTTGTTAAGCGGCCTATGTACGTCTCTGTAATCACTCCGACCGACTCTTTGTTCTCCCGCGTATTTCCCTTCCCGCTAAAATAATCATTGTAACCACTGTTAGCGGAATGATGAAATACAGCATGACCGCACTAAACCTTGGTAAGGCATCATGATGACCTGCGGCTAAGGCCAGGTACAGCGTGTAGGCCACGTAGTACCCCAGCAATAATACACCCTCCTTACGACTAATCACTCCACCCGTGAAGAATATGGGTAGGCAAGCAAACGCCACCGCGATCATGACCGGAATATCAAATCTGTTAACCGCAGCTGAAACTTTAATACCAGCGGGCGCAACTATACTGGCAAATCCAAGTACCCCCATAATATTGAAGATGTTACTACCGACAACATTTCCAACAGCGATGTCGCGTTCACCACGAATAGCCGCGATGACCGAGGTAACCACTTCAGGTAGGGACGTACCGGCTGCAACAATTGTCAATCCAATAATCAATTCGCTTACACCCAGATATTGTGCAAAGGACACCGAACTATCGACTAACCAGCGTGAGCCGAGCACAAGTAGTGCGAGGCCAACAATTACTAAGGCTATGTTTTTAAACCATCTGTTGTTGTCACGACCTCCAATTCCGGGTCCCCTTGCGTATTCGTCTTTTACCTCTGCGCTTTCTGGTCTGCGGCTTTGGTATATCAAAAACCAAATGTAAATAGCGAGACCTGCGACCAGCATCAGACCTTCAGTGCGACTGAAGTTGTTGTCCAACGCGAAGACCAGGACAATAACGGAAAGCGCGATCATCAAAGGCACGTCGAGCCGCACTAATTGATGTGATACAACAAGTGGCACAATGAGTGCCGATAGTCCAAGAATAAAGAGGACATTGAAGATATTGCTTCCAATAACGTTCCCCACGGCAATACTAGCCTGGTCAGATAGCGCTGCTTTGATGCTAACCGCAAGTTCAGGTGAACTGGTGCCGAACGCCACGACAGTCAGCCCGATGACCAATGGCGATATACCAAAAACAGCTGCCAGGCGAGATGAGCCCCGAACTAACGCTTCCGCACCGACAATTAAGAAAATTAGTCCAGCGACGAACAAGAGAATTACCATAGCGACCTCAAGGTCATGTAATGACCACACAACAGTTTTACGACAGAATCCATTATATCCAGTACAATAAATTCCATAATATACAAGCAGAATACCCCTTATCGAAAGGACTTCTTAGAATTTAATACAGCTTGCCAATAGCCGGTGATATAACGAATCAGAGCACCCCCATATGTTGTGGTCTCCCAGCAAAACGGATAAATGCTGATATCATACCAGTATTAAGGGTCATGCCAAGCCAAGATCTACTTGCCATCACCGCTAACATCAAATCATATTTTCGCAGTTCAGGACAAAATTTCCGGCACTACCTAATTTGGTTCAAAAGATGGACCAAATATTTTTCAGGTCTTAAAGAAGGCATACGAATTCAAAATCACCCTTGTTTAAACAATGGAGGGCCAGTTATTTCCATTCCATGCGCGTGAAATAGTCGCTTTAATTCTGTTTTTTCAGGCTCCCCTTTAATTTTTGCCAATTCTTGGAAAAAGGATTCCATTAGACCAGCTGGCTGGAATGCGATTAAAAGTCTTCCGTGGTTCTTTCCCTTAAATGCCCAGGCATGGGGAACCTTTCTCGGAGCAAGGATGGAATCGCCTGGACCCAAATCGAATCGTTCTTCACCAATCTCCAAAAGGTACTCACCTTCGATGGCGTAAAACCACTCTTCCTGCTCATAATGGAGGTGACGCGGTGGTCCGCCTTTTTTTTCATTGAGATTCTCTATGATGAAAAGACCACCGTCGGTATCTTGCGTTGCAACCTTTGAATCAATCGGGAAACCACCGAACACAGTCTTTCTGCGCATAAACCGGTCTTGATCAGCCTTGACAAGAATTCCCGTTCCCATCCGTTTTGAGTCGGATGTCTGCCCGTGGGTAAACGTAGGCATAACTGCAATTGCAGCGGCCATTATGAATGTTCTGCGATTAATAGGTATCATTAAAGTAATCCTCAATGGGTTCTGTATCCAACAAAATATAGACGGTCGATCGGTTTATGCGAAGCCCGAGCTATTCACTAGGACGATAATGGTAGCCTCGGCACCATCTATAGCCTCAAGAGTATGCATGATTGCAATGTCAGCAACACGCAGGGAAATAAATTTACGTCCACACGGTTGTAAAGTCACTTGCACACGAAAGGTCGGATAGTCTTTGAAACCCTGGTGAAAAATGGGTAAAGGCGGGTTTCATTTGATATGAAATGGAGCCGAAACTGTCGAAATGGCGACCCAACATATTGTGGTTGAGGGTTGTAGCGATAGAGTTTTGATTACATACCAGTTCCTGAATTTATCTTCTAATATTTGTGGATTGTGATTTATTGAGACTATATGCAAAATCGATAAACTACAGATACGTAAGATGAAATCTTTCAAATTTCAATATATTGAAAGCGTGTGCCTTCTAGCCACCTCCAACTATTTAAATTTATGTCATTTATACAAATAGCATCCGGTAATCCCCATACGATCGTCGAATAAACATCTAGCGGTCTTAGCGAAGCTGTCAACTAACTCAAAAACGCGTTGCGCGCTTCTAATCGCAACAAACGCTGATTGAATGAAGATAAAAACTTGAACATCGAGAGGAAAGCGTAACCTTGTCAGTTAACATATGACGGTCAAGGGCAGCATATTATGAAACCACAACCGTGATCAATTGCTAAACTGATATCCCAGAAGAAACAGAAATGCAGAGTCCCATTTCGACACTGAATCGGGTGAAGGATCGTTATTGTAATCATAATTATACTGAAGGGTAGTTACTAATCCCTTGTATAAGGGAAATCGCAAACCCTGACGGGTGTTGATCAACCAGTTGCTTCCCTGTTCGAGGCTGATATAACCGTTGTTTGAATGAAAGAGCTGCACGGATTTATTAAAGAAAAATTGATCATATTGAACAAGCCATTGGGCACCTGCAAAATCGTCGTCTTCTGCCACAATGAAATTTTCGAAAATATATGCCAGGCCGGCCGAAACCGATAAATTGAGATCCTCGGACTCGAAAAACTGGTGCCCTGCTCCGGCTCCAAGGGTTGTCCTAAGATCGAGGTCAGCGAATTCATCGTGATCGAATAGTGAACTGCCGTATAAAAACCACTTTGGTTTGACAAAGTAATCATACAATCCGAAGGCTTTCCAATTTGCAACAGTCGTCGTGTTATCGGCCTGTTCCCTGTTTAATTCCCCGCCAAGTGTGAAACGCTGTTTTTCAGTACGTGCAATTAGCTCTGCATCGATGCGATACTGCTCAGTGTTTGTATTGCCTTTTTCATTCGTGATGCCAACGTTGGCGCGACCCTTAAGTCTGATTGGAGGTTTTTGTTTGAGGTATATATTTTTTACTTCAGCGATATTGACATCCATTGGAGTTTTCTCTTCTTCAGGCTTCACATCTTCAGCGGTTGTATCTCGATAGAAAACCCTTGCCTTGCGTGTGGTGCCATCTATCAGTGTAGTTGCCATCGGCTCGTCAGTGGTGAGATGGCTCACTTTCTCGACCTGAATCGTTATCTCTCCAGCATATTCAGTATTGAATACGAGCGTGTCATTTTCTAACCGAGCTACCTTGCCAGTTAACTTGTCGCCGTTCTCAAGAATTACTTCATCTGCGTTTACCACGTTGATCAGAACAGCTGTCGAGAAAAAGATCCAAAAAAGAAGCAACACGAATCTCATCATTTCCGTCTCCTCAGTGGTAATAGATAAATATGGGATGGGAACTGACACCACCGATAAAGCAGAGCAGCAAAACTGCCTTTCCATAAGGGCAACCTTATCGACATTGTTTTTGGCTCCGGCATTTGCGGGTTGCGCCCAATCATTGAAGACCACCGTCTATGTGAATTCGGGGTAGAGTTTTTTTGCGCAATCGGGGCAAATGCTGTGGCTGAATTGCGCCTCGGAATGGCTTTGCACATATTCTTCGACTTTTTGCCAAAACCCTTTGTCGTCTCTTATATTTTTGCATTGCGAACATATCGGCACAAATCCTCGCAGTGTTTTCACTTCATCCAGGGCATTCTTCAGCGCCGTTATATCCTCGAGGATGACGACCGCGCCGTCAAACTTCTCGCTGACATCGAGATTCTTCGAAATTTTTACCCGGTATATGATTCTTTGGCTCGGTTTTCGGAGAACTTTTTCGAATTCCGTCGCGCTTTTGTTTTCGCCGTAAAAACGGTCGATTTCATCCTTCAACCACGGCAGCAATTCGTGAAAAGCGTATCCGCCAAAACAGCCCGGCTCGAAAGGCTCTTCGGCGGCATTACGGGAATTTTCCATCTCCAACTGCCGATCCCTCGACACGCAATAGTATTGTGAGCCGGCAACCGAATCCTCCCTGAAAAGCCTGGTAGCGGCAAGGTTCATGTTGTCGACCCTTTTCCCGCGATTCAAGATGATAACCGGATTCGGGATGCTCTCGAATATTGTCAAATATTTGTTTTTTTCGTTGGTCATCAGGAGGTTACTGGTCTGCATGTCCAGTGCCGATTTATTCTCGTCGGCACCCGACCATTCGACGCAGAAACCGATCTCGATTCTGTCGAATATGCGGTTTATGAAACGTTCGTATTTCTCTCTTCCCGCAGGACCAGTATTCAAGCGCCTGAGGAGATCGAGATAAGCCTGCCGGTAATACTTCATCAGACCCAGGTACATGCCGAGACTGACGCCGCGTTCTCTGTGTCTCTGGGCCTCGACAATGCCGAATTGGGCGACCGGGTCGTCCGCAAGATCTTTTTCCGGCCTCAACTCCGGATCGAAGTCTCTATTGCGGGCGGCTTCCCCAATCGATGCCGACAAACCGGCTATGGACAGACGCCAGGCCTCTTTCAGGGTCGACGTGTATGCCGCGTAGCCCTGCCGTTTGGCATAATCCAGAATGCGCTGCATGAGCCAGTCTTCGTTGTCTCTCAGAATTTCG
>Ga0210085_1000965_pt1 | contig 11684 bp, 8 predicted proteins | sample China_Galinas_PW_5_FD_184866 | JGI IMG/M metagenome (GOLD analysis project Ga0210085, IMG submission 184866) | Wetland microbial communities from San Francisco Bay, California, USA, that impact long-term carbon sequestration - China_Galinas_PWC_D1... | ecosystem: Environmental > Aquatic > Marine... | reverse complement strand
GTCGCCGACGCGTTCTGCGCCTCCCGCCTGTCGGGCGACTGGGGCAACGCCTTCGGCACCCTTCCCGCCGGCACGGACTTCGGCCGCATCATCGACCGGCACATGCCGGTCTCCTAGCTTCGTCGCGGACTCCGAGTGCCGGCCCGCATACCATCTGACTCACGATGGCAACACCGCTGCGCACTCGCTCGGACTGGCTGGCCGCCCACCCGGCAGACCCTGGCCGGCTGACACTCACGCTGTCCGACGTGGCACACCGCTCCCTGCACCAGGGAGACTTCGACCACGCAGTGCGCGAGTTCCTCGACGAGTTCGCCCTGCGACCCGACGACGGTTCGCGGACCGGGGCGATCGCCGCCGAGCCACCGCCCACCGGGGACGCGCGTCACGACGCCTACCTGGCCGCCCTGGCCGAGCACCTGGCGGCTGTCCATGGACTAGACCGCCCTGCCTGGTCGATCCGGCCCGAGCGCTTCCTCGACCGCTTCTGGTTCGTCAGCGACGTGCCTGGCTTTCGCGCACTCGCGATCGCCCAGACGCCGGCGGCCTTCCGCCGGCGTGGTGTATTCCTGCCCGAGCGCTCCCTGCACCGCGTCTGAGGCGATGGACCGGACGGAGATCGTGGAGGCCCTGACCGCGCTGGCCGTCGAGCTCGACGGACGCGGCGTCAGTGCCGAGATGTACGTGGTCGGCGGTGCGGCCATAGCCCTCGCCTTCGACGAGCGACGCTCCACCCGCGACATCGACGCAGTGTTCGAGCCGAAGGCGGTTGTCTACGAAGCGGCGGAGTCGGTCGCCGAGCAGCGAGGTCTGCCAACCGGCTGGCTGAATGACGCGGTCAAGGGGTTCCTGGCAGGCGACGACCCAGCGGCCGCGCCGGTGCTCGACCTACCGGGCCTGCGCTGCCTCACCGCTTCTCCAGAGGCGCTGCTGGCCCTCAAGGTCCTCGCCCACCGGGTCGGCGAGGACGAGGACGACCTGCGCCTGCTCGCCCGCGAGCTTCGCCTCGAAAACGCCAAACAGGTGCTGGCGCTGGCCGAGCGGACCTTTGGCGACCGTCTCGACCCCGCCGCCCGCTTCTTCGTCGAACAGGTCTTCGATCCAAGCTGAGAGGCACGGAGGCCCAGCCGGCAGCGTCGCGATCATCGACCGGCGCTCGGTCAGCTGGCCGGCTCGATGTTCTGGTTGACCCGAAAGAGGTTGCCCGGGTCGTAGTCGGCCTTGATCCGGGCCAGGCGCTCGTAGTTGTCGCGGTAGCTCGCTCGGACCCTCTCCTGGCCCTCGTCCATCATCATGTTCACATAGGCGCCGCCTGCCGAGTGGGGATGGAGCGCGTCGAAGTAGTCGACGCACCACCTGCTGACCACCTCCGCATTCGCCGGGTCCGGGTCGACACCGGCGAAGACCGCGCCCCAGTTGGCGTCGCGGTAACTCCAGGCGGTGTCGGCCGGGCCGACGTCGTGAGCGGCGCCGTCGATCGGGTACATGTGCATGGTCGATTTCATCGTCGGCAGCTCGGGCCCGAAGCGAGCGTGGGCTTCGATCGCCTCGTCGGGAATCTCCTTGACGAAGTCCGCCCGCCAGTACCACTGCTCGCCGGCGGGGTAGAGCTCGTCGAAGGCCCCCTGGAGCTCGGCATGGGCCATCGGCTGCGGCCCGTGCAGCATCGGCTCCGGGAGCTGGTCGAGCAGCGGCGCCATGTCCGCCGCGGCCTGCTCGGGCTCACCGAGATGGCACCAGAAGACGCCGCAGGCCTTGCGCAGGTGGACCTCCTCGGGGAAGGGCGGGCCCGGCGGCACCGTCATATACGCAAGGAAGCCGTTCAGGTCCCGCGGAGCCGCGGGCAGGAACTCGCGGTAGGCCGCGAGAACCTCGGGGCCCTGCTCGACCGGCCACAGGGTCGGACCGGCGAAGACGGTCCCCACCTCGTTCAGCCGGAAGAGGAAGGAGGTGACGATTCCGAAATTGCCACCGCCGCCGCGCAGCGCCCAGAAGAGGTCGGGGTTCGCCTCCGGGGAGGCGGTCACGCGCTCTCCGCCGGCGAGGACGACGTCGGCCTCCAGCAGGTTGTCGATCGTGAGGCCGAACTTGCGGGTCAGATGGCCAAGGCCACCGCCCAGCGTGAGGCCGCCGACACCGGTGCTGCCGACTATGCCGCTGGGGGTCGCGAGGCCGTGCTCGCCGGTCGCCGCGTCGACTTCTTTCCAGACGCAGCCGCCGCCGACCCTCACGGTCCGGGCGCCCGGGTCCACCTCGATGCGCTTCAGGCCGGAGAGGTCGATCACCAGGCCGTCATCGCAGGTGCCGAGGCCGCCGCCGTTGTGGCTGCCGCCGCGAACCGCAAGAAGAACGTCCCGCTCGCGCGCGAACGACACAGCGCGGGTGACGTCGTCGTCGTCGGCGACCCTCGCGATCAGCCCGGGGCTGCGGTCGATCATCGCGTTGTAGACGCTGCGCGCCTTCTCGTAGCCGGGGTCTCCGGGCGCCGTCAACACGCCCTCGAAGTCCGGCATCTGGCGGCGGGCGTCGTCTTTGAGGTTCCTGGCTGTGCTCACGGTCATCTCCTGTGTGGAATCGTAATTTCGAGATCGAGGCTAGGCCGGGACAGCCGGTCTGTCATGACCTGATCTGACTCGATTCGCGAAGCGCCCGGAGAGGGCTCTGGCTCTCGCCCTGGTCAGATCTGACCACCCGGCCGCGCCGGGCCGGAAGCCGAATCGGGTCAGGCCTGGTCATGACGGAGAGCGCCTCCACGGCTAGCTTTTGGTCGCCGATGAACACGGAGACCAGGATCGAAGACAGCGCGCCGGGGGGAGGCGCCGGGGACTACGACGCCGTGATCGTCGGCGCGAGCCTGGCCGGTTGCTCGGCCGCGGTCCTGCTCGGGCGGGCCGGGGCGCGCGTCGCGCTGGTCGAGAAAGGGCCCGACCCGCGCGCCTTCAAGCGGGTCTGCACGCACTTCGTCCAGTCCTCGGCGGTCCCGACCCTCGAACGGCTCGGGCTGCTCGGGCCGATGATGGAGGCCGGGGCGGTTCGCTACGTACACAGGTTTTGGACCCGCTGGGGGTGGGTGCAGGCGCCGCGCGACCGGGTCCGGCGCTCCGTAAACCTTCCTCGCGAAGCGCTCGATCCGATCGTCCGCGAAGCGGCCTCGAGCACCCCCGGGGTCGAGCTGATCCTCGGTCGCACCGCGACCGGCGTTCTACATGAGGACGGCGTCGCGCGCGGCGTGACCGTGCGCGACCGCGCGGGCGCAGAGGCCGAGTTGAGGGGCTCCGTCCTGATCGGAGCCGACGGTCGGGACTCGCGGGTCGCCGAGCTGGCCGGCATCCCGGATCGCAGGCTGCCACACGGGCGGATCGCCTACACCGGCTACTTCGAGGGGCCGCTGCCCGCCGGCACGCCCGATCCCTCGGCGTGGATGCTCGACCCGGACTTCGCCACCGTCGCCCCGCTCGGCGGAGATCTGGCCCTGTACGGGGCGATGCCGACCAAGGCGATGCTGCCCGAGTTCAAGCGGGACCCGGAGGCGGCGCTGGTCTCGTTCATCGCCTCGCTGCCCGAAGCGCCCCCGATCCGCCAGGCACGCCTCGTGAGCCCGATGATCGGCAAGGTCGAGATGCCGAACAGGATGCGCGGCCCCGTCGGCCCAGGGGTCGCCCTGATCGGCGACGCGGCCCTGGCAAGCGATCCACTCTTCGGGATCGGCTGCGGCTGGGCTTTCCAGTCGGCCGAATGGCTGGCTGACTCCCTGGTGCCGGCGCTGCGCGGCGAGGAGTCCCTGGGCCGGGCGCTCTCCCGCTACCGGAGGCGCCACCGCCGCGAGCTGCGCGGCCACGCCTTCCTGATCCACGACTACGCGACCGGCCGGCGCTTCAACCTGCTCGAGCGGGTGCTGTTCGCCGCCGCCGCCCGCGACGAGCGGGTGGCCGTCGCGATGGACCGCTTTGCGACGCGGAGCGCCAGGCCCGGGAGGACGCTCGGCGGCATCCTCCCGCGAGCGATCGCGGTCAACGCAGGGCACGCGTTCGGCCACGGCGGCCCGCTTCACCCGGGGGCGACCGGCCGAGTTTCCGCCGGCTGAGCCCTTGGCGCGGGACTATCGTGTGCCCATGGATGCAGGAACTGCCGATGCTCCGCGTCCCCTGAGCTCGGGCTCGGGCCTTCCGTTCGTGGGACGGATGGGGGAGTTGGAGCTGCTTCGCACGCTGATGCCCAGCGCCCAGGGCGAGGGGCGCCGCATCGTTCTCCTGACCGGTGAGCCCGGCGCCGGGAAGACCCGCCTGACGCGGGAGTTCGCGGCGGAGATGGGCTCCTTGGCGATCCGCATGCGGGGTGCCTGCGACGCCGTCGTGCGCACCCCCTACGGCCCGTTCGCCGAGGCGCTCGGGGATCTCGTCGAGGCGCTGGACGACGAGGAGCTGGCGAGCGCTTTTGAGCCAGGCGGGGGCGAGCTGACCAGGCTGCTCCCCGGCCTCGCGTCGCGGGTCGACAGGCCGCAGCCGCGGGAGGACGCCGACCCCGACACCGAGCGCCACCGCCTGCACACCGCGGTCGCTTCGCTGCTGACCCGGGTCGGGGCCGAGTCCCCGGTCCTGCTCGTGCTCGAGGACTGCCACTGGGCCGACGCCCCGAGCCTGCTCCTCCTCCGCCACCTCGCCAGGGGGGCTGAGGGCGCCCGGCTGCTGGTGCTCGCGACGTTCCGCGACAGCGAGGCCGACCTCTCGCCGGAGGCCCATGACGCGCTCGCGGACCTGCACCGCTCCGACGACGTCGTCCGCATGCACCTCGAAGGCCTGACGGACGCCGAGGTCGGCGACCTGGTCAGGCGCGCGGCCGGGGGCGATGAAGGCGACGGCGAGCTCGCGACGACGATCCACCGGCTGACCGGGGGAAATCCCTTCCTCGTCTGCGAGCTGTGGCGCGCCCTGCTCGAGACCGAGACGGTGACCACGACGAGCGGCGCCCTACGGGTGCGGCGCCCGGTCTCGGAGCTGGCCACCCCGGAGAGCGTGCGCGAGGTCGTCAGCCAGCGGCTCGCGAGACTCGGAGAGGAGACGAACGATCTGCTCGGACTGGCCGCCACGGCTGGGCCGGAGTTCGCCCTCGACCCGATTCGCCGCGCCTCGGGGCTGGCCGAGCCGAAGCTCCTCGCGGCGCTCGAGGAGGCCGTCGCCAGCGGGATGATCGAAGAGCTCTCCTCGCAGCCCTTGGCCTACGGGTTCACCCATGAGCTCGTGCGGCGCGCCCTCTACGACCGCCTGCCCGGAACCCGGCGCGCCGAGCTGCACCTGCGGGTAGGGGAGGCCCTGGAGGCCTCGGCCGCCGGCTCGGATCGCGACGCGGCTGACCTCGCGCATCACTTCGGCTCGGCCGCCCCGTTCGGAGACCTGGAGCGGGCAGTCGAGTACAACGTGGCGGCCGCCCGGGCCGCAGCCGCCGCGCTCGACTTCGACGCCGCTGCGGACCGCCTGCGGACCGCCCTCCGGATCGGGATCGAGGACGAGGCGCGACGGGCCGGCGCACTGCTGACGCTGGGCACCGTGTACAACCGGGCCGGTAAGGCGGTCGATGCGCTGGAGGCGCTAGCCGCCGTCGCCGAGATCGCTCGCCGGCGGGGCAGCTCGGAGCTCCTCGCCCGCGCCGCGATCGGGTACGAGGAGGCGTGCTGGCGGCCAGGGCTCTCCCGCGAGCAGGCCGTGGAGCTGCTCGGGGAGGCGCTGGACGAGCTCGGCGGCGACGAAGACCAGTTGCGCGTCTACCTGCTCGCCGGCATGGCCCGCTCGCTGAGCTCGCTGGGACGGCACGAACGGGCCGCCCTGGCCCGGGACAGCGCGATCGAGATCGCCCGCGGCCTGGACGACCGGGCCGGGCTGGCCCGCGTCCTGGTCCGCTCCTACTGGGCGCGGGGCAAGACCCCACTAGAGGAGATCCTGGCGATGCTCGGCGAGGCCAGGGACCTGGGCGCCGAACTCGGCGACGCCGAGGTCGCGACCGAGGCGATGGCCTGGCGGGTGCCGACCCTTGTCAGCCTCTTCGACCTCGATTCGGCGCGCGCGGAAGCCAGCGCCGTTCACACCACCGCCGAGCGCACGGCGCAGCCGTTCATGCACCATGTGGCCGAGCAGTACCGCTCGACGATCGCTCTCTGCGAAGGGCGCTTGGGGGAAGCCGAGGAAGCGGCCGAGCTGTCGCGGGAGTGGGGCGAGCTGCTGACCGGGCGCGATGCCTCCGGCGTCTACGGGATCCAGATGTTTGGCATCCGCCGCGAGCAGGGGAGGCTCGCGGAGCTTGCCCCGGCGGTGCGGATCCTCGCCGGCGACACGCGCCGCGGAGGGCCGTGGCAACCGGGGATGATCGCCCTGCTCGCGGAGCTGGGCATGGAGCGAGAGGCAAAGCGAGAGCTGTCGAAGCTCGCCGCCGACGGCATCGAGGTGTTCAGGCCGACGCTCTGGGTGGCGGCCCTCGCCTACCTGGCCGACTCCTGCGCCGTGCTCGGGGATCAGGAGGTCGCGGCGATCGTCTACCCCGAGCTGGAGCCGCTGGCGGGCACGGCCCTGATGACCGGGCAGATGGTCGCCTGCCATGGCGCGGCGGATCGCTATCTCGGCATGCTGGCCGCAACCCTCGGCGACCACGAGAGCGCCGAGGGACACCTGGAACGGGCCCTCGAGCTGGACCGCCGGACGGGCTGGCGCCTCTGGGTCGCCCACAGCTCCTATGAGTACGGACGCTTCCTGCTCGGCCGGGGCGGGCGGGAGGCCGCGAGGGAGCTGATCGGGGAGGCAGCAGGGCTGGCGAAAGCCGCCGAAATGAACGGCCTGCTCGCCAAGATCGAGAGGCTCGGCCTCGTTCCGGGGGACGGCGGGCTGCCCGATGGCATCTCCCCTCGCGAGGCCCAGATCCTGGCCCTGGTCGCGAGGGGCCTGAGCAATCGGGAGGTCGGTGAGGAGCTCTCGATCAGCGAGCACACCGCGGCCAACCACGTGCGAAGCATCCTGCGAAAAACCGGCTGCGTGAACCGCACCGAGGCCGCCTCCTACGCGCACCGGCACGGGCTCGCCCCGGCGTGAGCAGGCGCCTGGCGCTACGATCGGTTCGATGCCCCTCTACGTGATCGAGCGAGGCTTCGCCGAGCAGCTCGACCTCGGCGACGAGGAAATCGAACTGATCGAGGAGATCAACGATGAGGAGGGAGTGCGCTGGCTCTTCTCCTTCCTCAGCGCCGACCGCCGCCGCACCTATTGCCTCTATGAGGCGCCCTCTCCGGAGGCGATCCGGGCGGCAGCCGAGCGGGCCGACATCCCGGCCGACGCGGTGGTCGAGGTCGACGCCGGGACTCCCTTCCTGGCCGGGCGCCTGCGCGAGTGGACCGACTCGCTCGGCTGAGTCGCGCCCTCGCTTGAGCGGCAAGAGTTCAGCCTGCCGCGTCGCGCAGCGCTCTCCCCACCTGCTCGGCGGTGATCACGCCGCTCAGCTTGCCGTCGGCGTCAACCGCGAAGACGGCGCCGAAACGCCGCAGCGAGCGGTTCGCCAGCAGCGTGTCGAGCGGGGCGTCGTCGCGCACCTGGAAGGTGCCGTCGTCGCGCTCGAGCAGGTCCGAGACGAGCGAGGTGGTGCGTGAGGTCTCCGGCACCTCGTCGGCTTTGTCGCGCACGATCAGGCCGAGGAAGCGGTGGGCGGCGTCGACCACCGGGAACCAGGGCCAGCGGTAGCGGAGGAAGTACTCGTCGAGGGCCTGCTCGACCGTCAGCTCGTCGGGGATCGTCACCGGTTCGCGATCCATGACGTCGGAGACCTGCAGCTTGCTGATTCCGCTGGTGATCGTCGTCTGGGCGGTCGCGGCCCTGGCGGAGCCGTTGACGACGAAGCCGATCAGCGCAAGCCAGACGCCGCCGAACACGTAGCCGTCGAAGGCGAGCAGGATGCCTGCGCCGACGAACAGGTAGCCGAAGATGCGACCGAGGTTGGCGGCGAAGCGGGTGGCGGAGGCGCGGTTGCCGGTGCGCCGCCAGGCGACCGCCCGGACGATCCGGCCGCCGTCCATCGGGAAGGCCGGCAGCAGGTTGAAGACGAGGACGAGGAAGTTGATCATCGCCAGCCAGGCGACCATCGCCAGCACGCCCGAGGTCGAGGCGCTGCTCTCGACCAGGGCGGCCTGGCTGAAGTCGTGCCAGCCGGCGGCGGCGACGCCGATCGCGGACAGCCCGGCGACGATGGCGAGGGTGACCAGCGGGCCGGCGACCGCGACCTGGAATTCGGTCCGCGGCGATTCCGCTTCGCGGCTCATCCGCGCCATCCCGCCGAAGATCCAGAGCTGGATGCTGGAGATGCCGATCCCGTTGCGCAGGGCGACGAAGGCGTGCCCGAGCTCGTGCAGGACGATCGAGCCGAAGAAGCCGACGGCGCTCGCCAGCGCCAGCAGGAAGGGTGTCGTCGCGGAGCTGCTCTCCCCCAGCAGTTCGCCGTAGAAGCGCGAGAGCCAGAAGATCACGAGGAAGAGGACGAAGAACCAGGACCAGTCGACCGCGATGCGGATGCCGCGCACGTGGAACAGCGTTATCGGTTTGCCGCCGAGCATTGGGTCTCAATGGTACGGGGCCACCCGGGTGGGGGTTCCACTTAACTTTTTCGGTGGATCGCCTTTCGGCTGTCGCCTGGAGGTCTCGACGAAAAAGTACAAGACGTTCCACCCCCACCCGGATGGCCTCTATGTATTGTCGCGACGATGCTCAGAGGGCAAGACCGACTGAGGAGTTGGCTGGAGGAGCTGGAGCGGATCGAGCGGCCCTCGGCTTCGGAGGGGGAGCGACGAGCTGCTGAGTGGATCGTCGAGCGGTTTGGGGAGCTGGGCGCCGAGGCACGGATCGAGGCCGCGCCGGCGCACGGCACCTACTGGTGGCCGCTCGGCATCGGCGCCGCGCTCGGCGCGCTGGGCGGGATCCTCGGCCTGCGCGGCCGCCGCCTGCGCGGCGGCGCACTCGGCGGCGCCGCGGCAGCGGGGATGGCGACCGACTTCCCGCCCGGCAAGCGGCTGATCCGCCGCCTGCTGCCACGCCGCACCACCTACAACGTCGTCTGCGAGCTCGGACCGGCCGACGCCGAGCGCACGGTCGTCCTGATCGCCCACCATGACGCCGCCCACTCCGGCCTCGTCTTCCATCCCAAGCTCCCCCACATCGCCGACCGGCTGGGGTTGATCGAGCGCAGCGACACCAGCCCGCCGCTGATGGCGCCGGTGCTGGCCGGCCCGGTGCTCTCGGCGCTCGGCGCGCTGACCGGTCGTCGCCTGCTCTCGCGGCTGGGGGTACTCTTCGGCCTCGGCTCGGCGGCGGCGATGGCCGAGATCGGCGCCCGCGAAGTCGTTCCCGGCGCCAACGACAACGGCACCGCGGTCGTCGCCCTGCTGGCGCTGGCCGAGCGGCTGCTCGCCGAGCCGCCGCGGAGCACCCGCGTCGTGCTGCTCTCGGTCGGCTCGGAGGAGTCCTTCAGCGAGGGGATCAAGGCGTTCGGCGAGCGCCACTTCGACCAGCTGCCGCGCGAGAGCAGCTTCTTCCTCTGCCTGGAGACGCTCGGCTCGCCGCACCTGCTCGTCCTGCGCGGCGAGGGCTTCCTGAGGATGCGCGAGTACACGCCGCGCGCCCTCGCCCTGATGGACGGCCTGGCGGAGGAGCTCGGGATCCGCCTCTTCCCCAACCTGCGGCTGCGCAACGGCACCGACGGGCTCGAGCCGCTGGCGGCCGGCTACCCGACCGCGGTGCTGGCGAGCTGCACCGACCTAAAGCAGCCCGCCAACTACCACTGGTGGCACGACCTGGCCGAGAACGTCGACTTCGACACCGTCGCCGACGGCGTCCGCCTCAGCGAGGCCGCGATTCGCCGGCTCGACACCGAGTGGCTCTGAAAATCCGACCGCGAAGTCGGATTTCGCATCTATAGAGTCCGCGCCCGTGCCTGCGGACACGCCATCCACCCCGCCCGCCGTCGGACGGCTGCAAACGCTTCGCCCGGCGGTGTCCTCGGGCTTGCCTTTGGCACCACCAAAGGCTGCGCCCTGCGTCCTAGCCGGGCTCGGTTTTCGCACGTCCGACAACGGACGGGGCGAATAGCGTGCCCGCGCATGACGTACTGGTGATCGGCGCCGGCCTGGCAGGGCAGCGCGCCGCATTGGCCGCCGCCGAGCAGGGCGTGTCGGTCGGGATCCTCTCCAAGGTCCACCCCGTGCGCTCGCACTCCAACGCCGCCCAGGGCGGGATCAACGCGGCGCTCAACCCGGAGGACTCCTGGGAGTCGCACGCCTACGACACGGTCAAGGGCTCCGACTACCTCGGCGACCAGGACGCGATCTCGATCATGTGCGAAGAGGCGCCGGAGGAGATCCTCCACCTCGAGCACCTCGGCGTCACCTTCCACCGCAACGCGGAGGGCAAGCTCGGCACCCGCGCCTTCGGCGGCGCCTCCGCCGCGCGCACCTACTACGTCGCCGACATCACCGGCCAGGCGATCATGCACGTGCTCTACGAGCAGCTGATGAAGCACTCCGAGACGGTCGCCCGCTACGAGGAGTGGTTCTGCACGGCGCTCGCCCTCGACGAGAACGGCGAGTGCTGCGGCGTCGTCACCCGCAACGTCGCCGACGGCGAGATGCAGCTCTTCTCCGCCAAGTCGGTGATCCTCGCCACCGGCGGCAACGGCCAGGTCTGGAAGCCGACCACCAACGCGCTGATCTGCACCGGCGACGGGATCGCGATGGCCTACCGGGCCGGCGCCAAGCTGATGGACATGGAGATGATCCAGTACCACCCGACGACGCTGGCGGGCAAGGGATTCCTGATCACCGAGGGCGCCCGCGGCGAGGGCGCCCACCTGCTCAACGCGAAGGGCGAGCGCTTCATGGAGCGCTACGCGCCAAACAAGATGGAGCTCGCCTCGCGCGACGTCGTCTCACGCGCCGAGCAGACCGAGATCGACGAGGGCCGCGGCTTCCCCGACGGCACCGTGGCGCTCGACATCACCGTGGTGCCGAAGAAGCGCGTGCACGAGGCGCTGCGCGAGATCGTCCTCGTCGGCAAGGACTTCGCCGGGGTCGACATCACCCGCGAACCGATCCACATCAAGCCCGGCAACCACTACACGATGGGCGGGATCAAGACCGACGTCGACGGGCGCACCGAGGTTCCCGGCCTCTACGCGGCCGGCGAGACCGCCTGCGTCTCGGTCCACGGCGGCAACCGGCTCGGCGCCAACTCGCTGCTCGACACGCTGATCTTCGGCCGTCGCTCCGGCGCCGACGCCGCGGCGCGCGCCAAGCGGACGGAGGGCTCGCGCCCCAGCCAGCGCGTGCTCGAGGCCGAGCAGGACCAGATCGAGTCGATCGCCGCGCGTGAGAAGGGCTCCGGCCGCCGCGTCTCGGAGATCAAGCTGGAGCTGGGCGAGACGATGGACAAATACGTCGCCGTGTTCCGCGACGAGGCCGGCATCCAGCAGGCGCTGGAGACCGTGCGCCGGCTCAAGCAGGAGGCCGAGTCGGCCTACATCGACGACAAGGGCAACATCTTCAACCAGGACATGTTGGCGGCGATCGAGCTCGGCTACATGCTCGACAACGCCGAGTGCTCCTGCGTCGCCGCGCTGGAGCGCAAGGAGAGCCGCGGCGCCCAGTACAGGACCGACTTCCCGGAGCG
>Ga0210085_1000964_pt1 | contig 11685 bp, 7 predicted proteins | sample China_Galinas_PW_5_FD_184866 | JGI IMG/M metagenome (GOLD analysis project Ga0210085, IMG submission 184866) | Wetland microbial communities from San Francisco Bay, California, USA, that impact long-term carbon sequestration - China_Galinas_PWC_D1... | ecosystem: Environmental > Aquatic > Marine... | reverse complement strand
CTGCTTTTTTCTGCGGGATTTTATTACAAAGATTTATATTGTGATGGCGGATGGTATAGTTACCCAGCTCTTGCCATGAGCAGAAACGGAAGCCCCGCAGAAAATCTAAAGAAGATTGATGACCTCAAATCTATTCACGGTGTTAAGTCCGTGTTTAGCCACCGCACATACAACTCAATCAGGATATTCTACACCTCTTTATGGTTTAAATATATTTCCAAAAACATCGTTTCTTTGAAATTTCTTGGCCTAATAGAACTCATTTCACTGTTGGTCCTCACATACTTTCTAATATATAGATTTTCAGGGGATCGACTGATTTCATTTCTGCTTTTCGCCATCCTCCTTAACGACAAACGAATCATTTTGATAGCAACGTCAGATTATAGGCCGGATATTATGATAGCAGCTTTTACCTGCCTTGCGTTTCTTTCTTTTCTGTGGAAAAATCGCACCTATGGTTTAATCTTCGCCGGCTTAACTTCCTGTCTATTGATCCTTGTTCACGTAACAGCCGTAATACCTTTTCTCTCAATGATCTGCTTTTTTCTCTTTTACAACGCGCTTTGCGGCAATTACAAACTAAGAGACAACTATAGATATTTGGTGGTGGCAGGTATAGCATTCGTGGTTTTTATTTTTCGGAGCACGATCTTTGATTCTCTCTTTTTTTCATCTGATCATCTCACGCCCTCGCACGCAATGGCGGTGCATAATGCTTCCATAATGAATTCAACCTCCGTATATAAGCTTTCCAAAGCATTCAGCCAGGGCTTTATGTTCTTGATAAAAAAAGAAGTGTGGCGCTGGCGGAGCTATTTCATCTTCTTCAATATAGCTGAATTGCTTGCACTTTTTACTGGAGTTATAGTATTGTTCAAGCAGTCACACTTTTCCCTTGCCGGCAATAAAAAAGGGTTCTCTTTTTTTCTAGCTATTGTTACGGGATTGCTTGCCTTTCTCGTTTTCGATCCGCATACTACATGGCGTCATGGTATTATCTTGGTTCCGTTTTTCTTTTTTATGTTGTCTTGTGCTTTTCAGCCTATAAAGTTACCATCTAAAACATATCTATATGTATTAATCGCTCTGGTTTGGCTTTCAAGTTTTCATTCAATATTCATGGCTGGACAAATGGTCCTGCAAGGACAAAAAGGTGGTTACAACATTTCGAGAGCTGCAAAATACTTTGAGGAAAGTATAAGCAATAAAGATCAGGAATATCTTATTATAGGACCAACCGAGATATGGCCTTTCATCAAAGAAGACAAGAACGTATTGATCATAGACAATAGAAGTGAGAAACAGTTTAAAAAAATAGAACCTATCATTGATTCAATTGATTATATTGTAATCAATGAAGATTATAAAAAATGGAAATGGGAAGAGGCCTTTTTGAGATATTTTCCAAATTATTATTTTGACACGAAACTCAACATATGCGGTCATGGCGTATTGCTAGAAGTCTCAAAGCTGAGAAGAAGGGACGGCGAAATAAAAGTTGTGCCAAATTTGACACAAAGAACTGATTTAAGGGGTGAAAAGATGACTGCCTCATAAACGAATTAATGCAAAATCAAGGTACGTATTTACGGGGTTATGCTCCCCCGCTGCAAAGTCATTAAAAGGATGAAGCCACTCCGTCAATATCGTTACATTGGGGAGCACACCCCGTGAACATGTACAAATCAAGTGCATCAACATCGGAGCAAAGGCCATATTCTGCTAAAGACAAGCCCCTACGAAAGGTCCTCTAAGCCCTGGAGACAAAAAACGGGTACATTATAGGTATGATGACTTCAGCCAACCATAAGAATCTGAATTAAAAAATTAATTGTGTGTTGATAGCGAAATCTTATAGATGGGGATACATCGAGTTGTGAAGGATGGTCTTGGCCGTCGAATTCCATGGGTTATGCAAAACTCTTCAAGACTGACAGGATTTTATGGATACTTTTTGTCCTTCAGCAAGTGCTGAAGGACAATCCGCATAGTGGTTAAAATTCTCCGTGTAATGATCGACACAAAAAAGCCGGGTTACCCTGAAAAATGGGCAACCCGGTTTTTTTTGTTTATCATCACTTTTCAGGTTTTGTCTACGATCAATTAAGGTCTCATCCCTAACGTTGAAAAAGAGGAGAATGCAGCAAACCCAAGCTCGATATGTTATTTATTCAACGATAGGGTTATTTTTCTGTAAACTATAATAAACATGCCGCTAAACATCAGGCCCATAAGCAGCAGTGTGGATAGTGCGCCAAAATGCAGCAGCATCCAGCTGGCAGCGATCAACGGAGCAAGACCCCAGCGGACCATCGTTTTCAGGATATCGTGTTTTGCAATAAAATCGGCCATTGGTGGTGAATACTTGTAATATGCTTTAACAAAGATACGACCAATTTTATTTGGCATGAGATAAAAATCTCTGAACCTTCGAAGCAGCTGAACATGTTTTTCGAATTTTGATCCAAATGTCGACGTAGCAATGAAGCATCCCACAATGTTTGATCCAAAGCTCGAATAAGAAGAATCCCCCACAGAAGCAATTCCTCCCGGGTCAACAATAATTCCATTGGCCAACCCGTCGCTGTCTCCAAAACCGCCGTCTTTTACTTCCAAGGTGATGGATTGTCCGTCATCATTAAAGGTGGTGTGCTCCGAATAGTCATACCAGCCATTGATGGTGTCATATTTATAAAAGACGTCGGATGCAAAAATGTCTCCTGAGAAATAGATCCTGATTGTAGCGGTGTCTCCGGGATTGGTTACACGTAGCCGGTAGGCAAAAAGACCAAAGATAAGATCTGACGGTCTGTTCAAAGTATCGGAAATGGTGTCCGGATCGATCACTTCAAGTGATTCAATTTCCTCTGCGGTACTCGAAGCTTTTTCGATTCCAATAGATACCGAACCATCGGATGCTTGAACACATTTGATGATCTGGGGCTGATCGTTGTCCGGAATACCGTCGAGATTAAAATCAACACTATCATCCACTTCGTCAGCATCAGCAATACCGTTGTTATTGAGGTCCACAACAAAGTAAGCGGTGGTGAACTCAACAGTATCTGACCAATTCGAAGCCGTAGAATAGACATCAAAGAATCTGACCCGCACATAGTATTTGTGATTTGATTTTAGCACCATATGGGGCACGGAAAACGTTGTCATATAATTGTCGCTGGTAATATCGACAACACGTGTGGAAAAATTGCTTTGTTCGCTGATTTGCCATTGGCTTTGAAAATGATCGTCATTGTTTGGATCTGAAAACGCTGCTGTGGTGATATCCAGAGGGACTTCGACATCGCCGGAGTAATTTTCAGGATACACAATATTTGGCGTATCAGGGGGCAAATTCGACACCGGAACATCGAGGATGGTCACGACCTTCGTCGCCGTTTTCGTCACACCACCGATGGTATAGCTGGCCTGGATGGTCACTGTTGTATCTTCTGTTACCTCTGAGGCGATGAGCACACCACTGCTGTTGATGCCGGCATACACGGAATTTTCGCTCCAGGTAGCGTTGCCGGTAACGGTCTGGGTAGTGTTATCACTGAATTTAGCCGTGGCTACGAAACCAGCACTATTATTCTCACTGATAAAATCGCTTCCGCTGACAGATAGGCTGCTGAGGGTTGTCGGTGTTGATGGTTGGTAGGATACTTCATTTGAGAAGCCGCTTTCATTATCTTCAGTGTCATAGGCGGTAAGCACCAAGTAAGAAGTCTGGGTATCACTCAAACCGTGCAGGCTAAATTCCGGGTTTGCAGGATCGGCAAAAACTCCAAGAGGAATCTTGATGGGCGAGTCACCTTCATCAACACCTGTGCCGTTATATGGAGCACCTGAAGTGCCGCTCTTATAGTAAATATAGTATCCGGCAAGATCAGGCTCGGAATTGCCGGTCCATGCCAGGGATACGTCTGCCGCATATAATAACGGTTTCGGGCATAAGATGATGGCAGATGTGATTAGTATGAAGGTATAAAGCAGTATTCGTCTTTGCCGGAAAACCCTGGAAATTGTGGAGATGCAGTGAAAATCATTTTCTCTTGGGATTGGAGCATAGTGTAGATTTCCTCCCAACCGGGCTACGGGGAAGGATATTTTTAATAAGGACTTAAATATACTTTTAAACATAGCAGGCTCCTCTTTTTTTCCAATAGATAACTTCTGGAGAAAGGGGAACCTGAAAAGTCTTAGGCCAAAATTCCTTATGTTTCGAAAGAGATGAATACTACAGGTATTCGGCAACCCGGCTGCCTTGGCTATTCGGCTTTAGGCCCGTGGTTTTGCGTCCTCGCTTTTCAACGAGTTTGCCCTTTCGCTCCGCAGTGTTATCTAATTATGTTAATTTGTTTCAATACGAACAACTAAGAATTAAGTCATTTTAATACGAATAACTGCGAAAATTTGATGCAAAAAATATGCCGTTTGCGTGATGGAGTGTAAAGTGGTGTTTGATTGTTTCTGGAGTATAATTCATATAATGGAGTGTCATGAGATAACGGTTTAAAATACAATATGTTATTGAGAGAAATGCAAAGTTATTTATCAAATTCCTAAATGCTTATCACGAAGAGAGCTTCAAAATTGTTCGTGGCTTTCTGACAAAAATGGTCTGTTTTTGTGACAAAAATAGTCCCTAAATCTAAATAAAAATATCGAGTGGATTTTGATCTTGTTGGTGTTTTTACAACAAAGACACAAAAAATTTTCTTGATAATAATTTTTCTTCGTGTCTTAGTGACTTTGTGGTAATGAATGGCATTGAGAAAAATTTTACCACAAAATACACGAGAATAACGTTGAACCTGAATTTTGCATGAAAATTGATGAGAAAAATGACCTTTTTCCTTCTTTACCATTTGGGTATTATTTCCGTAATATTAAGTTTCTCCTAACCTCTTGTGTATTAAGCATTAAAAAAGTTTCTCATCAATTTTCATGCAAAATTCAGGTTTAAACTTGTGAGACATTATAGGCAATCATGAACACTTTAACAATAAAACATATAGATTTTCTCTCTGAGATTAGTGAGATGAAGCGGATCTATTCAGCAATTGAAAATTCCCTTCTTAAAAAAAACTCTCTATGCCTGGTGATTACAAGCGCCCTCCCGGATGAGGGTAAAACAACCATAGCTACAGGGCTTGCTGCAATTGCAGCTGATCAGCATGACCTGCGTGTTCTGATTATTGATTTTAACTGGTACAAACCTGCCTTACACAAGTGGTTTGGATTGGCGCAGACATTTGACGTCAATGACCTTGATCGGGGAAAATCAATGCTGGATTCGGTGCAGTCAACACATTTTAAGAATCTGGATATTTTGACCGCTAGTCCAGCCGGTCATAATGATGTTAATTGGGGCCAAGATGTGAATAAACCGGGAAAAGATATCGTCACCCAGGCACGTGAAGCATATGATATTGTCATTGTCGATTCTTCTTCCATATTTCCGCCCAATCGGAACATGATGGACCCGGTTGCCATCTCAATGGATGCTGACGGCGTAGTATTGGTTGCCCTGGCTAATGTGACGCCACGACAAAAAATAAAGCACGCCCGGATGTTACTCGAAACCGCCGGAGCTCATGTTGTGGGTGTGGTTGTCAATCAGTGGAAAAACCCGTTGTTCTGATTGGGAGGATATAATGTATTTTAACATTAAAAGGTATTTTTACGGAATGTCAAAACGCAGGTTCTGGCTATTGCTTATTCTTTTTCCTCCAGTGTTCTATATTTTTGTGTCGGCGGGTTATTCGGATCGCTTTTCCATTAAACAGAATATTTCCATATCAAAAGGTTTACCGGTGGCATTGGCTTCGGGGCCTGCCGGACTGAAGCCGATACAGGAAATGGTTACCCATCCGGATGCTTTTTTTCTGAATAATTATGCTGTCAGAAAATTGTACACCAAGCTCTATGTGGGTAAGGCCGTATATCGCGCTGATGGTCAGTATCGAAATCTATTGGAAACGATCAAAAAAAATATATCCATTGAAATGCCGTCTGAAGATATTGCTATAATAACTTTTTACGGTAAGGACAAGGCAATGGGCCAAACTTTGGTAAGCTATTATTCGGACCGTTTAATCCAAAAGGGCAAGGAAGGGCTCCTTCGAAGCAAGCTTAAAGAATCCGGTTTCAAGCCTCCGGCTTTGATGGGAGTCATGGAGATTAATGAGCATCGCAGCTTGTGGCGACCTGAACGTCTTGTTCCTTTGATGCTGATTACCTTTATTTCACTGATCGGTGTTTTATTGGTTTTGGCTGTGTTTGAATGGTCTGATCCATCCTTTAAATCCGAACGCCAGGTGGCACAATACCTTGAGCTTCCCATTCTTGGGGCCCTTCCGAATCTCGACAAAATATCCGCAGCCCTGCATTCAAAATCATGAGTTCTAGTATGAAAATCGATATAAGAGGTATTGTGCAGGGCGTAGGATTTCGTCCTTTTGTGTATAATCTTGCCAGGCAATACCGTCTTTTCGGCTATGTTCGCAATGATGCATCAGGCGTTTCCATAGAAGTTGAAGGAGAAAAATCCCGGATAGAAAAATTCATAGCCAAGATCAAAACAGACGCGCCACCTTTGGCCGTTATCTTTGACATTAAGAGTTACGACGTTGAGCCTGCCGGGTATGATGATTTTATTATACGCGATAGTGATGATCGTGAAGAAAAGTTTGTCCCCATATCTCCTGATATTTCAACCTGTAATGATTGTCTGGCCGAGTTGTTTGATCCCAATAATCCCAGGTATCGATATCCTTTTATTAACTGCACCAACTGCGGGCCCAGGTTCACCATTGTAAAAGACACTCCTTACGACCGGAAATATACTACAATGGCGGCCTTCAAAATGTGCGGGATGTGTCAGGAAGAATACAGTGATCCGAGGGATCGAAGATTTCATGCCCAACCCAACGCATGTCCGAAATGCGGCCCCTATTTGACTCTGCTGGATGATAAATTCGAAAAAATAGAAATTCCAGATGTCATATCAGAGGTGTGCAGTCTTCTAAGAGACGGAAAAATCATCTCAATAAAGGGGCTCGGTGGATATCATCTGGCTTGCGATGCCCTTAATCCGGATGCAGTCTTCAGGCTTCGGTCGAGAAAACACAGAGAATATAAGCCGTTCGCTGTAATGGTCAGGGATATGGAGACGGCAAAACGTTTATGCTATGTGAACAAGGATGAAGAGAAACTGCTAAAAACCACCATCCGCCCGGTGGTGCTTTTAAGGAAAAGACCTGACTGCCCGGTAGCAGAGGATGTGGCACCTTATCAAAAGTACCACGGTATCATGCTCCCCTATACGCCGTTGCATCACCTTATGCTTGAGGAATCAGGACTTGTGCTGGTGATGACCAGCGGTAATGTCAGCTCGGAGCCGATTGTATACAAAGATAAAGAAGCCTTTAATACGCTTAAAAACATTGCCGACTTCCATTGCATCCACAACAGAGATATACACATTCGAACAGATGATTCTGTCGCCCGAATATGGCGGGGTAATGAGACTGTCCTTAGAAGGGCCAGAGGGTTTGCGCCTTTTCCGCTTCTTCTTAATTTTAATTTGCAGGAAAGAATCCTGGCTTGCGGCGCAGAGTTGAAAAATACTTTTTGTCTTGCCCGGGACAATTTTGTCTTTATGAGTCACCATATCGGCGATCTGGAAAATTTGGAGACACTGACCTCTTTTGAGGAAGGCATAGAACATTTCAAACGGATTTTTAATATAGAACCCACATTAATTGCCTATGACCTTCACCCTGAGTATTTGGCCACTAAGTATGCCCTGTCACAAAATATACCCCAAATAGGGGTCCAGCACCACCACGCCCACATTGTAAGTTGCATGATCGATAACGAGATAGACGGCGAGGTGATAGGGGTGTCCTTTGACGGTACGGGTTACGGAACAGATGGAAAAATTTGGGGAGGAGAATTTTTGATTTGTGATTATGGCGGGTTTGAAAGGGTGGGGCACCTGGAATACACACCGCTTCCAGGGGGTGAGAAGGCCATAATAGAGCCGTGGAGAATGGCGGCATCTATTCTCTACAAAATATATAACAATAATATGCTTGACCTTGACATAGATTTTGTCAAGGAACTGAACAGGAATAAGTGGGCCACCATCAAAACAATGATCGATAAGGACATCAATTCACCGATGACCTCCAGCTTGGGGAGGATTTTTGATGCTGTTTCAGCACTTGTGGGCATCAGAAAAGAGATATATTACGAAGGACAGGCTGCAATAGAGCTTGAGATGGCCGCAGGTACAGAAGCGGGAGGATATACGTTTGATCTGCAAGAGTTTGAAGATAAAACTTTGATTTTAATAGAGCCTATTTTTAGGAGGATTGTCTCAGATCTCGAACGCGGTGTCGGCGTTGAATCAATTTCTTCCAAATTCCACAATACCATTGTAAAAATTATCCTAAATATGTGTCTTAAAATACGGAAAAAAAGCGGATTGGATAGGGTCGCTTTGAGCGGTGGTGTTTTTCAGAACAGTCTTCTTTTAGAAAATACATATATTTTGCTGAACGAAAATAATTTCAAGGTCTTCACTCAGCACAGAGTTCCTCCCAATGACGGTGGGATAGCACTTGGCCAGGTTGTTATTGCCAATGAACGGATAAAATAGTGACAATGATAAATCAGTTTCAATTCCGAATATTACTAAAGAGTCTTATTTCCATATATCTGGGAAATGGAATAATGGAATGTCGGAATTATTGAATATTGATTTTTAGGATGGCGAAGCGAACTCAATTTGTTCCAATTTCATGCCCATTTTTTCCGATAAAGACAAGGTTTCTATATAGCTTGTTGGAGTTGCCAAGGCTCTTTTGGAACACATCCTTGCCGAATGGATGTATAGCATTAAGTTCATTGGTATCAATGAATATTTCATAGAAGCCTTTGCCATGCTCTGTAATTATGTTGATAAGCTCATATGCAGAACTCCCGTCAAAATCACCTGTTAATTTCAGGTGGAGGCTGTCCCTGGTTTTAAAAGAATAAATTTGGAAATTAGATGCCATTGATTGGCCTCCTTGTTTCTGATTTTATTTCATTATCTATCACATAATGCAAAAATCATGCAAAAACGAATAATTGTTTAAAATAAGATGAATATCAATCATTTATCCTAATTTACCGTTTAAAAAAAGTGTTCATTCACAATGAAGTCTTTGAATTTATGGATTAAATTCATAAAAAATATGAAATATTTTACACAATTTTATCCCATGGCGGAGCGATTCAGTCACAACATGCAGGGAATCTTCCTTTTTCTGTCGACAAAATTCATGGTTAAATTATTCATATATTGTTGAAGCTGGCTTTAGCTCAAGGAAAAGGAAAGTTGTAAAATTGAAAAATTTAAATAGTGGGATTTTTCGGAAGATCTAAATGAAGCCGATTGTCTGTTCCGCCCGGATCGTATCGATGTCCTCGCTAACGGTTATATCTGTTCTCAACGCCAATGCCACCAGCGCGTTGTTCATTATGCTATGTTTTTTGCCGGTTTGACGGTAATCGTTTCATTATCACTGGATATAAACTCTTCATCATAAGCGACCATTTAACAATCATTTATTTACATAAAGTTAAATGTTCATTTTTACCAATTCTCGTTTATCGGCTGTATGATAATTCCTTCATATGTCCATTTTGTTTTCTTAAATTGCAGACCTAAATCGATAAAATTTAAAGGTGTTCTATGTTACGAAAAAAGGCAGAGTCATTTATCGACTCTGCCTTTTTTTCTGACGGTCTTAACTTTTTAGTTTTTTACTTTTTTTTTCTGAAAATGGTTGTTCCAATTAAACAAAAACCACAAAAGAACATAAGTGCTAATGTGGGTAAAAGACCCAGTTTTAAAGCTGCCCAACTCATGCCTATAACGGGTAACAGACTGATACGTACCAACCCTGAAGTATGCGCCGCCGTAGCGATAAAGCAGCCACCTGCGCCGCTGCTACCGAGAACAGTAGCAGGACCGCCCTGGTCGACGATGCTGCCGTCTGCAGCAGTATCGTCTCCCCGCTGTCCGTCAACGAATTTAAGCGTCACCACGTTGTCGGTGAAGTCTTCTGCGCCGGTCAGCGTCTGCGCATCATATCCGAAATCGTACCATGCATCAGTCTCGCCCGGAGTCGGAGGACCGTACTTGTAGTAGCTTTTTGGAGCCGTTCCGGCAGGCGTTCGCATTGTAACGGTCGCCGGATCGCCTGAGTTCAAGCCATTTATTGTGAAATTGAAAAATCCCCAGGGGAAATCCCTATCGAGTGGTGTATCACCGGCGGACGGGTTGTCAACAGCCGCACAACTGGCGAGCGTACCGGCAGATGTTTCTATGGTTACGTATTCCGTGCCGCCGTTGATGGTAAGTAGAGAGGCTACGGTATTCTGGTTCATATCAGGAATGCCATCCTGATTGGCGTCACCGTTATTGGGACCGGCATTTTCTTCTCCATCACTTATGCCGTCGGTGTCAGATTGCACAAAATATCTGGGTCCCTCCTCAGCGTTGAAGAGTGCCAGAACCTCAGCTGCGGTCAGTGCCCGATTGTATAAGGCCACTTCGTCCAGTGATCCGTTAAAGTAGTACTGACCATTCATATAACCCAGGTTGACGTCAACCGCTGATGCGAATCCTGCGTTAAACGTTTCAGCTCCTTCAGTCATATTTCCATCCACATATAATTGGATCATACGAGTGCTGTAATCGCGAACGCAAACAATATGATGCCAATTTCCGTCAAGGACAACTGCTGGATCAACAGATGTCTCCAGAATGCTAAAGCCGCCTCCGCCATCACTATCAACAAAATAACAAGCGACTTTCTGGTTTGAGTTTTGGACTCCAATCCACCACAGAGGTTGGAAGCCACCGCTTTCCCTGCCAACCATGACCTCGTTGGTTGCGCCAGCACCTGTTGTCCCCGAGATACCCTTCATCCAGAATTCAATGGAAAAGCTGTCGGTCGCCCCCCAATCGAAATCGTCATTGATGTCCGGAACGTCAATCCCTTGAGTGCTGGCGGCTGTAAACGCCTGTGCACCATTAATTTCTCCAGCGGTTTCCGGGGTAGGGGGGTTGCCCGCCGAAGGATCCTCACCGGGATTGCTACCAAGAGCATCTGAGTAAGTGCCGGTGGCGGTGGTTTCATCCAATGTCCATAAGGAAACAACGTCGCTTTGAATTATTGTTGCATGGACTGGACTTGATATGAAAAAAACGATACCAACAGCAGATATGATAAAAAAATTGAACAATAAAATTCTCCATTTATGAATCATTACACCGCCCTCCTTAACGATATTTGGTTAATTGATTAAAATGTCTGAATCTAAAATGTTAATAGTTGCAAGGATGAGCATATACAATTGTCATTCCCGCAGTTTCTTAAGCAATAATGGCACACGAAGTATCCGGGTTGAGAAAAGGATCATTATGGCCAGAAGTGAGATGAATATAACAGGATCGGTATGAGCCGCTATCCAGCCTATACCCATAAGCGGCAACAGGCTCAAACGTACCACGGTACGCATCGTCTCATGTTTTGCAATGTAATCAGCCAGAGGCGGAGAATAGCAGTAGTACAAATTTACCAGTGCCTTGCCCATTGGGTTGGTCAGGAGAAATCG
>Ga0210085_1000963_pt1 | contig 11694 bp, 10 predicted proteins | sample China_Galinas_PW_5_FD_184866 | JGI IMG/M metagenome (GOLD analysis project Ga0210085, IMG submission 184866) | Wetland microbial communities from San Francisco Bay, California, USA, that impact long-term carbon sequestration - China_Galinas_PWC_D1... | ecosystem: Environmental > Aquatic > Marine... | reverse complement strand
CCCGGGCACCGGCGGGTCGGCGGGAGCCGGGCTTTGTCCCACCCGGCCGCAACTCCCCCACCCGCTCCCAAGCACCAGCGCAAGGGCCGCCTCCGGGCGGCCCTTGCTATTTCCCGGCGGCTGCGTCTTCGGCTCGCGAGAGCAGCCGCGAGCCCTGGCGCCACCTGCGCTGCAGCTTCGCTTCGATCGAGGCCGACTGGCAGCCCGGCACTTCGACGCAGTCGCTCCAGATCTCGGCGGCGGCGATGTAGCGGTTGAGCGCCCGCTCGCCGGTGCGGCCGACCTCGCGCAGGCAGGTGAGGCGCAGCTGCTTCACCGGCAGCTTGTCGTACGCGGCGCGGGCGTCGCCCAGTTCGGCGACGTACTGCTCGTAGGTGACGCCGGCGACGAGCTGGTCGCGCAGGCGGTCGAGCGAGCCGAGGAAGCCGCCGAGCTGGCTCAGGCAGCGCGGGTCGGTCGCGGCCGGCGCCCGCTTCGCCTTCCCCTTGGCGCCGCCGGGAGCGGTCGCGGCGCCGGCCGCCGCCGGGGAGCCGCCGCCGTCGCCGCCGCAGCCGCCGAGCCCGGCGGCGAGCAGGCCCGCGAGCGCGGCCGCCGCGAGCCAGCGCGTCCCGGTGCGGTACAAAGTCCGCAGATGGCCAGCCGGCGGGGAACCCTGAGGACGGTGGCGGCGGCGCTCGCGGCGCTCGCGGCGCTCGCCCTGGCCGCGCCGGCGGCCCGCGCCGACGGCGAAGGCGGCGTGCTCGTCGTCGGCGACAGCCTCGAGGAACTGACCTCGCCCTACCTGGAGAGGTACCTGCGCGGGATCCCGCTCACCGTCAACGCGGTCGGCGGCTCCAACAGCTACCAAATCCTTGACCTGTTCGAGGAAAGCTATGACCCGTCCCAGTCCGTGATCGTCTTCGACGCGGGCACCAACGACAACCCCAACTATCCGCAGATCCTTGCGGAAAACGTCCGCAAGGTGGCCGCGGTGGTCGGCAACCGCTGCATCGTCCTGCCGACGATCCACGGCTTCACGGTCGAAGGCACCGGCAACCAGGGCAAGAACCGGGTGGTCTCCCGCTTCGCCGCCGAACGCCCGGGCACCCAGGTCCCCGACTGGGCCGGCGCCGTCCACCGCGACCCCGGCCTGCTCGGCCCCGACCACCTGCACCCGACCCCGGCGGGCTCCGATTACCGCGCCCAGCTGATCGCCCAGGGGGTCCTCGGCTGCCTCTCCTACACGGAGACCGCGGCGTCGCGGGCGGCCGAACCGGAAGTCGAGGTGACCCGGATGAAGCCGGTCAGCCGGCTCGTCAGGCGCGAGGCCGAGCTGCGCAAGCAGGCGCTGCGGCGGGCGGCGGCGGCTGTCTTCCGCCAGTACGGCGCGCCCGGGGCCTGATCGGCGCCGGGCGGCGATGTAAGACTGCTGCCGTGCAATCGCAACGGCTCCCGTTCGATCCGGTGGAGGAGGCGCGCCGCCACTGGGAGGCGCGCTGGACCGAGAAGGCGGCCCGCGAGATGGTCGCGGTCACCTCGATCATGCGCGTCCACCAGATCCTGATGGCCCGCCTCAACGAGCTGCTCGAGCCGTACGACCTCACCTTCCCGCGCTACGAGGCGCTGATGCTGCTCCACTTCTCCAGCCGCGGCTCGCTGCCGCTGGGCAAGATCGGCGAGCGCCTCCAGGTCCACCGCACCAGCGTCACCAACACGATCGACGGGCTCGAGCGCGCCGGCCTCGTCCACCGGATCCCGCATGAGACCGACCGCCGCGCCGTCCTCGCCGAGATCCTCCCCGAGGGTCGCCGGGTCGCCGACGCCGCCACCGAGGTCCTCAACGCGGCCGCCTTCGGCACCGAGCCGCTCGCCGCCGAGGAGCTCGACCGGCTCTCCGCCACCCTGCGCACCCTGCGGGCCGGCGCCGGCGACTTCGGCCCCTGACCCGCCTCGGCCTCTCCGCCACGGGCGAGGCGTCGACCCGGAGGTTGAATGGCGAGGAGATACGTGGTATTCCTACTATCTGTGTATCGCCTACTTGTCGGAGGGTGCCTTGAGCACGGTTGCTGATCGGGCCGCGGCGGCTGCCGCCAAGGGCGCCGGCGAGCTGCCGCTGCGGTTCGTCACCGCGGCCTCGCTGTTCGACGGGCACGACGCGGCGATCAACGTGATGCGGCGGCTGATCCAGGACAGCGGCGCCGAGGTCGTCCACCTCGGCCACAACCGCAGCGTCCGCGACGTCGTCCGCGCCGCGGTCCAGGAGGACGTCGACGCGATCGCGATCAGCTCCTACCAGGGCGGCCACGTCGAGTACTTCAAGTACGCGGTGGAGATGCTGCGCTCCTACGGCGCCGAGCACATCCGCGTCTTCGGCGGCGGTGGCGGCACGATCACCCACGAGGAGATCGAGGAGCTGGAGGACTTCGGAGTCGAGCGGATCTACCACCCCGACGACGGCATGTCGCTGGGCCTGGTCGGGATGATCGAGGACCTGGTCGAGCGGGCGACCGAGAAGCGGGTCGCCTCGACGGTCCCGGCGGCGCCGGGCGCTTCCGACGAGCTCTCGGTCGCGCGGATGCTCTCGGCGCTCGAGGACGGGATCGTCCCCGACGAGGAGCTGGAGCGGCTGCGCGAGCGGTGGAGCGAGGCCGGCACCGGCGTCCCGGTGGTCGGCGTCACCGGCACCGGCGGCGCCGGCAAGAGCACCGTCACCGACGAGCTGCTCTCGCGCTTCACCCAGCACCTGCCGGACCTGCGGGTCGCCGTGCTCGCCGTCGACCCGACCCGGCGCCGCACCGGCGGCGCCCTGCTCGGCGACCGGATCCGGATGAACAGCCTGCGCGACGAGCAGATCTTCATGCGCTCGATGGCGACCCGGCGCCAGAACCTGGCGACCAGCGCTGTGCTCTCCGACGCGGTCGCCTTCCTGCGCGCCGCCGGCTACGACCTGGTGATCGTCGAGACCGCCGGGATCGGGCAGAGCGACTCCGAGATCGTCGACCTGGTCGACGTCCCCGTCTACGTGATGACCAGCGAGTTCGGCGCCGCCAGCCAGCTGGAGAAGATCGACATGCTCGACCTCGCCGAGCTGGTCGCGATCAACAAGTTCGACAAGGGCGGCGCCGAGGACGCGCTGCGCGACGTGCGCAAGCAGTGGCGCCGCAACCACGTCGCCTTCGAGGTCTCCGAAGACGAGATCCCGGTCTACCCGACGATCGCCAGCCAGTTCGACGATCCCGGCGTGACCTGGATGTTCGTCAACCTCTGCCGGCGCCTGGCCGGGCACGCCGGGGAGGGCGGCGACCGCTTCGACCCCGGCCTCGAGCCCGAGTCCCACCAGCCGCTCGGCAACGTCCTCATCCCCGGCGCCCGGGTCCGCTACCTGGCCGAGATCGCCGAGCAGGGGCGGGAGGTCAACGCCGAGGTCGAGCGCCTCGCCGAGCTGGCGGCGCGCGCCCAGCACCTCGAGGAGGCGCTGAAGGCGCTCGGCGAGAACGCCGAGCTGCGCGAGGCCCACGAGGCGACGCTCGCCGAGCTCGGCCCCGAGGCGGTCGAGCTGCTGCGCGGCTGGGACGAGCGGATCGAGTCGATCGCCGCCGAGGACTACAGCTACACGGTCCGCGGCCGCGAGATCACCGGCCCCAACTACCGTGAATCGCTGAGCGGCGAGCAGATCCCGAAGATCGCGCCGCCCCGCCTCGACGGCTGGGGCGACCGGCTGCGCTTCCTGATGAAGGAGAACCTGCCCGGCTCCTACCCCTACACCGCCGGCGTCTTCCCCTACCGGCGCGAGGGCGAGGACCCGACCCGGATGTTCGCCGGCGAGGGCACCCCCGAGCGCACCAACCGTCGCTTCCACTACCTCTCCCAGGGCCAGCCGGCGGCCCGCCTCTCGACCGCCTTCGACTCGGTCACCCTCTATGGCGAGGACCCCGCCGAGCGCCCCGACATCTACGGCAAGGTCGGCAACTCGGGCGTCTCGATCGCCACCCTCGACGACGCCAAGAAGCTCTACTCGGGCTTCGACCTCTGCGCGCCGACCACCTCGGTCTCGATGACGATCAACGGGCCGGCGCCGATCGTCCTCGCCTTCTACATGAACGCGGCGATCGACCAGCAGGTCGAGAAGCACCTGCGCGAGAGCGGCCGCTGGGAGGAGACCGAGCGCCGCCTCGACGAGATCTTCGGCGACCGTCCCCGCCCCGAGTACGAGGGCGATCTGCCGCCCGGCAACGACGGCCTCGGGCTCGGCCTGCTCGGCGTCACCGGCGACCGGGTCCTCGATGCCGAGACCTACGAGCGGATCAGGGCGGAGACGCTGCGCACGGTGCGCGGCACCGTCCAGGCCGACATCCTCAAGGAGGACCAGGCCCAGAACACCTGCATCTTCTCGACCGAGTTCGCGCTGAAGATGATGGGCGACGTGCAGGAGTACTTCGTCGCCAACGAGGTGCGCAACTTCTACAGCGTCTCGATCAGCGGGTACCACATCGCCGAGGCGGGGGCGAACCCGATCTCCCAGCTCGCCTTCACCCTGGCCAACGGCTTCACGATCGTCGAGTACTACCTCTCGCGGGGCATGGACATCGACTCCTTCGCCCCCAACCTCAGCTTCTTCTTCTCCAACGGGATGGACCCCGAGTACGCGGTGATCGGCCGCGTCGCGCGGCGGATCTGGGCGCGGGCGATGCGCGAGCGCTACGGCGCCGGCGAGCGCAGCCAGATGCTCAAGTACCACATCCAGACCTCGGGCCGGAGCCTGCACGCGCAGGAGATCAGCTTCAACGACATCCGCACCACGCTGCAGGCGCTCTACGCGGTCTTCGACAACTGCAACAGCCTCCACACCAACGCCTACGACGAGGCGATCACGACGCCGACGGAGGAGTCGGTGCGGCGCGCGGTCGCGATCCAGCTGATCATCAACCGCGAGCTCGGCCTCAACTACACCGAGAACCCGTGGCAGGGCTCGTTCGCGATCGACGCCCTGACCGACATGGTCGAGGCGGCGGTCTACGAGGAGTTCGACCGGATCTCCGAGCGCGGCGGCGTGCTCGGCGCGATGGACACGATGTACCAGCGCGGCAAGATCCAGGAAGAGAGCCTCCACTACGAGCGGCTCAAGCACGACGGCACGCTGCCGATGATCGGGGTCAACACCTTCCTCCCCGCGGAGGGGGCCGGCGAGCAGATCGGCGAGCTCGAGCTGATGCGCTCGACCGATGCCGAGAAGGAGGCCCAGATCGCCTCGGTCCGCGCCTTCCAGGCGCTCGGCGAGGCCGGCCGGCCGGTCGAGCTGGAGCGGCTGCGCGACGTCGCCCGCCGCCGCGAGAACGTCTTCGAGGCGCTGATGGACGCGGTCAAGGTCGCCTCGCTCGGGCAGATCTCCGGCGCCCTCTACGAGGTCGGCGGCGAGTACCGGCGCAACATGTAGCTTCCGAGGATGGCCGCCGAGCCGCGCATCGTCTGCCTCGTCCCCAGCATCACCGAGCTGCTCTGCGAGCTCGGCCTCGCCGGGCGGCTGGTCGGCCGCACCGGCTTCTGCATCCACCCCCGGGAGACGGTGCGCGGGATCCCGAAGGTGGGGGGGACCAAGGACCTGAAGCTGGAGAGGATCCGCGAGCTGGCGCCGACCCACGTCGTCGTCAACGTCGACGAGAACCGCCGCGAGGACGCCGAGGCGCTGGCCGAGTTCGTCCCCGAGATCGTCGTCACCCACCCGCAGGGACCGCGCGACAATCTCGACCTCTACCGGCAGATGGGCGGCGCCTTCGGCCGCGAGGCCGAGGCGGAGCGCCTCTGCGCCGAGTTCGAGCGCGCCCACGAGCGGGCGACCGCGGTGGAGCGCCCGCGCCGGGACGTCCTCTACCTGATCTGGCGCGACCCCTGGATGACGATCGCCCCCGACACCTACATCGCCCAGACCCTGGCGCTGTTCAACTGGCACCAGATCCCGGTGGCGGGGGAGCAGCAGGCCCCCCGCTATCCGGAGGTCGATCCGGGCGCGCTCGCCGGGCGGGTCGACCGGGTGCTGCTCAGCAGCGAGCCGTTTCACTTCAAGCAGGAGCACGTGGCCGAGCTGGAGGCGCTCGTGCCGGGCGCCGCGGTCTCCCTGATCGACGGCGAGATGACCTCCTGGTACGGATCGCGGGCGATCCGGGGTCTGGAGTACCTGGCCCGCTGCACCGCGCGCGGCGATTCGTAGCCGCACCCCCCCGGGTGGCCGAGACGATCAGGTGAACGGGGAAGATATGTGGTATTCCTACTATCTGTAGCGCGCATATGTGGTCCGAAAGCGAGTAGGAGCGTGCAGATGAAGATCGAGAAGATCGCCGTCCTCGGCGGCGGGCTGATGGGGTCCGGAATCGCCGAGTCGGCGGCCCGCGCCGGCCTGCCGGCAATCGTGCGGGACATCGACGCGGCCGCGGTCGAAGCCGCGCGGGGGCGGATCGAGAAGTCGCTCGGCCGGGCGGTCAAGGGGGGCAAGATCGACGAGGCCGAGCGCGAGGCGGTCCTCGGCCGCCTGACCCTGACCGACGACCTCGAGCAGGTCGGCGAGGCCGACCTGGTGATCGAGGCCGTGCCCGAGAACGCCGAGCTCAAGGTCAACATCCTCGCCCAGGTCGCCGGCTACGTCTCCGAGCAGACCCTGATCGCCTCCAACACCTCCTCGATCCCGATCGCCCAGCTCGCCGCCGGCATCCACCGCCCCGAGCGCGTCCTCGGCCTGCACTTCTTCAGCCCGGTGCCGGTGATGCCCCTGGTCGAGGTCGTCGTCGCCCTCGACACCAGCGCGGAGACCGTGGCGATCGCCTCGGAGTTCGCCGACCGGATCGGCAAGACCGCGATCGAGACCAAGGACCGCTCGGGCTTCATCGTCAACATGCTGCTCGTCCCCTACCTGATGGCGGCGGTGCGGATGTACGAAGAGGAGTTCGCCACGGCGGAGGCGATCGACGAAGGCATGCGGCTCGGCTGCGGTCACCCGATGGGCCCGCTCGCCCTCTGCGACATGATCGGGCTCGACGTCCTCTACAGCGTCTGCGACTCGCTCTACGAGGAGTTCAAGGAGCCCGGCTACGCGCCGCCGCCGCTGCTCAAGCGGATGGTCGCCGCGGGCCGGATCGGCCGCAAGTCCGGCCGCGGCTTCTACGACTACAGCGCCGCGCGCGAGGGAGTCGCGGCATGAGCGGCATCGGCGACCTCTACGAGATCCCGCAGGACCTGCGGGACTTCCGCGACACGATCCGCCAGATCGCGACCGAGAAGATCGCCCCCCGCGCCGGAGAGATCGACCGCGAGGCGGCCTACCCGTGGGACGTGCGCAAGCTGCTCGCCGAGCAGGACATCCTCGGCCTGCCCTTCGCCGAGGAGCACGGCGGCACCGGGACCGGCACGCTGATGCTGCAGATCGGGGTCGAGGAGATCGCCAAGGCCTGCGCCGCCAGCGCCCTGATCCTGATGATTCAGGAGCTCGGCACGCTGCCGATCCAGCTCTTCGGCTCAGAGGAGCAGAAGCAGCGCTTCCTGCCCCGCTGCGCGAGCGGCGAGTGGTCGCCGGCCTTCGCCCTCTCGGAGCCCGAGGCGGGCTCGGACCCGGCGGCGATGCGCACCACCGCCGTCAGGGACGGGGACGAGTGGGTGATCAACGGCCAGAAGGCGTGGATCAGCAACGCCGGCGTCGCCGACTTCTACGTCGTCTTCGCCACCACCGACCGCGAGAACCGCCGGACCAGCGCCTTCGTCGTCGAGAAGGACCGCGAGGGGTTCGACCCGGGTCAGCTCGAGCACAAGCTCGGGATCAAGGGCTCGCCCACCGGCTCACCCTCGTTCACCGACGTCCGCGTCCCGGCCGAGAACCTCCTCGGCGAGGAGGGCAAGGGCCTCGCCGTCGCCCTCGGCACCCTGGAGCGCACCCGCCTCGGCGCCGCCGCCCAGGCGGTCGGGATCGCCCAGGGCGCGACCGACTACGCCAACGCCTACGCCAAGGAGCGGGTCGCCTTCGGCAAGCCGATCAACCAGCTGCAGGCAATCCAGTTCAAGCTTGCCGACATGGAGGCCGGCACCGCCGCTGCCCGCGAGCTCCTCTACAAGGCCTGCGCCCTCTCGGACCGCTCGCCCCGCCCCGCCGACGTCGGCAAGTGGACCTCGATGGCCAAGCTCGTCGCCTCCGACAACGCGATGAAGGTGACGGTCGAGGCCGTGCAGGTGCTCGGCGGCTACGGCTACGTCAACGAGTACCCGGTCGAGCGGATGATGCGCGACGCCAAGATCACCCAGATCTACGAGGGCACCAACGAGATCCAGCGCGTGGTGATCGCCCGCGCCATGCAAGCCCAGTAGCTCCGGCTCCGCTGTGCCTTTCCCGCGCTGAGGAGGGAAAAGGAACAGCGGAACAGACGGGCTTGCGTTTGGTGGGGCTTGCATACTAGTATCCAGGCATGGCTGATCCGATCCCGATCGATGCCAAGAGGAGAGGCGCCCCCGCCGGGCGCAGCGGCCCCGCGCGTGCCTACGTCTACGCGGCGCTGCGCGACGCGATCGTGCGCGCCGAGATGGAGCCGGGGGCGCGGCTCTCCGAGAACGAGCTCGCCGACCAGCTCGGGGTCAGCCGCACGCCGATCCGCGAGGCGCTCAGCCGCCTGCGCGACGACCGCCTGGTCGAAGTCGTCCCCCAGCTCGGCACCTACGTCTCGAAGATCAGCACCCAGGCGGTCACCGACGCCCAGTTCATCCGCGAGTCGCTCGAGTGCGCCGCGATCCGGGTCGCCGCCGAGCGGGTCGGGGAGGAGGGCATCGCCGACCTCGAGGAGAACCTGCGCTCCCAGGAGCGGGCCCGCGACGCCGGCGACCTCGACGCCTTCTACCTGCTCGACGACGCCTACCACCACATGCTCTGCGACCTCAGCGGCCACCTCGCGGTCTGGCCGGTCAGCGAGCGGGCCAAGTCCCACCTCAACCGGCTGCGCCGGATCAGCCTCGCCGTTCCCGAGTACCTGCCGGCGATGATCGTCGAGCACCGCGCGGTCCTCGACGCGCTCGCCGGCCACGACCCCGACGCCGCCGAGGCCGCCCTCCGCCACCACCTGCAGATGGTCCTGCGCGAGGTCCCGCGCATCCGCGAGTCCCATCCCGACTACTTCGAGGGCCCCTGATGCCGGCCGTCGCCGCCCCCACCCGGCTGCTGGAGATGTTCGGGACGATGTCCCTGATCCGGCGCTTCGAGGAAGCCGCCGAGCGCCAGTACAAGGCCGCCCGGATCGGCGGCTACTGCCACCTCTCCTCCGGCCAGGAGGCGGTCACGGTCGGCAGCGTCGAGGCGCTGGAGGACGAGGACCTGCTGGTCACCGGCTACCGCTGCCACGGCTTTGCCCTCGCCCGCGGCACCTCGCCCGAGGCGGTGATGGCGGAGCTGTTCGGCCGTCGCGACGGCTGCGCCCACGGGCGCGGCGGCTCGATGCACCTGCTCGACGTCGGCCGTGGCTACTACGGCGGCTGGGGCATCGTCGCCGGCCAGCTGCCGATCGCGACCGGGATGGCGCTCTCCCTCGTGCGCCGCGGCCGCGAGCAGGCGGTCCTCTGCGAGCTCGGCGACGGCGCGATCAACATGGGCGCCTGGCACGAGTCGCTCAACCTGGCCGCGGTCTGGGGCCTGCCGGTCGTCTTCCTCGTCGTCAACAACCGGTACGGGATGGGGACCGCCGTCGACCGCGCCTCCGCCGAGCCCGACCTCTTCAAGCGCGCCTCCGCCTACCGGATCAAGGGGGAGCGCGTCGACGGCGACGACCTCGGGGCGGTGATCGAGGTCGCCGGCGGGCTGCTCGCCGAGGCCCGCGCCGAGCGCCGCCCGGCCGTGCTGGAGGCCGTCACCTACCGCTTCCGCGGCCACTCGGTGGCCGACGCAGGACTTGCCTACCGCTCCCGTGAGGAGATCGAGGAGCGCAAGAAGCTCGATCCGCTGCAGCGCACCCGGGACCTCCTCCTCACCCGGGGCGCCGCCGAGGCGGATATCGAGGCCGCTGAGCAGCAAGCGGCTGACGCGGTCGCAAGAGCCGTCGAGTTCGCGGAGTCCAACCCCGCTCCGCAGCTCGACCGGCTCGCGGCCGGCGTCTACGCGCCGGGCAGCGATGCCCAGTTCGCGCGGATGCTGCCGGGCAGCCCGCAGGGCGAGCGCGAGCTCGTCTTCGCCGGGGGGCTCGGGCAGTGAGCGCGGAACGACCAAGCGTGCATCTCCGGTTCTTCGCGCCGGGAGCGAAGCGCGAGGATTTGTGGTGAATCCCCCCGTCGACACCGCCGAGCCCCACGTCGCCGCGCCGGCCGCGGCCGGCGTCGAGACGATCACCTACCGCGAGGCCCTGCGCCTCGCGATGCGCCAGGAGATGGAGCGCGACGAGCGCGTCTTCGTGATGGGCGAGGAGGTCGGCGTCTTCGACGGCTCCTACAAGGTGACCGCCGGCCTGCTCGAGGACTTCGGTCCCGACCGGGTCCGCGACACGCCGATCTCCGAGGAGGGGTTCGTCGGCGCCGGGGTCGGGGCGGCGATGCTGGGCGAGCGCCCGATCGTCGAGATCATGACCCTCAACTTCCTCCTCGTGGCGATGGACCAGGTGGTCAACCACGCCGCCAAGATCGGCGCCATGTTCGGCGGCGAGGTCCGCTGCCCGATGGTGATCCGCACCCCGAACGGGGCCGGCAACCAGCTCACCGCCCAGCACTCGCAGTCCTTCGACGGCTGGTTCGCGGGCACGCCCGGGCTCAAGGTGGTGGCGCCGGCGACCCCGGCCGACGCCAAGGGCCTGCTGAAGGCGGCGATCCGCGACGAGGACCCGGTCCTGGTGATCGAGAACCTGCCGATCTACAAAGAGAAGGGCGAGGTCGACCTCGACCCGGAGGCGACGACCCCGATCGGCCTCGCCGCGGTCGCCCGCGAGGGGGCCGACCTGACCGTGATCGCTCACTCCTTCGCCACGGTGCGGGCGCTCAAGGTCGCCGAGAAGCTCGCCGCCGAGCGCGGCGTCTCGGTCGAGGTCGTCGACCTGCGCAGCCTGCGCCCGCTTGACGTCGAGACCGTCGCCGCCTCGGTCGTCAAGACCAACCGCGCCCTCTGCGTCGAGGAGGGCTGGCCGACCTACGGCGTCACCGCCGAGCTCGCCGCCCGCATCCAGCAGGCCTGCTTCGACGACCTCGACGCCCCGGTCGAGCGGGTCGGGATGGCCGAAGTGCCGCTGCCCTACGCGAAGGAGCTGGAGCTGGCGGCGATGCCGACCGAAGACCGGATCGAGACCGCGATCCTGCGCACACTGGACCTGGCCGGCTGATGCCCGAGATCGTGATGCCGCGCCTCTCCGACTCGATGGAGGAGGGCACGATCCTGACCTGGCTGAAGGCCGAGGGCGATGAGGTCGCGCTCGGCGAGGAGCTGGTCGAGATCGAGACGGACAAGGCCAACATGGCCTACGAGGCCGACGTGGCCGGGACGCTGACGGCGATCCTGGCCCCCGAGGGCGAGACGCTGCCGATCGGGGCGCCGATTGCTGTGATCGGCGAGGCGGGTGACGCTGAGGGTGCGGGGGCCGGCGATGCTGCGCCGAAGGACGAGAGGCCCCAGGCTGCGGGTCCTGTCGAGGGGGAGAGTCCTGCGGGCGGTGCGGTGGCTCCGTTCTCGGACTCTCCCCCTCGCCACCCGCAGAGGGGGGCTGGGGGCGGGGGTTCGGG
>Ga0210085_1000962_pt1 | contig 11696 bp, 10 predicted proteins | sample China_Galinas_PW_5_FD_184866 | JGI IMG/M metagenome (GOLD analysis project Ga0210085, IMG submission 184866) | Wetland microbial communities from San Francisco Bay, California, USA, that impact long-term carbon sequestration - China_Galinas_PWC_D1... | ecosystem: Environmental > Aquatic > Marine... | reverse complement strand
GACCCAACGGTGCCGGAAAGACCACGCTGTTCAAGATGATAACAGGCCAGGAAACACCGGATGCGGGCAGTATCCGTATCGGACAAACCGTTCAAATGGCCTATGTGGATCAGAACCGGGAAAGTCTTGATCCGCAAAAAAGCATCTGGGAAGTGATTTCAAACAAAGAAGATGTGATCGAACTCGGCAACATGTCCGTCAAATCAAGAGCCTACGTAGCCCGATTCAATTTTACCGGTGTCGAACAGCAAAAAAAGGTCGGCATGCTCTCCGGCGGTGAACGCAACCGCGTACATCTGGCCTGCATGCTCAAACAGGGCGCCAACGTCATTCTCCTTGACGAACCCACCAACGACCTTGACGTGAACACCCTCCGGGCTCTGGAAGAGGCTCTGGAAAATTTCGCCGGGTGCGCGGTGGTGATCAGCCATGACCGCTGGTTTTTGGATCGTATTGCCACGCATATTTTAGCTTTTGAAGGAAACAGCCGGACAATGTGGTTCGAGGGAAATTATTCGGAATACGAGGCGGACCGCAAAAAACGACTGGGCGCCGAGGCCGACCGCCCTCACAGAATCAAGTACCGGCAGCTCACCAGAGATTGATGGGTTTATTTGCCGCCACATTTTTAATGATTAAAGAGAGATGAAAAGGAACAAACAATGAAACCACATCCACTGGCCGGAAAGCCGGCGCCAAAGTCTATGCTGGACAACATCTCCAGGTTGATAGCGTCTTACTATACCCTGGAACCATCCGGTCCGGTATCGTTTGGAACCTCCGGACACAGGGGCTGTGCCTTTAACGGCACATTTAACGAGATGCATATCGCTTCAACCACACAGGCCATTTGCGAATATCGGGCATCAAAGGGAATCACCGGCCCTTTGTACCTGGGTTTTGACACCCATGCACTTTCCGAGGCTGCATTCAGGACATCTTTGGAAGTTTTTTCTGCCAACAATGTCAACGTGATGATCCATGACAAAGACGAATACACCCCGACGCCGGTCATTTCTTTTCTTATACTGGAATACAATAAGGGAAAAACAAAAGGATTTGCAGACGGCGTCGTGATCACACCCTCTCACAATCCACCCCGGGACGGTGGGTTCAAATACAACCCTCCCCAGGGCGGTCCCGCCGATGTTGATGTCACCGCCTGGATCCAGGACCGGGCAAACCAGCTCATGAATTCCCGTGAATCGGATATTCTGAGGATGCCCTATGAAAAAGCGCATAAAGCACCTACCACCCACACCCGGGATTTCATGACACCCTTCGTTAACGCACTTTCTGAAGTCATCGATATGGAGATCATTCAACAGCAGGGCGTCCGGATAGGGGTGGACCCGATGGGGGGTTCCGGTGTGCATTTCTGGGGACCTATTGCCGAAAAATACAACCTGGATATTACAATCGTGAACACGGATGTCGATCCGACATTCGGATTCATGCCCGTTGATTCGGACGGGGAAATCAGGATGGACTGCTCCTCTCCTTATGCCATGGCAAACCTGATTGGTATGGCAGACACGTTCGACATTGCCTGGGGAAATGATTCCGATTTCGACAGACACGGCATTGTATGCCCCAGCGGCCTCATGAACCCGAATCATTACCTGTCCGTCGCTATCTGGTACCTGCTGCAGAACCGGCCAAAATGGAGAAAAGATCTGGCCATCGGCAAAACATTGGTCAGCAGCAGCATGATCGACAACGTCGTGGGTGGATTAAACAAAGCCCTTTTCGAGGTCCCGGTGGGGTTTAAGTGGTTTGTTGACGGCATGTTGGGTGGAACCGTTGCCTTTGGCGGTGAAGAAAGTGCCGGGGCATCCTTTTTGAGAAAAGACGGCTTTGTGTGGACCACGGATAAAGACGGATTTTGTATGTCGCTTCTGGCTGCGGAAATACTGGCAAAAACCGGAAAAACACCGGATGAAATCTATATCGACACATTGGTCCCTAAATATGGAGAACCGCATTACAAAAGAGTGGACACACCGATTTCCGATGCACAGAAAAAGGTTTTAAAAGACCTGACACCCGATGCGATTAAAACGCCCACATTGGCCGGGTTGCCCATTACGGCGGTGATGACCACCGCGCCGGGAAACAACGCCCCGATCGGCGGGGTCAAGGTCGTGATCGATGATGGATCATGGTTTGCCATCCGACCGTCAGGCACGGAACCCAAAATGAAGCTTTATATCGAAAGTTTTGGCGGAGAAAAACGCTGGCAACAAATCCATGATGAAGCATTACCGCTGATATTCGGGAAAAAATAGAAAAACCCGAGTTGTCGGTAGTTTTACAATGCTTGAATCCTTGTTAAGCCATGAGAAGCATCATGCGTACCCCGGCACTGCTACACTTTTTCTCAAAACACATCTATAGTAAATATCCGGGTCCAATGGGCTCGGCTTTGGGTTACCCCCAAAAGGGATATTTTACTCAAAATCGTATAAGTTAAAAGTGCCTAAAGTGATCTAAAGTGCCTAAAGTTATGGTGTCGCCTCGCTCCGATGCTTTTATATAATTGACAGAATTCCTTAACTTTAGCTCACTTTAAACTTTAGTTCACTTCAAACTCTTGCAGCGATTCTTCAGCCAGAGTCAAAGAACTTTGACCTATCCCAAAGAACCAGGTTTTTCAGGACAAAATAAAATTCGCTGATACAACGCCGGGTTCTTTCAAAGCAGGCAGGCTAAGTGATACCTAATAATTTGGTATACGTTTCTAAAAGCCTTTCGACAAATAACACGATTTTTTCATTGGTTTCAAGGAACTGGATGCCGGTTCGAAACTTTCCAAAATTCGCAGCATTGCAATAAACGACCTGACCTTTAATATTCACCGGTTCATCTTCAATATCGATAAACAACCGTAGAACATCTTGCCATTCAAACGGGTCATGGGTTTCTATGAGGATTCCCCCCTGGCTGATATTTATAGACTTTCCTCTCCCCTCTTTTGCCTGGTTGCCGTTGTTATCCAGACAGCGATAAGATATGAGGTTGTTTATATTGACTCTCGGATGTTTTCTTTTTTCTACAAACGTCAAGTTTCATCTCCTTCCCATAAGTGGTATCACTGAAATTGTATACGGCTCGTCGATTTTCGTATTGACAAGCAGCCCGGCGGGATCTTCCCACGGCATGTCCATGTTGATAACGATCAATTCGTTGCCACGTATGAGCACTTCGCATGGCTGATCCAGGGATCCACCGGCGCCGTCTGTATCCGGATTTTTATGTAACGTTTGAACATTTCCCCTCATATCCACCACGTGAACAGCGTTATTCAATATATCAGCAACATATATACGATTGTCTTCCTTTCTCCACACGATACCGTCAGCAGAAATCATGTCATTACTATCGGCAAACAGGCGGGTCTCGATGGGTTCACCTTTACCATCGAAACGTGTCTTATAAATCAACCCGTCTTCGCCAATACTGGTATAAAGATTTCCCTTTCCGTCTACGGCCACACCATCGGCCCCGAACCCGACCCTTCCACTGGATTGAAACACTTCCATCAGATGTCTTTCAGGATTATTTTCATCGTAGGGGGGCAATATCAGACAACCGTCTTTCAACTCGTCAATTTTGAAAGCATAGAGCCCGCTGAGAAGCTGTGGATTCTCTTCACCCTTATTAGCGTAAGCGAGAACCGATTCTGTTACGAATAAGGTACCCCCCTTCCACACCAAACCGTTGGAAACAATAAACCCCTCCACAACAACATCCACGCTAACGGGCCGGTCGTCTAAGACATTGATTCGAAGAAGACGGGATTGGTGATGATGATCCCAAAAATTTTGATTGTCGGCCACATAAAGATTGCCATCAGGTCCGAAAGCACAGCCCATGGGACCGATTTTTCCTGTATCGGGATGCATGTCTTCTTTGCGAAATTCATACCACATGCTCAATTCGTTGTTCTTATCGATCTTCACCATCTTTGGTGGGGCGGGGCTTTCAATCACCTTGTCTTTCAACAATGTGCCGTTGTTGAAATTGGGTATTGACAGGATGATATTTCCCGCTGCATCCAATGTGGCTCCATCCGGAGTGTTGCAGGACGCCGGCAAACGAACGAGTAGCCGGACAGTATGTTTCTCATACATTTTTTTTGGGGTTGAAGCACAGCCAACCACCAAAAAAATTACTGTTATTAATAATGCAAATTTCGCAATCTTATCGTGTTTCATGATGACCTCTTTTTATCTGAAATGAGCAAGATATATCACTGCAGAGACAATGGTAATTTAACAAGTGATTTTATGTCATTTTTGACAATATCACAATTATTACGGAACTTCAAAAAGCTTCGGTACATAAAACAAATTAGAACCTATCTAAAAAATAAGATTAGGGTTCAGGTCAAGGCGCGAAACGGTGAAAAAGCGGAGCATACACGTAGTATGTGAGCATTTTGAACCGTTTCGCAACACAGTCATGGGCACTCAGATTTTTTTTAGATAGGTTCTAAACTGGGCCGGTGATGGCCTTGCCTAACATAAAGGACATAATTTAACGAAATGTGGAGTATACTGGATATTGCTCAAGGGGTATTTGGCGGTGTTTGAGATGTCTTTTGGATTCTTTGACCCATGACAACGGTCATCAAGCATAAATATTTATAAATTTGGCGTACCCGGGATTTATCAACCGTCTTCCGTCAGATCCATAATTACCATCTGATTCCTTGGGCACACCTATTGTATATACAATTTGTTCTCGATATTGTCGGGGATACAGGTCGCAGGAAACCGCCTCCATTTTAGTGACGAAGGGCACGGGAATAAAGTTTTCAGCGGGTACCAACGCTGTTACAGTACTGATATTCACAGGCAGCTTCCGGATCTATTGAATGTTAAACAAAAAAAACCGAACAACCCTTTTCCTTAAGGCAACCCGGCCATCTAAATATAGATCCGTGGCTTTCCGTCTCCCAATCGCTTGGGATTTGGCTTTATCTTTTGGATACAACGCCTAATTTATTTGCAAAGTCTATGCCCAATAACATATTTTCTATTTTACTATTTATTTCATTCAGTTATTTATTTTTAAATCGTATCGTCTAAAGAAATTGTGGGGCAAATGCCACAATATTTATTAGATTTTTTTCATATTGTGCAATTTAGGTAACAAAAACAATATGACGATAATTTCATTATCGCCAAGCGGACAAAGCGTAATCCGGACGTCACAGTCCCTGCAAAAGATTTAAAACATCTAGAGGCTCATCAACAACTTTTTTTGCGCCACCTTCTTTTAGCTCTTTTCGGGGACGATACCCCCAAAGAACACCAACGGGAAACATGCCGGCGGAAACAGCTGTTTTCATATCGATGACGGTATCTCCGAGATAAAGGAAATGAGATGGTGGTATGGACAATCTTTTTGCGACTTCAAGGGCTCCCTGTGGATCCGGCTTGCGGGGAACCGAATCACGTTGTCCGAAAACAACATCGAAATTCCATTTTGAAAGATAGGTTTTTGCACAGTTTTTTGTAATGGCATCCAGCTTGTTCGACAAAATGCCGAGTTTCAGGCCCTTTTCCCTCAATGTATCCAACAGATTGGGTATACCAGGATAAAGTTTTGACGTTACATTATAATTACGGGAATAATCTTCAATATATTCTTTATAACAGCCATCGATAATCTTTTCTTTGCGATATTTTTCGGGCAATGCCCGTTCAATAAGGACTCTTGAGCCATCACCGACAAATTTCCGATAGGCGGTGATCGCATGTGTTGGAAATTTTTTATTTGCCAGTACTCTGTTTACAGCATCACCGATATCATTTAGCGTATCGATCAATGTTCCATCAAGATCAAAAAGCACTGCTTCAAATATCATGTTTCTTTGTTACCTCGGTTTCATTAAAAAATGCACGATAAGCCTGAATTACATATCATCGCAACAGCCTGATAGCAATGCTCTTTTATACACTGTTTTACAATATATTAGCGCCATCGTCGGATGGAAATTGTTTCTATCAGTTCGTATCTATTTTATTTAATTTCAATTAGTTTTAGCTCAATAGTTAATCTGTTACATTTGCTTTATAGAGGATTGGATTTGATCCCGGTAACGCTTTCATTTAACGACTTTCAATTGATGCGTTTCCCGTAATTTTTTCCACATTGCATCAATAATGGCAAAGGATGCTTCATCCACATTCAATTGGGTATTTTTCGACACAAATCTACAGGACTCCATGAGCTCACGGTTGCCGTACCGGAGACGGAATGCATTTCGGATATATGTACCCAGATTTGTATTGAGATCCGCAAGCTCATCATATGTCATATTGGCGATGATAACTTTATCCTTTAGCGCCATTTCCGTTATCAATCTTTCTACAGCTTCATGAATGGTTTTTGGAATCGCCGCCTGCTTCTCAAGAGCGTCTTTTTTGGAATGATCGGTGATGGCTCGATGAGAAGGGACATTCATTAAATCCAGTATCAATGCTCTCTCAAGCAAAAGTTTGGTGTGTTTTCCTGCGTGGAGATTTACGGTGGTACTTGGGCCAATCACATAAAGAACATCAATGTGTCTCAAATGAATCCAGTCATTGACCAGAGATGCGGCATGAATCGCACTCGTTTGATTAAGATCGACACCAAGGAGCTGACGTTTGTGCTTCAACGTTTCCCTCTCAGCGCGATAAAGATCTCCGGTGAGTTTGCCGTAGTATATGATGAGTGTCCCTTTTGAATCTTTTACGTTTTGTACCATACACTCCGTATAATCATCGGTCGGCATTTCTCGAAGGTCATAATTTTCATGCAATGTGCCGGTTTCAGTGGTCCGGCCTTTGGGTATCCATCCGCCATGTGCAATTCCCAGTTTGATTGCAGCATCAAGGGCCGCCTGGTCAGCACTTGTTTGTCCGCCTGAGATGATTTTCTTGAGCATGATTCTTTCTCTAACGGTTTTAAAGGAATCAGGGAATCAAAAGCGTGGACCCGGTGGTCTTTCGATCCTCGAGTTCCCGATGGGCTCTGGAAGCCTCAGCCAAAGGGTATGTCTGTCGAACCTCGATCTTGACCGCACCTTTTTCCACCACATCGAACAGATCAAGGGCGTGGGCAAGCAAATCCTTTCGACTGGCGGTATAAACCATAAGGCTCGGCCGGGTGAGGAACAAAGAGCCCTTGGCAGCGAGAATACCGGTGTCTATGGGCGGAATCGGGCCCGAAGACTGGCCAAAACTCACCATCATCCCCATGGGGCGCAGGCAGTCGAGTGATTTCATGAACGTGGATTGACCCACGGAATCATACACCACATCAACCCCTTTATCTTTGGTAATCTCCTTTACCCGTGAGACAAAATCTTCGTCCCGATAGAGAATCGGGTAATCACAGCCATGGTTTGCCGCAAGATCCGCCTTTTCAGGTGAACCCACCGTTCCGATCACCGTGGCACCGAGAAATTTAGCCCACTGGCAGACAATCAACCCCACGCCACCGGCAGCGGCCTGAATCAGGATACGATCACCTGCTTTTACCCTGTAACAGCCGTGCAACAGATATCGCGCGGTCATCCCTTGAAGCATCATGGCTGCCGCCTGTTGGGTTGAGATGGACTCCGGAAGTTTTACCAGGCGATGGGCAGGAATGATTCTGGCTTCGGCATAAGCCCCCGGGGGCAACCCGGCGTATGCAACACGGTCTCCTTTGTTGAATTCACTCACACCTTCTCCAATTCCTTCGACAACACCGGCACCTTCCATCCCGGGAATGGCTGGTAGTGCAGGCAAGGGATAGAGACCGGTACGGTGATACACATCAATAAAATTCAGGCCGACAGCTTCATGACGTACCAGAACTTCACCGGCTTTCGGCTGTCCCGGATCATAATCGACCCAGCGAAGCACTTCAGGGCCACCCGTATTCTCAATCATCACAGCTTTTGTCATAACTCCTCCATTATTTTATTTTCTCTGATTCGATTTTCATGTCTTTTTTTGTTTGTTTGTTTTTCTGCATTTTGATACAGTTGAATCAAATCTGTTAAAGTCGGATAATATTATGAAAGAATTTGATTCAGAAGAACTCGCCGGATACAACGGTAAAAATGGAAATCCCGTTTACCTGGCATATCAGGGCAATGTGTATGATGTAAGTGACAGCAAGCTCTGGCGCGGCGGCTTGCATATGAAACGTCATCATGCAGGAACAGATCTGACCGCCGACATCCAGGCCGCACCCCATGAACCGGATGTTCTGGAAAGATATCCCAAGGTGGGAATTCTTAAAACAGAGGCCGCGGAACAACAACTCCCCCCAGCGCTTGCCGTGCTTTTAAAGAAATATCCAATATTGCAACGCCATCCTCATCCGATGACGGTTCATTTTCCAATCGTTTTTGCACTCTGTGTACCGGCATTTATCTTCCTGTACCTGCTTACGGGCACCAAATCCTTTGAGATAACGGCATTCCACTCTCTGGCAGCTGGTGTTATCTTTACCGTTATCGCCATTTTAACCGGTTTTTATACTTGGTGGCTGAATTATCTGGCCAAGCCGATGAAGGTATTGAAAATAAAAATTCCCCTCACCATCACATTGTTGATCTTCGAAACCATCCTTTTTATATGGCGAATCAAGACCCCGGAGATTCTCGATCCTCTCGGCATTTCCGGTGTTATTTATCTGCTGATGGTCTTCTCGCTAATTCCCATGATAACGCTTATCGGATGGTTTGGTGCATCCATAACGTTCCCGGTGGAAAAATAGTGCTCTATTCGCAGATTGTCGCATGGCGCATTTTTTTGAAACACATAGAGAATCGGCGCGAAAGTTCGTTTTTTTTAACCATGAACGCTATACCATTGAACCTCACATACCCTTATTCAAGCATGTGCTCCTCCTGAACGTCCTGGCCGGGTTTCAATTCGGGATGATTTATCAAGATGCGGGCACAAGTGTTCCATCTAAGGATTGCTTCATCGTTGTCGGACGTTCGACAGTCCATAGCCCCTTCATAGGCTTCCATGGCCTGTCTAAACCAACTGTAGGCCAATGTGTCCGACCCGGGCCCGCCACGGGATAAATGGGTTTTCGCCCGGCGTTCGAAAATGATCCCGGCATAATAAGATTTGCAGTAGCCGTCACAAAGGCGGTTGAGAAGTTCCTGTGCATTCGAGAAAGCCGGATTCAGCTCCGATTCGAACTGATCCGTGAGAGCCAACAGCATGATTATCAACGCTTGCTGATTATCAGGTTCGACGTTTAGGATATCCAGACAGATACTTTCGGCTTCTGCGGGTTCGTTCAGCAACCGATACTGCCTGGCTTTATCGAGAGCAGATGGAATGGCTTTTTTCGAAAGGCTTTTGAGTTTAATATCCATGACGCCTCCTTGGTTTTAAAAATTGATTCCCCTATCCTCTATTCTGCTTCCTATTTTTTCTTTCCTATCTTCAACCGATTCCTTAGAAGATCATTCCCTTCCGGAAAGACGAAAATTTCAACGTTAAATTTAATCTATGACCGATCAGCACAAAGTCAAGCGTGAAAGACGGTGGTTCAGGTCCTGTCTTTTTCCTTTTCCTTGACCAACCGTTTTATTTGGCCCAAACACTTGGTCACCGGAATTCCTTTGGGACACACATCCGTACACCACCACATGGTCTTACACCCCCAAACACCGTCAGAGGAATCGATTTGTGCCAGCCGACTTCCCGTGGCAGCATCCCTGGTGTCGAAGAGATAGCGAAAAGATCGCAGCAGAGCCGCAGGTCCGAAATAATCCGGATTGGCCCGGCTAATCGGACAGGCAGCGGTGCACGATGCACACAAAATACATCTCAGGGCAGGTTCGATGAACTGTTGGTTATCCGCTCCCTGAAGCCTTTCCCGTTCGGGAGCATCCGTGTCATTGATCAGATAGGGTCGTATATGCCGATGTTTTTCGAAAAACGGATTCATGTCCACAATCAGGTCTTTAACGACATTAAACAACGGCAAGGGTTCAATAACAAAGTTGTTGGCCGTTCGAAAATCGCGGATCAGCTTTTGGCATGCCAATTCGATACGCCCGTTGATTACCATGGCATCCGATCCGCAGATACCATGAGCACAGGAAAAGCGGTAGGCCAGGGTAGGATCTTGTTCCCAGCGGATGCGGTTAAGACAGTCCAGGATCTTATCGGTGGGTTCGGTTTCAAGGCTGTATTCCTGGTATCGGCTTTGGGTATCAACCTCGGGATCATATCGATAGATGATAAATGTACTTTTCATTTTAATATTTCCTCTCTTTAGGTTCGAAGTCGGTAATGGTAACCGGTTTTGTGAGGAATTGCGGTGGTTCTTGTCCTGCATAGCGAAACAACGAGTGGACCAGCCAGTTTTGATCGTCTCTTTTCGGATAGTCTTCGCGAAAATGGGCCCCGCGGCTCTCAACACGATTTAAAGCGCCCAGAGTGATCGCTTCTGCCAGATCCAACATATAGGTGGTTTCCATGGCATCCAGCAGATCGCGATTAAAGCAGCGGCCTTTGTCCTGAATGCTGATGTTTCGACAGCGTTCTTTGAGCAGGCTGAGCTTGTCCATAACTTTTTGCAGGGCATCTTTATGACGAAAAACTGAAACATTATCCATCATTATGGCCTGCATTTCGGTTCGAATAATATTGGAACGTTCTTTGCCGGTGCTATTCATCAGTTTTGCGATCTGTTCGGCCGTCTCGGCGGTAGGATCATCTCCGGCTAAAGACGGCAGGCCGATGGTATGTATATAACGTCGCATCGACCGGCCTGCGCGACGGCCAAAAACCAATACATCAAGCAAGGAATTGCATCCCAGCCGGTTTGCTCCGTGAACGGAAACACATGCGCATTCACCAGCGGCATACAATCCGGCGATGGTTTGATTCTGATCATCGATCTTCACCCGGCTATCCGTATCGGTAGCGATGCCCCCCATCATGTAATGACAGGTCGGTTGCACCGGAATGGGTTCCTTGTTGACATCCACGCCGGCATAAGTTCGGGCGAAACCCGAAATCTCCCCAAGTTTGCTGGCTATCAAATCTTTTCCAAGATGGGTAAGGTCCAGAAAAACATAGTCCTTCCCTTCGATTCCCTTGCCGGATTGTATTTCCCTGAGAATACATCTTGAAACCATGTCCCGGGGGGCCAAATCTTTGATTGTGGGCGCGTAGCGTTCCATGAACCGTTCTCCCTCGTTGTTTCTCAGGATTCCCCCCTCGCCCCGAACGGCCTCGCTGATGAGAATTCCCAGCTTGTAGATACCTGTGGGATGAAACTGTACGAATTCCATGTCCTCCAAAGCTGCACCGGCACGAAAAGCAATAGCCATTCCGTCACCGGTGGACGCAAATGCGTTAGAGGAAGTCCGGTAAATCTTACCGGCACCCCCTGTCGCCAAAAGTACCGATTTGCTGTGAAAATGATGAAGTTCACCGGTAGCCAGTTCATAAGCGGTAACGCCGCAACACTGCCCATCCCGGACCGTCAAATTCATGATTTGATATTCATTGAAAAAATCGATGCCCCGTTGAAGGCATTTTTCCCAGAGGGTATCCAGGATTACCCTGCCGGTGCGGTCAGCCGCATAACAGGCCCGCTTAATGGCCGCTTTGCCGAAATTGCTGGTGTGACCGCCAAAGGCCCGTTGAGCAATCTTGCCGTCATTTGTCCGG
>Ga0210085_1000961_pt1 | contig 11704 bp, 12 predicted proteins | sample China_Galinas_PW_5_FD_184866 | JGI IMG/M metagenome (GOLD analysis project Ga0210085, IMG submission 184866) | Wetland microbial communities from San Francisco Bay, California, USA, that impact long-term carbon sequestration - China_Galinas_PWC_D1... | ecosystem: Environmental > Aquatic > Marine... | reverse complement strand
ATTTTTTAACAGAAAAGTATTCAACTCAACTTGACGAAAACTTTACCGTTGTATGGTGGGAACAAAGAAACTGCGGAATAACACATAATGCGAATTCAACCAATAATTATGAAGCTTTGGATCAGCTAGTTGAAGACTCAATTACATTAACTGAATATCTGTTAAAACGCTTTAACAAAAAAAAAGTTTATTTAATGGGTCATTCCGGCGGTACTTTTCTTGGAGTTTATGTTATTGATAAAGCACCGGAATTATATTTTGCCTACATCGGCATTGCCCAGATATCGGATCAGCGTAAATCAGAAAAGATTGCCTACGACTATATGTTTAGTAAATATAAAGAATTAGGAAATAGAAGGATGGTTGAGGCTTTTCAGCATATATCGCTCGGAGATAAGGGGGATTTGCCAGACGAATATGTGAAAATCAGAGATGTTTCAATGCACGAACTTGGTATTGGGACAATGAAAAAAATGAATAATATTATTACAGGCCTTTTTCTTCAATCATTGTTTTTTAGCGAATATACATTATCGGAGAAGTATAATTTTTGGGTTAATAAATCACAATCGGGTATAAGCAAAAGCTGGGAAAAAATAATAAATACAAACTTAATGGAAAGTAAAAATTTTTTTAGAGTTCCAGTTTATTTTTTTCACGGAATCTATGATTATACATGTTCTTATCAATTAGCAAAAGAATATTTTACAAAAATCAATGCGCCAATAAAAGGTTTTTATACATTTTATCAATCAGCACATAGTCCGATATTCGAAGAGCCTATAATAATGAATAAAATATTAGTTAATGATGTTCTGAATTCAAGAACGGAATTAGCAGATAAATTGTAATGAGTAATATTTTATACACAAGTCGGGAATATATTTGTGAGGAGAGTAACGAGCGAATACTTACACCATAGGGATCACTGTGTGACGAGTCCCGGCACTACGAAATCTCACCGCACCTCGAAGCCGCAGATGTGGAGCTTTCAGCGAAGGATTTGAAAGAAATAAATGAAAAGGCATCACAGATTATGATTGCGGGAAACCGTTATTCTGAAAGCACGCAGAAAATGATTAACAGGTAAAATAAAATGGCGGGAATATTTATAACCGGCTCGGCTGACGGGCTGGGACACCTTGTAGCGAAACTGCTTATCAGCCAGGGCCATCAGGTAGTACTGCATGCACGTAATGTAGAACGGGCACAGCAGGCGCTGGATAAATTACCGGGCGCGGAAAATGCGCTGGCCGCAGATCTGTCAAATTTGGAAGAAACAAAAAACCTGGCCGCTGAAGTAAACGCTCTGGGCAGCTTCGACGCGGTAATACATAACGCAGGCGTTTACCGCGCGACGGGCAAAGAGATTTTTGCGGTAAACTCGCTTGCACCATATATTCTAACCTGCCTGGTTCAAAAACCAAAACGACTTATCTACCTCAGTTCCGGTATGCATACACAGGGAGATGCGAGGCTTAATAATTTATCCCAGGAAAAAGGGGTAAGCTATTCCGATTCCAAGCTTCACAATTTGATTCTCTCGATGGCCGCCGCGCGAAGGTGGCCGGACATTTTTTCAAACGCCGTCGATCCCGGCTGGGTACCGACAAAGATGGGCGGATCCGGAGCGCCGGATGATCTGGAAAAAGGTTACCAGACACAGGCATGGCTCGCTGTAAGTGAAGATGAAGAAGCGAAAGTAAGCGGACGTTATTTCTATCACCAAAAAGAAAAAAAATGTTTATCCACAGCCGGTGATATATCAGTGCAGGAAAAATTTATTTCACTTTGTGAAGATATTACCGGTATTCCTTTTCCTGGAAATGAAAGGTAAATACAACAAGATTTCCCCCTCGCTAAAGCGGGATTCGAAATGACAAAGGTGGTGTTTTATTTCAAGGGAGTCCGGCATCCGTCAGCTGACGGAGCAGGATGACCTGGAAATCTTATTTATGTAGCGGATCTTCGGTCTTCTTCGGGTCAAAACTTGTTAGCCTTACAACCTTTGCCTTATCCCTGAAGAACGAGGGGACCGACATCTTCGCGTTTTCATGATCATCAGCTTCAACTATCGCGTATGCGGTGTGATCATTGTCCAGACAACCCCATTCAAAGTGCGTAAGAAAACCGGCGTCGTATGCCCTGAACTGTTTTACCGCCGCTTTACAGTCTTCGGAAGTATGGGGAGAAATTACAATAAATTTTTTCATTTTTTACCTCGTATTTCTATAAAATCAATTTAGTATCTATGAAAATGACCCGGCTATACCCCCGCAAGATATTCGTGTACAAGCTTAATTGCCATCGCTCCCTCGCCTACGGCGGAAGCAACCCGGTTCATAGCCCCCGCTCTTACATCACCGGCGGAAAAGATTCCGGGAATGCATGTCTCCAGCAGGTACGGGTCGCGTTCAATCTTCCAGTACTTTTTAAAATTTTCATTCTTAAATAAATCTCTTCCTGTTTCAATAAATCCTTTTTGATCTCTGAAGATATCAAGTTTTATCCAGTCGGTAACTGGCCGCGCACCTATAAAAATAAACAAAGCTACGGCATCTTCGGTGCACCTTTCACCCGTTTTAAAATTTTCTATTGTTATCGACTCAAGCCTGTTGCTGCCGGCCGCTTCTGCTATCACTGAATTCGTTACTAAGGAAATATTTTCCGTTTTATCAATTTGGTCAATGAGGTAATGCGACATCGAGGATTCCAGAGAGTTTTTTCTTATAACAATAAAAACCATTTCGGCAAAACCGGAAAGATACATTGCCGCCTGCCCGGCCGAGTTGCCACCACCGACGATAAAAACTTTTTTATCCCTGCACGAATGCGCCTCCGCCGTTGCCGCGCCGTAATAAACACCGGCACCGCTCAGTTCATTTACGCCTTTTGCTTCCATTGTCCTGTAATCGACACCTGTCGATATTATTATCGTGCGGGTTTTTATTTCGTTCCCGTTTGAAAGCAATAAAATTTTAATATTGCCATTGGTTTTAATATCGACAACTTCCGCCGGTGAAATAAGCTCAACACCGAATCTCAATGCCTGCGTTAAAGCGCGTCTTGTAAGATCAGAACCGGAGAGCCCGGCCGGGAACCCGAGATAATTTTCAATTCTTGAGCTGGTGCCTGCTTGACCGCCGGGAGCTTTCTTTTCTATCATTAATGTTTTCAGTCCTTCAGTACCGCCGTAAACTGCAGCTGCCAAACCCGCTGGTCCCGCACCAATAATTACAACATCGTAAAGATCAAGTGCCGCTGTGGATTTCATCCCGACTTTCTCTCCCAGTTCAGTAACGGTCGGACTCGTTAACATGGACCCGTCTTCGAATAAAACCGCTGGAAGTTTTTCCGCTTCAATTTTATGAATATCAAGTAATTCAGCAGCCTCTTTATTTAATTCCACATCGAGCCACCTGTAGGGAATTAAATTGCCCGTCAGAAAATCTTTTATTTTATGCGAGATCGGCGACCACTGGTACCCGATGACTTTTATTCCTTCAAAATCCGGCGTAAAATTATTCTGCCAGTCACCGAGCAAATCAGTAATTACAGGGTAAAGTTTTTGTTCCGGCGGGCTCCATGGTTTCAGCAGGTAGTAATCTAGCTTTAAAGTGTTAATGGCTTTTATCGCTGCTTCAATATCCGAATAAGCGGTTAACAAAACCTTTTTTGCGACGGGAAAATATTCTCTGGCTTTTTCCAGAAACGCAGTACCTTCCATTTCCGGCATTCGCTGATCCGAGATGAAAAGTGCGACAGTTTCATTTTTTAATTTTAATTCTTTAACCGCTTCAAGAGTTTCAACGGCGGATTCGATGGCGAGTATTTTGTACTCATCGCGATACTTATTCCGGACATCGCGCCGGATAGCTCGCAGCACCTGCGAATCATCGTCTGTTATTATTATAAATGGAAGTTTCATTCTATATATATTTATTATTAGTGTTGTGAAACGGGTATTCTGATTATAAATTCTGTTTTACCGGGAACAGAACTTACCTTTACCTCGCCTTTAAGTTTGTTAATTACATTTTTTACAAGATCCAATCCAATCCCCGTTCCTTCGCCGACTTTTTTTGTAGTGAAAAAGGGGTCGAATACCCTGTTAATAATCTCTTTCGGAATTCCCGGTCCGTTATCCGTGATGACAACCATTATGTCTTTTTTGTTGCATTTGGTTTCAATTACCAGTTCACCGTTTTGCGGGAGGGCGAAAATTGCGTTATCAATTATGTTTGTCCAGACCTGGTTCAGCTCACCTATATACGCCTCGACCCCCGTCATATCTTCACAAAATAATTTTTTAACCTGTATGTTCTTATCCCTGATTTTATACCCGAGAAGTATAAGTGTGTTTTCAATATCATTGTGAATATTAGTGATGTGAAGATCTCCCGATCGGTCCATCCTTACGTGAGATTTAATTGCGCCGACAAGTGTAGTAATACGATCCGAAGCGTTTTCAAGATCTTTTATCAACAGCTCCGAACTCAATAAATTTTCAAACCAGTTAAGAATGTTTTGCAGCGCTTCTCCCGGAACATCGGTGAGAATTTTTTCCAGGTCGTCCGGCGTAAAACAGGCTTCTGTTAAAGTCTCCGCAATTTCATTTTCGTTGCTGATCCCTTTTTCATTCAGCCAGTCGTTAAGCGCGTCTTCTCTTTCCATCCTTTGTAGAGGAGAAATTTTTGCTTCTTGTAAATTATATTTTTCCTTTTCCTGAACCGCTTCCCTTATATTCCTGATAAGCGCGGGAGAGATATTCTTTTTCAGTAATCCCTCTGTAAGCTCAAAATTTTGTTTTAGTTTTTTATTAAGCTCTTCCGATATTCTGTTAATTGCGGCGGAGGGATTGTTCATTTCGTGCGCTATTCCCGCGGCAAGTTTACCTAGCGCACTTACCTTTTCCTTCTGCATCTGCGTCGTCGCAAAAATGCGGGCTCTTTCAGTCATATAACCTATTAGCTTCTGGGTAAATTCAGGATTGAGCTCTTCCAGCTCGTGAAAGTAGTTTTTATGTACCCTGACAACCCGTAATTTACCTACGGCGTATGAGCTGCCGGGTGATGAACGCATTCTTGAGTAGGGCAAAAGTCCGGTTACACCGCCGGAGATTTCATCATTTTCAAAACTGAAGTAATGAACGAGTTTTCCATTTACATTCAGATAAAAGAAAACCTTCCCTTCCAGAATAAATGACATTTCATCAATTGCATCGCCTGTCTTGTAAAGCATCACTCCATCTTCATACTCTTTATAATCGGAATGAGATAAAATCCATTCAAGGTGCTCGTCGGGTAAATCCTTCAAGGCAGTAATTTTTTTTAAATCTTCAATTTTGACCGATTTGTTCATGTCCCGCCTAGAATGAATTTAAAATAATAGTCTAATCCGGAAAGCGATATTTATTTATGAACAGAATACAAAAAGGAGTGAACTTAGTATTGAGAGTTAAAATATGGCGTTAATGCTCAAATGTCAATCTAATACCTTGCTTTGGTTGACAAAAATATCACATTTCCCCTGCGTTTATTTCCAGCTTCCGCGATTAGAAATTATTGCAAAACTTCACTCCAATTAGTAATTTTCTTGGTATTTCAATTTACAAGTCCATATTAAAATGAAAAGTAAATTAATAGAGAATAAAAAATTTGAAAAACAGGATTTCGGGAAAATTTCTCTCCCGGAGGGAGATTTTGAGCTTTGTAAATTCATCAACTGTGATTTTCAAGAGACCAGCCTTTCATTAATAAATTTTATAGACTGCGAATTTACTAATTGCAACTTAAGCCTTGCCCGTTTTGGCCAAACAGGATTGCGCGATGTAAAATTCAAAGATTGTAAAATGTTGGGGCTGCATTTTGAAAACTGCGCCGAGTTTGGTTTGTCATTTTCATTTGAAAACTGCACCCTTGATCATTCTTCTTTTTATAAAAGAAAAATTCCTAAAACTGATTTTAAGGATTGCAAGCTTTATGAGACTGATTTTACAGATTGTGATTTAACCGGGGCAATTTTCGAAAATTGTGACCTTGACAGATCGGTATTTGTAAATACAAATTTAGAGAAAGCAAACTTCGGAACATCTTACAATTATACAATCGACCCGGAAATAAATAAAATTAAAAAAGCTATATTTTCCCGTGACGGGCTGCCTGGGTTACTGAGCAAGTATGATATTATATTTCTATAATTTCCAATATATTTAATATTGCTTGATAATTAGAAAACAAAAGGTGCATTATGGGCGGTATGATTTCAAGAGAAACAATTATTGAAGATCTGGGAAAAAATCGTTTTATATTTGAAAACCTCTTAAAGAACAAAAACAAAGATGAATATCTCTGGAAACCAACTCCGGATAAATGGTGCCTGCTTGAAATTATTTGTCACCTGCACGATGAGGAAAGAGAAGATTTTCGTGCTAGAACAAAACATACTCTCGAAACACCAACCCAACCTCTTCCTAAAATTGATCCACAGGGCTGGGTTAAATCAAGGATATACATTGAACAAGAGTACAGTGAAAAGCTAAATCAATTTTTAAAAGAACGGGAACTATCCCTTGAATGGATTGGTTCTCTTTCAAAACCAGAATGGGAAAATTATCACGAACACCCTAAGTTCGGCAAAATGACTGCAAGAATGTTTTTAGCAAACTGGCTTGCTCATGATTATCTGCACATGCGCCAGATATTAAATTTAAAATTTCAGTACCTAAAAACATTAACCAATGAAGATTTGACGTATGCCGGGAACTGGTAATAATTGAAAACAATAAAGAAAACAAACAGGACATAAAATGATTCCTGATTCATTAAATAATTTAAATAAGTATGAACACCTGGTTCCTCTTACTAAATAAATAATTAATTATTTGGAGAGTAATGATATTTATTCATTAAGCGGAGGCAGATATGAAATTGCCGGAGATTCCGCTTTTATATTGATCGAGGAATATTATACAGTGCCCGCTACTGAAAAACTCTGGGAATCACATGAAAAGTATATCGACATTCAGCTGGTAATGAACGGTTCTGAATACATGGGTTATTCACCAAAAGACTTTTTAAATATCAAAATAGAATACAGTGTAGAAAACGATATAATATTTTATGAAAATAATAATAAGGAACACAGCAATATAATGGTGCATAAGAATCATTTCTGCATTTTTTTTCCTGAAGATGCACACAAGCCGGGTTTGCATATAAAAGAAGTTAGTCGTGTTATAAAAGCCGTTATTAAAGTAATGGTTTGAAATGGATAACGAACTTAGAAAAAAGAAAGAATTATATTCAGCCTGTTCAGAATATGTTGACTCTAAAATTAAACAGATTACAGATGCTCTAAAGGATTTGCAACAAGCGGCAAACCAGGAAACGAAAAGCAGCATGGGTGATAAATATGAAACGGGCCGATCGTCCATTCACCTGGAAATGGAAAAATATTCTCAACAGTTAAATGAGTTTACCGGCCAGAAAAAAATCCTTTTTCAAATTAATTCAGATAAATTTTATGAATCCGTTCAGCCCGGATGTGTGGTTTATACAAACAATGGAAATTTTTTTATTGCGATAAACGCAGGAGAATTTGAAATTGAAGGAAATAAGTATTTAACCATTTCACTTGCTTCTTCGCTAGGGAAAGAATTTTATAAGAGAAAAGCCGGGTATAAATTTTCTTTTAGAAATAAGGATTTTGAGATTAAGTGCGTGGTTTAGTTTTTAAAATCCCCTTGTTACAGGGGATTTTATTTAATTTTATTATTTCTTAAACAATGAAGCCATCTGATCCGGTGAAATTGGATCCGGAACCTGATTTGAAATTGGTGGAAAGAACTATATGACAATCTCACTCGCGTCACCGCTCGGTAAAGAGCTGCATAAGAGAAAAGAAGGGGATAAATTCTCTTTCAGGAAGAGGGAGGTTGAGATCCTGAAGCTTTTTTAGGATTGTTCTGCCGGCCAATAATTGACCTAAAGGTCAGCCGAAGAAATTACCAATACGCCGGGAAAACACAAAAATGAATTGCTGGTCATTTTTTTAATGAAGGCAAAATGATGAAATGCAACGATCACATTTAACTGACTTTTCAGTCAGTAATAATTTATTCAGATTTGCTTATATTTAAGTTTGGGAAAAATAAAATTTAGGCAGAAGCCTGCCGGAGTGGGGTAAACTATTATGATAGCGCTTGTTGACTACGGTCACGAAAAAATTGAATTGCTGGCAGAGGCATTAAATACTCTGAAAATTAATTATAGGATTACACAATCTGAAAACGAAATAATCAGCTCGGAAAAAGTTATTTTCCCGGGTTACGGTGAAGCTTCGGACGCAATTAAGAAATTGCACCTGACAAACCTGTATTCTGTCTTAAGGATATGCAAGAAACCGATGCTTGGGGTTTGCCTGGGAATGCAGCTGATGGCGGAAATGTCCATGGAGGGTGGAAACATTCCCTGCCTGGGGGTTTTCCCGGTAACGGCGGAAAAATTTAATGATGAAAAAATGAAGACACCTTTCGCGGGGTGGAGTGAACTCGAGGTTTTAAAAGATAGTAAACTGTTCACCGGACTAAATAAAAAAGAAAACTTTTATTTTGGTAATTCCTACTACCTGCCGGTGAACGAGTTTACTACTTCAGTTTCGGAAAATGTCATTAAGTTTTCGGCCACGGTTGAAAAAAACAATTATTACGCGGTCCAGTTTTATCCCGAAAAATCAGGGGATGCCGGGATGAAAATATTAAAGAATTTTATTGAACTTTGTTAGCGGAAACTTGATTTATGTACTCGGTCTTTGAATCAGAAATAAAAATACGTCCGGACGATATCGACCTGAACAACCACGTCCATAACACGAAATATTTAGATTATGTGCTGGCTGCGCGTTACGAACAGATGATAAATAATTACAAAATGTCGATGGAGGAATTTCACAACCTGGATTATAACTGGGTCGTAAGCGCAACGTACATAGAATATAAAAGAGCCTTGATCCTTGGTGATAAAATTTCTGTCAGAACACAAATAGATTCTGTTAACGGAGCGCAAAGCAAGGTGAATTTCTGGATAGTAAAAAGTGAGAACAACAAAATAGCTGCGGAAGGATATCTCCTCTACACGATGGTATCATTAAAATCAGGAAGGCCTGTAAGAATACCGGAAGATATTATAAAAAGATATTCGGTTTAAACCACTCACAATAATTTAACTGCATTTCTATCTGCCTACGGCAGAAATCTTTATAACTTGTAAAAAACACAAATTATCTTATTTTAATATAAAATAATTGAATACCGGAGTCAAAGATATTATGGAACAGTTTTTAGACAAGTCATATTTGGGGAATACGGTTTGGATGTACTTTATGGCTCTCGGAATATTTATTCTCGGAGTTTTAATTGTTTATGTATTTAAGAAAATAATCCTTTCGCGTCTTGAAAAATGGGCGAAAAAAACCACGACTACCTTTGATGATCTATTAATTAAAGGAGCGGAAAAATCCCTTGTGCCGATTCTATACTTCGGTGCCTTTTATCTTGCCCTACAATCGCTGGCACTTTCTGTAAAAGCAGAAAAAGCATTACATATTGCCACGGTTGTATTGCTTACTTTTTATTTTTTAAAATCTCTTACGTCTGTACTAAACATTGCTTTTAAATCATATTTAAGAAAAAAAGAGCACGGCGAAGAGCGCGAAAAACAAATGCGGGGAATTACCACCCTTGCAAATGTTATGATCTGGTCGCTGGGTCTTATGTTTCTCCTTGATAACCTGGGTTTCAAAATCTCAACGGTAATTGCTGGATTGGGAATTGGTGGCATTGCAATTGCTCTTGCAGCGCAGGCAGTACTTGGAGATTTATTCAGTTATTTCGTTATTTTTTTCGATCGACCGTTCGAAATAGGTGATTTTCTTGTTATTGGTGACAAGGTCGGTTCTGTTGAGTATATTGGAATTAAGACAACGAGAATAAGGGCTCTTGGTGGCGAACAACTGATTTTTCACAATACTGATCTAACAAATTCCAGAATCCATAATTACAAAAAAATGGAACGGCGCAGAGTTGTTTTTAAAATCGGCGTCATTTATCAAACCACCGCGGACAATCTCGAGAAAATTCCAAAGATGGTAAAGGGAATAATAGAAGATCAGGAGGACGCTGTTTTTGACCGGGGGCATTTTGCTACATTCGGAGATTTCAGTTTAAACTTTGAGTTCGTTTACTATGTGATCGGGGCAGATTATGTACACTATATGGATATACAACAGGCGATAAATTTAAATATTTACAGAAAATTTAAAGAGAATGGAATCGAATTTGCTTATCCCACTCAAACCTTATTCATGAATAAAGAGAACCAATAAATTTAAATTTCCGGATTAATAAAATATTTATTTTAATTAGTTAATCTTAAAACAACATTATCAAAATAAGTAAAACCCTGCGGAACGGTAAAGGATGAACCGCTTAAATAAATTACTATGCTGTCTCCCTGAACAGATGTAAATTCAGTATCAATTTTATATTCTGCCCAGCTTTCGGAGTTTATAATGCTTCTTTTTGAATTTACTTTTTTAGCACCACTCTTCAGATAAAGATCCAGCAATCCCGGATCCTCCGTGGCTTTTGCCCAGAATGTAAGTGTGTATTTATGTGTTCCCGTATTTGCAGGAATAGTTTTATAAACAATGGCACCCGCGTCTTTGGCTTTAAGAAAAATAGAATATTTTCCCCCGGAAACCGGGGCTTCGTTTGCTATTTTTACAGTCGGGGGCCCGGGATTAATCCAGCCGTCCCAAGAAGCAACTCCGTTTGATTCAAACGATGATGCGAAAATAATATTTTGGTTTCCTGTTTTATCGTCGGCTCCAACAACTGTATTTACTTCTTTACTGCAGCCGGATATAATTAGTAGAAAAGATAAGACGGTTAAAATGCGTGTTTTCATAAGGAACTTCCCAAATACCTGTCAGAAAAGTAAAAATATACTACTTAAAAAGCTATATCAATTTCACTAAAGTGTTTTATTTTTTATTGTGGAAGTCCAAAATTGTCCTTGACCTGGGTACATAAAGCAAATGATAAATTACATCAAGGTAGGCGTTCATTTCTTCCATCTCAATATTTGTTGTATAGCGCCAGAAGCCATAAATCTTAGCAAAGGATAACAGGCTCTTTGCATATAATTCCCAGTTATAGGCTGTGTCTACCCTTTTAATGGCTTTATCGGAAATCTTATCCCAGTATTTCTCATTTTTACTACATTTTTCAAAAAAGTCCACAATTTTTTGCTGGCTTTCTTTTTCGTTGATTGGATCAATATGAAAACCCGATATAGTATCCTGAATAATTTCCAGGGGGCCGCCATACATAGTAGCAAATACAGGAAGCCCGGATCTCATAGCTTCAAGAACTGTTAATCCAAACCCTTCAAAGAGTGCCGGCTGTACAAAAATTCCCTTCTTATCAGCAATTACTCTGTAAACTTCGCCTGTCTGATCTTTTCTGAAGAGTTTTCCGATCCATCTTATTTTATTCTGTAATTTATATTTCTTTATTAGTTCGTGCATTAAACGGATTTGTTCTTTCTCTTCACCGTCACTGGATTTGCTTTCATCAACATTACCTGCAACAATAATAAGGTTTGCGTGCTTCTGTAATTTTGAATTCTCCCCGAACCACTTT
>Ga0210085_1000959_pt1 | contig 11715 bp, 9 predicted proteins | sample China_Galinas_PW_5_FD_184866 | JGI IMG/M metagenome (GOLD analysis project Ga0210085, IMG submission 184866) | Wetland microbial communities from San Francisco Bay, California, USA, that impact long-term carbon sequestration - China_Galinas_PWC_D1... | ecosystem: Environmental > Aquatic > Marine... | reverse complement strand
CGAGGAGGCGTCGGCGAGCGCCTGCGTCGAGTGCGGCTTCTGCGAGCCGGTCTGCCCGAGCCGCGACCTGACGACGACGCCGCGCCAGCGGATCGTCCTGCGCCGCGAGATCGCCCGCCAGCCCGAGGGCTCGCCGCTGCGCATCGCGCTGGAGGAGCAGTACGCCTATGACGGGCTCGACAGCTGCGCCGCCGACGGCTCCTGCCGTCTCGCCTGCCCGCTCGGCATCGACACCGGCAAGCTGGTCAAGGAGCTGCGCCAAACGGGACATGCGCCGCGTGCCGAAGCGCTGGCGCTGCGCGGGGCGCGGAGCTGGGACAAGGTCGAACGCGCCTCCCGCACGGCACTGAAGCTCGGCGGCCCGCTGGCGCGGCGCACGAAGCGTGGCGCCGCCCTTCCCGCCGCCGCGAGTCCGCACCTACCGCCGACGACCCGCCAGGGCGCGAGCGCCGTCTACCTCCCCAGCTGCACCAACCGCATCTTCGGCTCCGGGGTCGACGGGCCGAAAACCCACGACATAGGTGGGAAATCGGCCCACCGGCGGAGCTTGGCGGAGGCGCTGGTGGAGGTCTCGCGCCGGGCCGGGGCGCCGGTTTGGATTCCCGACGACGTGACGGGGTCGTGCTGCGGGTTGCCCTGGGGGTCGAAAGGGTTCGCCGCGGCGCAGCGAGAGAAGGCGAACGAGCTGGTCGAGCGGCTGTGGCGCTGGAGCGGCGAGGGCGAGCTGCCGGTGGTGATCGACGCCGCCTCCTGCACGCACGCGATCGCCGAGCCGGGCGACGGCGTGCTCGACGAGGCGAACGCCGAGCGGCTCGCGACGCTGACGATCCTCGACTCGGTGGCTTGGGCTCACGACCGCCTGCTGCCCGAGCTGGAGGTCCGCCGCAGGGTCGGCTCCGCCACCGTCCACCCGACCTGCGCGACCCGCCAGCTCGGCCTCGCGCCGCGCCTGCGCAGGCTCGCGGCTGCGCTCGCCGACGATGTCTACGTCGCCCCCTCGGCGACCTGCTGCGGCTTCGCCGGCGACCGCGGCTTCAGCCACCCCGAGCTGACCGCCGCGGCGACCGCCCCGCAGGTCTCCGAGCTGGCCGGCCGCCGCTTCGATGCCCATCTCTCCAGCAACCGCACCTGCGAGATCGGCCTCAGTCGCGCCACCGGCGAGCCCTACGAGTCGTTCGTCTTCCTGCTCGAGGAGCTGACGCGCGACTGAGTCAGCGGCCCGCGGCCGAGGCGGCCGCGGCGCCCTGCTCGTCGGCCTCGGCCTCGATCTCGCGGATCGTCGCCGTCATCGCCGGGTCGCGTTCGAAGCGGCGATCGAGCAGCGGGTTGAGGATGCCGCGCAGGGCGGAGACGTAGCGCCACCACTTCGGCGCGAAGGTCCGCGGCGCCCGTTCTTCGATCCCGCGCACGACGGCAGCGCCCGCCTCGTCGGGAGGGATCCGCTTGCGCAGGAACCCGGGCAGGTTTTCCTCCATGCGGCCGCCGTTGTTGGCGAAGGCGTCCTGGACCATCCTGGTGTCGACCCAGCCGAAGTAGGCGACGCCGGCGCTCGCCCCCAGCGGCATCAGCTCGGCGCGCAGCGAGCGGCCCAGCGACTCGACGCCGGACTTCGCGACCGCGTAGGGGCTGTTGAGCACGCCGTTGACGAAGGCGTAGACGGAGGAGGTGACGACGACGTGGCCGCGCCGCTCGACGATCTGCGGCAGCGCCGCGCGCACCGTGCGCCAGACGCCGAGCAGGTCGACCTCGAAGACCCGTTCCCATTCCTCGCCCGCCATGCCCCGCGCGGTTCCCATCTTCACCGGCGCTATGCCGGCGTTGGCGACGACCACGTCGAGGCCGCCGAAGCGCTCGACCGGCTCCGCCACGGCAGCCCGCATCGCGCCCTCGTCGGTCACGTCGGCGCCGACGCCGAGCGCCCGCTCGCCGATCCGCTCGGCGGCCTCGCGCGCCTGTCCGGCGTCGAGGTCGACGACCGCCACCGAGGCGCCGCGCAGGTGCATCTGGCGGGCCACCTCGAAGCCGATGCCGCGGGCCGCGCCGGTGACCAGCGCGACCTTGCCGTTGAGGTCGAATGCGGGGGGCATGCGGCCGGGGAGGCTACCCGCTCCTAGAATCACGCGCCTATGAGCGCGGTAGCGACCGAAAGTCCATATCTGATTCCCCGCGAGGGAGCGAAGCGGGAATATCTGTGATGCCCGGTTTCAAGCCAGTCGACCCGAAGCAGTCCTTCCCCGAGCTCGAGGAGCGGGTGCTGGCGCGCTGGCGCGCGCGCGACGTATTCGGCCGCTCGCTGGCCAACCGCGAGGGGGCCGAGGTCTGGAGCTTCTACGAGGGCCCGCCGACGGCGAACGGCCGGCCCGGCTCCCACCATGTGCTCTCGCGCGTCTTCAAGGACGTCTACCCGCGCTACCGCACGATGCGCGGCTACCGGGTGCCGCGCAAGGCGGGCTGGGACTGCCACGGGCTGCCGGTCGAGCTCGAGGTCGAAAAGGAGCTCGGCATCGGCTCCAAGCAGGAGGTCGAGGAGTACGGGATCGACCGGTTCAACGCGCGCTGCCGCGCCTCGGTCTTCGAGTACGTCGAGGAGTGGAACCGGCTGACCGAGCGGATCGGCTTCTGGATCGACCTCGACGACCCCTACGTGACGCTGGAGAACGACTACATCGAGTCGGTCTGGTGGTCGCTGCGGCGGCTCTGGGACGAGCAGCGGCTCTACGAGGGGCACAAGGTCGTCCCCTACTGCCCACGCTGCGGCACGGCGCTCTCCTCGCACGAGGTCGCGCTCGGCTACCAGGACGTGTCGGACCCCTCCATATACATAAAAATTCCGCTCGCCTCCTCTGCTCCCGCGACGCCGGAAGAATCAGATGTGGAGCCTGGCGATCAGATGCTCGTATGGACCACCACGCCTTGGACGTTGCCGGGCAACGAGGCGGTCGCCGTGGCGCCGGATGTGACCTACGTCAGAGCAAAGGTTGGCGGCGAGGTTCTGATTCTCGCCGAGCCGCTGGTCGAGCGGGTGCTGGGCGAGAGCGCTGAGATCGTCGGCCGTCTGCGGGGAGCGGACCTGGTGGGGCGGAGCTACGACGGCCCCCTGTTCGACCTCTCCGACCGCGAGCCCGGCGCCTTCCCGGTGATCGGCGGCGAGTTCGTCACCACCGAGGACGGCACCGGCCTCGTCCACATCGCCCCGGCCTTCGGCGAAGACGACTACGGCGTCGCCGCCGCCTTCGGCCTCTTCGACCCGACCGACCACGGCAGCCTCTACAACCCGGTGCAGCCCGACGGCCGCTTCGACGCGCGTGTGGCCGGCTTCGCCGGCGAGTTCGTCAAGGACCCGCAAGTGACGCGGCGGCTGATCGACAGCCTCGCCGAGCGCGGCCTGCTGTTCCGTGAGCAGGTCTACGAGCACGCCTACCCGCACTGCTGGCGCTGCGGCACGCCGCTGCTCTACTACGCCAAGTCGAGCTGGTACGTCGCCACCTCGCGCGCTCGCGACGAGCTGCTCGCCAACAACGAGGCGATCGGCTGGCACCCCGAGCACATCAAGCACGGCCGCTTCGGCAAATGGCTGGAGAACAACGTCGACTGGGCGCTCTCGCGCGACCGCTACTGGGGCACGCCGCTGCCGATCTGGGAGTGCGCGGCGGCGGATTGCGACGGGCGCTTCTGCGCCGGCTCGGTCGCCGAGCTGCGCGAGCGCGCCGGCGGCGAGGTCCCCGACGACCTGCATCGTCCCTACATCGACGAGGTCGCGGTCGAGTGCGAGCGCTGCGGCGGCGAGATGCGCCGGGTCGAGTCGGTGATCGATACCTGGTACGACAGCGGCGCGATGCCCTTCGCCCAGTTCCACTACCCGTTCGAGAACGAGGAGCTGTTCGCGGAGCGCTTCCCGGCCGACTTCATCTGCGAGGCGATCGACCAGACGCGCGGCTGGTTCTACACGCTGCTCGCCGAGTCGACGATGCTGTTCGGCGAGTCCAGCTACCGCAACTGCGTCTGCCTCGGCCTGATCCTCGACCCCGAGGGGCAGAAGATGTCGAAGAGCAAGGGCAACGTGGTCGAGCCCTGGGACGTGATCGCCGCCCACGGCGCCGACGCCTTCCGCTGGTACTACCTGACCGCGCAGCAGCCCTGGGCCGGCTACCGCTTCTCGGTCGACACGGTCGGCGAATCGGTGCGCCAGTTCCTGCTGACGCTGTGGAACACGTACTCGTTCTGGGTGCTCTACGCGAACGCGGAGAACCTCGGGCCGGAGGACTTCGCCACCTCCGGAGCGCGGTCGAGGTTTGAGTCGGATAGCAAACCAAACCTCGACCGCGGGGGGGCGGACCTGGATCGCTGGGTCCTGTCACGACTGCAGACCACCGTCACGGCCGTCACCGAGCACATGGACGGCTTCGACTGCACCGCCGCCGGCCGCGAGATCGCGGCGTTCGTCGAGGAGCTCTCCAACTGGTACGTGCGCCTCTCGCGGCGCCGCTTCTGGGAGGGTGACCGGGCTGCCTTCGCGACGCTGCGCCACTGCCTGCTCGAGGTCGCGGCGCTGCTCGCGCCGTTCACGCCGTTCCTCGCCGACGAGATCCACCTCAACCTGGCCGGCGGCGAGGCCGAAGAGCTCGGCGAGCTGCCCGACTCGGTCCATCTGCGCGACTTCCCGGCCCCCGACGCGACGCTCGCCGACGCCGGCCTCGAAGCGGCGATGGACGCCGTGCGGCTGACGGTCGAGCTCGGCCGCGCCGCCCGCGCGCAGGCGAAGGCGAAAGTGCGCCAGCCGCTGCGCCGCGCCGTGATCGTCGCCAACGAGGCCGAGCGCGAGGCGATCTCCGCCCGCGCCGAGCTGGTCAAAGGCGAGCTCAACGTCAAGCGGCTCGACTTCGTCAGCGACGAGTCGGCGCTGGTCAGCTACGCGGTCAAGCCCAACTACCGCTCGCTCGGGCCGCGCTTCGGCAAGCGCATGCCCCAGGTCGCCGCGGCGATCGAGGCGCTCGACCCCACTCACGTCGCCGCGGTGATGGCCGAGGGCGGCGAGGTCGGGATCAACGTCGACGGCGACGAGCACACGCTCGGCGCCGAGGAGGTCAGCCTCTCGCTGCAGCCGCTGGAGGGCTACGAGGTAGAGGCGGAGGCGGGCCACGCCGTCGCCCTCGAGCTCGAGCTCGACGACGAGCTGCGCCGCGAGGGCCTCGCCCGCGAGATCGTCCACGCGGTCCAGAACGCCCGAAAAGCGGCCGGCCTCGAGATCACCGACCGGATCGAGCTCGCCCTGGGCGGCGACGAGGAGCTGCTGGCCGCCGCCCGCGCCCACCAGGACTACGTAGCCGGCGAGGTACTCGCAACCGCCGTCGCCTACGACGCCGCGGATGGCGTCAGCGCACGGCTCGGCGGGCGCGACTTGGTCATCGCCCTAAGCTGAATGGATCCCCCGTAGACAGGATTCGGCTGGAAACAGCTTCCGAGGCGACGTCAGGGCCTGCGGGCCGTCGCCATCGGTGCGGTGCTCCTCTGCCACGCGGGCCTGCCTTTTGTCGCCGGCGGCTACGTCGGCGTCGACGTCTTCTTCGTCATCTCGGGATTCCTCATCACCCGGCTTCTGCTCGGCGAGCTCGATCGCACCGGGGGGATATCGCGACGCCGCTTCTACGCCCGGCGGGCCAGGCGGCTGCTGCCGCTCGCCGCGGTCCTCCTCGCTGCCGTCGGCGTGCTCTCGCTGTTGCTGCTCTCGCCGGTGCGCGCGGTCGAAGTCTCAGGCGACATCGTCAGCTCGGCCCTCTACACCGCCAACTGGCACTTCGCCGCCCAGTCGGTCGACTACTTTGCCCAGGACGTCGAACCGAGCCCGGTGCTGCATCTGTGGTCGCTGGCGATCGAGGAGCAGTTCTACCTCGTCTGGCCGACCCTGCTGCTCGCGGTCACCTGGCTCTGGCGCCGTCGCGGGGGCTCGGTCCGGCCGGCGCTCTGGGTGACCCTCGCGGTCGTCGGGCTCGGCTCGCTGGCGCTCGGCATCCAGCTCACGGACGCGCAGCCCGCGTCCGCCTATTTCTCGACCGTCGGCCGTGCCTGGGAGCTGGCCCTGGGCGCGGCGCTGGCCCTGGTGGGGGCGGTGCGGATCCCGCGCCCGGCGGCGGCGGCGATCGGGTGGGCCGGGCTCGGCGCGATCGCCTACGCGGCCTTCGCCTTCGACGCGAGCACGCCCTTCCCGGGAGTCGCGGCCCTGCTGCCCACCGTCGGCGCCGCCTGCGTAATTCTCGCCGGCGCTTCGGCGTATGCCCGGACGAGAGCCGCACCGGCGGGCCTGCTCTCGCTGCCGCCGGTCCGCTATGTCGGGCGAATCTCCTACTCCTGGTACCTCTGGCACTGGCCGGCGCTGATCTTCGCCACCGTGCTCTGGGGGCCGCTGTCGGTCGCGGCGGGCGTCGTGGTCGTCGCCGCCTCCTGGATTCCGAGCGCCGCCACCCACCGCTGGATCGAGGACCCGGTCCGCTTCTCCAGGGTGCTGAACCTGCGGCCGAACCGCGCCCTCGCGATCGGCCTCGGCTGCATGGCGATAGGGGTCTCCGCCGGCCTCCTGCTCACCAACCTGCAACCGACCCTGACCGCGGCGCCGCTGTCGGAGGTCAAGGGCGCCGCCGCGCTGTACGACCAGCCCCGCCCACAGCAGCACGCCGCGGCGGTCCGGCCGAGCCCCCTGCGGGCGGCGGCCGATCGCTCCCGGATGTACTACGAAGGCTGTCTGGTGGGGATCGACGGCACCAACTCGAACCGCTGCCTCTACGGCGACCGTCAGGGCAGACGCACGCTGATCCTCTTCGGGGACTCGCACGCGCTGCAGTACTCGCCGGCCATCGAAGAGCTGGCGAAGCGGCATGAATGGCGCCTGATCGTGCTGACCAAGGCCGAATGCACGCCCGGCGAAGTGGCGATCCGCAGCATGGTCGCCCAGCGCGAGTACTCGCAGTGCGGCGCCTGGCGCGAAGAGGAGCTGCGGCGGATCGAAATGGGCGCCGATTCCACGGTCGTCGTGATCAGCGGCGACACCGTCTACACCCCCTATGGCCACGGGGGCGAAGAACTTCACGGCGCCGCCGCGGCCGCCGAGATGGAAGCCGGATACCTCGCGACGCTGACTCGAATCCACCGGGCCGGCCTGCGAACGGTGGTGATCAAGGACACGCCGGTCTCGACCAGCAACGTCCCCGGCTGCGTCTCCGAGAGGCTGCAGCACCTCGAATCCTGCGCCTTCCCCTGGGTGCGAGACGCGCGGACGGAATTCGACGCTCGCGCCGCGAAGGCGGCCCCCGGCGCCGGTCTGATCAACCTGACCGCGCAGATCTGCCCCGACGACCTCTGCCGCGCGGTGATCGGCAACGCCCTCGTCTACCGCGACAAGAGCCACCTCACCGCGACCTACGCGCGCACCCTCGCCCCCAGCATCGAGCGGGGATTGAGGAAAGCCGGCCTGAGCGGGCCGGCCTGAATCCCGCGGGGGACTACGCCTCAGCCTCGCCGATGATGAAGTCCGTCTTGGGCGAGTCGGAGAACTTCACCCAGCAGTGCTCGGGTGCGGCGCCGGCCACCTCGACCAGCGCCTCCTCGATCCGCTTCGCGACTTCGGCCTTCTGCTCGTCGCTGCGGCCCTCGAACCAGTGGACGTGGACGAAGGGCATGGGTGCGCTCTCTCGGTCCTAGGCGAGGGCCGGCTCTAGCTCGGCCTCGAGGCGGCGCTTGGGCATCGCGCCGACGACTTTCTTCGCGATCGCCCCGTCCTTGAACAGCAGCAGGGTCGGGATCGAGAGGACTTCGTACTGCGCGGCGGTCTGCTGGTTCTCGTCGACGTTGAGGCTGAGCACCGTCAGGCCGTCGCGCTCGGCGTCGATTTCCTCGAGCACCGGGTGGACGACCCGGCAGGGGCCGCACCAGGGGGCCCAGAAGTCGACGAGCACGGGCCCGTCGGCGTCGAGGACGTCGGACTTGAAGGTCGCGTCGGTCACGTCGGTGAGCTTGCCGGTCACTGGTATCGGTCCCCCAAGGGTCGAGTTTCAACTCTCAATACTTCAGAAAGTATAGCGAGGCTCGCAACCCCCGTTCACTTCCCTATGTTTGCCGAGTATGACGATGACCAACGCCGAGATCGCTGCAGCGCTGGAGGAGCTCGGCGTGCTCTACGAGCTGGACGGGGCGGTCAAGTACCGCGTGCTCGCCTACTCGTCCGCGGCGAAGGCGATCCGCGAAAGCCCGGTCTCGGTCGCCGAGCTTGCGGCGGCGGGGCGGGCGACCGAGGTTCCCGGCGTCGGCAAGACGCTGGCGGAGAAGATCGACGCATTGCTGGAGACCGGTGAGATCCCGGCCGCGGCCAAGCTGAAGGCGAAGTTCCCGCCGACCCTGATCGAGGTGACCCGCGTCCCGGGAGTCGGCGCGAAGACCGCGCGGCTGCTCTTCGAAGAGCTCGGCGTCAGCTCGCTCGAGGAGCTGAAGGCGGCGACGGAAGCGGAAAAGGTCCGCGAGGTCAAGGGCCTGGGGCCGAAGGCGGAGGAGAACGTGCTCGCCTCGCTCGAGCGCCTCGGAGAGCCGGGCGAGGGTCCCGGCCGCCTGCTGCTCTCGGCCGTGCGGCCGATCGCCGAGCAGCTCGTGGCGGCGCTGCGCGAGCACCCGGCCGCGCAGCGGGTCGAGGTCGGCGGCTCGGTGCGGCGCTGGGCTGAGACCTGCAAGGACATCGACCTGATCGCGACGGCGGAGGAGCCGAAGGCGCTGTCCGAGTACCTGGCCGGCCACGAGCTGATCGCCGCCGCCGGCAACCCCGGCCCCAACGGGCTGCGGGCGCAGACCCACAACGGCGTCGGCGTCGACCTGCGGATCGTCCCGCCGGAGGCCTTCGGCAACCTGCTGCAGCACTTCACCGGCTCGCGGGCGCACAACGTGCAGCTGCGGGAAGCGGCGGTGGCGCGCGGCCTATCGGTCTCCGAGCACGGGATCGCCGAGAGCGAGAGCGGCGAGGTCACCCTCTGCGCCGAGGAGTCCGAGGTCTACGAGCGGCTCGGCTACGACTACATCGAGCCGGAGCTGCGCGAGGGTCGCGGCGAGCTGAAGGCGGCCCGCGAGGGCGAGCTGCCGGAGCTGGTCGCGCTCGGCGATGTGCGCGGCGATCTGCACGCGCACACGACGCTCTCCGACGGTCGCAACACGCTGGCGGAGATGGCGGAGGTCGGGCGCGAGCGCGGTTACGCCTACATGGCGATCACCGACCACTCGGCCAGCCACGGCTTCGGCGACCACGTCACCGCCGAGCGGCTCTGGCAGCGGATCGAGGAGGTCGCGGCGTGGAACGAGGGCAAGCGCGGCTTCCGCCTGCTCTCCGGCTCGGAGATCAACATCGGCCTCGACGGCGGACTCGACTATCCCGACGACCTGGTCGCGGCGCTCGACTGGGCGCTCGCCAGCGTCCACACCTCGTTCTCGATCTCACCCGTGGCGATGACCGAGCGCGTCCTCGCGGCGATCGAGAATCCGAACGTCGACTGCATCGGCCACCTGACAGGTCGCCTGATCGGCCGCCGCGAGCCCTACGGGATAGACGTCGAGGCGATCGCCGAGGCGGCGGCCCGCACCGGCACGATGCTCGAGATCAACGGCAACCCCAACCGCCGCGACCTCTCCGAGCACCATGCCCGCCTCGCCCGCGAAGCCGGCGCGACGATCGTCCTCAACACCGACGCCCACGGCATCGACACACTCGACAACATGTCCTACGCCGTGGCCACCGCCCGCCGCGCCTGGCTGAGCGCCGACGACATCGCGAACACGCGAGGCTGGCGGGACTTCAAATCGCTCCTCAGAACGTAGCCGCCGCCCGCGGACGCGAAGCGGAGCAGGCGGCGGTTTATGCACGGAGGCGGTCGCTTCTCAAGCCCGGTGTGCGCACGAGCTCGATCGGTTTCAAAGCCGAGTTCGGGACGACGTGGAACTTGACGCCGTCGCGGTGCTCGACGCCGAGGACGGCGGCCTCTCGGGTGCGCATGGTGAGGGCGACTAGCAGTGCGTAACCGGCGCCGATCGCGGCGACGCCGGGGTAGATGACGCCGAGGATGCCGGCGGCGAGCGCGGTGAGGCCGATCGGCCAGAGGCGGATCGCGGCGATCCGGGCGGGGGACTCCTGGGGGAGGGAGGTCGCCGTGCGGGCGCGGGCGAGCGCGTCGTGGACGCCGTCGGCGGCTCGGGAGGGCCGGCCAAGGTAGATGCCGAGGACGAGCGAGATCAGCCACCAGGCGGCCGCGACGTAGACGGTCCTGGTGTCGGCGTCGCGGCCGGCGGCCAGCGCCGTGATCGCCCCCAGCGCCGTCGCCTCGGCGCCGGTGAGGAAGACGGTGGTCCGCAGCAGGTCGGTGTAGGGCATTCGGACCTTCTACTCCGCCAGCGCCTCCAGCAGCGCCAGCCAGCCGGGCGGTCCGTCGACGGTCAGGTCGGCCTCCTCGGCGATCTCCGCCGGGCCCTCGTCGGAGGCGACGCCGACGCAGACCGCCGTCTCGAGCTCGCCGTCCCGCTGCAGCTCGCGCAGCCGCCGGAAGGCGTCGAGGTCGGTCCGGTCATCCCCCGCGTACACCGCGCGGTCGAGCTTTGAGTCGCTATCCGGTTCAAAGCTCGACCGCGCTGCGGGTGGGGCCGCCAGCAGCGCCGCCACCGCCGCGTCCTTGCCGCCGCCGCCGGGCGGGCGCAGCTCCAGCACCTTGCGCCCCCAGCGGAGCTCCAGCCCGGCACGTCCCGCAGCGGCGCCGATCTCGTGCGCGTGCGCCTCCGCCGCGCGGTCGTCGTCGGCGCCGCGCCAGTGCAGCGCCTGGATCGGCCCCTTGTCCTCGACACGCAACCCGGCCTCGGCGAGTCCCTCCGGCCCCAGCTCGGCGAGGAACTCGGCGGCGTCGCCCTCGCGTCCCTCGAGCGCCGGGTCGAAGCGCAGCTCCCGCTCACCCGGCAGCAGCAGTTCGAGCCCGTGGTTGCCGGCGTAGGCGATGTTCTCGACGCCGACCAGCCGCTGCGCCTCCTCCGCCCGCCGGCCGGAGACGCAGCCGACCAGGCCGTAGCGCTCGCTCAGCCGGCGCAGCGCCTCGCTTGCCCGCGGCGGCACCGCGGCTTCCTCGGGTCTGGGGACGATCGGCGCCAGCGTGCCGTCGACGTCAGTGAGGATTGCCGCGCGCCCCGGGTCCGCGCGCAAAGGCGCCAGCGGGCCGAGCTCCGCCGCATCCCCGCCTCTGCCTGATTCGGGAGACACGCGAACTAGTATCGCGCCCGTGAGCGCGGAGCGAGCAAGCGTGCATCGTGACCACACGCTGAAGCTCGCCGTCATCGGCACCCTGGCGGGCATCTTCAGCGGCCTCTTCGGCGTCGGCGGCGGCACCGTGATCGTGCCGCTGCTGATCTTCTGGCTCGGCTACGGCGAGCGCCTCGCCACCGGCACCAGCCTCGGCGCGATCGTCCTGATCGGCCTGCTCGGCACCCTCGCCCAGGGTGGCCTCTACGGCAACGTCCACCTCGCAACCGGGCTGTTGCTGGCGATCCCGGCCGTGCTCGGCGTCCTCGCCGGCACCGCGATCCAGCAGCGGATCCCGCAGCGCGCCGTCTCGCTGCTCTTCGCCGCCCTGCTGGTGGCCGTCGCGATCGAGTTGATAGTTCGATGAACGAGCTGCTCGCCGCGCTGCTCGCGGTCGCCGGCGGCCTGGCCGG
>Ga0210085_1000958_pt1 | contig 11724 bp, 12 predicted proteins | sample China_Galinas_PW_5_FD_184866 | JGI IMG/M metagenome (GOLD analysis project Ga0210085, IMG submission 184866) | Wetland microbial communities from San Francisco Bay, California, USA, that impact long-term carbon sequestration - China_Galinas_PWC_D1... | ecosystem: Environmental > Aquatic > Marine... | reverse complement strand
CCCCGAACAGCCAATCCCCGAACGGTTCCGGAGAATGCCGTAATGAACTGGAAGACTGCCTACCGTTCCTTCTACTACGAGGATGCGCCGGAGCCTGAAATCCCGTCGCTGCCATTCGCCGAAACCGCGCTGCTGTGCATCGATGTGCAGAACTACGGCCTTGCGCCGAAGCAGACCGATGCGGAGAACGCGCGCTGGGCGCCGTTCCATGCACGCATGCGCGGGACCGTGATACCGAAGCTGCGCGCGCTACAGGATGCGTTTCGCAACAACGGCATGGATGTCGTCCATGCGCGCATCGCGTGCCTGCTCGACGACGGGCGTGATCGCTCGCTGAGCCAGAAAATGCCTGGCTGGAATAACCTGCTGATGCCGAAAAACACCGGGGAATCGCAGATCATCCCCGAGCTTGCGCCTGCGCCCGGCGAGATCGTCGTCATCAAGACCACAGACAGCGCGCTGACCGGAACCAATCTGCGACTGGTGCTCGGCAACATGGGTATACGCAATGTGATCGTGACCGGCATCTATACCGATCAATGCGTATCATCGACCGTGCGCAGCCTGGCCGACGAGAGCTTCAACGTCATCGTGGTCGAGGACTGTTGCGCCGCCGGCACCGACGAGATCCACCAACGCGAGCTGGAAATCATCAACATGATTTACTGTCATGTAATGAGCCGGGACGAACTGCTCGCCGTCATGGGGCTGGGCTGATGGAACTCACGTCGGGCCACTGAATGGCACTTAATTAAGGGATATCACCCCCCTGTAAACACACCAATGGCCACGGAAGCACACGGAAAAACACGGACTTTACACACATGATTTCAGTGTCTTCCGTGTGTTTCCGTGGCGATTTAGTGGTCATCCAAAAAGAGATAAACTCACCGCAAAGACGCAAAGTGCTTGATTGTTTTCGTTAAAGAATTTCTCTGCGTCCTTTGCGTCTTTGCGGTGAAAACGATGTTTATGGACGGACACTATTTACTAGGATTAGAGCTTAATTAAGCGCCATTCCCACTAACCCGGTGTTGACTTGACCGAAAGAACCCTGACCCTTCGCGCCATCGCCAGCGGCATGTTGATCGGCGCCCTGCTGACGCCCTGCAATATCTATTCGGGTCTGAAGATCGGCTGGTCGTTCAATATCTCGATTATCGCGTTGCTGCTCTCCGCCGGCTTCTGGGCGCTGCTGGCGCGCCTGCGTATCAGCATCCACATGGGCGCGGGTGAGGCCAATATCGCGCAAACAGCGGCATCGTCGTCGGCCAATATCATTTCCGGCGGCCTGGTCGCGCCGATCCCGGCGCTGGCGATGATCACCGGTGGCAATATGCCGCCGATGCAACTGGTCATCTGGGTATTTGCGGTCAGTTTTCTCGGTATCTGGGTCGCGTGGTACCTGCGCGCATCGCTGCTCCTGCGTGCTGATCTGCCGTTTCCCACCGGGCGCGCGACCGCCGAAACGTTGCTGGAAATCTTCGACCAGGGCCGTGAAGCGGCTCTCAAGCTGCGCGTGCTGTTGGGCTCGGCTGCAATTGCCGGCGTTCTGAAATGGCTCGACACCGGCGCGTTCATGCTGCCGCGCCCGGGTTTTGGCTTCGTGCTTCCGGCACTGGGCAGGCTGTCAGGGTTCGCCGGCATCAGTGCGAAGAACCTGGGCTTTGTATTCGATCCTTCGTTACTGCTGGCGGGTTTCGGCGCGATCATCGGGTTTCGCGCCGGCGTGTCGTTGCTGCTCGGCGGTATTGTGTCATGGGGTCTGCTCGGTCCCCTGGGCTTGTTCCAGGGCTTCATCGTGCCCGGCACGGATGACCCGAACGCGAACTGGTTCGCAACCATGATCGAATGGTTGTTATGGCCGGGTGTTTCACTCATGGTCGGTTCGGCGCTGACCCGCTTCGCGCTGCAGGGCGTGTCGTATCGACTGACGGCTTCGAAGCCGGACGGCCATTCCAGTGGCGATAACGATGGCGCCATGCTCACCCGCCTGCTCGGGCTTTCACTCGCCAGCGCGCTGGTCGTGATCGCGCAGGTGTTGATATTCGATATCCACTGGTTCATCGCCACGCTCGCGGTTCCGATCGCCTTTCTGCTCGCAATGGTGGCCTCGCGTGTCGTCGGTGAAACGGGCATACCGCCGATCGGCGCGATCGGCAAGGTGTCGCAGCTCACAACAGGTGTCATTGCGCCGGGTGAAACCACCGCGAACCTGATCGGCGCAAACGTCGCGGGTGGCGCGGCCGGACAAAGCGCGGACCTGCTGAACGATCTGAAAGTGGGCCACATGATCGGTACGCCGCCGCGGTTACAGATCGTGGCGCAATGCTTCGGTGTACTGACCGGCAGCGTGATCGGCAGCATCGTCTATTTGCGCCTGATACCGGACCCGGCCACGATGCTGGTAACCGAGAAATGGCCGGCGCCCGCGGTGGCGACCTGGAAAGTGGTCGCCGAGACCCTCCACAACGGAATCGGTGCGATTCCGGTCAGCGCCCTGCTGGCGATCGCGATCGGCGGCGGCGCGGGTATTGCCGGCGCCTGGCTGCAGCATCGCCGTGCGCCGTGGTGGCTGCCCAACATACCGGCCTTCGGTCTCGCGATGGTGATTCCCGCGTCGATTTCAATCACGATGTTTTTCGGCAGTCTCGTCGCTAAAGTCCTCGAGCGCTATCGACCCAGCCTTGCGCAGCGATTTCTGATCGCTGCCGCGTCCGGGCTGATCGCGGGAGAGAGCCTGACCGGCGTCGCTCGGGCCTTGCTCGGCATTGCGGGTTGAGTTTCCGGGCAGGCTTCGAACCGGTGGGCGGGTTGCCAGGCCTGCAGCCGCACCGGGACACACCATAACGGTGCGGTTGCATTGTGCGCGGGCGGTTGCGGCGACACCTTTCGGTGCAGTTTTGCCCCATCACGGCGCAGTTTCACGACATCGCGAAATGATACTGAAAACGTAAGCCTTGCCCACTTTTCCTCTAACAGGCAACAGGGTAGACTTGCGCTCCAATGCCCTCCCCGTCGATAAACCTGCCCCTGCAATTCCTCAACCTCTGGTTGACCCTGCTGCTTATCTGGCTGATTGCCAACGGTACGCTGGCCCCCGATTCCGTACTCACCGGCGTGGTGATCACGGCGGCCATCGCGCTGGCATTCGCGGCCTTTTCGCGGGTCTACAGCGTGATCCGCTGGTCGCCAAGGGTGATCTACACCTATCTGCTCTACTTCGGCGTATTCGTCCAGGAACTGGTCAAAGCCAACTTCAACGTGATGCGCTACGTGTTCAGCCCGCACATCGATATCCACCCCGGCATCGTCGAGATCAAGACGCAACTGCAGTCGCCCATGGGCCGGCTGGCGCTGGCCAATTCCATCACGCTGACGCCCGGCACCCTGGTCGTGGACATCCGGGGGGATTCACTGTTCATCCACTGGATCAACGTCACAGCGACGGACCCTGTCGCCGCCACGCAGGAAGTCGCGGGGCGGTTCGAGAAATACCTGAAGGTGATCTATGGTTGAGATCATCCTGGATCTTGCCTTTGTCCTGATCTTCCTCAGTATGGTGTTCGGCATCATTCGGCTTGTCATCGGCCCGGAAATCGTCGATCGGGTGGTCGCTATCGACCTGCTGACCATCATCGCCATCGCCGTGATCGCGCTGCTGGCGCATATCGCCGATCGATTTATCTATCTGGACGTGGCACTGGTATACGGCCTGCTCAGCTTCCTCGGCGTACTTGCCGTCGCCCGCTACCTGGAAAAAGGCTTCTAGCGCGGATAACTCACCAGCCGTACGGAAAACCCCGATGATCGTACTTCTGACCCTCCTGCTGTGCGCAGGCATCCTGATAAGCGGCCTGCTGGCCGTGCTACTGGACAATATCATCAGCGCCGTGATCGTCTCCGGTCTTGCCAGCCTGTTCGCTTCCGTGGTCTACGTGGTGCTTGCGGCGCCCGACGTCGCCATGACCGAGGCCTCGATCGGTTCCGGCCTGTCGACCATGATTTTCCTGTATGCCATACGCAAGACGCGCAACGGGGACTGATTCATGGGCGAATTGATCGGCAGCCTGTTTTTGCTCGGTGGCGCCATATTCCTGTTCTCGGCGGGTCTGGGTGTACTGCGCATGCCGGACACCTACAATCGAATCCAGACCGGCACCAAGGCCACGACCCTGGGCACCATCCTGATCCTGGTCGGATTGTCCTTCCTGCACCCGGCGTGGGCCTTCAAGCTGTTCATCCTGATCTTTTTCGTGATGCTCACCAACCCGGTGTCCTCACACGCCCTGGCCCGTGCCGCGCATGCCATCGGCACTGCGGAGGCCGAATCCACCGTGATCGACGTTCTCAACGAAACCGGAAATGATGCTTCCGGGGAGTCGCCGCCGGGCGGGGAGAGCGCATGATCAAGCGTCTCTTCATTGCCCTGGTAATGGTCATGATCGCGGTCATCTTTATCGATCTCGCGGCCAACTATCGTGAAAGCACCTCGCTGTCGCCGCTTGGCTACTACTATGCAGCCCAGGGCCCCGCTGAAGTCGGCGCCGCCAACCTGGTCACCGCCGTGGTGGTGACCTACCGCGGCCTCGATACGCTTGGCGAGGTCACCGTGCTGTTCATCTCCGCCGCCGGCGTCGGCCTGCTGTTGCGACGCACGCGGCGCACGCAGGACGATGAAGACCTTGAAAAGGGCGACCGTGCCGAGGAAACCGCGGGCAGGCACAAGCCTGCCAGTGAAATCGTCGAAACCGCGACCCAGCTGCTGCTGCCAATGGTCATCCTGTTCGGCATCTACGTCTTTCTGAACGGCCACCTGTCGCCCGGCGGCGGTTTTCAGGGCGGTGCGATCATCGCGTCCGGCACCATGTTCCTGCTGCTGGCGCTACCCGAATCGCATATCAGCCGCCTGTTGATCGCAATTACCGAATCACTCTCCGGGTTCAGCTACGTCGTGATCGGCGTACTCGGTGTCGTCCTGGCTGGTGGTTTCCTTGACAACCGCATCCTGGGTCTCGGTACCTTCGGCGACCTGTTCAGCGCCGGTGCCATACCGCTGATTTATGTTTTCGTCGGCCTCAAGGTCGGCTTCGAACTCAGCGCAGTGCTCGACCGCTTCCGCAAGGAGGACACCGGGCCGCTATGAGCTTCCTCGCCGATATCCAGATTTCACAAATCGTGCTGTGCAGTGGCCTCGGACTGGTCCTGATCGGACTGTGGGGCATGCTCACACAACGCCATATCATTCGCATGATCATCGGTTTTTCCCTGCTGGATACCGGTATTCATATGGTCATGGTGTCCATTGGCTACGTCACCGGCGGTACTGCACCCATCATCAACGATGCCGTGCCCATGGCCGATGCCGTCAGCCGCATCGTCGACCCGGTACCCTCCGCGCTGGTACTGACCTCCATCGTCATCGGCCTGGGTGTGACCGCGGTGATGCTGTCCTTCGCGGTACGCATCTACAGAACACGCAGGACGCTGATGATCGACGAGTGTGCGGAGTCGAAAGGGTGAATGCGCTGATCTCGGAGGTACTGCTGCAGCCGCTGGGCATCTATGTGCTGGCGCTCGCTGTCGGCTTCCTGGTGCCTCTGTTTGACCGTGCACACCGCAACTCGGCCATACTGGTGTTCCTCCTGGCGCTCGCCGGCATGGTCGCCATTGCCGGCATCAACCTGCTCGCGATCCTCAACGGCGCCGCCACCATCGACATCCAAACGGCCGGCATCGCGCCACCGTTTTCCATCAACCTGCACTTCGGCCTGTATGAAGGCGGCTTTGTGTTCGCGGTCAACAGCATCGCGTTGCTCGGCGCCCTGCACTGGCTGCCGTCGCTGCGACAGCATGCCTCTGCGCTATCGCTCTATCTGATCATGGTGATGGGCATCAACGGCATGGTGATGACTCGCGACCTGTTCAACCTTTTCATTTTTATAGAGATTACCGCGATCGCCACCTATGCCCTGATCGGCATGGAACGCACCGGCTCCGTACTCGCGGCCGGCTTCAAGTACATCATTGCGACCTCGTTGGCTTCGGCATTCTTCCTGCTGGGCACGATCTTCCTCTATTACCTCACCGGTACGCTGAACATCGATGACATGGTGGCGCATCGCGAGCTGATCAGCGGTCCGATCGGCTTCATCGCGACCCTGTTCCTCCTCACCAGCCTGCTGATCGAGCTCAAGCCCTATCCCGCCAATGGCTGGGGGCTGGACGTGTACGAAACGGCGCCCGGCGGTATCGCCTCGCTGATCTCGGTGGGCGTCTCCGCCGGCGTCTTCTTCGCGCTGTTCAAGACGCTGGCGCTGCTGGACAACTACCTGGCGAGCATCGCGGTGGTCGGGGGCGCAACCTTCCTGGTCTCCAACCTGATCGGCCTGAAGCAGGAGAATGCCAAACGCCTGCTGGGCTACTCCTCCATCGGTCAGATGGGCCTGCTCACGCTGGCGCTGGCCGCGACGGTGCAACTGGGCGCCGAGGTGCACATGCCGCTCATCATCGGCGGCCTGTTCATCAACCACCTGCTGGCCAAGGCCGGACTGTTCTGGCTGGCGGGTCTGCTGGAGCGCACCGCCGTCAGGGACTGGTCGACACTGGCCGGGCGGCCGCTGCTGTTGCTGGTGTTCGGCACCCTTCTGGCGGCGCTGGTGGGGCTGCCGCCCTTCCCCGGCTTCTGGGCCAAGTGGGTGCTGGTGATGGAACTGGCCGTGGGCGGCCTGTATCCCTGGATCGCGGTCGTGCTGCTGGGCTCGCTGCTGGAGGCCGCCTACCTGTTCCGCTGGTTCACGCAGGCCCTGGAGGCCCGCGAGAACGATACGCCCGCCGCCATCTCGATCGGGCAACTGGCGCCCGTTGCGCTGGCTGCATTGCTGCTTTACCTCACCGGTTACGGCATGGCCGTGCAGATCGGGAAAGGTACCTTGGCCATTTTCCTGCCCCTGCTGGCCGGCGCCGCACTGTGGCTGCTGGACGGACTGCCGGGACGCCTGAAGAGCCTGCTGCTGCTGGTTGTGGTGGCTGCGGGTGGCGCCTGGCTGACGCTTGACCTGGAAGGCATCAACCGGATATTCGGCTTTATCCTGGTCGGCGGCGGTGTGCTGATCAGCCTGGCGACCCAGTACCGGAGCGATGCGCGTCGCGGCTTCTACCCGCTGCTCGCCATCCTGCTGCTGTCGCTGGCGACGCTGTTGCGCGCGCACACCAGCCTGGCCTTCTTCTTCAGCTGGGAACTGATGACCGTGAGTTCCTGGCTGCTGATCACCCTGGGCCGCAACGGGGTGAAGCCGTCACTCACCTACCTGCTGTTCTCGCTGGGATCGGCCTACTGTCTGCTCGCCGGTTTCGCGCTCGCCTATGCCGCCACCGGCAGCATCGAGCTGACCGCGCTGGGGGCAACGGGTCAGGCCACGGGCGTGGTGTTCAGCCTGCTGGCGGCCGGCTTCCTCATCAAGACCGGCGGCCTGGGGGTGCATATCTGGGTACCGGGCGCCTACGCGGAAGCCGATGATGACTTCAGCGCGTTGCTCTCCGCCGTCGTCAGCAAGGCCGGTATCTTCGGCCTGATCCTGGTCGCCGCGCAGCTTGGTATCCGCTCCGGCATCGGCCTCGATCCGGCCTACGTGCTCGGCTGGATCGGCATGCTGACCGCCACCTTCGGGGCGCTGATGGCGGTATTCCAGGAAGACATCAAGAAGACGCTGGCTTACTCCAGCATGGGCCAGATCGGCTACATCGTCACCGGCGTCGCGCTCATGAGCCACCTCGGCTGGGTGGCCGCGCTGTACCTGACGGTGAACCATTTCCTCTTCAAGGGCATCCTGTTTCTCGCCGCCGCCGGCGTGGTGCTGCGCACCGGCGAACGCCTCATGTACAGGATGGGCGGGCTGATCAAGAACATGCCGTTGACATTCGTCGCCACCATGATCGCCATTATCGCCATGTCCGGCGTGCCGCCGCTGACCGGCTTCGGCGGCAAGTGGCTGCTGTTCAATGCCATGATGGACAAGGGCTGGTACTGGCTGGCCGCACTGGCATTCTTCTCCAGCGCCGTGGCCTTCCTCTACATGTACCGGATACTGCATACCGTGTTCCTGGGACAGCGCAAGCTGGCGCACGCCAAACTGCGCGAGGCGCCGGCCATCCTGCTGATTCCCCAGTTCCTGTTGATCGGCATCATTATGCTGTTCTCCGTCTGGCCGAAGCTGCTGCTGGACCCGCTGTCGGACGCTGTCGGCTCCTGGCTGGGCGGCGGCCTGATATGGGACGGTCTTGCCCTGCAGACCCATCTCGGCTACTGGAACGCGCCCATGATCATGGGCGTGATCGCCGCCGTCTGGATGACCCCGCTGGTGATTCTGCTGCTCGCCTCGCTGACCATGAAGATCCAGAAAGTCGAGCAGTTCAATATCGTGTATGCCGCGGAACGCCCGCACCGCCCGGAAGACACGCATTTCGCCTATAACTTTTTCGCGCACTACGACCGCGCCCTCGGTTTCCTGGTGCGCCCGCGGGCGACCGCCTTCTGGAATGCGGTGGTCGAATGGAGCCACAGCCTGGCCGCGACGATGCGGGTGTTCTACAACGGCAACGGCCAGACCTATGCGCTGTTCATACTGATATTTCTCGTGGCGTTGTACCTGGTGAACGGAGGACTGCGCTGGTGATCGCTGAATGGATTGGCAGATTCGGTAATTTCGCCCTGACCTTGCTGATCGTGGCCGTCTACGGCCTGCTCGTCGGCGCCTTCATCGAGCGCACCATCGCCAAGGTGCAGGGCCGTATCGGCATTCCCTACCGGCAGCCGTTCATCAACATCCTGAAGACCTTCGCCAAGCGCACCGCCGTCAGCCACGGCATCATGTTCTTCCTCGGTCCGGTGTTCCGCCTTGCCGGCGGCATCGGCACGCTGGCCTTCATCCCGGTGATCTACGGCAGCGAGACCTTCGCGAATTTCAGCTTCGCCGGCGACCTGTTCCTGGTGATTTACTTCATGTTTTTCGGCCAGCTGGGCATGGCGCTGGGCGCCGGCGAAAGCGGCCACCCCTACAGTGCCATCGGCATTGCCCGCGGACTGTCGCAGATGACCGCCTACGAGGTGCCGTTTGCACTGGCGGTCATCTCCATCGTGATCCAGTACGACACCCTGTCGATCACGGAAATCGTGGCCGCGCAGCAGGGCGGCTGGCAGCACTGGACGCTGTTCACCAACTGGGTGGCGACGCTGGCGGCGATGCTGGCCTTCCTCGGGATGACCGGCTATTCACCGTTCGACATCTTTCTGGCGCCGCAGGAAATCCCGATCGGGCCGCCGACCGAGTTTCACAGCGCCTTCCTGTCGATGCTGCAGACCAACCGCGCCCTGTTCGGCGCCACCAAGCTGATACTGTTCATGAACCTGTTTTTCGGCGGCGCCACCGGCTGGATCGAGCTGATGATCAAGACACTCGCGATCTACATGGTCGCGGTCGTGGTGGGCGTGGCCTTCCCGCGCTTCCGCGTCGACCAGTCGATCCGGTTCTTTTTCAAGATTCCGACACTGGTCGGGATAATTTCCATAATTTATGTGCAGATGATGTTCACGTCCTGAGCGTTACAATTAACATGACAAGCTGTAGCGTGAGGCACCTGTTATGAAAAAGACACCGGGCACCCCTGCCACGCTGGAAAATGCGGGACTGTCGGCCGAGGATCGGCTGCTGTTCTCCAACGCGCGGCCCCGACCCTATGAGCCCTACCCGATCAAGGCGGTCGAGGACTTCGCCAACTGGGCGCGGGCCAATTCGCTGTGGATCCTGGCGTTCGGCACCGGTTGCTGCTCCATCGAGCTGCGCCCGCTGATGACGGCGCGCTTTGACGCCAGCCGTTTCGGCGTCGCCGGGCGGCCGACGCCGCGGCAATCGTCGGTGTTCATCATCGGCGGCTATGTGTCGGTGAAAACGCTGAAGCGCATCGTGCGCAGCTACGAACAGATGCAGGGGCCGAAATTCATCATTGCGCTTGGCAGCTGCCCGGCCAACGGCGGCATGTACTTCGACAGCTACAACACCATCAACCAGTTCGACCTGTATCTGCCCGTGGACCTGTACGTGACCGGTTGCATGCCCCGTCCGGAAGCGCTGCTTGGCGCCATCATGGAACTGAAGGACGATATCATGGCGGGCAAGTGCGACGGCGCCAACCGCTACATCGAACACTTCGACGAGTACAAGGCCAACCAGAAAAAAGTCATCAAGGACTGGAACATGCCGGACTACAACTGGTAGGCCGATGGGGCCTTTTCGAGACACGGGAAATGAATCATGAGTGAACTGCTGGACAGACTGGTGCGTGATTTCGGTGTCACAGACATCACCGAGCGCCCTCCGGCAATCACCACGCTGCAGGTGAGCAAGGCAAACGGTGAACGGCTGATCCGCGAGCTGCGCGACCGCGAAGGCTTCACCCACCTCAATTTCATCGCCTGCACCGACTGGATCGAGAACGGTATTTTCAGGCTGGTCTACATGCTGCACAACTACACGACCGGACAGAACATCGGCGTGCATGTCGACATCGACCGCGACAACGCCGAAATGACCTCCATCCATACCCTGTGGGCGCAGGCCTGGACCTACCAGCGTGAACTGCGTGAAATGTACGGCATCAACTTCCCCGGCAGTCCGCGGCTGGAGGAGAATTTCTGCCTCGAAGGCTGGGACGCGATGCCGCCGATGCGGCGTGATTTCGATACCGCGAAATACAGCGCGGAACGCTTCGGCCACCGCGAGGGCCGGGTGACCCTGGAGCCGCGCGATCACATGAAGGTGCAGCTCTACCCGAACCGCGGAGGAGATGAATCATGACATTGACCACCGGCCACTCCGCCGCGCTGGACTTTGCCCGGCCCGAACCGGTCGACCTGTCGTCGGGTAAATACGTCAAGATCTGGCAGGGTCCGCAGCATCCCGGTATCACCGGCAACATGTCGCTGGAACTGACACTGGAAGGCGACACCGTCATCGAGTGCAAGACCCACGTCGGTTACCTGCACCGCGGCTTCGAGAAGTTGATGGAGCAGCGCACCTTTATACAGAATTTCACCGTGGTGTGCCGCATCGCGGTGCCCGAGCCGGCCTTCAACGAATACCTGTACGCGGCCGCGATCGAGGCGATCAGCGGCGTCGAGTCGCCGGTGCGCGCCCAGTGGCTGCGTGCGTTGAATCTGGAAATGATGCGCCTCGCGAGTTTTTTGATGTGGATCGGCGGCCAGGGCGGCGCGTTCGGCCAGTACACCGTGGCCAACTGGACCCTCACCTACCGCGACTACGTGCTCGACCTGTTCGAGGAAATGACCGGCGCGCGCATCTACCATATGTACATGGTTCCCGGCGGCGTGCGCGCCGGACTGCCGTCAGGATTCGAGAAACGCATCCTCAAGCTGATGGATGACACCGACAAGCTGCTCGATCAGATCGAGCGGGTGATGTACAACAACGTGGTATTCAAGATGCGCTCCAAAGGCCTTGGCGTCATAGCGCCGGAGCTGGTCGACCCCTACGGCGTGGTCGGCCCGAACGCGCGCGCCAGCGGTTTCCGGCGCGACCTGCGCAAGGACGAACCCTACCTGGTGTACGACCAGCTCGATTTCAACGTCATCAGCGGCAGCGCCGGCGATGCCTATGAGCGCGCGTACCTGCGGTTGCAGGAAACACGCCAGAGCGTCAACCTGATACG
>Ga0210085_1000957_pt1 | contig 11724 bp, 15 predicted proteins | sample China_Galinas_PW_5_FD_184866 | JGI IMG/M metagenome (GOLD analysis project Ga0210085, IMG submission 184866) | Wetland microbial communities from San Francisco Bay, California, USA, that impact long-term carbon sequestration - China_Galinas_PWC_D1... | ecosystem: Environmental > Aquatic > Marine... | reverse complement strand
ACGGGGCTGGTTAACTGCCAAGACCCCGTTTTTTTAAAAGGAGATAATTACAGTGAGCAAATTGAATACCAGCATCCTGACGATCCTGGCCTTGAGTGGCGTTATGTTCGTCAGCGCCGTCGAAGCGGGCGGCATGAGTATGGGCAACCAGAATGGTCCGCAGTCCGCATATGGGCCGGGGCCTGGTTACGGCCCGGGACATGGCTATGGCCGTGGACCCGGCGGCGATGACAACGGCTCCGGCTTCGGCATGGGCAACCGCTCGAATCGCGGCTACGGTCCGGGACCTGGCTATGGCCGTGGACCCGGCGGCGATGATAGCGGCTCCGGCTTCGGCATGGGCAACCGCTCGAATCGCGGCTACGGTCCAGGACCTGGTTACAGCCCGGGACCCGGCGGCGATGACAACGGCTCCGGCTTCGGCATGGGCAACCGCCCGAATCGCGGCTACGGTCCGGGACCTGGTTACGGGCCGGGACCGGGCGGCGATGACAACGGCTCCGGCTTCGGCATGGGCAACCGCTCGAATCGCGGCTACGGTCCGGGACCCGGCTATGGCTATGGCCCCGGCGGTAACGACAGTGGCTCCGGCTTCGGCATGGGCAACCGCCCCTAGCCCGGCCACTCATCCGGGAGCGGTTTTTTACTGAAGCAGGTCTTCTATCCGGTTACGGCCCGGGGTCGTGTATACCCGGGCCGGGCTGGACCCGACAACGAAATTCGGTGAAAACCCGCGATCAACAGTGCGGGCCCTGCTCCAATGAGCAGCTCCACCAGACCAGGTAGCAAAAGCCGGGTATATCGAGGTTCCCCGAAATCATCCACCGGACAGCCACTCTTTGGCAGGAGAAACGCCGGCAGTCATCACAGATGATCGCGCAATTCCAGTTCATCGGGATACGGCCAGAGGTACCACTGCCTGCCAATGTACTCATCAGGACAGCAGTGGACGTGCCGTCGCAAACACATGATTCGGTACGGAAAGCGGAATTTCCCTGTGGCGGTAAGCCTCCAGTACGGCAAACAATTCAGCCTTGTCGGACGCTGAGATACCCCGTTTCAGGTAACCGAGAATATGCTGCAGCACGTTCAAGTGCCGCGTTGTCCCGCTATTCTGCATTAATCCCGCCATCAACCCGGCCAGATATTCCCTGGCCAGAACGGGCAGATCGGCATTTCGCAGTCTGGACAGCAACCGACCCAGACGCTGGGAGCCAGACGGCGAATGGACCATCAACAGATATTTGTGCCGCGCATGGAAATCCAGCAGTCGCTGCGTCGATAATCCCGCCGCACACAGGGACAACCAGGGCTGGCATGTATAGAGGCGATTGACGAAATTTTCACGCAGGGAGGCATCGTCCAGCCGGCTATCCTCCTCGAGCGGGTGGCACGGACAGGCCTTCTGAATAGCGCGGGCATAGACGCCCTGGCCGCTGTACACGATCTGGCCGGATTCGGCCAGGACGCCGACATGGAACAGACCGCAACTCGGAGAGCGGCTTTTGAAGACATAACCGGCCACCCCGACAAGGGTGGCGGCGACTGCATGGCCCTACGCCTGCAGGGCGGCGGTGACATCCCGGTCAGGATGGCTGACAGCGCGAACACGGGGGTGTTCGGGGTCACCGGTCAACTGCACCGGATCCTTGGGAATGCCAAGGCCGATGGAAACTTCAGGGCACAATGGTTCGAAATCAACGCAACGCCCGAGCGTGTCGACCAGCCATTCATGCCGCTTGTGGCGGCCGTCGTAGCGTACCGCCCGTCCAAGCAGGCAACTGCTGACGGCAAGTCGGGGGCGGACATGCGCCACGCACCCAGAATCAGGGCTGTGCATTACCCTGTTTCATAGGGATCACCAGAATACCAGCAGCGTCTCGCCCTGCAGCTTGTGTTCAAACTCATTCAGCGGACGATCCCCCACCTCAAGACATTCGCCACTGGCCACATCAAATACCCACTTGTGCTTGGGACAGGTCAGGCGTGTACCCTCCAGCGCCAGGTGCGGAATATTGGTCACCTGGTGCGGGCAGCGGCTGTCATAAACACGCAGACCTGCGCCATCCCGGTAAATGTAAAGATTGCGGCCGTCACAGGACCGGTAGCTGATCTCACCGGAAGGCAGTTCATCCAGTGTGGCCACCGTATGCCAGGAGGACTCGGCGAACAGGTTCTCGGGCCTGAATTCGGGAATATCCATGTCCAGCAGGATGTCTACCGCCCAGACGATCTTGGCGAGACCCAGTGTGGGAAAAGCCATCAGCAGGGCATCAAGCACCTCGTTGGGGCTCGCCCCGTTGCGCAGGGCGCGGGAGAGATACTGGCGGAAACCCCCTTCGGTCTGGGCATCGACCTTGGTGATAACCGAGATCAGGTCCCGGGTGCGGATATCGAGATTCTTCCCGGCCTCCTTGAGGAATTTGAAGTAAGGGACGATGGCATCCGGGCGGGCAGCTATCAGGTAATTCAGTGCATCACTCATGGGTTTCTCCGGTTAGGCAAGTCGAATGTGGCTGTACGGCAATATGATTAACGCGGGTCAAATCGACGCCGCACTTTTCTGTGCGGGGACTCGCCCGTAATGCCTTTCCGCGCAACGGCGGTCAAGATGGCTGGAATCCGGGAATGCACTAATAGCGTGCATGCGGATTACGGCACCTGGCACTAACAGATGCGATATCCCGGACGGGATGCCGGTTCAACACAAGTCTGCGAATAATTACACAGGACATAAGCCGGGATCATTCCCCTAAATGAATATTCCCGGGCGAATGAATCCTCCCGTGATCGGACACAAATTCCTGCGGATGGTCGTGACGCCCCTTATCCTCTGTACCTGACCGCCTCCACACTCATGCACAGCTCAACGTCATCGTTGACTAACCGTGAAAGCGTATCCATGCCGAAGTCTGACCGGCGAATAATCGTACCGGCCTTGACCAGTACCTTTCCGACCGGCTTCTCGTCCTTGGTCTTGACGGGGTACAGCGTAACCTGGAATGTCACCGGGCGAGTCACGCCATGCAGCGTGAGATCACCCTTCAGCGTGCCGGTGGTATCACTGGACCATGTGAACCCCGTGCTGACGAAGAGAATCTCAGGGTAGTTCTCCACGTCGAAAAAGCGTTCGCTTTTCAGCAAGTACTCGATCATGGAGCCGCCGGTATCAAGACTCGCGGTCTTCACCATGACCATGGCCTGGTCCTTGTTATCCGGATGATCGGGCCACAGGGTCAGACCACCCTGGAATTCCTTGAATTCGGCCTTGACCTGGGCAATCTGGCTATCCACGCAGAAACCCACCCGTGAAGTATCCGGCTGGATACGGAAGAGATGACCGCCCTCGGCAGCGGCTCGCATGGATTGCACTTGCGACTGATCCACCTTGCCGTTCAGAAACGGGGCGCAGAGTTCCTCTTCTCCGGCCAGCCCTTGCAGACCTGCCGACAGCAACACCAACCCGAAAATGAACAATACCAGTGGCTTGTCGATAGCCATACGTCATCTCCAATGCGCATAACATCACTAAATCATAATATTCCAATATAATATCAAATCAAACCATTAATTGTGTAACGCCAGTAGCACGCGTGACATAATTCCCATGTGTTATTGGGGTGATTCGCATGACCATATCTTAATAACAAAGTAAGCACACGGACTGCAGAACGGTATTGGGCGCCGGTGATGTCCCGGAGACCGAATTGGGGCGTTCTTACGGGATGTCCGGAATTACAGTTCATCATTCCGATACCATCTCTTTGTGAAGTCAATGGAGTGCGTTTATGATCGAAACCACCCACCTTCCTTAACATACAGAAGCCCATGACAGACGACGAGTTCAGTATGCGCATCGAGAAGCTCGAGAACCGCCTGATGCATCAGGAGGCTGCACTCGAGGAATTGACGCGTATCCTGCTTGCGCAGGAAGAACGTCTCAGGGAGCAGTCGGAAATGATCAAACGGCTCAGAGAGCACGTCAGAACATTGTTGCCTTCACAGATTGTCATGGCGGAAGAGGAAACGCCCCCGCCCCATTATTGAGGCAAGTAGCCCGGGCGCGGCGGAAGCGAACGCAGGGCACCGAACAACAGGGCCACGCGCTATTCCTTGAGTTCGATTTGCAGTTTCCCTTCCGAAACCGAAATATTGCTCACCCCGGCGGCGAAGGACTTCCAGAATCCGGTGTCCGCGCCGTACTCAGCAACCAGGTCGATGTTCTTTAATCCGCCAAGCCATGCATTGGGAATCGGCACACCCATGAGGCTGATCCCCCTCAGGATCACGATCGGCTTGTTGTTGCGGTACGCCAGCTCAAGTCCCGCCCTCACCTTCAGGATTTTGCCACCCATGATGGGGAAATCCTCATCCACGGGAACCAGCAGCTTGGCGCTGACCAGGTTATCGGATAGATCAATCGCCAGCTTTCTTGCAAGATCTGTATTCTTTGCCAGCAGGGCATTGAGTTCGCGCTCGCTCAGGGTAATGCTACGTTTGGCGCCCGCTTCACTGTAGCGTTCCGGTTCGAGCGTCCCGGAGTCGTCGAGACGCCCGTGACCGGCGCCCAGGGCGTCAAGTCTTTCCAGTTTGTCGTCGAGCACCTGCTCCTCTCTGGTGCTCAGGTGGACCGGCCTGAAATCGGACGGAAAGAAATAGATTCTGACCACCCAGAGTGTCGCGCCAACCGTCACAAGGACGGTGACCAGCACAATCAGTGCAGTCCTGTAACCGCTGGAATGGCGTTGGGGCTGCTGGCCGCTTGAGTTCTCACTGGTCATGGTTTTCATCGTCCTGGCGTTGACAGTCCGTGGACCTGAATTTAATCAGGATCCGCCTTCATCTTCTAGATAATTATGCACAGCGAGTTATCATCAACCGCCCAGCTGTCAGTTTATCCTGCTTTCACCATATCAACACTTTATAATTACGGCCCCGGGTATCGGCTTACCCCCGCAGGAGACGAACCATTAACTTCATACGCCCCATCGCGTTCGTGCAGTCCTTTGTGCTGTTTCTGTACGCGACACTGATGTTGCTGATGTCGCTGGTCGGTTACTGGGACGGCCCCGGAGAAATATACGCGATGCTGGAATCGGCGGCGATCTGCGGAAGCGCCGCGGTTATCGCATTGCTGATCAGTCGCATCAGTCACTTCGAACTCACCACTCGCCAGCTGTTCGCGGTGACCACGGTGAGCTGGTGCACCATGAGTCTGGCCGGAGCCATCCCCCTTTATCTCCTGTTGCCGGGGCTGTCGTTCACCGATGCCGTATTCGAGTCCGTTTCGGGCGTCACCACCACCGGGGCGACTGTCCTGGTCGGACTGGAGAGTCTTCCCCATACCGTCCTGCTGTGGCGCGCGCTGCTTCAGTGGATGGGCGGCATCGGTATCATCGTACTTGGCATTGCCATTCTGCCGTTCCTGCAGGTCGGCGGGATGAGGCTGTTCAAAACCGAATCGTCTGACTGGTCGCACAAGACCATGCCGAAATCCCGCGACTTGATCAGGGCCATCGGCATTGTCTATGGTGCCTTGTCAGCTGCAGCGGTGTTGAGTTACTGGCTGGCCGGAATGGAGCCCTTCGACGCCGTGGTGCATGCCTTGACAACCGTCTCCACGGGGGGCTATTCGAACTACGATGCTTCCATGGGTCACTATTATGACCATCCGCTGATCCTGTGGTTGAGCAGTCTGTTGATGCTGATGAGTTCACTGCCGTTTCTGCTCTACACACGCATGGTGCGAGGCGATATCCGCGCCCTATTCAATGACACCCAGGTACGGGGGTTTCTGGGTTTTGTCCTGGTTATGGTCCTGTCCATGAGCTTGGTGCGCAGCATTGCGGACCATGAGTCCTGGGCCGACTCCTTTACCCAGGCAACTTTCAATATCATCTCGGTCATAACCACCACCGGTTATGCCTCGGAAAATTACACCTCATGGGACAGCTTTGCGGTAACCATGTTTTTCTATCTGACATTTATCGGAGGATGCTCGGGCTCTACCGCCGGCGGGATGAAATTCTTCCGTTTTCAGATCGCGCTGATCATGCTGAAGAACCAGCTGCGCTGGATGCGGCACCCGCGCGGTGTCTTTACCAACCGCTATAACGGGCAGAAGGTGACTGACGAGATCGTCCGTTCGGTCATCGCATTCTCATTCTATTATGGCATCACGGTAGCCTTCATCGCCTCCGGACTTTCTCTGCTTGGTATCGACTTCCTCACCAGCGTCAGCGGCGCAGCCTCTGCAGTCGGCAATGTCGGTCCGGGTCTCGGCGATATCATCGGACCTGACAAGAATTTCGCCATCCTGCCCAATGCGGCCAAATGGCTGCTCAGCATCGGCATGCTGCTGGGGCGTCTTGAAATCATGACGGTCGTTATTCTTTTTACTCCGCTGTTCTGGCGACGTTAGACAACACCCTCCGCACGCCTGCACTCAGGCAGGGTTGATGGCCCGGCCTGGAACGCCTGACGTGGCCATAGGATTTGTCCCTGGCGTACCCGGCGGCTAAAGTCTGCCCGCCCTGGTACCGATACGCTCGTTGATATGCCCTGGATACGGAGGGTGAGACAGGGGTGAGCCACCGGGAATGCATGATTCATGAATATACTCTCTCAAATAGCACTGCTGGCAGGACTGATTGCCTGCATTTCCCTTATATGGCTGGCGGGACGTGCGTTCGGCAAACACGTGCTATGGGGACTCGTGGTCCTGTTTCTGTCCCCACTGGCTGCGGTGTTTTTCGGCATCAGGTACTGGCGGGATGAAAAGGGACCTTTCCTGGTTTACATCGCCACCTTTACCATCGCCGCGACCCTCGGACTTTATGTGTTTACCGTACAGGGCGGGTGGGATACCGTGCGTACCGCGCTTCGCAACCAGCAGCACATGGACCTTCAGTTTTTCGGCGGAAACGCGAAAATGACTTTCGTGCACGCCAGCCTGAACCCTGTCACAGAGGCACCCGTGCGCAATGGCAATGCAGCTGCGCGGCATGAACAGACCGGGCCGGTTCCGACCGGGACCGCCGGAGCGCAAACAAACGCCGGTAATCAGGCGACATCCGAGGCTGGTACGCCGGCGGTGACATCCGCAAAACCAACCGCCGGGAAAAAGCGCTATCGTGCAGCCTACATAACGGTGCCACTCTCCCTGGCCGATGACTATATCGGGATGACCGTCAAGGTAAAGCGTATGAACAGACCCGAGCAGGACTGCGTGCTCAGGAGCGCAACACCCGCCGGACTGGGGTTCGAGCAGCATGTCCGCGGTGGCGGCACCTTCTCCTTCAAATACAGACAAAGCGACATAGAGAGACTGAGAGTCCTCGTGAAACAGGCCTACTGATACTTGCTCCGGCCGGTCCTGATGATGTTGCCTGACCGGGAAAGGGTCATAACAGATGATAATCGGAATCATTTGTTATGACCCTTTTGATTTTCTAATTAATTGACGTATTGCGCCGCAAGTGAGATAACACGGGCTGTGGTGTCATTGGCCGCAACATAACTGCAGCGATGATTATCCCGGTTATTAATTGAAATAGACGGAGGATTCAGTCCAGTGAAAAACCATATAACGAAGTACCGCGGAATTTATGTGATGATCGGCTTGTTGCTTGCCAACACGGCCCATGCCTTCAACATGGGAAACATGATGAATCCGTCCAAGTGGATGGGAAGCAACAACAACAGGGATGACGACTATTATGACCATCGCGGTTATGGATATGGCGGTCCTGGCTGGGGCTATCCGGGTTATGGTTATGGGGCACCGGGCTGGGGTGGATATCCGGGCTACGGATATGGGGCGCCAGGCTGGGGTGGCTACCCGGGGGGCTATGGTTATGGCGCTCCCGGTTACGGCAATCAGGGCTACGGAGCCGGCGCCTCACAGGGCAATTCAGCACCGCGCGAGATCCAGTAATCGAAAGAACGTCCAGACAACAGCCATAATGATACAGGGGTGCATTCCTGACCTGCCCGTCAGGCCACGGAGATGCACCCCTGTCATGCAATCAATCAGGTGGCGGGCCGGGATTATACCCGTACGCCATTAACCGGAAGCGGAGCGACCCTGCACTCAGGCCGCAACCCGGGAATCGCCACTGACTTTCCGTATCAAGGGATACAGTTGCTCGGTCTCGTCCTGTATGCGATTCAGCACCAGGCGAAACATGTCTTCGGTTTCTTTGACGAAGGCCTGGTGATCCTTGATGAGCATCGCCCGCTTGTTGCACCATGTATGCAGATAGGCTTCAAAAATCCGCTTGATCTCGGCAGATCCTGACAGAAACTGCTTGGCGGTATAGTTCACTCCGCTTTCCTTGTGATTGAGCAGAGCGGCATACAAATGCCTGTCCTCGACATCCAGATGCCCCTTCACCTGATCCACGTACTGAAAAAACAGGTCGCAGGTGACCTCGTTATCACACAGCGCCCTGTCCTGTATGACAGTCTGCAGCACTTTGGAAAGCTCCATAATCTTGTGATTCTGGCTGTTCAGTTCTTCGAATGTAACCATGTCAGTTCCCCTGAAAAAAACCTGAGTCTGTTGGTAAACCGCCAGGATGCCGTCCACCGGCACCATGGCGTCAATCATTCCGCAACAAGCACGGACAGGATGGATATCCTGCCGGAAATTCCGGATAACCCGGAAGCATAAAAGTGCAGACAAAAATGTTCAATATTATTCTTAAATTCAGATAGTTATAATAAATTAATATACTGGATCAGAAGAATTGCCTGTTCTTCCCCACGTCACCATCTACCCCAACAGACAGGGAATCCCTCAACTGGTGGCGTTTCTGCGCTTACTCTTTGTTAACCTGCATCTATACAATAGGCGTCGCTGACCGGGTGGATTATTGGCGGCATATCATGGTACTCACGAATGACCGCCCAGGCGGGCGGATCGCTGAAAACAGAGGGACAATATGCTGAAATTCAGAACACTCTACGCACTGGGCTTCATGATGTGCGTTGTGATGATTGGCACCGCGCTGTTTTTCTTCCAACGCTTTCTTGGACTCGAACCCTGCCCGCTGTGCATACTGCAGCGCGTAGTTGTTATTTCGCTGGGCATGGTACTGCTGGTGGCGGCGATCCATGGACCGAGCGGCTGGGGTAACCGGATATACGGGGGGTTGATCACGCTTATCGCCGGCAGCGGTGCCGCGATAGCAGGACGTCATGTCTGGCTGCAAAGCCTGCCTGCCGATCAGGTTCCTGAATGCGGCCCCACACTGGATTATATTCTGGAAACCTTCCCCCTCAGCAAGGCCCTGCAACTCGTGCTGCACGGCTCCGGGGAGTGCGCCAAGGTAGAGTGGCAATTCCTCGGCCTCAGCATCCCCGGCTGGACATTGATCACCTTCAGTGGTTTCATCCTGTTTGGCCTCATGCTACTGCTGCATCGCCGCAGTGGCCTGCCAGCAAGGTAACACAGGACGTCGTCGCAGAAACGCCTGAACTATGGTGACGTCACCCGAATCTCAGTGTTTCCTGCCTATCAATTCAACCGGGTAGCCGTCCGGGTCCTCGATGAAGGCGATGATGGTGGAACCGGCATTCATGGGACCGGCATCGCGTATGACCTTGCCTCCGCGACCGCGCAACTCCTCGACGGCCTGATAGACATCATCGACCTCGATGGCGATGTGTCCGAATCCCGAACCGATGTCATAGCAATCGGTATCCCAGTTGTGGGTAAGCTCGATCACGGTGTTTCCGGACTCCTCGCCATAGCCGACAAAGGCGAGCGTGAACCTGCCGTCAGGATAATCCTTGCGACGCAGGAGCTTCATTCCCAGCACATGAGTATAGAAGTCGATGGAACGCTGCAAGTCACCGACCCGCAGCATGGTGTGAAGAAGCCTCATGGCGTTACCTCGCGAGAACCTGATTTAACCCCGGGATATCACTTCCCGGACCCGGTCGAACCGCTCGCCGGGCAGACATAACCCGGGGATTACGCACGTTCAACCGCAGTCAGTACTGCCGTATGCCCGCAGAGATTGATACGGCAAATCGATAACCACATGAAACCCGTCATTACCAATTTATCATGCGTACCTGCGGGCGGGCGGCGGATTATCTTGTTTTGACCACACCCGTGGGTGAATAAGGCTTCCATTCAGAGGACTTTTCCGGCTGGGTTTTCTTGCTCTGCGCGGCGTATTTGTTCTCGTAACAGAAAATATGGGGAGATGTACCCTCCGTGCTGACATAGGTGATCAGGCAGTTCTGCATGTTGCCCTGATCCACGATCTTGCGAACGATCAGGTCCCCTTCTCTCAGGTAACTCTCCTGTGTCATGCCGCCCTTGACGCCGGTGCGATTCGTATAACAGGACAATGAGGGCGCGGTTCCGCTGGTACTGACATAGGCAATGAGGCAACTCTTGTTGCTGTCCTGATCCACGATCCTGTAGATGTCCAGATCACCCTCGCGCAAATGCCCGCTGCTGTCGATTTCATCCTTCGCGCCTGGCCTGCTTTCGTAACAATTGATAACCGGAGAAGTACCCGGCGTACTGACATAGGCGACAAGGCAGGAGACATTATTGACGGAGTCCTTGAGTTTCCGGACAACCAGTTTCCCCTCCTTGAAATGACCAACCTGGCTGATATTGGAGCGAAAGCCGGAAGTCGCTTCATAACAGCTCATGACCGGGCTGGTCCCCGTCGTGCGTACATAGAAGGCAAGGCAGATCTTGCTGTCTTCGAGATCGGTAACGGTGCGTACAATCAAGTCGCTTTCGCGCAACTTGCCGGTCTGCACCAGCAGCGTGGATTGATAATCTGCAGCCAGAGACGTCAGTGGCAAACCCATCAAGAAAAAAACCAGTAGCTTTTTCATGCAAACCCCCTTCAGGTCGATTATTTGGCGACCAGAACCCGATCGGGTATCTGATTACCCCTTCCCATACCTAATACGTTCTATAAAACAACATGGCTGAAATCAACAACTGCCGTGGCCTTGTCTTCAACTTCCGTAGCCCGGGGTCTGGCAGCTCGTCCCCCGATTTTCGTGGCCAGGATTTATAAATACATAACCACATCTTATGTATGAAGATTATCATGCATCATGGTTGTAAATCATCCAGCATGGTTGTATATATTAATTCAGTAAGTTGTGATTTACCCTTTACCCTTAAGTTTGGTTGAATAAATTAAAGCCCCGGTGACAGGAATGAGTTTTTCCGGCGCATGGCCTCGCCTTCAGTCAGCCCGGCAAGCCCCGGTTTCAGGGGTGGTATCCAGCAAAGATTTCAGTTCTTTTTATTATTTGAGTGGAGGGAATGGTACGGTGAACCGGAAAATAATTATCTCAGTAGCAGCCCTTGGCCTGGCAGGCATGGCGGCAGCCAATGTCGCGCAGGCGTTCAATTTCGGCAACATGATGAACCCTTCCCGCTGGTTCGACAACGACCACGACCGATACTATGACCGGGGTTATTACGGTGGCTATGGTGGTGGCCCGTATGGCTATGGCGGCGGCCCTTATGGCTATGGCGGCGGCCCCTATGGTTATGGCGGCGGCCCCTATGGCTGGGGGGGTGGCCCGTGGGGTGGTTACGGTGGTTACGGCGGTTACGGGGGGGGCTACCCGAGCACCATCGTGGTGAGTCCCTCATCCGGGGACAGCAAGGCCCCGCCACCCAAGATGCCCGAGTAACATCAGAGGCAAGACCGCCCGGTCGGATCGACCGGC
>Ga0210085_1000956_pt1 | contig 11731 bp, 10 predicted proteins | sample China_Galinas_PW_5_FD_184866 | JGI IMG/M metagenome (GOLD analysis project Ga0210085, IMG submission 184866) | Wetland microbial communities from San Francisco Bay, California, USA, that impact long-term carbon sequestration - China_Galinas_PWC_D1... | ecosystem: Environmental > Aquatic > Marine... | reverse complement strand
GGATCCTCAAGGGGAGATTGAGGTGTTGAAGGCCTTCTGGAATAAAGAGGTTTTTTCCCCTCGCAAGGATCTCGTTCACCCCTTGCTCGTATATGCCGATCTTCTTGCCCATGGTGATGCCAGAAATATTGAAACCGCCAAAAGAATATATGAAGGCGAAATTGAGAACTGTTTATTTTGAGATGATTTATGACTGAGGAATACAAGTACTATCCGCCTTATACTATTACTCCGGCCATCTTAAATCTGGTCGCTGAGATCAGCGAGATAATTGGCCGTTACACAGTGCTGGCTGAACAGAACTTGACGCCGCGTCTGCGCCGGGAGAACCGTATTCGCACTATCCAGGCCTCTCTAGCCATCGAAAACAACTCCCTGACACTTGAACAGGTTTCAGCAGTCATCGAAGGCAAACGAGTGATGGGACATCCACGAGAGATTCAGGAGGTTCGCAATGCCTTTGCTGCCTACGAAGCCATGGAAGGTTGGGATGCACGTTCAAAAAAAGATTTGCTCACAGCGCATGATTTGCTCATGAGGGCACTGGTAGAAGAAACAGGCCGATACCGTTCTGGCGGTGTCGGGATTTTCCGTGGTGAACAGTTGGTACATATGGCACCGCCTGCCGACCGGGTGCCCAAACTCATGGCTGACCTGTTGGACTGGCTCAAAAAAACCAAAGAGCACCCGCTTGTGGCCAGTTGTATCTTTCATTACGAGTTTGAATTCATTCATCCCTTTGCAGATGGTAACGGCCGCATGGGAAGACTATGGCAAACCCTGATTCTACGTAATTGGAAACCCCTCTTTGCCTACCTACCGGTGGAAACCGTCATTCGTGAGCGGCAGGGAGCTTATTAGGCAGTGTCCGACCGAGACGCTGATGCCACACATTTTATCGAGTTTATGCTCAAGGCACTAAATGACGCACTATGTGTAGCCGTAGCAACCGACCAAGTAAGCGATCAAGTAACCGACCAAGTAGCGGCCGTTATCGAGGCCATTGGAATCGGCGAAATTGATAGCAATACTCTTATGAAAACGTTGGGATTATCTCATCGACCGACGTTCAGGAAAAACTATCTTAATCCGGCATTGGAAGGCAGCTGGATAGAGCGTACCCAGCCCGACTCCCCGCGCAGTCCCACTCAGCGTTATCGACTGACCGGAAAAGGCCAACGATGGCTGCAGTTTTATCTTCCATAGAAGCAAGAAACATGACGGTATTTTTGACGGTATGTTAAAATATTGTTATGGATCATATGCCTAAATAACAACAAGTTATTTGCAAAATGTGAATGCCGCCGCCTCCACCAATTTTAAGCCGCACCAAAAGAGATCATTGTTCTTTTGATGCGGCTTTTGTTTTTACTATGAAGGTAATAAAAATATTAAAATTATTTATATCTATAATATGGCAAATATCGCCTTCCCTTTTATGATCGCAATAGAGTTCGCTAACCAAACCGGAACAAGGGTAGGCATCAGATATTATCCTCCGAAAGGTTTGAAGAATAGTGAGGCTGACATTTAATAAAAGCCCTTTATTTTAACAACTTCCTGAGAGTTTTTCTTAATTAATGTTCATTTTATCAATATGTACATAAATAATGAACATTAAAAAAAGGTGAACAAACATGGTTCGGGGAAAATTTGAGAAAGATATTCTTGAAAAGGCAACCGGGAAGTTCGGCGCGGGGTTGACCGGATGGTGAATCAGATCGAATAGGCCGAAGAAAAAAAGGGTAATAAATATTTCGTCCGACTTAGGGTGTGACTTGGGGGCTGAGTTGAGGGGTGGGCTAACGACAAAACCTGTGAACCGACCACCTTGCCCGCCTCACCGATCAAGTACCGACCAGGTAAGCGATCAAGTAGGTTCGGGCTCCTTGCGGGGGTTGAATATAATGGAGTTTGTCCATATGGATACCGATGATTTGACTGAAATGACCTGGGAGTGTTTAGATTTTCTTCTAATTTAAGTATTCAAGAGTTGATAGATAATCTTTAGAAGTAATCAAGATGGTGTGATGACAAAGGAAGCATGCATACGCGAAAGAGGTTGCTAAAATTATTCTTGACGATTTCAATCGTAACCACTAATAATATTAGTGGTTGTGCCTTTTTTTAACAAATAAGCTGTTGGTTTTCACACTTGGCAAACAACATCATAACCACTAAAAAACTTAGTGGTTATAGTCAAAAACATCAATTGACGATGAAAGTTAAAAATTTTTTCATACAGCATCCGGTTTTCACTACCCCAGAATTTACCAAATATCTTGGAAGTGAAGAAAAACCCAACACGAGCACACGTGATAACCTGCTTGCTTACCACGTGAATAAGGGCAACCTTTTACGGGTAAAGCAAGGGCTTTATGGGGTTGTACCATATGGTATGGCTGCGAAGGATTATCCGATAGATCCATATCTGTTGGCTTCAAAAATGGCAACCGATGCTATTCTTGCCTATCACACAGCTCTTGACTTCCATTCAAGAAGCTACTCGATATACTATAAAATGCAGTACATAAGCAGATATTCAGTAAAAGGTATGTCTTTTCGAAATTACCAATTTACACCTGTACGGCCTCCAAAGTCATTGCTTGATCAAGACAAATCAAATATCGGAGTAATAACTTCGGAGAGGAACGGGATGGACCTCAAGGTAACCAGTCTTGAACGCACGCTCGTTGATCTCTTTGATAAACCAGGTCTTGGTGGCGGCTGGGAGGAGATATGGCGTTCTCTGGAATCAGTGGAATTCTATGATGTTAATGAGGTTATTGAATATGCACTGTTGTTAAAAAAAGCGTCAACTATCGCCAAGGTAGGATATTTCCTGGAAAGAAACGCTGAAAGACTGTTGATCAGCGGAAGCGATTTGCAACTCTTAAAAAAAGCAAAACCCAAGCAGCCTCATTATATGGACAAAAAGCTAAAGGGCAGGCTTGTAAAGCAATGGAACCTGATCGTGCCTGAAAAAATACACAGGAAAACCTGGGGTGAAGTTCTATGACGTTTTCAAGAGAGCTGTTGCTAACGTGTTTTACTTTGCAAGCAGGCGAGGTGATGTTATATCATCACCTGGAATTTCCAGAGACTGTAATATTCAGTTTAAGCAACGAAATTTTTTAAGCCTTTCGTGCATTAAGAAGGAGGCAAACAATGATTTTTTCGGATCTGCTTGAGCAATCCGAAGGCAAAACCCTGGAGTTCAAGCAGGATCTTTCTTCTCCGCGCAACCTCCTCAAAACGCTTGTGGCCTTTGCCAATACAGCAGGCGGCAAGATCATCATCGGCGTTATGGACAAGACGCGAGAACCGGTGGGGGTCGACAACCCGCTCGATGAGGAGGAACGGCTCTGCAACGTGATTGCCGACTCCATCAGCCCCCGCCTGGTGCCCAATGTCGAAATGACCACGGTCGATGGCAAAACTCTGCTCGTGATCGAGGTATTCCTGAGTAATTCCCGACCTCATTTTCTCCGTTCTGAGGGCCCGGAAACCGGAGTCTATGTCCGGCTCGGCTCCACCAACCGTCAGGCAGACCGCGAATTGATTGCCGAACTGCGCCGATCCGTTGAAGGTGTGGCATTTGATGAATTGCCCATGCCGCAACTCTCCATGGATGATCTCAAGGTAGATACGATCAAACGCACTTTTACAGGCATCCGCGAAATCGATGAACAGACATTGCTTACCCTGAGATTGCTGGTCAGGGACCAGGGCAAAAGCGTACCTACCCGAGGTAGCGTGCTCCTCTTCGGCTGCGATCGCAATGCTCATTTCCCTGATTGCTGGGTGCAGTGCGGCCGGTTTATCGGTACGGACAAGGCTAGAATTTTTGACCACATCGAACTGGAGGAGTCCTTGCCGGTACTGGTGGACAGCATTATGCTTTTCTTGAAAAAACACGCCATGCGCGGTGCGGATTTTTCCGAAACACGGCGACGAGATGTCTGGAGCATTCCCATGGAACCTCTGCGCGAGGCGGTCATCAATGCCCTGGTCCATGCCGACTGGTCACAGCGCGGCGGTCCGGTCCGAATTGCCTTTTTCGATGACCGCATCGAAATAGAAAACCCGGGCATTCTACCTCCAGGCATGACGGTGGAAGATATGCGACAAGGCGTCTCTAAAATACGTAATCCTGTGATCGCCCGTATATTCCGGGAGCTGAAACTGATCGAACAGTGGGGCTCGGGTGTTCCTCGCATCTTCAGGGAAACGGCGGCGGCTGGTTTTCCCGAACCTTTCATCGTCGAACTTGGGCTGCGTGTGCGCTTCGTGTTTCCGTTGGCTGAAGTGATCAAAACAGCGGAAGTTCCGGACCCGGAGTCTGCAACACAAGTTACCGCACAAGTTACCGCACAAGTTACCGCACAAGTTGGGGCATTCTGCCGGGAACCGCGTTCAGCCCGAGAGATTATGGAGATGTTGGGCCTGAAACACTGGAAAACCTTTCAGAGCAATTACCTCAACCCTTTGCTGGAAGCGGGTTTCATTGAGCGCACCATTCCCGATAAGCCAAAAAGCCGCCTGCAGAAATACCGCTTGACTGATAAAGGGCGAACCTGGCTGCGAGTGTATAAAGGGAAGTGATGAAAAACGATTCTTCGTTGAAATCAATACAGGCAATGTTAAACCGTCTTACCCATGCAGACCTGCGCGAGTGGGCCGGAAGCAAGATCTACAATCGTGGCAAGGGGTATGTCAAAGAGGTATCGCAGATTAAATCCTTGTTGGCCTCAAAAACGCGGGATGAGCTGCAGGCATTAGTGGTTGAACTGGCAGTGGATTTTCCTGAAGTTTTCCGTCGACTTCGTGATACCATGCGGCTTGAGACCGGGCAGGTCGATCAACTTGTCCGCTCCTTGCGCAAGGAAATTCGTCATTTGGCTTCAGAGGAAGCCTGGTATAACCCCTGGAAAGGCGAAGGGAGCCTTGCGAGGTATGGCAAAAACTTTACGATATAAATGGACGTTTACCAGCCGTTTCAGAAGGCAGGCATTTGGCTGGCGAGGATCCGGGACGGCCGTTCAGCGGGTGAAGGCAGCTGTTGCTGAAATCAAGGCTGCTGCCCGCAAAGATTCGCTGCTTGGTGCGGAAGGGGCGGTTCTGTTTTTCGAAAAAGTATCCCCTGCTCTGGAGCAGGTAGACAGCTCTTCAGGGGCCATCGGCACGGCGGTCAACAACGCTGGCGATGCCTTGGTCCCCTTAATTGCCGAAGCCCCGGCAGGCGTCGATTTACGCAGGAAATGGCTTGACCGCCTCTGGCAGGCCATCGAAGAAGACGACATGCCTTATATCGAACTCCTTTCGGGGCACTGGGGCTCTCTCTGTCAATCACCTGATCTTGCTTCACAGTGGGCCGATGATCTGATGACACCGGTGCGGATAACCTGGTCGGAGGAAAGAAGAGCCGTCGGCGGTTATTTCAAGGGGACTTCGGCCTGCCTCAGTGCTCTTCTGGCTGCGGGGCGACATCCGGAAATCATGGAACTGCTGGCCCTCGCGCCATATAAATTCTGGCATGACCGGCGATGGGGGGTGAAAGCTTTGATGGCCATGGGAAAGAAGGGAGAAGCCTTGCGTTATGCCGAAGACTCGCGAGGTTTGAATGAACCGGAGTATGCCATCAGTGAAGCCTGTGAAGAAATCCTGCTTGCAAGCGGTTTGACGGAAGAAGCATACGCCAGATACGCAATTAAGGCTAATCAAAAGACAACCTATCTGGCTACATTTCGAGCCATCGTCAAAAAATATCCAGACAAAGAGCCGGGAGATATCCTGGCCGATCTGGTTGCAAACTCACCGGGGCATGAGGGCAAATGGTTTGCCGCGGCAAAATCAGCAGGCCTCCTGCAGGAGGCGATCAAGCTTGCCAATCAGAGTCCATGTGACCCAAGGACACTGACCAGGGCAGCGCGAGATATGAAAGACAAGGAACCGCATTTTGCCCTTGAGGTCGGAATGGCGGCGCTTCGTTGGCTGATCGCAGGCTTTGGGTACGAAATTACAGGGCTGGATGTTCTGGATGCCTACAGGTTTGCCTTGGAAGCGGCAACCAAAAATGACCGCCTGCGTGATATGAAAGATCGCCTTTGGGAAATGATAGCCGGCGACAAATCAATCGACCAGTTTGCGAGCAAAATTATCCGCCGCGAACTCGACCGCTTACCCTGACACTCCGCGAGGTGGGCGATCTGGAAAACAATTAAAAACTGATTGGGTGAATGAAGCGCCAGACTCGCCAGCTCTTTTTCGTGATCGGAATCGCAGCTGAGATAATCCTAAACCTTTTTTATGGTAGTGGTGCAGATGAAGTAACAGAAACAGTAACCTTTTGTAGACTATTCCAATCCACCAATTAAGGATTAACCCGTCTTCTCGAGAGAATGGCAGGAGAAGAGCATTAAAACAACATTACGAGGGAATAAATGACGATCTAACTGATTTTTTTGTAAAATACGATGTTTATTTGCATCTCAATTGTTTTCCAAGATTTAAAACTCAATTCGGACTTGACTTGGGACAAATACAGGGTAAATTTATCTTCACATAAAAAAACTCGCGATTATTTTAAGGTATAGATAAAAATGCCCGAATATATCCCTCGGTATATAGAAGAGAACATTGTTGCCGATTTGAAGCAGAAAATGGTTTTTATTGCCGGTCCGCGGCAATGTGGGAAGACCACCTTGGCAAAACATTTCTGCACGATCACAGGCTGTGATCCAAACACCCGATATTTGAATTGGGATGCCTCTGTGGATAGGGAACAGATCCTGTTGGAGCACTTCCCGGCAGGTCCCGGTCTCCTCATACTCGATGAAATTCATAAATATTCTCGATGGCGGCAGGTCGTAAAAGGGTTGTATGACAAACGCGGCGAGATGCTCGACATCTTAGTAACAGGCAGCGCCCGCTTGGATTTTTACCGAAGGGGTGGGGACTCGCTTCAGGGACGGTATCATTTTCATCGCCTGTTTCCTTTCAGTCTGCGGGAAGTCGGCGGTGGCAGCCAGGATGTAGTAAAAGATATGCTCATGTACGGCGGATTTCCCGAGCCGTTTCTGCGCCAATCTGAAAAGAAAACCAGACGGTGGAGCCGGGAATACCGGAGTAGACTCATACAGGAAGACCTAATGGATCTTGAAAATGTCAAAGATGTCAGTCTGGTTGAAAAGATGGTGCTTCGGCTGCCCGACCTGGTTGGCTCCCCGCTGTCCATCAATGCGTTGCGAGAAGACCTCAATGTCTCACACCAGGCAGTTTCACGGTGGATCGGAATCCTGGAGAACCTCTACATGATTTTCAGAATCTATCCGTTCGGAGCACCAAGCATCCGGGCGGTGAAAAAAGAGGCAAAGCATTATCATCTGGACTGGACGGTCGTTAAAAATCCCGGCGCACGATTTGAAAATATGGTGGCCTGTCATCTGCTTAAATGGGTCTGTTTTCTTCAGGACAGCGAAGGCCGGGACATTGAACTGCGATATTTCAGGGATATTGATCGGCGGGAGGTCGATTTTGTAGTAATCGAAGATGACAAGCCGATTTATTTCATCGAATGCAAACGATCAAGGGACCGGCAACCGACCCGCGCATTACGATATTTAAAAGGAAAATTTCCAAATACGAATACAATTCAAGTCGTCTTGGACGATGGGCCCGATGTGATGACAAAGGAGGACATCCGCATGTGTCCGGCACATGTTCTGTTAAACGAATGGGTATGATTGTTATGTTGACATCAGCGGGGTACAGATAATCAGGTTAGCCCCAAGAACCAGACATAGATTTCAGAGTGGCAAAAAACATGACGGTATTTTTGACGGTATGTCAAAATATCTATATGAACCATATGATTAAATAACTAATTTTTATTAAATGAATGTGATATCAGCCGCCAATTAATCAGCCGAAACTAAAGGGATTGTTCCTCTTTGGTTTCGGCTGATTCTTTCCCATTTCTTACCCGGTTAATGAACTGAAAAGAACTTGAAAATCACCGGTTCAGCCGGTGTCTTTTGTTGTTGTTTGATCGAGCTATATAGTTGTTTTAGAACCAACGTCCCCTAGCACGCATTGAAGTATGGGGTATGAAAAAAATATATTGACGCGCGACACTAAAGCGTGACAAAATAATGTCGCGCAACTGTCGTGCTTTTGGGTAGGCAAGTTCATTGTTACTTCACAAAGGGAATAAAGCTTATGTCGCGCCTTGTACCTGCTGAAGAACTGGAGCTGATCGAAAGGGTGATTTCAGGATACCCGGAGGGTATCGGGATCTCGGCGCTTGCAAAAGCCCTGGATGATTATCTGTCCGGTCTGCAGCGTCGAACCCTGCAGCGTCGCTTGAAGAGGCTCCAGGAGGAAGGAAGGATTGTGTCTGAGGGCGAAAGCATCGCCCTGGTGTATAAACCTGCTTCTCGGACTATTAATCTAAAAGCCAAAATTGAGGCAACAACAAAGATCTCTGACATTGAGGTCGAATTGTATATACCGGTCTCAGAAGAGGGGCGCATTATCCGGGACCTGGTCCGTCGGCCGCTGACGGAACGCAAGCCAGTGGGCTATCAGCGTCCCTTCCTGGAAGAGTATGAACCGGGAGTTACTTTCTATCTTTCCAAGTCATTGCGGGAGCAATTACACGAAATTGGCCGTACCCCTGCGGTTAAACGTCCTGCCGGCACGTATGCCCGGGAAATTGTGAACCGGCTGCTGATCGATCTTTCGTGGGCTTCTTCCCGGTTGGAAGGAAATACGTATAACCGCCTTGACACGCAGCATCTGATTGAGTTTGGCCTGGCGGCTGAAGGGAAGGATATTCTGGAAACCCAGATGATCCTGAATCACAAGGCAGCCATCGAAATGCTCATCGAAGCGGCGGGCCAGGTGGGTTTCAATTCCTTCACCTTCCTCAATCTGCATGCTCTGCTGGCGGAAAATCTGCTTGCGGATGAGAAGGCCTGCGGCCGGCTGCGTCACAGGCCGGTCGATATCAGCGGCTCGGTCTTCTATCCACTGGCCCTGCCGCAGGTATTGGAAGAATGTTTTCATCTGTTGCTGGCAAAGGCCGCCGCCATTCCCGATCCCTTTGAACAGGCCTTTTTCGTCATGGTACAGTTGCCGTATCTGCAGCCGTTCGAAGATGTCAACAAGCGTGTTTCACGCTTGGGAGCGAATATCCCCCTTATTCAGCACAACCTCTGCCCGCTGTCTTTTATCGATGTCCCTGAACAGGCCTATGTGGATGGCACTTTGGGGGTGTATGAATTTATCCAGGTCGACCTGTTGCGTGAGATCTTTACCTGGGCGTATGAGCGTTCATGTCAGAAATATTTGGCGATCACCCAGAATGTGGCCGAGCCTGATCCGCTGCGCATCCGTTATCGGGAGGCTTTGACTCGGGCGGTTCAGGCAATTGTCCAGGGCCGGAAGACAGCTTCTGAAAGAAATATTACCCGACTGGCAGGTGAACTGGTTCCTGAAAACGACCGCCAAGTCTTCGGAAAAATGGTCAAGGAAGCCCTGCAGAACCTGCATGAAGGAAGCGTGGTCAGGTACAGGCTGAAATTGTCAGAATTCCAGTTATGGAAAAAATCCCTGGAATTGGAGGGAAAATAACCTGCATTTTGAGCTGAATTCAGAAGTCCTGGAAAAATGAGACAGCCATTGTCCGTTTCTCAGCGGTGGAATATCTGACTTTGTCGCGGCTGGGGACGGTTGGGAAGCCAGCGTGGGCTTACCTGTTCATTGCCAAAACCTCGAACCTGACGCCGCCTGAACTGGTGAGAAATGCGGGCTAGAGTTGGCATTAACGTTCATGGTCTTTTCTTGTTTAGTTTCCATCCGAAAACGGCGCTTTTCTCCTAACTCGTCGTTGCGCCGTCAAATTTAATCCTCGGAATATTACCAATATGCCTCCGGTTAAATTTGTCATCGCGCCTAGATTTAGAAGAAAATCCCTTGTTTCGGGATGGAAACTTGTTTAGATAAATAGGAGTCCATCAAACAATGAAAATCCTAAGGCCATCAGGTAATCGGATTACTAATCAGGCATGGTGCTTCTGAATGATCTCTCGGAATGAATGCTGGAATGCTCCTTTTCGGGGAGCTGTGCTAAAAACACTGATCCAGATGCTTAAGCTCTCTTTTGTAAAAATTCTTCTATTTGATCAAGATGTATCTTGCGATGGATATATCGACATAGTCGAGTACTCACTCCATGTTTTTCTATTTGCTCAGTAATTTCGGGGGAAGTCTCCTCAGCTTCCCGGTCGGCTGACTCAGCGCATGTAACTGCCAGATTAGCAGCTTTACGCGGTTCCAACGAACTCCATAGAGGAAGCAATGCCTCATTGGTAATATCAATATCGATTGGTGATGGTTCAACAATTCCGTTTTTTTTCCATTTCCTCATCAAAACTAATGATCGTTGATCCCAAAAAGCCAAATGCGCCAGGGCAATCGCAATTGTCCAGTCGACTCCGATGGGCCTACTCAATTGTTCGTCTGTCAGATTTCCAACAAGATTTCGTAGCCTTTGACGCTCTCGTGCATTGTCTTGAACGAAAGATCGGTCCATAACGTACCTCCTGTATTTATGGTGTGTGCTTTTGAAAATCTGATTACCATTGAAACTCAGCCATTATCCGGGAGACAGATTGATTTTCTTGAATAGCCTGAGGGGACTGATCTTTTTTCACGTCGTTTTGTGAAAATTAGACAGCGCAGACTTCGATCTGTCTCCCGGTTTTGAAAAAGAAAAATACAGGTAAGCACCCTTCGGGCATAAACTCCGACCCCGATCAGTCCCCTAAAGCCATCTTTTTAATTTGTGTATATGATCTGGCTGAGCTTTGTACGTAATCAGAAAATTAAATGGGCAATGGATCATTCTACTCAGAACCATTGATTTATCGTTTTTTTGAATGTTTCAAAGAAAGATAGAAGCATCCCCTAAAGGTAAGAATACTTTTATTATACCTTAATAATCAACTAACAGATAGAAGTATTTGTCCTACCTGGTCAATTAAGATACTGGCAATACCGGATCGATAAATTTGAAAAACCTCATTGAGACAAAGGAGTAAGAACATGGGATTTGCCGATCAGAATAACTCGATAAGCTGCCAGGTGTATATGAATGATTATCTGCCGTTTGAACCCAGATGCCGGGAAGAACAGATGAGTTATTACCCCCTGGCCTACGAACATACTGCGCTCATTGATAATCTCATTAAGCTGCGGGAAGGGATGCTTTTTGATCAGGTGGTCGAACTGATCGGTCACCCTGATAAGGTCGAGTGCCTGGGTGAGGGAAGGTGGTTCCTCACATATGCCTTGCCTGAAAAAAGTGAACTTAGAATTGTCCTTGGGCCCGGGTTGATCTGGGCAAGATTGATGGTGTCGGAAACCGAGATTAAAGTAGTTGCTTAATATTTTAATTTTCTCAGCTACTGAAAACAGGTTGCCCGTTAACGGATTAATGTATTAACTTGCTGATTTGCAGTATTGCCCAAAACTTTTCTTCGACAGTTGCGGAGTGTTTTCTGCTCCATTTGGTTTGTAACTAACTGAAATTATATAGTCGATTGTTAGGGTTCGTAAATTTGGTAGTGCCAATAAACATATTTTTTATATTGACATAACTTTGTATTAGTAGGTAGTTTTAGGGTGTCCTCAGTAAAGGAGCGCCCTATGTTTGCCCGAGTAAAAA
>Ga0210085_1000955_pt1 | contig 11732 bp, 8 predicted proteins | sample China_Galinas_PW_5_FD_184866 | JGI IMG/M metagenome (GOLD analysis project Ga0210085, IMG submission 184866) | Wetland microbial communities from San Francisco Bay, California, USA, that impact long-term carbon sequestration - China_Galinas_PWC_D1... | ecosystem: Environmental > Aquatic > Marine... | reverse complement strand
TCGAGGACCAGCTGCGCGCGGTCGACGAGCTGCTCTACGCGGAGATCGCCGAGCACCGCCGCCGCCCCGACCTCGAGCAGCGCGACGACATCCTCTCGATGCTGATGGTCGCCCGCTTCGAGGACGGCGGCGGGATGGACGACACCGACCTGCGCGACCAGCTGATGACCCTGCTGCTCGCCGGCCACGAGACCACCGCGACCGCGCTCGCCTGGACCTTCGACCTGGTCCTGCGCCACCCCCGGGTGCACGCCCGCCTGCGCGAGGAGCTGGCGGCCGGGGAGGAGGACTACCTGCGGGCGACGATCACCGAGTCGCTGCGGCTGCGCCCGGTGATCCCGCTCGCCGGCCGCCGGCTGGGCACCGAGCTGGCCGCCGACGGCTACACCCTGCCGCCGGGCACCGACGTCACCCCGGCGATCTGGCTCACCCACACCCGCGCCGACGTCTATCCCGAGCCCTTCGCCTTCCGCCCCGAGCGCTTCCTCGGGGAGGGGCCCGACACCTACGCCTGGATCCCCTTCGGCGGCGGCGTCCGCCGCTGCCTCGGCGCCTCCTTCGCCGAGTTCGAGATGCGGATCGTGCTGCGCGAGGTGCTGACCCGCTGCGGGCTGCGCAAGGCGAGCCCCGCGCCGGAGAAGACCGGCCGGCGCAACATCACCCTCTCGCCCCGCGACGGCACCCCGGTCGTGGTCGAGTCCCGTGAGCCGGCCCGCGAGCGCCGGCCCGTGGCTGTTTAGGCACGATTTCGGCCCTGAAGCTTTTCCTTCTGCGCGCCTTCTTCCGCAACTAACTGTCTACAGTCCTGTCATCATGGAGGTGGCGACGATGCAGAACTGGAACGACGACAGGCTCGACCACGGCTTCCGCGAGATGCGGGAGGCGAACACGGCACTCCGCGAGGAGATGAAAGAAGGCTTCGCCGAACTCCGCACCGACAACGCGCGGCTGGGAGCGGAGCTGAGGCAGGAGCTGAAAGACGCGACCGCCGAACTCCGCACCGACAACGCGCGGCTGGGAGCGGAGCTGAGGCAGGAGCTGAAAGACGCGACCGCCGAGCTGCGGGAGGAGAACAAGCGGGCGACCGCCGAGCTGCGGGAGGAGAACCGGCGCGCGACGACTGAACTGCGTGAGGAGATGAGGGACCTGCGGGGCGAAATGGTCGCCGGGTTCGCGCGTATCGACTCGCGCCTCGACCGCCAGAACTACACGTTGATCGCCGCCCTGGTCGCGATCGTCGCCGCGCTGCTCAGTGGTCTCTTCGGATAGGGGGGCGGCTCAGTCCGCGTTGCCCTGGCGGGCCGGCGAGCTGGGGTGTTCCTTCGCCCAGCGCGCGATCGTGCCCGAGCCGGAGATCACCTCGCCGTCGTCGAGGACGAGGATCGGCACCTCGTTGCTGCCGCTCAGCTCCCGCACCTCGGCCCGCTCCTCGTCGCGCCTGCCCCAGGTCCAGGGCATCATCCGGTAGCCGCCGACGACCTTCAGCTCGTACTCGTAGCCGGCCGCGTCGAGCGCCTTGCCGGCCTTCGCGCACGGATGCAGCGCCGCCGGGCCGGTCTTCTTCTGCGCGCAGGTGTAGAGGACCACGACCGAAAGGGTAGCCGCCCGCCCGGCAGCGGCACGCCCCGACGACGACGCCGGCCCGCGACTCGCCGGAGCGAGTCGCGGGCCGGGCCTCGCGGGGGCCTGTCGGCCGCCGCCTACTTCTTGACCAGGACCACCGAGCGGGTCTTGAACGCCTTGGTGCCGTTCGCCGAGACGAACTTGATCCGCACCTTGACCTTCACCCGGCCCCTCTTCTTCAGGGTGGCGAGAGCCTTGTTCTTGGCCCGAACCGGGATCCAGAGGCTCTTGGCCGCCCGCGGACGGCGCACGACCTTGCGCACCTGCGGGCTCTTCGCGGCGAGGTAGCCCTTGCCGGCCACCCGCACCTTGATGAACGCGGCGCCGCCCTTCTCGTTCCTCTTCATCTTCTTGAAGAAGAACTTGGCCTTGGCCGGGGGCTTGCCCGGCCCGGCCGGCGGTGCCGGAGGCGCCGGGGGAGCCGGCGGCTCGGGAGCCGCCACCACCGGGACCCCGATCGTGGACGTGGTCGTCTGACCGCCGGAGTCGGTGATCGTCGCCTCGAGGGTGACGGTCTTGCCGACGTCCGCCGCGCCCGGCGTCCAGCTGAACGCGTACGGCGACTCGTCCATCGTCGCGACGGGTGCGCCGTCGGCGGTCAGGCTCACCGACTTGATCCCGAAGTCGTCGGTGGCGAAGACCACCGGTTCGACCTCGACGCCCTCGGTGGCCGTCTCGCCGTTGCCGGGATCGACGATCGAGCCGGTCGGCCCGTCGTCTTCGGCGGCGGCGGGCGGACCCTCGATGGTCGGCTCGGAGCCGAGCTCCGACCCGAATTCGACCGACGGGTTGGATTCTTCGTCCAGACCGGAGACGCCCTCTTCGCCTTCGGCGATGTCACTGGGGCCTTCGATCGGAGGACCACCGGCACCCCAGAAGTTGCCCTCGGCGTTGACCGGGGCGCCTTTCCGGACTTCGGTGTCGGTGATGTCGGCGTTGAACAGCCCGTAGCCGTTGCCGCGGAGCACCGAGCCGGTGACCGAGAGGTCACCGGTGTCGGCGCCCGTCAGCAGGATCCCGACCGATTCACGCGCGTCGGATGCTTCCGGTGGTTCGGACTCGAACAGATTGCCCGTGACCATGCTGTCCTTGACGTAACCGCCGGCTCCGCCGTGGAACTGGATTCCAGTCTGGGCGTAGCTGTCGGTCGCGCCGGCCCCCTCGACCACCGAGTCGATCACGTAGCCCTTCAGCTTGATGCCGGAGGGTTCGGTGGCGGAGGCTTCTTCGTCGCCGCCGCTGGCGTCGTCGAACAGGATGCCGCCGCTCTTGTAGCCGGTGACCTCCGTGTTCTCCACCGTGACGTGGCGTTCGATCGTGCCGTCGCCTTCGCCGATCAGCGAGTTGGTGGCGACGATGCCCCAACCGTGCGGCAGCGAGGACGACGACGAGGTCAGGCGGAGCGGCCCGACCACGCTGTCGGCGATCCGACCGGAGGTATTGAAGAACGCCACCCCCGCGTCGACGTACAGCGAGTTCGCGTTGCTCGCGTCGACCGTCACACCGGTGATTTCGGTGTAGTTCTCGTTGTAGTCACTCGAGCCGAGCGACTGCCGCGAGACCGTGATCACGTTGCCGCCGCTGTCCCGCAGGAACGGGGTGGCCCCGAGCAGCGAGGACGTCGGCCGCTTCGGCGTGATCGTGACCAGGTCGGCACCGGCCCCCTTGATCTTCAGGGGCTTGTCGATGGTCAGCCCGTTCCGGGCACCGGCGGCCACCGGGTTGGCGGCCGAGTTGACCGGAGTGGACCCCTCTTCGTAGAGGCCCGGGCAGACGACGATCTTGTCCCAGGGCGCGGCGAAGTTCACCGCGGTCTGGATCGTCGTGAACTGGGCGTTCGGGCACTGGGCGCCGTCGTCGTCGACGGTCCAGGTGCTCGTGCCCGTGACCAGGTTGACTTCGGGGAGCTTCAGCTCACCGGGGTCCCGGTCGTATTCGGCCATTTCCGCTGCCGGGTCGGGGCCCGAGCTCGGCGGGCCTTCGCCCGGGCCGGCGTTCGGTTCCGTGCTGTCGAGCAGCACGTCGGTGCCGCCGGCCGCCTCCTGGAAGCGGACGTCGGCGAGTTGGACCGAGCCGCTGGCGGGCTTGCCTTCGCTGCCGAAGAGCAGCTCCAGCTCGCGGACGTCGGTCAGGTCGACGCCCTGTTTCGCCAGGTCGCTGAGCGGCACGCGGATCTCTTTCAGGATCACGTGCGTACGGCTCGAGTCGGAGCCGTGGGACTGCTGCAGGGCCGTGCCGTAGCGGGCGTCTCCGGCGGAGACCTTCGCCACGTTCCCGTCGCCGTCGGTGACGGCGATCGCGAAGTCCTGCTTGCCGACCTGCGGATCCCAGGTCGAGCGGTTCGGGTTGCGGTCGTCGAAGAAGTTGACGGCCGCCGAGAGCGCCAGGGCCCTGTAGCCGCTGACGTCGGCGTCGGTCGCCGGGATCTTCGTCGCGATCTTGGCCGGGCCGTCCCAGGCAGCTGCCAGCTGGCGGCTGTAGGACTGGTTGACCGGGGTGTTTTCGCGGGTTCCCTTCTGGCCGCCGACATCGGTCGGAGCGGGCAGCGGGCACGGGCGGGCCGCGTCCGGGAAGCCGCCTTCACCGAGCTGATACGGCAGCGTCTGCTTCGGATCCGGGTTGCACCAGGCGAGGCCCGACGCGGTCTTCTTCGGCAGCGGGTCGACCCCACCGTTCTTCAGGTACGGGTTGCTGAAGCCCGAGGCGGACAGCTTGGTGCCCAGGGCCGATTTCGCCAGCGGCATCTCCTGGTCGGGACCGATCACGTCGAGCCGCTCCGCCGCGGGGGCGAAGTAGTTGGTCGAGACCCTGTCCATGCAGGAGATCCGGGTGCCCGTTTCGCTGGTCGGGCAGGCGGAGGCGGGAAGCTGCGGCTTGCCTTCGGCCGCGCGCTCACCGGTCAGGTACGGTTCGAAAGCGCCCTCGCCGCCGACGTAACGGCGCAGGAACGCCGACATCGTGGCCAGGCCTACCTTCTCCTGGTCACCCATCCGTTTCGGGTCGCCCGAGATCCGGGTGTTGATTTCCGGATCGAGCTTGTCCGCCGTGACGGGGAGTTCGTCGGTCCCGTTCTTGGCGTAGCTTTCGTCCGGCCCGGGGCCGGCCTCGCCGCTCATCCGGAGGCTGTTCGGCTCGGTGATCTTGCAGGCGTCGTCGGTGACGTAGCTGCCGTCTTCCCCGTCGGCCTTCCAGACGCTGTTGTACCAGTTGTGGTTGCCGCCGACCTGAGCCGACTGGACCAGCGGGTACTTGGCGTCGACGCGGTACTGACCGCGCTCGAACATCCGCGCGCCCTGCAGGTTGGAGACGTCTCCGTCGCAGGTAGGCAGGATCGCCATGAACGGCACCCCGTACGGAGCGCGACGCTCGTAGTCGACCGGGGCCAGGGAGATCACCGCCCGCAACGGGTAGCGGCGCCCTTCGGGCCGCATCCGGTTGTATTCGGTGAAGCTGGCGACGGCGTCACCGCCGCGCGAGTGACCCATCATCCCGATGCGGGTGAAGTCGATCTTGCCCGCGATGCTTTCGATGTTCGCGTTCGGGCCGTCGGGGAGCTCCCCTTCGTTGGCCGCGTGGAGGCCGTCCAGAAGCGCCGCGATCAGCAGCCGCCGCTGGTGCATGCCCTTGCCGAAGCGGCCGTCCTGGCGCGCCATCATTTCGTCCTGGTCGAGCGAGAACACCGCGTAGCCCCAGCTGGCGAGGTTTTCCGCCATGTAGGCGTAGCCCTCGTCGTTGCGCTTGAACACTTCGCATTCGGGGCCGCTGCCCTTGTCGCACTGGCTGTGGTTTCCGTGCACGAGGACGATCAGCGGCGCCTTGCCGGGTTTGCCTTCCGGCATGAACGCCGAGCCGCGGACCGGCAGCGTGATCGACGAGTTCGAGCCCGAGCCCGGTTCGCCTCCTTCGCCGTTCGGTTCCTGCAGCGTGGCCGTGCCCGCTTCGAACGGATCGATCCGTTCAGGGGTGTAGGGCCCGCGATCGAGCGGATCTGGGGCTTCCGCCGCCGAGGCGGTGGAGGCCATGAGCGCGAAGAACGCGCCCAGCGCAAGGATCGCGGGAACCAGCTTTCGGTTCCAACTCAGATGCATGTCTTCTCCCGTTGGGGTGGTTCGGGTTTTTTGGGGAACGCGCGGGCCGGGACGGCGACGCCGCACAGGCAGGCCAATCTAGGCGCCCTCTTCAGCCCCTCTCTACGCCAGCCGGACAACCTCCCGGACGGGCGTCTATCCGGTTGTCCAAGCGAAATCCGGGACGCAGAAAGCGCCCCGGAAATCAACCGACCGGCGGTCCAGCGTCAAGCGGCGCGGGTGGACCGGCGGTCCACCCGGCACTCAGCCGCGCAGCGCTTCGAGGCGCTCGAAGACGCCCGGCAGGTGGGTCAGGTACGCGCCGTAGTCGAAGACCGCGTCGAGGTCGAGGTCCGGCGCGGCGGCGCCGAGCAGCTGGCGGAAGTCGGTGCGGGTGTCCCAGGCGCGCTGGGCGTTCTCCTGGACGATCCGGTAGGCGTCGTCGCGGGTCATCCCGGACTCGACCAGGGCGGTCAGGGCGCGCTGGCTGAAGAGGGCGCCGTGGGTCAGCTCGAGGTTCTCGCGCATCCGCTCGGCGTCGATCCTCATCCCCGCCGCGATCCCGGTGGCGAGGCTCTGCATGTAGTCGATCAGGATCGTCGCGTCGGGCAGCAGCACCCGCTCGGCGCCGGAGTGGGAGATGTCGCGCTCGTGCCAGAGGGCGACGTTCTCGATCCCCGCCTGGGCGTAGCCGCGCAGCACCCGGGCCAGGCCGGTGATGCGCTCGGTGCGGATCGGGTTGCGCTTGTGCGGCATCGCCGAGGAGCCCTTCTGGCCGGCCGCGAACGGCTCCTCGACCTCGCGCACCTCGGTGCGCTGCAGGTTGCGGATCTCGGTCGCGAAGCGCTCCAGCCCGGCGCCGGCGATCGCGACCGCCGAGGTCAGCGTCGCGTGGCGGTCGCGGGGGATCACCTGGGTGGCGACGTCCTCGCGTCCCAGCCCGAGCCGCTCCATCACGTGCGCCTCGACCGCCGGCGGCACCGAGGCGTAGGTGCCGACCGCGCCGGAGAGCTTGCCGAAGGCGAGCTGGGCGAAGGCCTCCTCGAGGCGGTGCAGGTTGCGGTCGGCCTCGAAGGCGTAGCCGGCGAGGCGCAGGCCGAAGGTGGTCGGCTCGGCGTGGACGCCGTGGGTGCGGCCGACGCAGAGCGTGTCGCGCTGCTCCAGCGCCCGCTCGACCAGTGCGTCGCGGTACTCGCGGGCGCCGGCGACGACGATCTCGCCGGCGCGGCGCAGCTGCAGCGCCAGCGCCGTGTCGAGCACGTCGGAGGAGGTGAGCCCGTAGTGGATCCAGCGGCCGTGCTCGCCGACCGAGCCGGCGACGACGTCGACGAAGGCGGCGACGTCGTGGTCGGTGACCCGCTCGCGCTCCTCGACCGCCTCGACCGTGAAGGCGGCGCGCTCGCGCGCCGCCGCGGCTGCCTCCGCCGGCACCGCGCCCTCCTCGGCCCAGGCCTCGGTGGCGGCCAGCTCGACCTCGAGCCAGGCCTCCATCTTCGCCTGCGGCGTCCAGACCGCCCCGATCTCGGGGCGCGTGTAGCGGGGGATCATGCGTTGATGATGCGGGCCGCGAGGACGCCGGCGTTCTTCGCCCCGTCGATCGCGACGCAGGCGACCGGGATCCCGGGCGGCATCTGCACCGCGGAGAGCAGCGCGTCGAGACCGCCCAGCGCCTTGCCGAGGATCGGCACGCCGATCACCGGCAGGTCGGTGTGGGCGGCGGCGACGCCGGGCAGCGCCGCCGACATCCCGGCCCCGGCGATGATCACCTTGAGCCCGCGCATGCGCGCGTTGGTGCAGTACTCGCGGACCAGCTCCGGATCGCGGTGGGCGCTCATCACCCGCACCTCGTAGCGGATGTCGGCGTCGTGCAGGGCGGCTCCGGCGGGCTGCATCTTGGGCTTGTCGTTCTTTGAGCCCATGATGATCCCGACCTGGGGGGCGGCGACGTCGATCTCCTCGAAGGCCTCCTCGACGGCGGGCATCTCGGACTCTGGGATCTCGGTCATCGGTTCCTCTCTCGGTTAGCTGGGGACGCGCTCGACCGCGCGGGCGGCGATGTCGGTGCGGATCTGCATTCCCTCGAAGGAGATCCGCCCGGCCGCATCGTATGCGCGATCGCGGGCCGCGGCCGGGGTCGGCCCGAGCGCGGTGACGTTGAGCACGCGGCCGCCGGCGGTGACGATCTCGCCGTCGCGCGCGGCGGTGCCGGCGTGGGTGACCTCGGCCAGCTCGGCCGCCGCGGCGAGGCCGTGGATCGCGTCCCCCTTCGAGGACGACTCCGGGTAGCCGGCGGAGGCGAGCACGAGGGTGACGGCCCATCCGGGGTCGAACTCGGCGCTGATCCCGGTCAGGCCGCCCGGCTCGCGGGCGGCGAGGAAGAGGTCGACCAGGTCCGAGCGCATCCGCGGCAGCACCGCCTGCGTCTCGGGGTCGCCGAAGCGGACGTTGAACTCGAGCACCTTCGGGCCCTCGGGGCCGATCATCAGCCCGGCGTAGAGGACGCCGTGGAACGGCACGCCGCGGGCGGCCATCGCGGCGACGACCGGCCGGTGGACGCGGTCGACGATCTCCTCCACCTCGTCCGGCCCGAAGCCGGGCACCGGCGAGTAGCTGCCCATGCCGCCGGTGTTGGGTCCCTGGTCGCCGTCGAAGATCCGCTTGTAGTCCTGAGCCGGAGCCAGCGGCACCACGTTCTCGCCGTCGCAGAGGGCGAGCAGGGAGAGCTCTTCGCCCTCGAGGAACTCCTCCAGGACCACGGTCGTCTCGCCGAAGCGCCGCTCGGTGAAGAAGACGTCGAGGGCCGCGCGCGCCTCCTCCTCGCTCTGGCAGATGATCACGCCCTTGCCCGCGGCCAGGCCGTCGGCCTTGAGCACCGTCGGGTAGGAGCACTCGGCCAGGCGCCTGGCCGCCTCCTCGCGGCTGCGCAGCAGGAAGTGGGCGGCGGTCGGCACCCCGGCCTCGTCCATCGCCTGCTTGGCGAACGCCTTCGAGCCCTCCAGCCGCGCCGCCGCCCGGCTCGGCCCGAAGGCGGGCACGCCGGCCTCCTGCAGGGCGTCGACGACGCCGCCGACGAGGGCGGCCTCGGGACCGACCGCGACCAGGTCGACGCGCCGCTCGGCCGCCGCGGCGACGATCGCCTCGACGTCCTCGGCGCCGACCTCCGGCAGGCACTCGGCGTCGGCGGCGATGCCGGCGTTGCCCGGCGCGCAGAGGACCTCGGGCGCGTGGGCGGAGCGCCGCAGCGCCCGCACGATCGCGTGCTCGCGGCCGCCGCCGCCGATGACGAGCGCCTTCAAGGAATCGCTACAGGGATTCGGCCAGCTTCTCGGCCGGCATCGCGGTCAGGGTCTGCGAGGTCATCGTGCCGCGCGAGCCGAGCTCGATCGAGACCTTGGCCATGGTCTCCGCGTCCGGGGCCTCGACCACGGTGACGAAGTCGTACTGGCCGAGGGTCGCGTACTGGGTGAGCACCTTGGCGCCGATCTGTTCGACCTCGCGGTTGACCTCGGCGACGCGCGCCGGGTTGTTCTTGATCGTCCGCACGCCCTCGGCGGTCAGGTTGGTGAGCATCAGGTAAGTAGGCATCTCCCGCTCCTTCTAGACGGTTGAAGACACGGTACCCGCTCCCGCTCCCCGTCGCGCCCCCGCTCCGCTGTTCCTTTCCCCGGCAGGGTGGCGACAAGGAACAGCGGAGCGGGGGTGTCAGTAGCCGGGCGGGTGGCGGACCACGTAGCCGTCCGGGTAGGGCGGGGTCGCCTTCCAGCGGGGGCCGCTGACGCCCTCCGGGTTGCCGGCCGTGTCGAAGCGCAGCCCGGCGATCATCACGTAGGTGTGCCCGGCGTTGGCGTAGATCGTGATCCACTTGCCCGGCCCCGGTTCGCCGTAGCCGGCGAGGTCGCCGGAGACCAGCGGCGTGCCGAGCAGGCCGCCGCCGTAGAGGGCGAAGCTGACCGCACCCGAGCAGTCGTAGCCGTAGGAGTACCAGGAGCCGTGGCCGCCGCCCCAGACGTAGGGCGTGTCGGTGATCGCGTTGGCGGCGGCGATCACGGCCTTGACGGCGGCCGGCGCGTTGCGCGGCGCGCTCGCCACGTTGCCGTCGAGGACCGCGGTCGCCCCGTCGGTTTCCAGCCCGGCCCCGAGCGGCGCCACCGCCCACTCGTCGTAGCGGACCCTGCAGTTGCCTTCGAGCGCGTCGGCCTGGTTGAGGACGGCCCGCACGTACCACTCGGCCTGGTTGTGGGCGAAGATCCCCGACTGCAGGTCCCCGCGCGACCAGAACAGCCGCGCCAGCGTCGCCGCCGAGTCGACCGGGTCGGCGCGGCGGATCTTGCCGTCGCCGTCGCCGTCGACCGCGTAGGTCGCCCACTCCTTGCCGTCGAGCCCGAGCGGGCCGTTCTCGCGCAGCTGCTTCTTGTCCATGCCGCGGCCGAAGTCGGACTCGAGGCTGGCCACCGCGGCCAGCGCCCAGACGCCGCGCTTGCCGAGCTCGTAACGGGCGGCGGCGTCCTCGAAGGCGCGCAGGTAGGTGTGCGGGATCTTCTTCCGCCAGGGCTTGGCCGGCATGCACTTGAAGACCTGGATGTGGGGGACGGTGAGGTCGATGCCCGGGGCGCCGACTTCGTGGGCGTAGCAGCCGGCCGCGGCGAGCACGTCCTGCACGTACCAGTCGGCGTGGTTGTAGGCGAAGATCGCCTCGTAGGTGTTGCCCGGCATGCCGGCCGTGGCGAGGTAGCCGGCGGCGGCGAAGATCGCGTCCTCGGGGTCGTTGGGGTCCTTGACCCCGTCGCCGTTGGCGTCGACGCCGTAGGTCGCCCAGGTCGCCGGCATGAACTGCATCCAGCCGACCGCCCCGGCCGAGGAGGGGCCGAGGTTGGTTCCGAACGCGGTCTCGATCTGGTTGATCGCGGCGAGGATCGCCGGGCCCTGCGGCCCGAGCTGGTACTTGGTCGAGGCGCGGCGGTAGATCGGGATCAGGGTCGGCGGCACCCCGGCCGCGGCGCAGTTCGAGGCCGGCAGCGCGGGGATCGGGAAGGCACGGTTCTGGGAGAGCCCGGAGGCCGGCTCGGCGAGGGCGCCGCCGTCGGCCACGCCCTTGGGGGCTTCCGCTTCGGCCTCTTCGGAGGCCTTGCGCCCGCCCTCGGCGGTGACGCCGCCGTTGGCCTTGGGCTTGGCGGAGCCGCCGCCCGACGGCGGCGCCAGCGTCGCGCCGTGCTCGAGCGGGCCGTTTTCGGCTTCGCCGCCCCCCGGCTGTTCGAGCGGGGTTCCCTGCGTCGGCTGCGCCGGGCTGGGGGCGGTGTCGGCGCGGGCGACGGCGACCGGCACCGCGAGCGCCGCCGTGGCGGCTGCGGTGGCGGCGACCGCGCGGAGCTTTCGGGCCCGTCTGGTCATCACCCGAGGACGTTGGTCACGCGCCAGCGCTTGCCGTTGAGGAGTTCCATTTCCAGCCGCAGCTCGCTGGTCACCCCGACCCGCAGCAGCGAGACGCTGACCGGGTAGACGCCGCTGTGCGAGGGGCCGGCGACGACGTTGACCACCTTCGCCTTCGGCACCTTCACATTGGCCGGCAGCCGCGGCGGGCGGCGCAGCAGGGAGCGCGCCAGCTCCTTGGTGGCGCTGGCGTGGAAGGCCTTGCGGACCTCGGACTTCTCGCCGCCGGTCTCGTAGACGACGAAGGCGTCGGCGAACTCACGGGCGACGGCGAGCGCCTTCTTGCCGGCAGGCCGGCTGCTCTCTTCGGCGCTGGCCGAGGCGCTGGCGCCGGCCGAGGCCGAGGCCGAGGCGGCGGGAGAGGAGGAGATCGTGTCGGTGGCGGCGGAGCCGGACTCGCTCACCGTCGCGGCCTGCTTCTCCGCCGCGGCGACCGGGCCGTCGCCCGCGCCGTTGCCGTTGCCGCTCTTCTTCTTCGCCGCCTTCGGCTTGTCCGGCTTGAAGGACGGTGCGGCGCCTTCGAGCGTCTCCGCCCCGGGTTCGGGGGTGGGGGCCTCGGCCGGCGCGGCGGCGATCGCCGGGGCCGGCTCGGCGACCAGCTCGGAGGCCGGTTCG
>Ga0210085_1000954_pt1 | contig 11737 bp, 12 predicted proteins | sample China_Galinas_PW_5_FD_184866 | JGI IMG/M metagenome (GOLD analysis project Ga0210085, IMG submission 184866) | Wetland microbial communities from San Francisco Bay, California, USA, that impact long-term carbon sequestration - China_Galinas_PWC_D1... | ecosystem: Environmental > Aquatic > Marine... | reverse complement strand
GAGAACGCCGACATCGTTTTGAGTGCCAAGTCGATCCTCCTGAATCCGGACTGGGTGGAAGATATCAAAGCAGGTAAAGAGCTCCAGCTGCACGCGTCGGCCGAGGCCAACGTGGCCTACACCGATGAACCGCTTTTGTAACCGATTGCAGACATTTGAATTGTTCCCGGGTGCCGGGATAGGAGAGCGGCAGGCATAGGCTTTCGGGAGTGGTGATCAGGGCGGTGGGGAGGCGTATTTTTTGCCGGTTTCGCACGGATGCGGGCGTGTCGCCGGTGCGGCATTCCACCGACCAGGGGAGATCGAGGTCTGCGAACGTGCGAAGTAGCGCGTCGTGAATATCCGCAGACAGGGCGCGCAGCGGCGTGACCCACAGCACCCTAATACGCGGCGATTCATCCCGTGCGCGCCGTTAGTCAAAACCGTCGAGCGGCCGTTTGCGGTGGTGACCGACCATCCATTCGGTCAGTGTTCCGAACCAAGCGGCATGAGCGCGGTCAAGGTTTCAATGGTGTCCGCTTCTTCCACGGTTTTGTCTTGGCGCCAGCGGGCGATGCGCGGAAAACGGACGGCGACACCGGACTTGTGCCGGGTCGATTTTTGGATCCCTTCGAAGGCAATTTCAAAAACCAGCCGGGGCGTGACGGCCCGGACCGGACCGAACCGTTCGACCGTGTTGCGCTGGATGAAACGATCCACCTGACGGATCTCGGCATCGCTCAAGCCCGAGTACGCCTTGGCAAACGGCACCAGGCCGTCGCCCTGACGCACGGCAAAGGTGTAGTCGGTATAGAGCCCGGCCCGACGTCCGTGACCCCTCTGGGCGTAAATCAGCACGGCATCCACGCTCAGCGGGTCGATCTTCCATTTCCACCAGCTGCCGCGCAGCCGGCCGACTTCATATACCGAATCGACCCGCTTCATCACAAAGCCCTCGACCCCCCGGCTGCGAGACTCCCGCTGCAGGGCAGCGAATTCCTTCCAGGTTTCGGCAACCACCACCGGGGAAATCTGTATCCGATTGCCGGGAAGAGGGGAGATCACCCTTGAAAGTGCCGCACGCCTGCGCGCGAGTGCGGTTTGGCGGATATCCCGTCCATCCGATTCCAACAGGTCGTAGGCGAGGAAGGCCACCGGTGCCTCTTGCAGCAGTTTCTTGCCCACGGTCTTGCGGCCGATCCGTCTTTGCAGCGCCGAAAACGGCATCGGTCGCCCCTTCCTCCACGGCAGGATCTCTCCGTCGATCACCGTACCGTCCGGCAACGAGGCGGCCGCAATTTTCAACTCCGGGTATTTGTCGGTCACCAATTCTTCACCCCGGGACCAGATAAAAACCTGCCCGCTGCGCTTGATGAGTTGACCGCGGATACCATCCCACTTCCATTCGATTTGCCAATCTTTCACCGGACCGAGACTTTCCGGATCGCCTTCCTTGGGGTAGCACAAATAAAACGGGTAGGGCCGGCTGATGTCGGCATCGTGGGTGTCCGGTGAGATGATCTGCCGGCAGTAGTCGGCCGTGGGGGGCCAGTCCCCCATCAACCGGTGGGAAATCGCGGCCGCGTCGATCCGGCTGAATTGCGCCAGGGCGCGAACGACCAGCCGCTGGGAGACGCCGACCCGGAACCCGCCGGTGATCAACTTGTTCCACACGAAGCGCTGGACGTCGTCCATCCGGTTCCACGCCGCTAAGACCGCTTTTTTCTGGACCTCGAGGTCAAGGCCCCGAAGCGGCAGCAGGTGCTCTTCAACCCAGCGGTGCAGCGGACGGTCGCTCGATCCGGAAGCTTTCGGCAGCAGCAGCGTAATGGTTTCGGCCAGGTCGCCGACGACATCGTACGACGCTTCGAAAAGCCAGTCTGAAACGCCCGCTAGTTCTGCGGCCCATTCCATCAATTTACGGGTCGGAACCACCTGACGCGGTTTGCGCCCGATGAGAAAACGGATCGACCAGATGGCGTCCTCAGGTGGTGCGGTCCTGAAGTAGGCCACCATGACTTCGATTTTACGATTGGTGCTGGTGGTTTCATCCAGACGGCGATACAGGTCGGCAAAGGCTTTCATGATTCCGATTCGCTCCCGGCATCGTTTTCTTCACCGCGGAACACCGTGGGAATCACCTCTGCTTGACGGCCGCCTTCATTCAGCCAGCGGGACATTTCGGTCGCATAACCATGGGTGACGACGATTTTCTCCGCAGCGGTGGCCGTTATGGTCTCAACCAGTCCGTCCCAGTCGCTGTGATCTGAGAGCACGAAGCCCCGATCGACCGATCGGCGGCGGCGGTTTCCCCTGATGCGCATCCAGCCCGATGCAAACGCCCGGATCCGGTCCGGGAATCTGCGCAACCAACTTGGGTTGTCGGCCGACGGCGGGGCGATGATTAGGGACCTTTTTAGAATCTGCTTGTCATCCAAAGCACCGACATACTGGGTGGGCGGCAGCGGGCTCCCGGCTTCGCGGTAGCATGCATTGAATTTTTCGACGGCACCGTGGGTCAGAATCGGTCCGATGGTCGGGTCGAGACCGGCGATGATCCGCTGGGCCTTACCCAGAGCGTAAGCGAACAGGATGCTGGTGCGGCCCTGATCCCGATTCGACTGCCACCACGCATTGATGTCCGCCATTACCACTGCCGGATCCGGCCAGCGGAAAATCGGCAGTCCGAACGTCGATTCGCTGACAAACACGTGGCAGCGAAGCGGCTCCAACGGGGTGCAGGTCGGATCGGGCTCGCGTTTGTAATCGCCGGATACCGCCAAAATTTGGCCGTCCTTTTCAATTCTCACCTGGGCCGACCCCAGGATGTGCCCGGCCGGATGCAAGGAAAGCGCAATGCCGTTAACGGTCTTGACTTCCCCGTAATCCAGCGTCTCGATGGAAGCGTCGCTGCCAAGCCTTGCCTGCAGAACACCTTTTCCGTCTGTCGCACACAGATAGCTGCGGCAGCCCCAGCGGGCATGATCCGCGTGCGCGTGAGTGATGACGGCCTTGTTTACCGGCTGCCAGGGGTCGATGTAAAAGTCACCCTCGCTGCAGTACAGGCCTTTCGGATTGAGTTGAAGGATGTCGTTCACGGGTTCCGCTCTCTTCACGATCGGAACAACGATTAAGGGAAAAATGAAGATATACGCAACAGCGCTATTAATTAGTGCTACTCTTCGAGAATCGACTTCATGAGCGAGCGACGGTCGCCATCGGACACGATACTTTCGGCCAACTCGTCGTAACGGTGGGGCTCACTATGCCTGTCCAACGCCAGCAGGATTTTCACCTCACGATTGAGCCGTTTGAACGCGCGGGTGAGGTGCTGGTAATCCGAGAAGAAGTGCAGCATGTCTTCCACCATGTCGGGGTCGATCGGAAGAATCGCCGGTCGCCGGTCCCGGTCCTGGTTTCCCTTGATTCGGATCATCTCGGTGTAGATCGGTATGAATTCTCCATATACGTCACGGACCCGGGCTGCAACGCTGTGGGGCAACTGGTCCATGTCGCCGATTTCGGATTTTATCGCGCTATCGATGAGCTGTTGTATGGATTGTTTTTTGATGGTCCCGTTTTTTTCATTTTCCATCTCGGTTTTCCCTTTTTATAACCAAAACCTGCATATATACGAGGGTGGGTAAGATCGGTGTTGCTGTAAGATCTGTCAAGATTCCGTTGCCGATAGAAGGACCAGAAGCGGTTTCAATTGACATCATAGGGAATAGATTCAACGCTCGAGGATGTCGACACGTCCCTTACGTGTTGGCGAAGGGCCTCTGAATCCTCTAAGCCTTCCACCCATCGTTCAGGAAAGGATGCCAGACCGTTGGCCGCACCGAGAAGTGCGCCCAGAACCGCACCCCGGTGCGCATTGTCGCCGCCCAGGTTTGTGTTGACGACGAGCCCCCGTTCAGGATTTTCGGCGTACTTATAGGCCAGGTAGATCACCGCCGGCACCGCGTCTTCCACGTAGCAGGCCGTGCTGAGGCGCCGCCCCACGACCACCTCATCGGGCTGTTCGAGCCACTTTGCAAAGGGATGGCCGAAGAGCGGATTGATTTGGGTCTTCATCCCTGACATAAGGACTTCTTGAAGCGATTCTCCCCGCAATACCCGCAGCAGGGTTTCGATTAAAAAATCGGCCGACCTTTCCATACGCGGTCCCCGATGGGTCAGAGTCATGTGGTTCCGGGCGGCCGTGGCGGCTGTTTGCGGTTCGTGCCGGTAATAGACGATGATCGGGACCAGACCGACCAGGCCGCCGATATGTTTTTCCTGAACACCGCATTTGTGCGGCGACTGGCCTTCAGCCAGCCGAGCGAAGAAGTGGCGATGATACTCCTCGACGTAAGTGTCCCTGTGGCTGCCCGGTGTCGTCATAAAGGCGATGTAGCGTTTCAGGTAGTCGTCGGGGTCGTAGCCGTTTTTTTCCATCAAAGAGTACAGTAAAAGACGGCAAAGCTTCAGGTTGAGCGTGTTTTCGCCGGCCTCGAGGAACTGGTGGTAGTGTATTCCCGGCTTGCCCCAGAAGCGAGCCTGATCGTGAAGGATGTCGTAACGGGAGTCCGTGACGGCGTAATGCGAGCGCCACAAAATACTGTCGGGGTGCGGATTACGCGGTTTGAGATAGTCGGATACAGTCCCATAGTCCTTATGCAAGGCGGCCGTATTGTAGTACCAGTGGGCCGGCATGGCCAAGGCGTCGCCGATAAGAAGGCCAAAAAGCGCCCCTTCAGCTCGGGCGCGTCCGGAAGGCGGTGATGATAATGGTGTCATAAGTGTTTTTTAACTTGATAATTCCCTGTAGCTCGCTGCAGGGTCACCACATATTCTCTCTTCCCTGGGAGAGGGTTTGGGTGAGGTAACAAAATCAAACTGCTTTGAAACCCTGCAGCTTGCGGCAGGGAGCTTCATTTTTGATTCTGAATCAGTATCAGTGATCGACAGTTATCAGTATTTCGTTTCGCCGCAGAAACCAGGGCATGAAGGGCGGGTTGTATCGCGCCCAAACCGGATCTCCGGTTTGCTTGAAGCCCCGTTCTTCGATCCAGGCCAGCAACCGCTCTTTGTTCTCTTCATAGCCCTTGCGGCTCCAGGTGCCTGAATAGCGCACAGCGGCCATCAGCCGACCGGACTCCTGCTTTATTTCTATGCGAGAATCGATAGGCTCGGGCAGCGTGTCGAGCGTATATTTTGACGGCATGACAAAAGTGATGCGCCACCTGTCGCCCGCTTTCTCCTGGCCCACCGGTGCGGTCATGGCGATTTTTTTGGACTGCGCCTCCTGACTGACCGGTGCGGTCATGGCGATCGACTGCTTGGTACGATTTTCGCCGTTGATGTAGCCGGCCAGCCGGCGAAAGCCTTCGCTGCCGACCTGGTCGAATGCGCCCTCCACCGTTGTCTCCGCTACGATGTGGGGCGAGTACTGCCTGAGCTCAAATTTCCCGTTTTGCTCGATGACGGTGTAGGACGCTTCTTCGATTGCCACGGCACACTTCTCCCCACCGGTGATGAACGACACGGTCAGTAAGACCAACAATAAACATTTGGACAGCAGCTGTGTCATTTTACTTTTCGATATCGATGTTCGAGGCGTAGCGGCCGACAACGCCGTCGTCCACGCAATTTTCAAGCTCTTCTTCGCTGGCGGAGGCCCTGTCTTTAAGTGCGTCGATTGGACAGATAAACTCGTTGCCGGCACCATCGGTTACTTTGACGTAGGTTTCTTTTCCTTTTCCTTTCATTGTTTTTCCCCTTTTCATTCAGCATTGTTTATCTTTGATAGAGCGTCACGAGTGTCGCTACTTCGATACGGCCTACCGGTTAACGCTGATATTTGCGCATTAGCGAGCCGGCTTTCTTGTGGTCGGGTCTTTTGACAATGCAAATTAATACTTATTTGACCACTTGCAAATTTCGCCTCGTTATCGCTCTAACGCCGCAAGTATCGATTCTATCACACGACTGCGCTCGGGGCGGCAGCGGAAAAAACAAAAAAACATCCATTTTCGGGAGGTTCGTCCGAGTAGCGATCTGGGTTTTATACTTTGAACGGCTATAAGTTGCGATTTCCTTTAGCTCCCTCGCCCATTGGGAGAGGGTTGGGGTGAGGGTAAAAAAGCGCAGATTGTGACCGCTCAAAGTATAGTTACGGCTTTACCCCTGTCCAATAAGCCCATTTTCCAGTCTACATTAAAAATGGTATGAGGCTGGCTTGCATGACGTGGCGCTCTTTATTATGCAGAGCTCGCTGTCACTGTTCCTATAAACCACAGCACATCGGTCATCCGGTTTCCATCCAGGCCACATGCCCGTCCGGCCGAACGAGCACGGCGAACCGAGTAGGAAGAAATGCCGGTGTGTCTCCGGCGAACGCGAAAACCGTTTCGTCGGATAGAGCGTCATTGCCGGAAAAGTAGATTTTCTTCAACGGATAAAACCTATTTTGCAGTCTTATGGCGAGGTCGTTCACTCTTTGCTGCGCAATGCCGCTGGTAAGAAGAACGTGAAACGGCCGGCCATCTTTTTCGGCCGCTGTGGCAGCCAGGTCGAGGGATGAAAACTTTTCAGTCGATTTTCCGCCGGGTTTTAAAAGCCAGAAATGGGGCAGACGGCCTCCGACCATCAGTTTGGGTATGAATTTGCTCGTATCGTCTGACCCGGTTTCATTTGCAGTCGATTCTTCCAAAAATCCCCTGGGGTAGGCCGATCCGAGATCGAGCTGTGGAAAGCGCATTGCCAGCGTCTTGCGCGGGTCGGTGAACAATTCCTGCAGGTCCTTGCGGCGGATGTTGCCGACAATATTGTCCTTGCCCAGCAATTTCACCTGTGCCAGTCCGATGCGTAAAGCCGTGTCGAATATTTTGCGGCGAAAGAATCCCGGAAGAGGGGTCCAGCGCACCGCCAGATCGAGCAGTTTGAGTGCCTGGGGCTCCAGACCGATGGCAGCCGGAACGGAGGTGTTTATCTGATAGTTGTTTATGCTGGTCGCGATGCAACGTTCTGCAATGAATCGGCGCTCCTCTTCATATGAATCAAGCAGTTGGGCGATCATCTCGGTCCGTTTTTCTTTTTCGAGCCGCAGGGCGAGAGCAAGTTTCCAGATGAGATTGTGGGCATCGGCAATGCCGCTGTTCAGCCCGAAACCGCCGGCCGGAAGCATTTGGTGCGCCGCATCGCCCACCAGAAAACAGCGGCCGCCTGAAGAACGGTAGCGCTTGGCATTCCAGGCGCTCAGGCGCCAGGAGCTAATGCTTTTGATATCGACTGCGATAGAGCGCCCGACCAGATGCTGAATGATGGCCATGCATTTTGCCGTCGAGTAGTCTGCGGCATCCTGATGGGGCGGAAAGTAGGGCAGTTGAAGAACGAACTCACCACGTTCGAGGGAATGGCTGACGATAACGCCGATGGCCCGCGGTGTGTACACAAAATAGAGCATTCCCGGTATCGTGCGGCGGATTATTCCGGACAGTTCCGGGCTGATAAAGTGGACGTTGATCAGATGCTGCAGCGCATCGGTCTTCTTTTCCCGGGATATGCCCAATTGCCCGCGTGTTTCACTGTGAGCGCCGTCGGCACAAACGACAAAATGGGATGCTATGACTTTTTCTTGACCGGTCCTGACATCGGTGAGCGTCAGTACGACGCTATGATCCGATTCCGTAAGGGCGGCACGACGGCCCTCTATCAAACGGCAAAAGGGGCTCTGAAGAGCGGCTTTACGCAGGAGGTGCTCGAGATCATGCTGCGGGAGGTTGCATTCCCAGGTAGGGCTGATGCGGTGATCCGGACCGTTTGCGAAATGATCGACTGTTCCCAGAAGAGAGCTGCTCCGGGGATCACCGCTGTCGGCCGCGCCTGGAAGGTCGGTCATGCTTGTGCAGTAAACATAGCGTCGCCACTCGTCTAACGGCGCGCTCAGGCGGCGGATTTCTTTTTCCAGGCCGTTTAGCTCGCGAAAAATTTCCATTGACCGGCAACTGATGAAGTGGGCCTGAGGATGGTCGCTCGGCTCAAGCCGTTGCTCGATTACCAGGTGATGAACGTGAAATCGACTCAAGAGCAGTGAAGCCGTCAGACCAACAGGACCGGCACCGACAATGGTGACGTCAACCACTTTGTTCGGATAATTTGGCGTCATATTTCTCTACCGGCACGCCGCTCTTGTTCAGGTCCTGAAGGATGTCCTTCAACTGACTTTGGCTGCAATCATCGATTCGGAACATTTTTTCTCCACCGTCGACAAACATCAACCTGAGATCGCCTTTGGCATCCACATAAGCCTTGCGGATGTAATCGCGGTTGAGCCAGGGCTTGAGAACTTGCATGAAATGAGAGAAACTGCAGGACTCCATCTTGCCTACTCCTCTTGAATTAAATTTAGATGCTTGAGACCAGAGGCAGTGGTGGAACTGATCTGGTTGTAGCCGATGGCCAGTTTTGACTTGAGTGTGGCCACTGCCTTTAAGGTTGTCAAGGAATTATAAAATATCGCAGTGGAGATTTTCCGTACAAATATTTTGAAGCATATCCGAGCCGGCCTCTGTTTTGGTAGCGGCACTCTCCACCCCAAAAGATCTCATAGTATGGTTTGACAACATGGCTCAAGGCCTTAAATTGTTTTTATTGCCGGTTTTCTATAGATATTCATTCGGGAGAAATAAAATGCCGAAAATCGTTCGTTTTTATAAAACTGGATCAGCCGACGTGCTTAAGCTCGAAGATGTTCCGCAGTCCGAACCCGCTGAAAAAGAGGTCCGTTTAAAGGTGGAGGCAATCGGTCTCAACCGTGCCGAGGTGATGTTTCGGCAAGGCCAGTACCTTGAAGAACCGGAATTTCCGTCAAGAATCGGTTACGAAGCTGCCGGCAGTGTCGATGCGGTAGGACCGGGAGTCGCAGGCATCCAAATCGGCGACCGGGTGAGCACCATCCCTTCGTTTTCAGTTGGCAAGTATGGGGTTTACGGAGAAAGCGCCATCGTTCCCGCTTACTCGGTGGCCGGTTATCCAGACACTCTCACGGCCGTCGAAGGCGCAGCAATCTGGATGCAGTACATGACCGCATTCGGCGCATTGGTTGAATACGGACGGTTGAAAAAGGACGATACCGTTTTGATAACCGCTGCCAGCAGCAGCGTTGGACTTGCCGCCATACAGATCACCAAGTCTGTGGGGGCCTTGGCGGTGGCCACGACCCGCGGCGACGCCAAGATGAATTTTCTTCTCGAAGCCGGAGCCGACCACGTCATTGTCAGCGACAAGGAAGACGTGGCCGCCAAAACTAAGGAGATCACCGCCGGCAAGGGTGCCACCATCGTCTTCGATCCGGTGGCCGGTCCTTTTTTGGAAAAACTCGCCGGAGCCGCTGCCGAGCGCGCCGTCATCTTTCAGTACGGTGCTCTGTCGATGGCACCCACACCGTTTCCCTTGCTCGAAGCGATCGGGAAAGGCCTGACCGTGCGGGGTTACACCTTGTTCGAAATCGTTGCAGATCCCGAAAAAATGGCGCGCGGCAAGAAATTCATTTACGCCGGCTTGGCGTCAGGGGCACTGAAACCGATCATCGCACGGACGTTCCCACTGGAAGAAATCGTCCAGGCCCATCGCTTTATGGAGTCCAACGAGCAAATGGGCAAGATTGTGGTAACGGTATGAACAGGCGATACCAATCAAGAACAATCCGGAACCGGATAACCGACTAAACACGGGAGTCACCACCTCAACATGCACGTATGGACTTCGCTCATTCTCTCGCTGACTTTACTATCCGCAATTCCGACCTCCGCTGTTGCAGTCGATCAGTCCGACGTTATCGACCGGCTTAACGCCGGCGGGCACATTCTGGTGATCCGCCACGCGCTGGCACCTGGAAACGGCGATCCGGCCAACTTCAAAATCGGCGATTGTGCGACGCAGCGAAACCTCGACGATACCGGTCGGGATCAGGCCCGCAGCATCGGCTTGTGGCTGCGCAACAACGGGGTCACGTCGGCGCGTATATATTCCAGCCAGTGGTGCCGCTGTCTCGAAACCGCCCGGCTTCTAAACTTGGGGCCGGTGCAGGAATTGGCTGCATTGAATTCATTCTACGAGCGGACCCAGGATCGTGGGCCCAACCTCAAAGCGCTGAATGATTTCATCTCGCAGCAGCCGGTGAAGGGCGAGTTGATTATCCTGGTTACGCACTTCGTGACCATTGCCGGTATCGCGGGCACAGGCGTTTCGTCCGGCGAGGGGGCATTGCTGGCGCTGCATGAGGATGCACCGTACACGGTTGTCGGTCGACTCGATTTCGGAAAATAACCTGAGGCGTTTGTTGAGATGCCGGGAAGTTTCTTAAAGGTAAGCGCTCACAGGGCAACGCATCTGCTTTGTCGTCGGGTACTTGAAGTGAAAAAGTACGTCTGCGCGCCCGACGCCTTTCATCTGCGGCACCCTGTAAACGCTTACAATTAGGTGGTTTGAAGCGCATCGGACTTTGCAACCCTATGAACGGTTACACTTAAAGAACCATAAAATGAGAAGACATTCGATCCGGTTATACCGGGCAACGCAATTTTGAAAGGAGACAGTATGAAGCGCAATGCATCGGCCGTATGGCAAGGTGGACTAAAGGACGGAAAGGGTCGCATCACGACAGACAGCGGTGTGCTGTCCGACACTCAATATTCTTTCAGCACGCGTTTCGAGGAGGGCGTCGGGACCAACCCCGAAGAACTGATCGCAGCTGCGCACGCCGGCTGCTTTTCGATGGCCCTCTCGATGATGCTGGGTGAAGTAGACATCAAGCCCGAGCAAATCGACACGAAAGCGACTGTCAGCCTGGAGAAGGGTGAGGGCGGATTTTCGATAACAGCGGTTCATCTCGAGGTCAGCGTGAGTGCGCCGGGTGCAGCTCAAGAAGCAGTATTAAAGGCTGCCGAAAAGGCCAAGGCGGGATGCCCTGTCAGCCGGGTTCTTAACGCCAAGATCACGATGAATGCGAAATTGAAGAGTTGATTATGCCCTTCGGGCAACAGAAAATTGGTAAGCACTCACAGGGCACCGCATCTGCTTAGTTGTCGGGCACTTGAAGTGCAAAAGTACGTCTGCGCACCCGACGCCTTGCATCTGCGGCACCCTGTAAAAGCTTACAATTAGGTGGTTTGAAGCGCATCGGACTTTGCAGCCCTGTGAACGGTAACGAAATTTGTATTTCCTGTAGAGGTGAATTTAGAAAAACACCTCGAGGAGAGGTATATACGGTTGCGTCTGGAATCACCAGACGTTTCATTCTTGGTTATCCAAATATTTCCTATTCCCCGTTAAGTCCTACCACTGTAGTTATTCTCCGTCTGTTTTCGTCTGTGCTGAACACGGTGCAGGTCTCGTTATAAAGCATATAAATCGCCTTGTGCAGCTTCCGGTAATTACATCGAATTTTCGCGTCGCTTTGAAAGATGATATCGATCGGGGTGTCGTCAAACAGTGATTTTAAATGCATTGGGTACTCTGCCGTTTAGGGCTGTATTCAATGAGCGCCGATTACAATTTCACCGTTCTCGTTGAAGGAAATTCATATCCCTTCCGTTTGGCCAAATAAGTAGGTTTGCCCTGTCATACAACCCCTTATTGTTTATCATTGAAATTGCCGACAATCGTGCCCGTCTTCGCGCGGTCCACGCGTCACCCGACGCACCCAATGTCGACATTCTTGTCGATAACGCGGTCGTGCTTTCAGACGTCGCGTTCACACAATTTTTGGACT
>Ga0210085_1000953_pt1 | contig 11750 bp, 12 predicted proteins | sample China_Galinas_PW_5_FD_184866 | JGI IMG/M metagenome (GOLD analysis project Ga0210085, IMG submission 184866) | Wetland microbial communities from San Francisco Bay, California, USA, that impact long-term carbon sequestration - China_Galinas_PWC_D1... | ecosystem: Environmental > Aquatic > Marine... | reverse complement strand
CCGCCGGAGGAGGAGGTGGAGTGGAACGACGAGGGCGTGAGCGGCGCCTACCGGTTCCTGAACCGGGTCTGGCGCGCCGCCCATGGCCTCGAGAGCGCCCCCGCCACCGCCCCCGCCGACGACGAGCTCGAGCGGATCCGCCACGAGACCATCAAGCGGGTGAGCCAGGACCTGGACCGGTTCAAGTTCAACACCGCCGTGGCGGCCCTGATGGAGCTGGTCAACGCCCTGACCAAGGCCCTGGAGGAGAAGACGGCCTCGCGTCGCCAGTGCGAGGAGACGGTCGACTCTCTGCTTCAGCTCCTGCACCCGATGGCACCTCACCTGACCGAGGAGATCTGGGAGACGCGGGGGCACCTGGGAAGCCTGCTCGAGAGCACCTGGCCGGAGTGGGACGAGGCCAAGCTCGAGCGCGACCGGGTGACCGTCGTCGTCCAGGTGGACGGCAAGCTGCGCGACCGGATCGAAGTCGACGCCGGCGCCGACGAGGACGAGGTCAAGCGCTTGGCGCTCGAGAGCGAAGCGGTCCAGCGCCATCTCGAAGGTGTCGAGCTGGCCCGGACGATCGTCGTGCCGGGACGCCTGATCAACCTGGTGACCCGGAGGTGAGGTGATGGACGACCGGAACCGATCGAAGTCACAACAGACAACGCCGACGTTCGGGGTCCCCGAAGGGTCGCCGGAGGGGAGGCGGTGGAGTGCCGGCGCCGCGATGCTCGCCCTGATGGTCGTGAGCTCCACCCTCTGGGGGTGCGGTTACGCCCTGGTGGGCCGCGGCACGAACATCCCGGAAGACGTACGCGAGATCTACCTTTCGCCGTTCGAGAACCGCACCAACCGTCAGCAGCTCGACCAGTTCGTCACCGAGGCGATCAGCGACGAGTTGGTCAAGCGCCGGCGGTTCGACGTGGTGGGGGACCTGGGCCAGGCCGACGCCGATCTCTCCGGCGAGGTGGTGGCGTTTGGCCTGACGCCGATCACCTTCGACAACCAGGGGCGGGCCACCGAGTACGAGATCTCGATCACCGCGCGGGTGATCTTCCGCCGGACGGGAAGCGACGAGGTGCTGTGGAAGAACGACCACTACCTCTTCCGGGAGACCTACGAGGCCGACACCGGAGTCGGCGGCTTCCTGGCCCAGGAGGAGGAGGCGATCCGGGGGGCGGCTGAGCGCTTCGCGGAGACGATGGTCTCGGATCTGCTGGAGGGGTTCTGACCAGAGTCGGACGCCTTTGAGCTGAACGCAAGAACGCCGTCCCCGGCCGGGGACGGCGTTTTTGCTTGCGGCCCACCAAACGAGCCGCGGAATGGTCTCCGCGCGCGGCGGAGCGACTCTCAGGCGGACTTCTTCGTCTCGCCCAGAGCCTGGACCGCCTGGGTCAGGCGGGACTTGTACCGACCGGCGGCGTTACGGTGGATGACGTTCTTCTGCGCGGTGACGTCGATCACCTTGACCGTCGCGGGGAGAAGCTCCTGCGCCTTCTCGGCGTCGCCCTTGTCGATGGCGGCACGGAGCCGCTTGATGGCGGTGCGCATGCGCGAACGGTACTTGCGGTTGCGCTTGCGGTTCTCCTCGTTCTGGCGAATCCGCTTCTCGGCTGACTTCGTATTGGCCATATCTGCTCGTCTGTCCTCGCGGCCCAGGTGGCACTCCGGCCGCTTCGGTTCACATGGTTGGGCTCGAAAAAAAGCGCCGCACCGGAGCGCGACGCCGGCGTTTTATACCAACCTCAACGGTTGATGTCAACCCCGATCGCCTTCAGGCGGTCGCGGGCGATGTTCGCCTCGTCGCTCGACGGGTGCTCCCGGATCACGTACTGGAGCTGGACGATTCCCTGGGACCGTTCGCCCAGCTCGAGGTATGCGTAGCCCTTCTTGAGCAGGGCGCCCGGGACCTTGTCGCTGCGTGGATACCGCCGCAGGACCTTGTCGAACTGGTCGATCGCCTGGCGGTACTTGCCCTGGCGGTAGTAGCACTCACCGATCCAGTAGGTGGCGTTGTCCGCCAGGTCGGTGTTGGGGAAGCTCGACAGATACTCGTCGAACTCCTCGACCGCCAGGTCGTAGTTGCCACGGAGGTAATCGTCGTAGGCCCGCTGGTAGAGCTCCTGGGGCTCGGCCTGGATCGCCGGCGCACCGGCGTCCCCCGCGTCCCGCTCCGCCCCGCCGTTGCCACCGGCGGACCCGCCGTCGACAGCGCCTTCACCCTCACCGGCGCCGCGGTCGAACATCCGGGGCTGGGTCCGGAAAGCGCGCAGCTCCTGGTTGGTCGAGGCGATCTGCTGGGAGAGCTGGGCGAGGCGGTAGTTGGTGTCTTCGAGCTTCGCCTGGAGCTGCTCGATCTGGCTCGAGAGCGAGTCGAGCCGGACCTGCATGTCGGCCTCGGAGTGGAGCACCCCTTCCATTTGCTCCCCGAGGGAACGTTCGAGGGAGGCGACCTCCTGCCGGGTCGACATCTGCTTTTCGAGCTGCAGGATCTGGTGCTGGACGTCGTTGATCTGCGAGCTCAGGGTCTGGATGTCACTCGACGAGACACAGCCCCCGGCGGCCAGCGAGAGACTCGCCAGGGCGACCGCCAGGGGGGTGAGTCGTAGCTGTGAAAACAGTCTGCTCACGAGGGATAGATGACGAAGTGGGCGCGCCGGTTCCTCTGCCAGCAGGCCTCCGTCGACTCGGTGCAGACAGGCCGCTCTTCACCGTAGGAAATGGTGTTGATCCGGGCCGCCGCGACACCGAGCGAGACCAGGTAGTCCTTCGCGGCGTTGGCGCGGCGCTCGCCGAGAGCCAGGTTGTACTCGTTGGTCCCGCGCTCGTCGCAATGCCCTTCGATGGTGGCCTGGAACTCCGGGTGCTGCTTGAGCCAGGATGCGTTTCGGGACAGCCGCTCGCGCGCCTCGGGCCGCAGGTCGGACTTGTCGAAGTCGAAGTAGACGTCATCGACCAGACCCTGCTGGCGGAGATACTCGTTGAGCTCCTCGACGTCGCTGGGAAGCTGGGGCTCCTGGCGGTCCTCCTGGGTCATCTCAGGCTCCGAGGGGACCTCCTCGGCAGGCGGCGCCGGCGGTGGCGCTTCCTCCATCTGCATGGGCTCCGGAGGTGTGGTCGGTTCCTTCTTGGGGCAGCCCCAGAGGGCCACCGCGATTGCGGGCACGAGCACCCAGGCCATCCACTTGCGGCTCATCGGTCGTGTCTCCTCAGCGAACAGGGTGATTTTCGGTGTCGGGCGATTCGCGACGAAAGCCCGCCAACTCTAGCAAAGCCCCGGTACCCCCGCAAGAGCCCGAGAGCAAAGGAATTGTCCCGATTCGGCCGCCGCGGAGCGGTGCGCTCGTCGGCCCGGTACCCCTATTCGGAGTAGCCTGACCAGGCTGGGGAGTAGTTGTTGCCCTCCTCGGTGAGCTGGTGCGGGTTGCGGCCGTCGGCGTCCATCACCCAGATCTGGGTCTTTCTGCCCTGGCGGCTCGGGAACGAGGTCGAGTAGGCGATCCGTTTGCCGTCCGGAGAGAACGTCGGTGATTCCTTCTCGCCGCTGCCGGAGGTCAGCACGGCGGTCTTCAGCGTCACCCGGTCGGTGACCGCGATCTGGAACACGCCGTTGCGACGGCTGGCGTAGGCGATCTTGGTGCCGTCCGGGCTCCAGGCGGCACCGTCGTTGTAGGTCCCCTCGGACGAGATGCGCTGGAGGTTGGTGCCTTCCGGGTCCATCACCCAGATGTCGGGCCGGCCCGTACGGCTGGAGGTGAAGGCGATCTCGTTACCGGTGGGAGACCAGGCGGGGTTGGTGTCGATGGCGTTGCCGAAGGTCAGCCGGACCGGGCTCGAGCCGTCGGCCGTGGCGACGAAGATCTCCGTGTTGCCGTCGACCGATCGGGCGAAGGCCATCCGCCGCCCGTCGGGTGAGAAGGTCGGCGAGGTGTTGAACTGCCCCGCGGTCACCAGCGGGTGCTTGCGACCGGTCGACAGGTCGGCCTCGTAGATCGCCGGGCGGCCGTCGATGTAGGAGACATACGCCACCGCGGAGTCGTCGGCGGTCCAGGCGGGGAAGAGCGACACGGAGTGGTGGCCGGTGATGCGGCGCTCGTTGGCGCCGTCGTAGTCCATCAGGTAGATCTCTTTGTCCCCAGTACGGTCCGAGTAGAACGCGATCGTGGTCAAGCCGAGACCCCGGCGCCCGGTGAAGTAGAGGATCACCTCGTCGGCGAAGGTGTGGGCGACGCGGCGGGCGACGTCGTATTCGCCCCTGTAGCGCTTGCCCAGGACCAGCCTGCCGCTCGCCAGGTCGTAGACGCGGCCGGCGAAGACCAGCTTGCCCGGCTCCTCGGAGACCTCGCCGCTCAGCAGCAGCTCGTTGCCCAGCGAGCGGTACTGCTCCATGTCGTGCTCGAGCTCACCGGTGAGCTCCAGCACGGAGAAGGCCCATGGCCCCTGGACCTCGAAGATCCGTGCCTGGTCGAGGTCGTCGCGCAGGACCTGGTCGAGCACGTCGGCCGCGGCGGCGGCGTCGGGCGACAGCCGCCCTTTGCGCTCGATCTCCGGAAACGCCAGGCGGAGGAGGGGGCGCTGGCCCTCTTCGAGGATCAGCGTCACCTGCTCGTCGCCCGTTCCCTGGTCGCCGTCCTGCTCGCCTTGTGTGCCCGGCGCGGCAGCGGCTCCCTCGCGGTCCGGCGCGGTCTGCTGCGCGCCCTGGGGCTCCGGAGCCGCCTGGGCGTTCGGCGAGAGTGCCGGTGCGAGGGCGGTCGCCCCGAGCAGCAGGGCGACCATCAGGAGCGGGAGGCGGGTCGGGGTCGGGGTCGTCATGGGTCTCCTCGGGGGCATGAGGTGTCGGGTTCGGGGTCGGTCCGGCGCCGGGGCTCGGCGTCGAGCGACGGGGCGACGCACGGTCTCAACGCACGATCAGGTTGACGGTCAACGACCCCTGGTGGTAGCTCGCCGGCAGCGGCGGCAGCGGCGAGGCGTTGCGCAGGGCGCGCACGGCGGCCAGGTCGAACGAGCGGCTACCGGACGGCCGCTGCACGGAGACGTCGGTGATCCGTCCGTCGGAGAGCACGCGGAAGGTGACGACCGTTCGGACGCCTTCGATCGGTGGCCTCGCCCAGTTCCTACGAATCTGCCCCAGCATCTGTTCCAGGTAGTAGTCGTAGGGAAAGGCGGTACCGTCCGGGCTCAGGGCCTGGGCGCCGAGGCGGCTGGTGCCGGCCGGCGCGCCCGTGGGCGAGCCTTCGGTCGCGGCCTCGCGAGCCTGGTCGGCGGTGGTCGCGCGGTCCGGAACGGGCTCGGGCTTCGGCTCCTTGGGTTGTCTTGTCTCGGGCTTGGGCTCCGGCTTGGGCGCGGGGTTGTCTTCGGGCTCGGGAAGGACCTCCTCGGGCTCCGGCTCGGGCGGCTTCGCCTGTCGTTGCGGGGCGGGCTTCTCGACGCCCAGTGCCTCGGGCGGCAGCACGTGGACCTCGACGTACTCGATCGGTTGGGGCTCCTGGCGGGTCAGCCGGGGCACGGCGAAGGCCGCAGTCACCACGAGGACGTGCAGCACGACGGCCACGGTCACCGCGATCGTCTGCTGGCGCCGCGGCGAGCGGGCCGAGCGCTGTTGCAGGATGTCCTGGACGGCCTGTCGATCCACCGGCTCTCCCTCCTCACCAGCTCTAGCCGCCGGAACGGGAGCTCCGGCGCTCGGGGCTCTGGGTGACCATGCCGATCCGCGTGACCCCGGCCCGGTGGAGCAGGTCCAGCACCTCGATCACGCGGCCGTAGTCGACGCCCCGGTCGCCCTTGATGAACACCGGCTGGTCCGGCCGCCCCTCGATCATCGGCATGAGCACCGATTCCAGGCGGCTCGGGTGGACCGGCTCGTCGGCGACGTAGACCATCCCGTCCTGCTTGATCGACACGACGATCGGGCTCCCCTGGCGGGTCGGCAGCGGCTTCGCGTCCGCCTGCGGCAAGGCGACCTGGATGCCTTGATGCAACATCGGCGCCGTGATCATGAAAATGATCAGGAGCACCAGCATCACGTCGACCAGGGGGGTGACGTTGATGTCGGAGAGGACCCGGTCGTCGTCGTGCGGGTCGGGGCTGCCTACGCCGAAGGCCATGGTGCGCCGTCTCTCGGGAGAGGGTCGATCACGTGAAGTTGCGTTCCGCCAGGTTCACCAGCTCGAGGGCGAAATCCTCCATGCGCCCGCGAAGGTGGCGTAGCTTGCCCGCGAAGTGGTTGTAGCCGATCAGCGCCGGGATGGCCGCGGCCAGGCCGGCGGCCGTGTTGACCAGCGCTTCGGCGATCCCGGGAGCCACGGTGACGATCGAGCTCGAGCCGGTGAAGCCGATCTCGTGGAACGCCACCATGATTCCCCAGACCGTGCCGAACAGACCGATGAACGGAGTCGATGAGGCGGTCGTGGCCAGGAACTGGGTGCCCCGGGCGATCTGCCGCGTCTCGACCGTGATCGCCCGGCGCAGGGTGCGCTCGATGGCGTCGAGCGAGCGGATGCGGTACGCCTTCGGGGCCCCGGTGGCCTCGGCGTGGTCGTGGGCGTGGGGGTCGGCCTGGCGCGCCGCCTTGATCTGGGCGTCGATCTCGGCGTAGCCGGCCTGGAAGAGGCCGACCAGCGGCGAGGCGTCCAGGTCGCTGGCGGCCTGGTTGACCTCGCTGAAGCGGGCGCTCCGGCGAAACACCTCGAGAAAGCGGTCGGTCTGGCGGTCCGCCCGGCGCACCTGGGAGTGCTTCCAGATCATGATCGCCCACGATGTCAGGGAGAAGCCGATCAAGATCGCCAGGATCAGCTTCGCCATCGGGCCCGACTGGACGAAGAACTCGAAGATGCCGGGTCCCGTCGGTCCGGACGGTGCTGTCGCAGGCGGCGCCGCCTGGAGCTGTGCGATGGGGGAGGCGAGGATGGGGAGAAAGAAGCCGCTCATGCCCGGCGAACCGTAGCACGGACCGTGCCGGCGGCCAAGGTCACAGCGACCCGGAGGCGACTTCGACCCGGTCCCGGGCTGGAGTCATTCGTCTGCCGCGACCGTCTCGGCGGCTGAGGCGGTCGCGGCCTCGCGCGGCGGTGGCCCGGCGGGGAGCTCGGCGTCTTCCGCCGCTGGCGGGAGCACCACCTGGTTCTCGCGCAGGAACCGGTCCCGAGCTCCGCGGACGATCTCCACGGCCTCCTCGACCGTCTCGACCCAGAACGGGCGCTCCAGGTCCTTGGCGTCGGCCAGGCCACGGGCGACCACCTCGGTTTCGAGCCAGGAGCGCAACCCCTTCCACATCGGGCCGACGAAGACCAGCGTCTGCCCCTTGAGCAGCCCGAGCTGGAGGAGCTGGAGCACCATGGTCGCCTCCAGCGTCGTCCCGATGCCGCCGTCGACCACGATGTAGGCGTGGGCCATGCGGATGAACTGGTGGAGGCGCGAGTAGAAGGTCTTGTGGGCGGTGACCTCGTCGAGGAACGGGTTGGGCTGCTCGTCGAGGGGCAGCAGGATGGTCAGCCCGAACGAGCGGGTGTTGTGATGGTAGGCGCCGCGGCGGGCGCCCTCGTTGGCCGCCATCATCAGCCCCGGGCCGCCGCCGGTGACGATGTCGCAGCCGATGTACGAGAGGTGGCGGGCGAGCTCGCGGACCTTGGCGTAGTTTTCGTCCTCGGTGCGGATGCGGCTCGAACCGAAGATCGCGACCCGGAAGTAGCGCCGTTCCGAGGGCGTGGTCGAGTCGATCCACGAGATCAGGTCGTAGAGGACGTGGATCGCCCAGCCGTGGAGGCGGATGATCTTGCGGCGCGCCTTGCGCCGGAGCCGGGCCCAGAGGGTCTCGCGTGGGTGCTCCGGCGGCTCCGGATGGGTCCGTCGTCGGCGACTTGGATGGGCCATAGACCCGTGATTCTACAGGCCCGAGCGGGAGCACGCCGCGTGATACCCTGCCTGTCCGTGCCGCAGTGCGGCGGCTTGACGCCCGCGCGCCATCTCCATAGGCTGGAGTCATCCTGGGTGCCGCGCGCGCCACGTGCGAGCGGCCGCCGCCCCGTCCCGGTCCATCCATCGGATCGAATCGATCGAAGGAGGGAACACATCCCATGCGAATCGCGGTCTGCATCAAGCAGGTCCCCGACACCGAAGCGCGTCTACGCGTCCGCGGCGACGCCCGGTGGATCGAGGAGGAGGACCTGCCGTTCAAGATCAACGAGAGTGACGAGTACGCCCTTGAAGAGGCGTTGACCCTGGCCGAGGCCACCGGCGGCGAGGTGATCGTCTTCAGCCTCGGCCCCGAGCGGGTCAAGGAGGCCCTGCGCAAGGCCCTCGCCCTGGGCGCGGCGCGGGCGGTCCACCTGTCCGACGCGGCGTTCGACGGCGGCGACGCGCTCGCCACCGGCAAGGCGCTCGCCACGGCACTGGCCCAGGAAGAGATCGACCTGGTGTTGACCGGCTCCCAGTCCGACGACGTCGGCTACGCCGGCACCGGCTCGGTCGTCGCCGGGCACCTGGGCTGGCCCCATGCCTGGCTGGTGATGGGCGTCGAGCTCGAGGGAGACGGCGCCTCCGCCAAGGTGATCCGCGAGATGGAGAGCGGCATGAACGAGATCTTCCGGGTCGAGCTGCCGGCGGTGCTCGAGATCCAGGCGGGCATCAACCACCCGCGCTACGCCTCGCTCAAGGGCATCATGCAGGCGAAGAAGAAGCCGATCGAGGCCAAGTCGGCGGCCGACCTGGGGCTCGACGCCAGCGCCGTCGGCGCCGCCGGCTCGCGGCTGGAGATCGTCTCCGTCGCCTTCCCCGAGAGCGGTGAAGGGGCCGAGCTGATCGACGCGCCGCCGGAAGAAGCGGCGAAGCTGCTGGTCGAGAAACTGCAGAAGGAAGCGAGGGTGCTCTGATGGCCGACACCGTCTGGATCGTCCTGCAGCAGCGCGACGGCGCGCTGCACCGCATGTCCCGCGAAGCGATCGCCGCCGGCCGGCGGCTCGCCGAAGCCACCGGCGCCAAGGCCGAGGCCGTGCTGCTCGGCTCCGGTATCGGGGAGCTCGCCCAGCAGGTCGCCGGCTTCGGCCTGGCCGCGGTTCACGTCGCCGACGCCCCCGTGCTCGCCGACTACACCCCCGGCGCCTACGTCGGCGCCCTCGCTCCGGCCATCCGCGACGCCGCTCCGGCGTACGTGGTCTTCCCCCACACCTACCAGACCGTCGACTACTTCGCCCGGCTCGCCCAGGAGACCGGCGCCGCCCTGCTGCCCGAGGTGACCGACTTCGAGAGCGGCGACGGCGGCCTGCTCTGGCACCGGCCGATCCTCGGCGCCAAGCTCCAGTCCAAGGTCAAGGTCAAGGGGGATGGCACCGTGCTGGTGTCGGTCCAGTCCGGCGCCTTTTCGGCGGACGAGACCGGCTCCGGCTCGGCCGCGGTCGGCGAGCTTTCGACCGATCTTGCCGCCGTCACCGCCGACCGCGAGATCCTCGAGGTCCAGGAGGTGGCGGGCGAGGCGGTCGACCTGTCGAAGTCCGAGATCATCGTCGCCGTCGGACGCGGCGTCGGCGGCAAGGACAAGATGGGCCCGGTCGAAGAGCTCGCCAAAGCCCTCGGCGCCGACATCGGCGCCAGCCGGCCGGTGATCGACAGCGACTGGTTGCCGCGCGACCGGCAGATCGGCTCCTCGGGGCAGACCGTGGCGCCCAAGCTCTACATCGCCCTGGCGATCTCCGGCGCCATCCAGCACACGGTCGGCATGAAGGGGTCGCAGACCGTCGTCGCGGTCAACAAGGACCCGAACGCGCCGATCTTCGCCCTCGCCGACTACGGCGTGATCGCCGACATCCACGAGTTCGTCCCGGCGTTCACCGAGGCGGTGAAGGAAGCGAAGGGGAGCTGAGCTTGCTCCACTCGATCACTCGGAGGATCCGGGCACGACGCGATCGGTTCGTGACCGGAGTCGAGAACCGGATCCTCCGGGCGATCGTCGGTCGGAGGCTCGAGGTCCCGGAGGTTTCGCCGACCCACGACGCACGGGAGGTCGAGCGGCGCACCGACGAGCTCAACGTGGCGGCGGAGCAGTACTTCGTCGACATCGACAATCCCGAGTTCCTGATCCAGAAGCCGTACAGCGAGCCGGTCCATTTCCCCAGGTACCTGTTCAACCTGGGTGTGATGGTCCAGAAGGGGCACATCGCTCCGGGGCACCGGGTGCTCGAGCTGGGCGCGGGGACCGCTTGGGTCTCGCACTTCCTCAACCGCTTCGGCTGCTACACGATCGCGATGGACGTGTCGTCGACGGCGCTCGGCCTGGCCGAGGAGGTCTTCCGTCGCGACACGGCGACCCGGTGGGATCTCGAGCCGCGGTTCCTGACCTACGACGGGCACCGGATTCCGCTCGACGACGGCTCCTGCGACCGGATCGTCATCCACGACGCCTTCCACCACATCCCGAACCAGGAGGAGATCCTCTCCGAGATGGAACGGGTGCTCGCGTTCGGCGGCATCGTGGCCATGACGGAGCCGGGCCGCGCCCACTCGGAGAGCGAGACCAGTCAGCGCGAGATGTCCCAGTTCGGGGTGCTCGAAAACGACATCGTGGTGGAGGAGCTGGCGGAGCTCGCACGCGCCGCAGGCTTCACCAGCACGACGATTCTGCCGATCGCCCTCCAGGCCACCCCCGAGGTTCCGGCCGAGAAGCTGGCCGACTTCGTTCGCGGCGAGGGTCTGGCCGACTGGTGGCGGGAGATGGGAGCCAGCCTGTTCGATCAGCACTTCATCTTCCTGCACAAAGGTCCCTACGTCCCGGACTCGAGATCGCCGAGCACCTTGCGAGCTCAGATCGAGCCGCTGTTCGACGGCGACCCGCTGCGCGTGGCGGTCGGCGAGTCGGTGACGCTCGGGTTCAAGGTCCGCAATGTCGGGGACACCCGGTGGCTTCCGTCGGACGCGGGCCGGCCGGGTGCGGTCTGTTTCGCCGCGTATCCGGTACAGGCTGGCGAGGGAGCGGGAGGACGAGTGAACCGGGACTGGAAATGGTCGGTGATCCCCGACCGGGTCGAGCCGAACGACACCGTGACCCTAGAGCTCGAGCTGCCGCCGTTCGAGGCCCCCGGCGAGCACCTGCTCGTGTTCGACCTGGTGGCCGACGGCGTCGCGTGGTTCGAGGACACCGGCTCCCGGGCCCTGCGGCTGCCGATCGTCGTCTCCTGACTTCTCAGGAGGCCGGAGGCGCCCGCCGGCGCCGCATCTCGAATAGCACCAGCGAGGCGGCCACCGCCGCGTTGAGCGACTCGACCGGGGAGGCGAGGGGGATGGTCAGCTCGAGGGTGCAGCGGGCGGCGAGCTCCGGCGACAGGCCGGGCCCTTCGGCACCCAGGGCGAGCACCAGGCAGCCATCGAGATCGGCGTCCCAGAGCCCTTCGCCGCCGCGGGTGGCGAGGGCGATCCAACGCGGAGCCGGATCGGCCGCGGCGGCGTCGGAGCTGCCGAGGAGGTGGTCGTCGAGCGCCTCTGGATCCACGTCGACTGCCACCGGCAGGCGGAGAAGGCTCCCTGCCGACGCGCGGAGCGCCCGCGGGTGGTTGGGGTGGACCGTCCCCGGTGACAGGGCGAGGCCGGTGGCGCCGGCCGCTTCGGCCGAACGGGCCAGCGCCCCCAGGTTTCCCGGGTCCTGGATTCCCTCGAGGAACAGATAGACACCGTTTGGCCGGACCGGCAGGTCCTCGGCGCCCCGGCGGGGGAGGCGGGCGATGGCGACGACGCCGCGGGGGGAGTCGGCGTCGGTCACCGAGGCAAGCACCTCGGGAGCG
>Ga0210085_1000950_pt1 | contig 11771 bp, 8 predicted proteins | sample China_Galinas_PW_5_FD_184866 | JGI IMG/M metagenome (GOLD analysis project Ga0210085, IMG submission 184866) | Wetland microbial communities from San Francisco Bay, California, USA, that impact long-term carbon sequestration - China_Galinas_PWC_D1... | ecosystem: Environmental > Aquatic > Marine... | reverse complement strand
GGGGTAATACAGGTCGTGAGTCAACCCCTGGAAACGAATGATTTGCTGCGATATTTCATCTCTGATATCAATGTGTTAGCGGAAACACCGATGGTTTCGGCTGGTCCTGGGTAAGGGAATGCCATTGCCTGGTCAGGACCGCCTCTCCCTGGCTACCGAATTGGATCGCCTGATCGAAGGCGTCGGAGGAGATGCCCGAGCTGTCGTAATACCCCTGCAGGAATTTGTACCAGTAGGGAATATTCTCCTTTTCCAGGCTGTAGACGGCACCATCGATGAAGGGCAAGGGCTGTCCGGCATCCGCCAGCAGCCCGGACGCCACCTCCTCCGGCGTGCCCTCGCGTGGATAGCGCTCGCCGTGGAAGTTGGGATTGCGCTGCAGGACCATGCGCAGGCTCGGGTTGTTCTCGCGCAGCCAGAAAGGCCCGGTGCCTACCGGGTACCAGTCCAGGCTGATATTCCGCTGCTTCATGCCCGGCTGGGCATAGAAACGGTCCGCCTCCCAGGGGATGGGGGCGAAGAAAGGCATGGCAAGCCAGTAGATGAACTGCGGATACTTGCCCTTTACGCGGATGCGGTAGCTGTACCTGTCCACTACTTCGGCCCCTGCGAAGGGAATGTCCCTGAGATCGAGGAAAGGCCGCTCCGCTCCCGGGATGGGCTCGGGAGCCGCCGCTTCGATGCGCTTGGTCAGGGCGGCGAAGTCCTCGATGTGGTCCCGCATCAGTGCCGCGATCGGACAATCCAGCCAAGGCACGGCCAGGCGCTTGATCTGGTAGACGAAATCCTGTGCGGTCAGCTCCCGGGTCCCCTGGTGCGGGAAATCGGACAGACGGTTGACACCGTCCAGATCAGCGGCGGTGAGGCGCGAGTAGCGATATTGTCCCGCCTCGTTCTTCGCGAAGGCAGAATGCGGCTGATATAGGATTCCCGGACGGATCCGCACGAGGTACTGGCTGTAGGCGATCCTTTCCGCCGGCGCATCGTCCGGGAGTCGGGTCCCGTCCGCATCCAGATAGATCGGTATCGGCACCTCGGCGGCAGACAGGGGCACCAGCTCATAGGGCCGTTTCAGGAAATGGTATTGAAGCGGTGGCTCGTAGATCTGAGCGATAATGGCGTACTCGTTGGAGACGTAGGAGCGCGCCGGGTCGAGGTGCTTCGGACGCTCGGTAAAGGAGCTGTAGACGAGGTTGGCCGCTGCCTGATCTGACCGATAGGGATCGTTCCAGGGCGCATCGCCACAGGCGGTCAACATCGAGCCGAGCATGGCGACCAGGAGACCCAACCGACTCGCCGCCGCGCCAACTGCCAGGGTCCAGCCCTTCACCTACCCTTCGAGCTCCGGTAATGTTAGGCTTCCGCGCGAGAATTTTCGGTCACTCGGGTATGTATTCCTGCTCTGCGGGGGATTCAGGACGCCATACCCGAGCCGGACGACCGGTAGAAAACAGCATGAGGCCAATGATCGCACCTGTGCGTCGGCCTTGTCAGCCATCCAGCCACCACAGCTCAGGAACAAGGCTCCATGGGTTTCTTGCAAGACAAACGCGTGCTCGTCACCGGCATCGCCAGCAATCGCTCGATCGCCTACGGTGTCGCCGAGGCCATGCACCGGGAGGGGGCGCAGCTCGCCCTGACCTACCAGACCGAAAAGCTCAAATCCCGCGTGGAGGAGTTGGCCGGCAAATGGGGCTCGGACCTGGTGCTACCCCTGGACGTGGCCAGCGACGAGCAGATCGAGTCGGCCTTCCGCCAGCTCTCCAGGCACTGGGACGGGCTCGACGCCATCGTGCATTCCATCGGATTCGCCCCACGCGAGCAGCTCGAAGGCGAGTACATCGACGCCGTCACCCGAGATGGCTTCGCGGTCGCCCATGAGATCAGCTCCTACAGCTTCGCTGCCCTCGCCAAGGCCGGGCGTTCCATGATGCAGGGGCGTAACGGCTCACTCCTGACCATGACCTATCTGGGCGCGGTACGGGCCGTGCCCAACTACAATGTCATGGGCTTGGCCAAGGCGAGCCTGGAGGCCAATGTCCGCTATCTGGCCGCGTCCCTGGGGCCGGAAGGCACGCGGGTGAACGCGATTTCCGCCGGCCCCATCCGTACCCTGGCCGCATCGGGCATCGCGGACTTCCGCGGCATGCTCAAGCAGGTGGCGGAGCGAACCCCCCTGCGACGCAACGTGACCGTCCAAGAGGTCGGCAATGCGGCCGCATTCCTTTGCTCGGATCTGGCCTCGGGGATCACGGGAGACGTGCTCTACGTGGATACGGGATACAATATCCTGGGGCTGGGCTAACGCAAACCTCGCGATGAGCGTAGGGCGGCAACCCTTTCCCGCCGTCTGCTGCTAATCGTCCGCCGTTTCCCCTTCCGCGAGGGGGTTACGCTCGATATGGGCTCGACTCTCCAGGTCCGTCAGAAAGTCCTCGTAGTAGGAACGGCCGATGCCTTGAGCCAGGCCCTTGCTCATCTGGACCCGGGTCGCCTCATCCAGATCCTTCAGAGAGCCGTCCATCACTTCCGACACGACCACCGCGGCGGCATCTCCATCGGAGAGGGGCAGGCTGCCGTAACTCGCCTTACCTTTGGCGGGCCGCGCCAACCCGAAGGCGTAATCTCGGATCTGGCCAGGCACCTGCGCCGCATCACGGGTGATCAGCCCCGGCTCCTCGACCTCGTAACCGCTACTGACCGTCGCCAAATCCCCGCCTGCTCCCACGGCTTGTGACAGCTCCGCGGCCTTCGCGGTGGCCGCGTCCGCGGCTCGCTTGTCACGCAGGATGCCGACGATCCGATCACGAACCTCGTTCAGCGGCTTCGTAGCCGGTTCCTCGTGCTCGACCACGCGGAGCACGACCGCCTCCAGCCCGTTGGGCCGAGGCTCGATGACATCGCTGTTGATGCCCTCCTCGAGCACCTCGTCGCTGAAGGCAGCGGCTACCACCTTCGGGCCGGCAAGGACTCCCGTGCCCCCCCCGGCCCTATCGATCCAATCGCTCGTCTGGATCTTCAGTCCAAGGGCCTCGGCCACCGGCTCGAGGCTATCCGAGGTCTCGTAGCTCAGATTGGCCAAGCGCTCGAGCTCATCGTAGTACCGGCTCTCGCTGTCGCGTTTCTGGAGCTCGGTAATCAGCCGATCCTTGGCCTTCTCGAAGGGTTTTGTGACCTTCGGCTCGATTTCCGTCACCTCGATCAGATGGTAGCCGAAGGGTGAACGGACGGGCTCACTGACCTGCCCCACCTCGAGCGAGAAGGCCGCTTTGTCGAAGGCCGGATCCATCACTCCCTGCTCGAACGTCCCCAGGTCTCCACCCTGCCCGGCCGAGCCCGGATCCTCTGACAGCTCCTTCGCCAGGCTGGTGAGTTCCTCACCGCCGTCGATCCGCTTGCGGATCTGCGTGATCTTCTCCTTGGCCGCATTTTGCGCGGTCTCGTCCGCCTTCGGGTCGAGCGCGATCAAAATATGGCGTACATGTCGCCGCTCTGGCTGGGTAAAGCGGTCCTTCCCAGCTTCGTAGAGCCCGCGCAGCTCCTCATCGCCCGGGATCTCTTTGGAGGCAACGGAATCTGCGTCCAACACCAGGTACCGGACCTTCACCCGCTCCGGGGTGCGAAATTGGGACCGGTGCGACTCGTAGTAGCCGCTGATCTCCTGGTCCGATACCGGCTCGTCGCTGGAAAAGGCCGATCTCGGTACCCGTACATAACTCAAGCGGCGCTTCTGACGTTCCAGGCGCACAGCCTCTTCCAGTTCCTTTTCCGTCAAGATCTCCGTAGCGACGACGGTCCGCGGAAGCTGGCTTCCGACGATGCTCTGACGCAGACTGTCCTCGTACTGGAGTGGGCTCATGCCCTGGAGCTGCAGCATGCGCTCGTAGGTCGCATTATCGAACGTCCCGTCCTTCTGGAAAGCGGGATTCGTCATGATCGCAGCCCGTATCTCCGGATCCGAGGCGCGCAACCCGAGATCCTGGGATGTCTGCGCCACCAGATTGTCCCGAATCATGTTCTCGAGCACCTGGGCCCGGGTCGCCTTCTCTTTGAACAACTCGGGGCGGTAAGCCGACCCGAGCTGTTCACGCAAGCGGGCCATGACGCCCCGGTAGTTGTCGTTGAATTGGCGCTCGGTGATATCGGTGCCGTTGACGGTGGCAACCACCGGCTCTGCACCCACCCCCAGATAAGACTGGATGCCCCAAAGGGCGAAGGGAATGCTGATGAGGATCACGATCGCCCAGGCGATCCACCCCTGGGCGCGGTCTCGGATCGTTTGCAACATGGCCTATACCGAACAGTCGTGCGTCTTTTCAGTGGGAGGTGGCCGGAAACACCGGAGCAAACAAAAACGGGGCATCCGGAAGGATACCCCGCTTCGTTATTCCGTCTGCTTCATCGGCATTGGCGGAGTGGACGGGACTCGAACCCGCGACCCCCGGCGTGACAGGCCGGTATTCTAACCAACTGAACTACCACTCCGATGCTTGGCTGCTGCCCGCTTGGTGGGTGCTGCAGGGCTCGAACCTGCGACCCTCGCCTTGTAAGGGCGATGCTCTCCCGGCTGAGCTAAGCACCCCGAAGACGAACGATCATTGTACTGCGTCCTTGAGGGCCTTGCCAGCCTTGAAGGACGGTGTCTTGGAGGCTGCAATCTTGATCGCTTCACCTGTCTGAGGGTTCCGCCCCATCCTCTCTGCTCGTTCCTTCACCGCAAAGGTGCCGAACCCGATCACCGACACGGACTCTCCCTCCTTGAGCGCAACCGCAATCGCGTCCGTCAAACCATCAAGGGCCCGACCCGCCGCCGACTTGGAAATGTCCGCCGCATCCGCCATGGCCTCGATCAGATCCGATTTATTCATTATCTCCCCCTCCAGTTTCCAGAAACTTTCCCAAATGACTCGTCAGAATCCAATCCGAATGGATTTAACCGAAATGGATTCCATCCGAGTCATTGCCCACGCATCGGTCGGTTTATAGCGATTGCGCCTATAGGTGTCAAGTAATGCCAATTATCGAGCAGTACCAGGCGAGTACCGGCTAGTGGTGGGTCCGCACGCCTGTCCCCTCTTTCTGTTCGACCTTGGGTGCAGCAGTATTGCTTTCTTCCACTGCCCCCGGCCCCGCCTCTTCCGGCCCGACAGCCTTCATTTCCGGAAGCTCGCTCAGGGCCACATCCAAGACCTCATCAATCCAACGTACTGGACGGATCTCGAGATTTTGCTTGATGTTTCTCGGGATCTCAGTCAGGTCCCGCTCGTTGTCCTGGGGGATCAGCACCGTATCGATTCCCCCGCGATGGGCGGCCAGCAACTTTTCTTTCAGTCCTCCGATCGGGAGCACCTCGCCGCGCAGGGTGATCTCTCCCGTCATGGCGACGTTGGAGCGAACCGGGACCCTGGTCAGCGCGGATACTAGGGCTGTGCACATGGCCACGCCCGCGCTCGGCCCGTCCTTCGGTGTTGCCCCCTCGGGAACATGAATATGCGCATCGAGCTTCTGGTGAAATTCCGGGTCGATCCCGAATCCCTCGGCGCGGCTGCGCACGACCGTCATGGCTGCCTGGATCGACTCCTGCATTACATCCCCGAGCTGCCCCGTGTAGGTGAATTTCCCCTTGCCGGGGATGAGGGCGGCCTCGATGCGCAGCAGCTCGCCTCCGACCTCTGTCCAGGCGAGGCCTGTGACCTGGCCTACTTGATCATGCTCGTCCGCTCGACCGAAACGAAACCGCTGAACGCCCAGGTACTTTTCCAGGGCCTTCGGGGTCACGACGACCGAGGATGAGCGTTTTTTGAGCAGCACCTCCTTGACCACCTTGCGGCAGATCTTGGAGATCTCGCGCTCCAGGTTACGCACTCCGGCCTCACGCGTGTAGTAGCGGACGATATCCCGTACCGTGCTCTCGCGTATGGCGACCTCCCCTTCCTCGAGGCCGTTGTTCTTCATCTGCTTGGGGATGAGGTAGCGCTCGGCAATGGCCACCTTCTCGTCTTCCGTATAGCCGGACAGGCGAATCACTTCCATACGGTCGAGGAGCGCCGGGGGAATGTTCAGGGTGTTTGCCGTCCCCACGAACATCACCTCGGACAGATCGAAATCCACCTCCAGATAGTGATCGTTGAAGGTGTGGTTCTGCTCCGGGTCTAGAACTTCGAGCAACGCCGATGCCGGATCGCCGCGAAAGTCCATGGCCATCTTGTCGATCTCGTCCAAGAGGAAGAAGGCATTGCGCGATCCGGCCCTGGACAGATTCTGGATGATCTTCCCCGGCAGTGCGCCGATATAGGTACGACGATGACCTCGGATCTCCGCTTCGTCACGCACGCCGCCGAGGGACATGCGCACGAACTTGCGGTTGGTCGCCCGGGCGATCGAGTGCCCCAGCGAGGTCTTGCCCACGCCCGGGGGGCCGACGAGACAGAGGATGGGCCCCTTGAGCTTGCGCACCCGCTGCTGAACGGCCAGGTACTCCAGGATGCGCTCCTTGACCTTGTCGAGCCCGTAGTGATCCGTCTCCAATACCTCTTCGGCGACCTTGATGTCATTGCGGATTCGGGTGCGCTTCTTCCAGGGGACGTTGACCAGGGTGTCGATGTAGTTGCGGACGACCGTCGCCTCCGCGGACATGGGGGACATGAGCTTGAGCTTGTTGAGCTCGGCCACCGCCTTGGCCTTGACCTCCTTGGGCATGCCCGCCTCCTCGATCCGCTTGCTCAAGTCCTCGATCTCATTCGGGGCCTCGTCCATCTCGCCCAGCTCCTTCTGGATCGCCTTCATCTGCTCGTTGAGATAGTACTCGCGCTGGTTCTTCTCCATCTGCCGCTTGACGCGTCCGCGGATACGCTTCTCCATCTGCAGGATGTCATTCTCCGATTCCATCAGGCCCATCAGGTGCTCGAGCCTGACCTGGACGTCGATCATCTCGAGAACCCGCTGCTTTTCATCCAGCTTCAGGGACATATGGGCCGCCATGGTGTCGGCGAGTCGGCCCACCTCGTCGATGCTCGAGAGGGATGTCAGTACCTCGGGCGGCACCTTCTTGTTGAGCTTGACGTATTGGTCGAACAGGGCAACGGCGGAACGCATCAATACTTCCTGCTCCCGCTCGTCGGCCTCGATGACCTCGGTCAGTGACGACAGATTGGCGGAGAAGACATCTTCGGTGGCCACGAAGGAGTCGATCTGCGCCCGTTGGTTACCCTCGACGAGGACCTTGACGGTCCCGTCAGGGAGCTTGAGCAGCTGCAGAATGTTCGCCAGGGTGCCGACGCCGTGCAGGTCCTTCACGCCCGGATCATCCACATCTGCGCTCTTCTGCGCCACCAACAGGATCTGCTTTTCGCTGGCCATCGCGCTGTCGAGGGCCTTGATCGACTTTTCACGGCCGACGAAGAGCGGGATCACCATGTGCGGGTAGACGACTACATCCCGCAACGGCAGAACCGGCACTTCCTGGGAAAACTCCGCGCTGGTGGGGCTGGGGGTATCTGTTGGGGCCATGTAAGGTCCTACTCGGTTGGTGTCCGGCTTCTGGTGCGCGCCGGCAGGTTTGCGCTCACCCCCCTGATCGCGCCTAAGCCGATGGGCAGGACGGAATGGGCTCGAACGTGCTTTGGATCAAGTTTGGGCGCCCGCAGCACACTTCAACGCCCTTGCTCAGGCAAACGTCAACAGCCCCCAGCCATCCGGATTCTTCCGAGACAGGAAGCCGGTCAATCAGACGCGGCGAGCTGCTTTTCGCCCCCCTCGTACATGACGAAGGGGGAATTTTCGCCGGAGACGACCGAGCCGTCGACCACCACTTTGCTCACGTTCGGCGTGGTCGGCAGATCGTACATGATGTCGAGGAGCACTTGTTCCATGATGGTGCGTAGACCGCGGGCCCCCGTCTTCCGGTCCATGGCTTTGCGCGCAATTGCTCCCAATGCCTCTTCACGCAGCTCCAGATCGCACCCTTCCATCTCGAAGAGGCGCGCGTATTGCTTGGTCAGGGCGTTCTTGGGCTCGGTAAGGATGCGCACCAACGCCTCTTCGTCGAGCTCCCCGAGCGTGGCGATCACCGGAAGGCGTCCAACGAACTCAGGGATGAGGCCATAGCGAATGAGGTCCTCGGGCTCGACCTCTCGTAAGAGCTCTCCCACCTTCTTCTCGTCGTCCTGGCTATGGACCTCCGCTGCAAAGCCGATACCTCCCTTTTTCGAGCGGTTGCGAATCACCTTGTCCAGACCCGCGAAGGCACCACCGACGATGAACAGGATGTTGGCTGTGTCGACCTGAAGAAATTCCTGCTGCGGGTGTTTGCGCCCGCCCTGGGGGGGTACGGAGGCGATGGTCCCCTCGATCAGCTTCAGCAGGGCCTGCTGTACGCCTTCTCCGGAAACGTCGCGGGTGATCGAGGGGTTGTCGGACTTGCGGGAGATCTTGTCGATCTCGTCGATGTAGACGATGCCCGTTTGGGCCTTCTCCACATCGTAGTCGCACTTCTGGAGCAGCTTTTGAATGATATTCTCGACGTCTTCGCCGACATAGCCCGCCTCGGTCAGGGTAGTGGCATCGGCGATCGTGAAAGGGACGTTCAGCAGCCGTGCCATGGTCTCCGCGAGCAGCGTCTTACCGGAGCCAGTGGGGCCGATGAGCAGGATGTTGCTCTTGGCGATCTCGATCTCGTCCTTGGACTCCGTGGCTTCGAGCCGCTTGTAGTGGTTGTATACGGCAACCGAGAGAACCTTCTTGGCCTGGTCCTGGCCGATGACGTACTGATCGAGACTCTCGTTGATCTCCCTCGGCTTGGGCAGCTTACTGGCCGCCTCTCCGATGCCCTCCTGCATCTCTTCGCGGATGATGTCGTTGCACAGCTCGACGCACTCGTCGCAAATAAAGACCGACGGACCCGCGATGAGCTTCCTGACCTCATGCTGGCTCTTTCCGCAGAACGAGCAGTAAAGCAGCTTGGCGTCGTCTCTCTTGCCGTGGTTGTTGCCACTCATGGACAGCGTTCTCCGGAGGGTCTGGTGTTGTCGAGCAGAAGAACGCTCCTTCTCATGACTCCCGCCGAACGTCCCTCGTGGGGAGCCTGGCAGTCCGCTCGTTTCCTGCCTCTGCCGTCTTGCCACCTCCATGGTCCGATGTGCCCTGGGGCATTGTCCGCGCGCTCCGGCGTTCCGGTAACCCCGCCCCCTCTGCGAGGTGTGATTCAATCATAACGGTTTGGGATGAGATGGCAAGACGATAAATTGCGCGCCAGGCACAGCGACTACGCGCGCGATTCCGGGGAAGTACGGTGTCCCGGAGCCCAGCAGAACGGGACGGGCACGAAAGGGCGGCGAGGGCTGCTATGTCTCCTTTACAGCGGGCAGCTCGCGCGCATCCAATACCTTGTCGACCAGACCGTACTCGATGGCCTCTTCCCCGCCCATGAAGCGATCCCGCTCCGTGTCTTCCGCCACCTTCTCGACCGGCTGACCCGTATGTCGGGCCAGAATATGATTGAGCCGGTCGCGAATATGCAGAATCTCGCGGGCGTGGATGTCCACGTCCGTCGCCTGCCCCTGAAAGCCGCCCAAGGGTTGATGGATCATCATACGCGAGTGAGGCAGGCAAAAGCGCTTCCCATCCGCCCCTCCGGCGAGCAGCAGGGCGCCCATGCTCGCAGCCTGTCCGATACACATGGTGCTCACGTCCGGACGAACGAAACGCATGGTGTCATAAATCGCCAAGCCGGCGGTCACGGAGCCTCCCGGCGAGTTGATGTAGAGATGAATATCCTTGTCTGGGTTCTCCGACTCCAGGAAAAGGAGCTGAGCCACCACCAGATTGGACATGTAATCCTCCACGGGACCGACGAGGAAGATGACACGCTCCTTCAGAAGTCGCGAGTAGATGTCGAAGGAACGCTCGCCACGAGCCGTCTGCTCGATGACGATGGGGACCAGCCCGAGACTGGTGGGGGTCCATTCGCTGCTGCCGGAGAGTTTGCTCATTGACTGCTGACCTGTATTCTGAAAATGGAGCGGAAAACAGAGGCTCATGGAAATCCCGGTGCCGACCTCATCCGGTAGCTCCGGATGCAGTGGACCCGGGTGCAGTAAGTGCCTCGAACGTGGTCGGCTCGTCCTCCAGGGTTACCTGATCGAGCACCCAGTCGACCACCTGGCCTTCCAGCGCCAGAGATTCGACGTGGGCCAGATGCTCCTTGTGGCCGTAGTAATGGTCGATGACCTGCTGCGGGTCCTCGTAGGTCGATGCCATGTCCTCCACCACCTCGCGTACCCGCTCCGGATCGACCTCGATGTCATTGGCCTTGACCACCTCGGCGAGAATCAGGCCCAGCGCGACACGCCGCCGGGCCTGATCGCGAAACAGGTCGTCGGGTAGCTCGAAGTTACCGCCCCCGACGCTTTGCCGAGTCTGTTGTTTGAGCGCGGCGATCTCCTGCGCGACGAGGGCATTCGGAAGGTCGATCTGGTTCGCTTCGAGCAGCAGATCCATCGCCTGATTCTTGGTCTTGGCTTCGATTCGCTCCTTGAGCTCGCGCTCCATGTTACTGCGCACATCCTTGCGGAACGCATCCAGATCCCCGTCCTCGAAACCGTATGCTTTGGCGAAATCGGCGTCCAGATCGGGCAGACGGGGCTCGGAGACCTTGCTCACACGGACGTTGAAGACGACCGGCTTCCCGCGGAGGTGCTCGGCTGGATATTGGTCCGGAAACGTCAGATCGAGCCGTCTCTCCTCGCCTGCCTGCGTGCCCAGAAGCCCATCATCGAATCCCGGGATCATGCGCCCGTTGCCGAGCTCGATCTCCTTGTCTTCACCGGAGCCGCCCTCGAAGGGGTCGCCCTCCAGCGTTCCCTCGAACGAGATCAGGAGCCGGTCGCCCGCCTGGGCCGGGCGGTCTACGGCCTCCCAGGTCTTACGCTGCTCCTGCAGCCGAGCAAGCACGGTGTCCAGGTCTGCATCCGTGATCTCCGCCACGGGTCGCTTGATGGTCTTGCCTTCCAGGGCTCTCAGCTCGAACCTGGGCAACACTTCGAAAACCGCCTTGTAGGCGTAGCGCTTCGTGTCCTCGTCGATCAGGGGCTCGATCTGCGGGGCCCCGGCGGGTACGAGCGCTTCCCGTGCGAGGGCCTCGGGATAGCTCTCTTTCATGAGATCGCCGAAGACCTCCTGGCGCACCTGCCCGCCGAAACGCCGATCCAGAATCTTCACCGGTACCTTGCCCGGACGAAATCCGGGCAGCCGGGCCGAACGGGCAATCTCGCGAAGACGCTTTTTCACCTCGGCATCGATCTTCTCCGGCTCCAGATCGACGGTCATGTGCCGCTCAAGACCTTCGCCACTTTCTACGGATACTTGCATCGTCTCTCGATTTGTTCTCTACGCTGCTGCCGACGCGCCAACTTCTCCGGTAGCTGTCCGCGTCCCTTGCGAAAATCTGCACGGCATCGCATGATGCTCCCTCGGGTTTTTCGACCATCGACAAGCTCGGATGGCCCTACCAGGGCCTGTAAAAAAGTCATTCAGTATAGCTTTTCATGCCGGGACGTTCCATCATGAGGGTGGGTTGTCAGCAATTCCCGCCCTGAGCCAACAGGGTCCTGTGTCCCGCTCACTCACAGTCGCCAGAAATGGGCCGACAAAAGGATATTGTCGCCGCCTGCAGGAGGCGCTGTTTCGGATGGCTATATCAGTCTCCTCAAGATCCGGTTCGAGCAGCTTCGAGCACGGCACAAAGCTAGGAAGTGTCATACCCCAACTCGATG
>Ga0210085_1000949_pt1 | contig 11773 bp, 9 predicted proteins | sample China_Galinas_PW_5_FD_184866 | JGI IMG/M metagenome (GOLD analysis project Ga0210085, IMG submission 184866) | Wetland microbial communities from San Francisco Bay, California, USA, that impact long-term carbon sequestration - China_Galinas_PWC_D1... | ecosystem: Environmental > Aquatic > Marine... | reverse complement strand
AAAGGGATTCCGAATCGTCACACACCATAAGTATCTTCAGCATTATCTCTGTCTGCGACGTCCCGTTCCGCCGTCTGCTCCTTTTCTTATTCCAGGTCCTCTATTACCCAGGGCCTTTCGGCTTCCCTGCCCGTCCTGTCCGTATTGACCGCCTTGGCCTTTTACGCCGCCGTGCCCCCACCCGTCATGCGAGCGCATCCTCCCCTTTGCCCCGTCTGTCTTTGGCCCTTCGGGCTTTGCTGTCCAGACCCGCGCATATTCCATCCTCCTTCGTCAAACGTTTAAGTTTCCACCTGCCTTCCCATCTGCGTCTGCACATACCTCCAAGGCAACCGGGCAGGCTGAATCTTTCAAGGTCCCGTCCCTGGAGGTACCAATGAAGGACCTCTTCTGCTTCACCGGTAAGAAACGAGATCACCTCGATACCATGCGCTTCCAGGATCCTGGCGGGTCCTTCACAGAGGGCGCCGCAGATAAAGACCCGTACCTCCAGTTCGAGCAGTTGCATCAGAAACCGGTCAAACAAATGGGAATCGAACATCACGACCTTTTTGCCTGTCATTTCGGCTCCGTCCGTTTCTACCACCAGGAGATTTCTGGCTGAATCGAAAACAGGCGAGATCCTCGTTTCCCAGATGGTGATGGCAATTGTCATAATCGATGCCTTCCGCCTCCTTTGTAAGAGAATTAGCAAACATCGAACCAGAGAATCGAAAAAGAATATATATTATTTTATATCAAATAATTAACAAGGGAATGGGAGGGCATTTAATGGCAGGGAGAGATGTGAATCGTCGCGGTCTTGCGACGCTATGCGACTGTGGAGTGTTGTAGATCGGCGACCCTTTACTGAATCTCTCAGGATCATTGGAGCTATGCCCTACGATGCGAACGGCCGTCGATTTTCGGCAAGACAATACGATTTTCGGTTTTTTCATAGACAATCACATCGTTCAATAATTTCTAAAGGGAAAATCATTTTATCATTTTTAAACGAACAGAAAAAGGGGACAGAATCATTTTTGACTTTAAAGCTGCCTCCTGGTAATAAGATTGTATGCCACGTCGAGCCCGTATAGTGCTGTCCCATTGTCCTCACCATATTATTCAAAGGGGCCATAACCGCCAGGTTGTGTTTACCGGAGACAGCGACTTTTTATATTACCTGAACACACTCTCGGAATGGAAAACGAATTTGGGCTGTAAAGTCTACAGCTGCTGTTTGATGACCAACCATGTCCATTTAATAATAGACCCGGGTAATAATGAAAAAAATCTTGGTTTACTGATGAAACGAGTTGCCGGTCGTCAGACGCGTTATATAAATAAGCTGGAAAAACGAAGCGGGTCTTTATGGGAAGGGCGGTATAAATCAAGCCCAATCAATGCAAATGAATATCTTTTGTCCTGCTGCAGATATATTGAATTGAATCCTTTGCGCGCAGGAATAGTTGAAGATCCTGCTCAATATCGATGGTCGAGTTGCCCGGCAAAGACCGGGATGAGTGAACTGTCCTGGCTCGACCTGGATCCCTTTTACCAGAGCCTTGGGAATACTCCAGGACAAAGAGCTGAGAAATATAAGGAATGGTTATTTCAGACTGTTCCCGAAGGTGAATGGAAAGTAATAAGAGAAGCAGCACAACGGGGACAACTCACAGCTAACAGAAAGTTTGAAATAGAAATTTCCAAAAAATTGGGCCGCCGGATTGAATTGCGTGGACCTGGTCGACCGAAAAAGAATAAAAAATAATTCTGTCTCCACTTCCGCTACCCTCATATAAGAGCTGTCAACTATGGGATGACAAATAGTCTGATTCCACTTGGCGTTAACGGGAAATCTCCGTTTTCCCCTTGACAATACTTATCATGGATGTCCCCTTTTTCTCATTATTCAGAAAAAATGTTTCTTTTAGAAAATATACTAAATGGGGCATTGCACTGTGGTTTCTTCTCTGTATATCAGTTTTATTGGCATTTGCTTAAAAATGACTTTTTGAGGTTTTTGGGTGACAACTTGTTACATAAGCACTCGTTTAAAGATATATTATAGAAATTTAGTCCAACAAAACGTTTCTGAGGAAGCCGCAAACAGCGCGGCTCCCGCAGAACTCCACGTTCTGCGGACCCTGCGGGCGCAGACGGAGATTCGAAATGAGGAGAATAATATGAAAGAAATTATGTTTTACTACGCACAATGCAACAAACGGATCAATGAGACGATGATTGATAATATTCAGAAGAATATCAAAGATCCTTTCTCTCTTTCTCTTGATGGCTATTTCTTTAAGACATTAGGCCAAATACTCGAACATATCTTTGTTGCGGACATGATTTGGATGAAGGCTTTTTCTGATTTGAATTCTTACGGTATGTCGCTCGAAAACGAAGTAATGCCAATTCCTTCATATGACGATCATATCTTTACAAATTTCAGCGATTATTGCAAGGCGAGGGTGGATTTGGATACGTTTATCTGCGCCTACATGGAAAAAATTGACGACTCGCTTCTTCAGAAGACTGTTTCTCGTAAAACCAAAGATGGTCAGCTAATGGAGCGAATGGCTTCTAAGGCAATAATTCACTTTTTCAATCATCAGACTCACCATCGCGGGCAAATCAGCAATATTCTAGACAACTTGAAGATCGAAAATAACTACTCAAATATGATATTTCTCGATTTCTAGAAAAGTTCGTTTTCTTTGTGATTATTTCTTGTTTTAATGACCAATTAAGAATGCGGGAACCGGGGTCGGGCCACGCTATATGTCTGACATTCTGTTATATTTGTTTGAAAATATGTCTAATTATAGTCCTATAATGCGATTTTTGGCCATGAAAAACGCATTATAGGGATGTGGAAAGCAAAAAGCGAGAATGTCACAAATGTCCCAACAAAACCTTTAACCAGGTAAACTGGTGAAGGGGGCGTTATATTAGCCCGCGTTCGACAGGGATACGCACATTTTGACCCAAAAAACGAGATGAGTACCTGATTTCAGGACGCGGAGTTTGTTATTGAAAATTACCATGGGCACTACGCCATTTTTCTTTCCATCCATAAATGTTGGATATTGCAATATATTCGCGATTGTGTTTGCCTGTTACTGTCGAACACGGGCTAAGGAATGCCATGAAATTTATGATCTACTGGTCATCAGCTGCAGCATAGGGACCAATTTTATAATGAAGGAAAAGGTAACGGTCAAGACCATTTAATGAGGATATGTATGGGGTTAAGTTTGTTTCCCCATCCAAGGAGACAATTGATTTTTTAACAAGGCTTTATGGCGCTGTGCACTTCAGGCATCGCCGGCCTGTCTGATACCGCCTGACCTGACGAGAAATCCGGGCAAGAGTTTTTTTCGGTTCATCCGGCTCAGTACGGATTGTTTGCGTTTTCTTGTTTTGCAAAAGGTTCATCAACCCACTATTTACTTTTGGATTCATTAGAAATCGGGATATTACAAATGATTGTCCGTATTGTCCCGTCGGAGGATTGCATGGCCAGGCGAGATCCAACAACCTTTAGGGCAGCCTGGAGCTCCTGATCATGATCAACTGTTGCAATTTCAGGTCTGTTCTCATGCATTTTTCCTTCAGGTCGCAATAAAAAATGAACAAAACTCTCCTCCTGCCCTGAAGAAACGGTTATTTCCCCTCCAGGCTGCAATGTAGCAAGAAGATAAAAAAACAGATTCGCGAAAACAAACTGAATCAGAGAAGGATTGCCGTATACCATAGGCAGGCCTTCTGAAAAAGAAATAGAGAGTCCAATTGATTGTAAATGAGCGAATCTGTCTAGAAAACAAAGTTCTTCATTAATGATATCATTGAGCTGGAAAGGACAAAGTGGAGTGTCATATCGATGGGCGAAACCATTCAAACTTATGGCCATCGCCGCAACCATCGATACCCTTTTGTCAATGGTTTCCGTCAGTTTTAAGAGTTTTGTCTGCAGAACAGAAGCATGGGGGATACCACGTCCCAGCAGGTCTGACATGAGCCCGTTCGATTCTTTAATTGTGGCAAGATGATTCTTCAATTCATGCGAATAGCCAGCCAATATCTTGCCAATAGTCTGCAGCTGTCGATCATGGAAGGTACTTACCAGATTCTGCATTATGCTCCCTCATGATGTGGACAAACGTTTCCTGTAGGCCTGTTCAATTTTTTCAAGTAAAGCTGTCAGATCAACAGGTTTCATCATATAATCAAAGGCTCCCTGTTCCATTCCGGCGATCCCTGCAGCGGCAGAACCATGCCCGGTCAAGATAATTACCTCTATTGTCGGATCAATTGATTTTATCCTGGAGAGGAGTTCCAGCCCGCTCAAATCAGGCATTTTTAAGTCCAGAATGATTACGTCCGGTATTTTCTTTTCAATAAGAACTAAGGCATCCGCCCCTCTGTTTGCAGATCTGGCCTCAATTCCTCGAAGGACAAGTCGTTCAACCAGAGTGGAGGCAAATTCCACTTCATCGTCAACTATCAGTATCTGCATTTTATTCATGTTTCTTATCCTCTAGATTTTTATGGATAATCGGGATAGAAATCGTAAAAACGGTCCCTTGGCCGACTGTCGATTCCACACTAATGGTGCCGCCGAGTTTTTTGATCAATCCGTAGGTAATTGAAAGTCCAAGTCCCGTTCCTTTCCCTTGGGCTTTTGTGGTAAAAAATGGTTCGAAAATATGTTCGAGGATTTTGGGTGGCATGCCCGGTCCATTATCCTTGATCGTAATTTGAACAAAATCTTTAATACCGACCGTTGAGATTTCGATTATCCCATCATAGACGATCGCATCGATCGCATTATTTGTTATATTCAGTAGTATTTGTTGTAGTTGTCCACGATCGCTTTGAACAGATGGAAGCCTGTCTTGGAGATTCGTCGTTACTTGGATGCGATTGTGGAGCGACTCGTTTTCCAGATACGTAATTACTTCTCTTACGACTTGGTTCAGGTCTATGGCCTCGATGGTCGCCTCCATACGCCTGGCGAATCCAAGGAGTCGATGGGTGATATTTTTGCATCGTATTATGCTATCCTGTACGCCAAGCAGGTTTTTTAATATCTTTTCTTTATGCTCAAAGGGAGGTGTTATTCCCAGAAGATCTTCTATAAGGCCCGATTTTTGACTGATAATAGCAAGAGGATTGTTGATTTCGTGAGCAACGCCGGCGGCGAGCCTTCCGATCGATGCCAGTTTATTGGAATGTTCGGCCTCGGCCAGAAGGGATATTTGCTTTTCATCTGAGGCCCGAATTCTTTCGGTTAATATGGTAACAAGTTGATATATAATTACAATTACTGTGACGCTGCATCCTAGAAAAATCAAGAGAAGACGGATTTTAAAAGAAGTCCATTCCTTTTTGTGTACATAATCCTGTTCAGTCAGCACAAGAATCCACGGGGTATTTTTCAAGGAGCTGCTGGCATGGAAGGCTGCATTTTTATTGTCCTCGTTATATACGGCAATACCTTTTTTTTCCGTTACCTTGTCATATTTTGAGAGGACCGCTCCATAGACTGTGGAAGCTGTTTGTAATTGGCCTGTTCTATTTACGATAAACATATCTTTTGTGGCTTTTGTATGAATTGTGGCCACAAATTTTTGCAAAGTATCGGCATTTATGGTGGCTCTGAGAACCCAGAACTCATTGGTTTCCGGATTTTTCTTTCTGACGGCGATCACAAAATGCGGGACTTGACGAAACCCCAGATACACACTGCTTATATAGACGGTTTTACTCATAACCTCCTTAAACCACTCCTGATTTATATAGTCTCTCCCCTCCAGATCGTAGGGGCCTACATAGGAACGCTGAATACCCTTTGAATCAATAACTCCCAGGTCTACGAAACCGTCATATTGCGATTTAAGCCTGTTGAGCAAGTGCTGCAGGTTCTCTTTCTGCAAAAGTGATGCATACTGATCTTCACCGGCAATAAATTTAACAATTGACTGTAATCCTTCAATGAAAGCCTCAATTGTCTTCTGAGCGCCATCCAGCCTCCACAAGAGTTGATCGTGTTCTTCGGAATGCAGGAGATTCTGATATTGAAAAAAGCCGAGCCCTGCAGTGATTGTTACCGGTACCATGGACATCAGCACCATGATGATAAAGAGCATCCGTTTAAAATGGGAGTAACTTTTACCGCGATAGGTCTCATCGCTCAGTGTTTCCGGATCAATAGGTAAAAACCGGGTAAAAAGCCTACGGAATCTGTCCATGGTTACTGGCCATTTTCATAAGCTGAGGGAAGAATTGTGCCTTCAACCAGTTTTCCTTCCCCTGCCAATTCAAGCGCTTGGGAATAATCTCCTATAACTGAGTCAAAAACTTTAATTTTTTTCCAAGAAAGAAATTTATAGTGACGTTCTTCAATGCCACCGCAGATGACGACCTCGATGTTTTCTTTGATAATGAGGTTGCAAAGTTCTTCAGCCGAGGGTCGCGACATAATGATCGTTCTTGGCTCATCAATAATCCGGAAGCCATCGTGATTTGCAATAAGTACCTCTGATGACAAATCAAATCTTTGCGCTATGGAGTTGAGATAGATGGTGATTAAAATTTTCATCGAAATTGCAACCCATCATGACAAATTATGGAGATTCATTTTCCGCCACAGGGTCGTACGTCCCCAGCCCAATTCTTTTGCCGCCTTGGAACGGTTTCCGTGTGCCTTCAACAGGGCATCGATTATCATTTCTTTTTCGATACTTATCCAATCTTTTCCGGAATGGATGTCGATTTGCCCTGAAACGGGTTTTTCATCCGGTCTTCCGTTTGTTCCGTCTTCACGTATTTTTAACACCGGATTTTCGGCATCAGCATTTGATCCTGAGAAGAGGTACTTGGGCAAATGCTCGGTTCTTATTCTGTCATCCTGGCAGATATTGGCGCAATATTCTACGATATTTCTGAGTTCACGGATATTCCCGGGATAAGAGTAGGATGTCAGTTGCTCCAGGCTTCGGCTGGTAAACCCCGTTATCTTTTTTTCAAGCCGCTTTGTCAATTCTCTTAGGAAATGATCCAACAGAAAACGGATATCTCCTTCCCGCTCTCGAAGCGGCGGCAGGTGCATATGTAGGACATTGAGCCTATAGAAGAGATCCTCCCGAAAATTTCCTTTTTCCACCTGTTCCTTGAGTGAACGATGGGTTGCCGCAATAATTCTTACATCGACTTTTACTTTTTTATCTCCACCCACCGGAAAAAATTCTCTGTCATCCAGAACTGATAGCAGTTTGACCTGGAGCGGCAAGGGCATGTCTCCTATTTCTGTAAGAAATAAGGTTCCTTCCTGTGCCAGTTTAAACATGCCGGGTTTATCCTTGATCGCCCCGGTAAAAGAGCCTTTGATGTGACCAAAAAGTTCAGATTCCAGCAGCGACTCCGGGAGTGCACCGCAATTTATTTTGATAAATGGGTGCCTGCCTCGTTTCGATGCTTTATGAATCGCCTCGGCAATCAAATCCTTACCGGTTCCTGTTTCTCCGGTTATCAAAATGGATGCATCGGTATGTGCCATAAGTGGCATAAGGTCGAAGACTTCCTGCATTTTCAGACTATGACCAAGAATGCCGGTCGAACTTTCAGAGAAAAGTGCCGTGTTCATAACCGTATGGAGGCTGGAGATATCCTCCAGGACAATGATAAGACCTTGTATCCTTTCTAAATGGCCACGCAGCGGGGATATGGTGAATTGGATGAGGATCTTTCTCCTGTTCCGATTGATAATATCTCCTTCTACCGTCAAGCTCTCCCCGGTCGTGAAGACCTGATGGAAAATCTGACCTCTTGTTCCGAGATTACTCCTGATGATTGAATCTCCGTATATTCCTTTTGCATCTGCACAGGTAAAACCCGTCATTGCTTCTAAAGAGCGGTTCATGGTTACAATCCGCAACTGATCATCCAGAATGGCGATGCCATGCGGGACGCCATCCAGGATATCGTCCCTATTAATGGTATCCGGATCAGAGAGGCTTTTTGCAACCATTGTCATGTTCCAGAACTTGATTTTTCACGGTTGACAGTCTCGAATGAGTTTCATTTCGTTTCATACCTTATTTCCTTTTGACAAACAAGACAGATCAGAAATCCTTTCGGCATCCGAGTCGTCTAATTCCCGGAACTATCCCTACCAAACGCAATTGTACAATCAACCAAGCGGTATCGGGTTTTAGTTCCTGTTCTGATTACCATTGAAACTCAGACTATCTGAATAGTTCTATCACTGGATCAGTATCTGAACATTAGTGAGAATCAGAATTCCTATTTATCCGTGCATGCGCTTTCTGTATGGTTCGGGAGAGTTCTTCCATGTCGACAGGTTTTTGTAGATAGGCGAACGCACCAAGCGACAGGCAGGTTTTCTTGTCTTCTTCCGTTCCGTGACCTGTTAGAATGATTACTTCTATTTCCGGATTCTTTTGTTTGGTCCTGCGTAAGACCTCAATGCCGTCGATTCCCGGCATCCTGAGGTCGAGAACCATGATTTCCGGTTTATCTTCATCAATAAAGTCCATTGCCTGCTGCCCATCAAAAACAGCGTATGACCCGACGTCTCTGTTTATCAATCGTTCGGAAAGGGTCTCGATCAACTCTCTTTCATCATCGACCAGGAGAACCTTAGACGGCAATTCAAAATGTTGGCTGCGATAAATGGAGTTGTCATATTCCATCCCTATTACAACCTCGACTTTTTGAACGCCGTTTACTACCTGGGCTATTCTGATTAATTCATAGGCTAGCCCACTAAAATTAAGTACACTTTTATTAACCTCCAGAGTTATATTTCCTTGTTCGGCATGAACCACCATTTTATGGCCGTGCTGTAGAAGTTCCCTTTCTACTTTTGCTTCAAGAAGCATATCTTCTAATGCTTGTTTTGATTGTTCCGTTTCAAGAATGGAAGTCTTATGAAAATTATCGACAATAATCTTAGCCGATTTTTCAAGAGATTTATCTCCCAATGGTAAGACCACATCATATAACGATCGGTCTATCGCTTCTTTTTTAAATAAGAAATCCGTCCAGATATAGGCATTGATATCACTTTGCTTGATCAGCCTTTTGGCTTCTTTTTCCGATACACCTTCGGCGATTGCCTGAGTAATGCGGTTTGATTTTTCATCGGCGATCAAGACTTTCAAAACATGGGTAATCTTTTTGGGAATCAATAGAGAGTGGAATCCTGTGTAGATACAATGAGTAACACGATGTAGCCGGTTGGTAAGCTCCATCTTGATCAAATTGATATGGCGCTCTTTTTCCAAAGTAAATTGATTAAAGACGGATATTTTTCCATACATTGAATGCCGAATCTTCTTTTCATCTATTTTATATGCGGCAATGACGTCTGCGATTAACTGATCATCGGTAATTATTTGGAAGTTGAGGGCCTCTGAGAGATGCCTGAGAATCTCTTCTTGTCTAGTAAAAGACTGAAAAAACAGTGCGATAGATGGCATGTGCGTCTCCTGTGGAGGATATCTTGTAATAATCAGCTTGTAATAGTTATAAGAGTTTCTTCGAAACAGTGACGAGCAATATATATGCCATTGATGGCTGCTATATTCTTTTTCTCCTCCCCGCGGCTAATGCAATCGTCTGGCCTTTGAGATTGTTTTAAAATGTTTCGTTATGTGCTGAAAATGTTTCCGGTTATAAAAAGCTGTTTCATCCGGTTCCCTGGGATGTATTGGTTTCTCGCCGGAAGAATTTTCCTGCGGTCCAAGCTCTGATAACGCAGTTTCGGCAAGGGGAGGATAAGAGGGGGGCTGTATCGCATGTAACATATTAATAGTAATAATAAGTTGTTATAGAAGATAGCGTAAGGCTCTCATCCTTTTCCCCGTCTCTCGTTATACCAGAGCTATGATGAGAGACGGTGCCATCCGTCCTTGTTTTTCTTCGTCGTATGCCTGTTTCGATACATCCCTTTATGTTTCTATTTGTTCCTTTTTGGTCCATTTGCTGGAACAGTCAAAACTGGTTCGGGAGTTGCAATTCCCCTGGCAAGGGTTTTCGCGTCGTCTGCACACTACGGGCCGACTCTGCCCGTTCCTGTAAAAAGAGCTAAAACAGCAGCGCAGGTACCTGAGCGGTAACTGCTTGAATAGGTGCATTTTCTAGTAAAAACTGCGCAAAGGTATGTATATGAATAAAAAAGCCAATTACTTTATCCGACTTCAAAAGGTACTGACTTCCGCCTTTTTTATTCTGATCATTATTCCGACCTTGATCATCACCTGGGTAACCGCAACCAGTTCACGAAAAGAAGCCATCGACAAGGTGGAATTTTCCGAGGTTCAGCTCATAGAGCATCGAAAGGATGTGATCTCCCTTTTTCTTAGGCAGCAGGAGGAATTGCTCGCCAATCTGGTCCATCTCTATTCCAGAGACTATCTGCGCGACCAGAAGAATCTGAATCTGGTCTTCACTGCGGTCAGCAAAAATGGTGATATCGTCGATCTCCATGTCATCGATTCCTCGGGGGAGCAATTGGCCTATGTGGGACCGTATCGCAGCAGCCTCGTCGGGAAGAATTATAAGGATGCTCCCTGGTTCAAGGAGGCCTTGCTCAAAGGCAGGCATATCAGTGATATCTTCAAGGGGTATCGGGATATCCCGCATATCGTCGTTGCGGTAACGGATCCGCTGAAGACCATGGTTCTGCGGGCCGCCATCAATTCCGAGATTTTCAACAGCCTCTTGCGCAATGCCCAGATCGGTCCCCATGGGGACGCCTTCATCCTCAACCCGGCGGCAGAATTCCAAACCCCCAGTCTGTTGGGCATCAACAAATTGGAGCCCTGGGAAAAAGGGTTGCTGGAACGCCATGAGGGGACGTCGGTCAGGATCATGGAATCGTATCTCTATGCCACCACCTGGATGAAGGACGGACAGTGGTTGCTGATCATCAAGTCGAGGATCGAGGATTCCCTGGGGCACTTCTATGAAAGCCGGAATCGCAACCTGATTATCATCGCCGTGACCTCGCTGGTGGCGCTCCTTGCTGCCGCTTTTATCAGCCACATGATGGTGGTCAAGATGGAAAAGGCGGAAAGGGAGAGGGCGGAAATGAATCAACAGCTTCTGCAGATGGAAAAGATGGCGACGGTCGGGCGATTGGCGGCCGGCATCGCTCATGAGATCAACAATCCGTTGCAGATGATCACTACCCAGGCCGGCTGGATCAACGAACTGCTGGAAGAAGAAGACCCGGAAAGGTTGAAAAACCGGGACGAGTATCTCGATTCGGTGAAAAAGATCAAATATCACGTCCACAGGGCCGGGACAGTGACTCATCGTCTGCTCGGTTTTTCCAAAAAGATGGACAGTCAACTAGAGTCCTTCAATGTCAACGAGGTCATTGAAGAGACCATCTCCTTCATCGAAAACGAGGCAAAAAACAACAACATCGAGATTCGAAGGAACCTGGATGCAACCCTGCCCACAACCATGACAGATGGGGCCCGGCTGCAGCAGGTGGTCCTGAACATCCTGAACAACGGCATGGATGCGCTGGCCCAGAACGGCCGGATTGAGGTCGCAAGCAGGTTAGAAGGCGGGGATATCGTAATTGAATTTGCCGATAACGGGCCGGGCATGTCCGGGGAGGCCTTGAAGCATATCTTTGATCCGTTTTTTACCACCAAGGCCCCCGGCAAAGGAACGGGGCTCGGAATGTCTATTTGTTACAGCATCATGCAGAAGCTGGGAGGCAGGGTTGCTGCGGCCAACAGGAAGG
>Ga0210085_1000948_pt1 | contig 11779 bp, 9 predicted proteins | sample China_Galinas_PW_5_FD_184866 | JGI IMG/M metagenome (GOLD analysis project Ga0210085, IMG submission 184866) | Wetland microbial communities from San Francisco Bay, California, USA, that impact long-term carbon sequestration - China_Galinas_PWC_D1... | ecosystem: Environmental > Aquatic > Marine... | reverse complement strand
GGGCTCCCGGCCCGCCGTTCAGGTACTTGTAGCCGCAGCCGACGGCGAGGTCGGCGCCGGCCCCGCCCAGATCGACCTCGAGGGCTCCGGTCGAGTGGGAGAGATCCCAGAGCATCAGGGCTCCGGCCGCGTGGACCCGCTCGGTGACCGCGGCCATGTCGTGGAGCTCACCGGTCCGGTAGTCGACGTGGGTCAGCATCACCACCGCGACCTTCTCCCCGGACGACTCGAGCACCTGGGCCAGGCCCGCCACGTCGCCGCGCTCGACCGTCCGCAGCCGGTCCCCGCCAAGGTGGCGTCGGTCGCCCTGGGCGAGCAGCCGCCCCAGGCCGTCGGCGATGTAGAGATCGGTGGGGAAGTTGTCACGCTCGGAGACGATCACGGGGCGCTCCGGCCGCAGCTCTGAAGCGCCGGCCAGGAGCTTGAACAGATTCACCGACGTGGAGTCGGCGACCGCCACTTCGCCCGTCGCGGCGCCGACGAGCGGCGCGATCTTCTCGCCCACCCGGAGCGGTAGCTCGATCCAGCCGTGGAGGTTCCAGGAGCGGATCAGGTCGCGGCCCCACTGGCGGTCCACGACGTCGCGAAGGCGCTCGCGTACGGCGTGGGGAAGGGGCCCCAGGGAGTTTCCGTCCAGGTAGACGAGACCCTCGGGCAGATCGAACCGGTCACGGAGCCCGCGCAGGGGGTCCCGCCGGTCGCGGTCGATGCAGGCGGCGCGGTCGATCATGGCGCGGTGCTCTCTTTCTCCGGGCGGCAAACGGGGTCGGCGTCCGGATCGGCGTCGGGGGCGAGAGCGCGGCGCAGGAATCGCCCGATCCGCTCGATCGCCTCGTCCCCCTCCGGGACCATGCCGGCGAAGAGCTGCCAGCCGTGGACCATCTCCGGCCAGACGTCGAGCTCCACCGGGACCCCCGCCGTCTCCAGGCGCTCGGCGAGGCGGGTCGAATCGCTGAGCATGACCTCGGCGTCGCCCACCTGGATCAGGGTCGGCGGCAGGCCGCGGAGGTCTGCGTGGAGCGGGGAGATGCGCGGATCGGCGGGGTCGGTGCCGCCGGCGTAGAGGGCGGCCATCCGCTCCAGGGCCGGACGGTCGAACAGGGGGTCCACTGCGGCGCGGGTTTCCAGGCTCTCGCCGGTGCACGTCAGGTCGGTCCAGGGGGAGAGGCAGACCAGCGCGGCTGCTTGCGGGGTCCCGGGTCCGGGCGCCTCGCCGTCGTGGTCCCGGGAGAGGAGCGAAGCCAGCGCCGCCAGGGCCAGGCCGGCGCCGGCCGAGTCGCCGACCACGCCGAGTCGGGAGGGCCGGAGGGGCGGGCCGGTCCCAAGCCCGGCCGTGCCACCGAGGACGGCGGCAAGGACCGCCCGCGCGTCGTCGAAAGCCGCCGGAAAGGGATGCTCCGGAGCGCGCCGGTAGTCGACCTGGAGCACCCGGGCTCCGCTCGCGGCGGCGATCCGCACGGCGAGCGGTCGGTGGCTGGCCAGGGAGCCGCTCACATAGCCGCCGCCGTGGAGGAAGACGAGGGTGTGCTCCGGCGTCCCTTGTTCGGTCGTCACCCACTCGCAGGTCACTCCGCCGACGATCGCCGGCTCGGTGCGGAACGGCTCCGGTTCCGGCAGGATGCGGACGAACTCCTCGAGCTCCCGGCGCGAGGTCGCCGGGTCGTCGAACCGCCGGCCGGAGCGGGCGCGGAAGACGGTGCGGAGCGTCTTGAAGCCGGGGCTGGGCACAGTGGGAGTCGGGGCGATCGATCGGGGCCGGGCACGGAGCAGCCCCAGACTCCTAGGCTACCATCGGCGGCCATGAGCAGTCCGGTTGCAGCCGACGACTTCCCCGTGCGCTACCCCCGCGACCGGGAGCTGATCGAGGGCCGCCTGGTGCGGCGCTACAAGCGCTTCCTGGCCGACGTCGAGATCGTCGATGGAGGTGCGGGCGAGCGGGGCGAGGTGGTCACCGCCCACTGCGCCAACACCGGGGCCATGGAGGGCCTCACCCGCCCCGGCTTGCGCGTCTGGATCGCCCGCGCCGAAAAGGCGAACCGGAAGCTCGCGTGGGACTGGGAGCTTGCCCAAGGTCCCGACGAGCTCGGCGGCCGGATCTTCGGCGCCCACACCGGCGTCCCCAACCGCCTCGTCCACCGCCTGCTCGACGACGGGCATCTGCCCTGGCTCCAACCGATCGACGCGCTGGCGGCCGAAAAGCCCTACGGCGAGGGCTCCCGGATCGACTTCTGGCTCCGGAGCGGCCGGACCGAGACCTACCTCGAGGTCAAGAACTGCCACCTGGTCTACCCGGACGACCGGGCCTACTTCCCGGACGCCGTCTCCGCCCGCGCCGCCAGGCACCTCGAAGAGCTCGCCGCCGTCGCCCGCGCCGGCCACCGCGCCGAAGTCCTCTTCGTCTGCCAGACCGGCCCGGTCGAGGCCGTCCGCCCGAGCGACGTCCACGACCCGACCTTCGCCGCCACCGCCCGCCGCGTCGCAGGCCAGGGCGTCGACTTCCGCGCGCTCGCCGTCACCAACACGCCGGAAGAGATCCGCGTCGACGGCCCCGTCCCGGTCGACCTCGAGCCCTATCCGACGCAGGAGATCGAAGCCTGGCGGGCACGGCTCCGGGACGCTACACCCGGTCGACCGGAAACGCCATGACCTGGTCGATCGACTCCGCCCCGGCGGCGAGCATGACCAGCCGGTCGACGCCGAGCGCCACGCCGGCGCACGCCGGCATCCCTTCCTCGAGCGCCGCCAGCAGCCGCTCGTCGAGCGGCACCTCGGGCAGGCCGCGCGCTCTTCGGATCTCGAGATCGTGCTCGAATCGGCGCCGCTGCTCGACTGCGTCGGTCAGCTCGTGGAAGCCGTTGGCCAGCTCGACTCCCTCGACGAAGACTTCGAAGCGCTCCGCCACCCGGGTGCCGTCCTCGTCGCGGCGCACCCGCGCCAGCGCCGCCTGGCTGGCTGGGTAGTCGTAGAGCAGCGTGGCCCGACCACGCCCGAGCCGCTCCTGGACGGCGAAGACCATCAGCAGGTCGAGCCAGGCGTCGCGGTCATCGCCCAGGTCGGGCAGCGAAGCCCGCCCGCCGCTCTCGGAGGGCCCGGCCAGCTCGAGAGCCGCCGCGGCCAGCCGCTCCAGGGGATCGGTCAGGGGGTCGATTCCCGCGTGGCGCCGGAAGGCCTCGCGGTAGCTCAGCCGCTCCGCCGGCAGCCGCCCGGCCGGTCTCTGTGCGAGGCCCAGGGTCGCCCCGAGCAGCTCCTCGACCTCGTCCATCAGCCGGTGGTGGTCGAACCCCGGCCGGTACCACTCGAGCAGGGTGAATTCCGGGTTGTGCCGGCGTCCGGACTCGCCGTCCCGGAACGCGCGGCCGAGCTGGTAGATCGGTCCGGAGCCGGCGGCCAGCAGCCGCTTCATGGCGTACTCGGGCGAGGTCTGGAGGTAGAGGAGCCGGTCGCCGCACCGGGCCGCCAGGGAGGCGAGGTGGGGATCGGTGGCCGCGGCGCCCGCGAGGGTGGGGGTCTCGACCTCGAGGACGCCGCGCTCGGCGAAGAACCGGCGCGTGGTGGCCAGCAGCTCGGCCCGGAGCCGTAATGCCTCCGGGCTCGCCGCCGGCCGCCAGGCCGGCCGGCACGGTCGGCTCGACCGAGACCGGGACGCCACCTACTCCTTCGCTCGGGAGATGTACTCGCCGGTCCGGGTGTCGACCTTGATCAGCTCGCCCTCGGCGATGAACAGCGGCACCTTGACCACGGCGCCGGTCTCGAGCGTCGCCGGCTTCGAGCCGCCGCTCGAGGTGTCGCCGCGCACGCCGGGATCGGTCTCGACGATGGTGAGGACCACGTGGTTCGGCGGATCGACCGAGATCGGTCGGCCGTTCCAGAGGGTCACCGCGACGGTGTCCTGCTCCTTGATCCACTTGGCCGCGTCGCCCACCGCGCTCTCGCCGACCGCGTGCTGCTCGAAGCTCTCCGGGTCCATGAAGTGCCAGTGCTCGCCGTCGTTGTAGAGGTACTGCATCTCGGTCTCGTGGACGTCGGCGCCTTCGACGCTGTCGCTCGACTTGAAGGTGACCTCCTGGACCCGGCCGTCCAGCAGGTCCTTGGCCTTGACTCGGACGAACGCTTGCCCCTTGCCCGGCTTGACGAAGTCGAGATCGACGATGTTGTGGGGGTCGCCGTCGAGCAGGATCTTCAATCCGCCCTTGAGCTGGTTCATGCTGTAGCTTGCCATGGATGTCCTCGCTGATGCCTTGAATGTGCTGCCTCTTGCTGTGAGACTCGAGCTCCCATGATATCCCGCACCCCCTCCCCGGACTCAACGTCCGAGACCGTCTCGGAGACGATGGGCCCGGTCCGACGGGCGCACCCGATCCGAGAGATTCCACCGTGGCAGCGGGCCTTGGGCGAGGCGGTGACCGACCCGGCGGAGCTGCTGCGCCTGCTCGAGCTCGACCCGGAGCTCCTGCCCGGCGGCGCGGCCGGCGCCGAGCGAGCGGCGGAGCTGTTCAGGCTGCGGGTTCCCCGCGGGTACGTCGCCCGCATGCGTCCCGGCGATCCGGACGATCCCCTGCTGCGGCAGGTCCTGCCCCTGGGGGTCGAGGCCGATGCGGTCACCGGGTTCACGGCCGATCCCCTGGCCGAGACGGCGGCCACGGTGCAGCCGGGACTGCTCCGCAAGTACCGGGGGCGCGCGCTGCTGGTGGTGACCGGTGCCTGCGCGGTCCACTGCCGGTACTGCTTCCGTCGTCACTTTCCCTACGCGGAGCACCGGCCCGGTCGGGGGCCCGCCGGAGGCAGCCGGGACGACGGCCGGGGCGGCTGGCGCGCGGCGCTCGACGCGCTGGCGGCGGACCCGACGGTCGGGGAGGTGATCCTCTCCGGAGGCGATCCTCTGTCGGTCGCCGACGACCGGCTCGAAGGGCTCGTCCGCGCCGTCGAGGCGATCCCCCACGTCCGGCGCCTCCGGGTCCACTCGCGCAACCCGATCGTGCTGCCGGAACGGGTCGACGACCGGCTGCTCTCCTGGCTCGCGCCCCCTTCCGCTGAGCCGCGCCGGAGGCTGGAGCGGGTGCTGGTGGTCCACGCCAATCACGCCCGGGAGATCGATGGCGCGGTGGTGGCGGCTCTCGGGCGCCTGCGCTCGGCCGGGGTGACGCTGCTCAACCAATCGGTCCTGCTGGCGGGGGTCAACGATTCGGTCGATGCGCTGGAGGAGCTCTCCCGCGCGCTCTTCGGCGCCGGGGTGCTGCCGTACTACCTCCACCTGCTCGACCGGGTCGCGGGCGCCGCCCACTTCGACGTGCCGGAAGAGCGGGCGCGGGGGCTGGTCGGGGAGCTGGCGGCGCGGCTCTCCGGTTACCTGGTCCCGAAGCTCGTGCGCGAGGTGCCCGGGGCGCCGGCCAAGGTGCCGGTCATGCCGAGTCTTCCGGGAGATCCGGCCGTCTAGTCGTCCGCCGGACGCAGGCGGCGCCGTCGCCTCCTGCGGCGCGGGCCGATCCCGGTCTGGACCGCCACGCCGACGATCACCAGGACGGCGAACGCCAGGAGCGACGCGGCCGGTTCCAGGTGGAGCGAGTCCCCGATCAGGGCCGCGCCGGCGAGCGACGAGAGCAGGATGAGCGCGGTTTCGAACAGCCAGAGGGCGAGCACCGCGCAGATCACCCCGACGATCAGCACCAGGGCGAGCTCGGGCGCCGTGACCGTACCGCCGACGCCGCCGACCGCGCCGAGGGCGACATAGCAGCCGAGCAGGAAGCCGGCGAGGCCGACCGCCACCTTCTGCAGGAAGATCGCGAGCACGATGCCGGCGAGACCCGCCAGCACCGCGACGATCAGCTCCAGCCCTTCGGTGCGCGCTCCGAGGTAGCGCTGGGCCAGGTCGTAGGCGAACAAGAAACCGAAGACTCCGACCACCAGCCAGAAGATCCGGCGGCCGGCCAGCAGGAGGGCGAGGCCGAAGAGCAGCGCGAAAAGGCTCCCGCCGGGAACGTCGAAGGGGAGGATCTGGGGCATGGTCGGAGTATGGTAGCCCACCACCCACCCGGATCTCCATGGGATAATGGAAGACGATGCATACAGGAGCGATACCCCAACACGCCGTCGAAACCACTGACGTCTCGTTCAAAACGCTCGGCCTGAGCCGTTCGCTGGTCGCGACGCTCGAGCGGATAGGCTTCGAGCACCCGACGCCGATCCAGGCGGGCGTGATCCCGGAAGCCCTGAGCGGTCGCGACATCGTCGGCCTGGCCCAGACCGGCTCCGGCAAGACCGCCGCGTTCGTCCTGCCGATGGTCGAGCTTCTGCGTGCGGAGGGAGGCGTTCGCGGATTGATTCTGTCGCCGACCCGCGAGATCGCGCTCCAGACCAAGGCCTTTCTCGATCTTCTGGGCGAGGACCGTCACCTCAAGAGCGCCTGCCTGATCGGCGGCGTCAAGTACGGTCCCCAGCTCAAGGAGCTGCGCGCACGCCCCGACATCGTCGTCGCCACGCCGGGCCGGCTGCTCGACCACGAGGAGCGCGGCACCGTGCGTCTCGACGGGGTCGAGGAGCTGGTGATCGACGAGGCCGACCACATGCTGGACTTGGGCTTCCTGCCCCAGGTCCAGCGGGTGCTCGAGCGCCTGGGAAAGGACCGCCGGACGATGCTCTTCTCGGCCACCATGCCAGAGCCGGTCGAGCGCCTCGCCAACCGGTTCCTGGACGACCCCGTGCGCGTCGACCTGCGGCCCGGAACCCGCGCGGCCCAGGGCATCGAGCACCGCCTCTACCTGATCGATTCCGAAGACAAGAAGGACCTGGTCATGGCGCTCTTGCGACAGGAGACCGGCAGCACCCTGGTCTTCACCCGGCGCAAGATCGACGCCGAGTGGCTTTCGAAGGCCCTCGAGCGGGAGAACTTCGAGGTCGAGCGCATCCACGGCGACCTGTCCCAGAAACAGCGGGTCAAGGCGCTCTCCGGGCTGCGTCAGGGTGACCACCGGATCCTGGTGGCGACCGACGTCGCCGCGCGGGGGATCGACATTCCGGTGATCGAGCACATCATCAACTTCGATATGCCCGAGACGGTCGAGGACTACATCCACCGTGCCGGTCGAACTGCCCGCGGATCGGCGGAGGGCGCGGTCTCGTCGATGGCGACCTGGCGCGACAAGCCGCTCATCCGGGAGATCGAGAAGGCGCTCGGGGAGCGGCTGCCGCGCATGGAAGCGGACGGGGTGGAGGCGTACAAGGAGCTCCGCACCAAGCGCCCCATGGGGGACTTGAAGAAGGGCAAGAAGAAGATCAGAAGGAAGCTGTGACGCTCAGCCGCGGTTGCGGCGGGGGCGCCGCTCCGGGGTGGCGTGGGCCGGGTCGTCGGGCCAGGCGTGTTTGGGGTAGCGGCCGGCGAGCTCCTTTTTGATCTCGGGGTAGGTCCGCTCCCAGAATCCGGCCAGGTCGTCGGTCACCTGTTGCGGGCGCATGTTGGGCGCCAGCAGGTGGAGCAGCACCGGCACCCGGCCGCCGGCCACGCGCGGCGTCTCGGCCAGCCCGTACATCTCCTGGATTCGGACCGCAAGCACCGGCGGCTCCTCGCCGTCGTAGCGCAGCCGGACCTTGCTGCCGGACGGGACCTCGATCCTCTCCGGCGCCTCGCGCTCGAGGGCGGCGAGCTGGCGGTGGCCGAGGCCGCCGCGGAGGACGTCGAGGAGCGGTGCGCGCCGCAGCTCGCCGAACGATCGCCGCCCGGCGGCCAGCACCGGCAAGAGGTCCCGCAGGGCCTGTCCGTCGAGGTCCGGAAGCTCGAGCTCCGGGTGCCGTCGGCGCAGGAACCGGACCCGCTCGAGGAAGCCGGCCACGGCCGGGTCGCCGAGGGGGAGGGCGTTTTCGAGGTCGTCGCCGGCGGCGTCGGCAAGGACCCGGGCGGCCTCGCCGTCGTCGCTCACCGGCACCTCCCGCTCGTCGAGCACCAGGTCGTCGAACCGGGTCACCCGCGCCGCCACCACGCGCTCGCGATCCGGATCGAAGCGGACCGCGGTCTCTGTCGTCACCCGGTCTTCCGGCAGCCAATCACGCTCGACCCCGGAGGCCAGCCGGACGAGCGCTTCCGCGTGCACCCCGGGCCGCCCGGCGTCGAGGTCGATCGCGACGAACAGCTCGGGCTCGATGACACCGCTCTCGGCTGCCAGCACCACGCCACGGCCGCCGACCATCACCCCTTGCCGTCCGCCCGGCGCCCGCCGGCGGACCAGGCGGTCCGGGTGGGCGGCGAAAACGGCCCGCAGCAGGCCGGATTCATCGTCATCGGATGGCGAGGAGAGGGCGGGTGCGGCGTCGGGAGGACCGAGCACGGAGCCCGCCAGCGAGACCAGCCGGTCCCGGACGTCGAGGACGAAGCGCGCGGCGCCGGGCCGCAGCCGGACGGAGCCGAGCAGCGGGTGGCCCCACGGCTCGCGACCGGTGCGGGAGAACGCCTCCAGCACGTCCAGGCGGTCCAGGAGGTCGGAGCGGGTGGCGTGAACGGGGCCCTCACCGGGACCCGGCCCCGGGGGGCCGTCGGTCGCCGCGCGCCGGAACGGCGGCCGCTCGGAGAGCATGGCGGCGGCCAGGGCGGCCCGCTCGGTCAGGCCGCGGCGGTGACCCGCGACCAGCAGGCGGGCGAGGCGTGGATGGACGGGCAAGCGTGCCATGGCTCGGCCCAGGGCGGTCAGCCCGAGGTCGTCGAGGGCGCCGAGCAGGCGCAGGAGCCGCCGCGCAGCAGCCAGCACCTCGAGCGGCGGCCGATCGAACCAGGGGAAGGCCGCGAGGTCGGTCTCCCCCCAGGCGAGCAGCTCGAGCGCCGCCCCGGAGAGCTCGACCCGCAGGACCTCGGGCAGGTCGTCGTCGGCCAGGGTCCGGTGCTCGACCTCGGGCCACAGGCGCAGGCAGACCCCGGGCCGCTCCCTTCCGGCGCGGCCGGCCCGCTGGTCGGCAGAGGCGCGGCTGATGCGTGCCAGCTCCAGGCGGTTGAGGCCAGAGCCGGGATCGTGGCGCATCTGGCGGGCGAGGCCGGTGTCGACGACCGCGGTGATCCCTTCCACGGTGACCGAGCTCTCGGCCACGTTGGTGGCCAGCACCACCTTGCGCCGGGCCTTCTCCAGGCCGTTCCGGTCGGAGCGCAGGAGCGCCGCGTCCTGCTCGGCGAGCGGCAACGAGCCGTGCAGCCGGACCAGGTCGACGCCCGCCCGGGTCGCGGCGGCTCCGAGCGCCTCTTCGGTGCGCGCGATCTCGCCGACCCCGGGCAGGAAGACCAACAGGTCGCCGTCGGTCTCGGTCAGCAGGCGGGCGACCCCGTCCGCCGCCGCGGCGGCGATCTCCCGGGGCCTTCGGCCCACCGATCGGGTGCCGTAGCGGATTTCGACCGGGTGGAGACGGCTGCCGGTCTCGATCACCGGCGCGGGCTCGTCGGTCCCGGTGGATCGCCCTGTGCCGGCCAGGTAGCGGGCCGCCGCCTCCGGCTCGAGTGTCGCCGACATCAGCAGCACGTCGAGTTCGGGCCGGACCTCGGATCGGACCCGCTGGAGCATGCCGAGGGCGAGGTCCGCCTGGAGGCTTCGCTCGTGGAACTCGTCGAAGATCACCAGCCCCACGTCTTCGAGGAATGGGTCGGCCTGGAGCCGCTGGATCAGGATCCCCTCCGTGACGATCAGCAGCTCGGTGCCGCGGCGCGCCCTGCGGTCGAGACGGACGTGGTACCCGACCTCGTCGCCGAGCGTCCATCCCCGCTCCTGGGCGATCCGTTGGGCCGCGGCGCGGGCCGCCAGGCGCCGCGGCTCGAGCACCAGAACCTTGCGCGCTGTCGCCGCACCGGCCCGGCGCCGTGCTTCGAGCAGGGCCGGCGGGACCCGGGTGGTCTTGCCGGATCCGGTCGGCGCCTTGAGCACGGCGGCACCGCGCTCGTCGAGGGCGGCCGCCAGCTCGGCCAGGACGGAGTCGACGGGTAGGGGCGCGAGCGGCATCCCACCGATCGTCCCACGACTTGCCGCCCCGTGCCGGCGGCGTGGACCGATCGGGGTGCGGTCCGCGTGGTGGGCGCGCCTCCGGGGCGATTCTGCCCGACGACCAGGACGTACCGGTCGACCTGACGGTGCCGGTAGACTCGACGGCCATGCGAGCACGCTTCGAGAGCGCGGGCGAGCGCCTGATCTTGGCCTTCGACGACGTCGAGGCCGTGGCCGCCTTCCTGGACGGCGCCAAGAGCCAGGAGGGCTTCCTGGCGCCGCTCCCCGCGGAGGCGACCGCGGGAGGACGGGGGCGCGAGCTGACGGTGGCGCTCGAGGCGCCGGGCGGGTTCGAGATGTCGTTTCGCGCCGCCGTGCTCCACGTCTTCGGTCCGACCGGAGCCGGGCAGGATGGCGAGGTCTCGGCGGCCCTGGAGCGGATCGACTGGGGGCCGGCCCGAGACGCAGAAGCGCGGCGCAAGCTGGCCGCGGCCCGGTCCGGAGCTGGTGAGAGGAGCGAGGTGCAGGGGGAGTCCCTGGGGGCCTCGCCGATCTACCGCATCCAGAAGATGACGCCGCCGGAGAAGGCGCGTCTCGCCCGCAAGGCGAACCGGACCGAGCGCCAGATCCTGCTGCGCGAGACCTCACCCCAGGTGACCATGGCCCTGCTCACCAATCCCCACATCGAGGGCGACGACGTGGTGCAGATCGTCAAGTCTCCGTACACGCCGGGCGGCGTGCTCAAGCGGATCGCCGCGGACCGCCGGTGGCTGTCCAATCCGGACGTGCGCCAAGCCCTGGTCCGCAATCCCCAGACCCCGACGCCGCTCGCCATCCGCCTGCTGCCGGGCCTGCCGACGCCGGTGCTCCAGGTGCTCGCCCGGGGCGGCGAGGCGCGCGAAGACCTCAAGAAAGCGGCGCTCAAGCTGTACTTGAAGCGGACCGGCAAATAAACTCGAAGACGACTGTGCATCGGTGCGTTGCGGGCGATCCGACGGTGTGGCACCATGCGCCCGTCCGTGACCGCTTCCGAAGGTGACCCCGCCGATCGCACCGACACACCGGGCCTCTGGGCCAGGCTCTGGCAGAGCCCGGAGCAGCAGCTCAGCGACGCCGGTTTCCACGGCGAGATGCTCGTCGCCGGGGTCCGTCTACTGGTCGTCCTGATCCTGATCTACATCCCCGCGGACGAGTACCTGGGGAAGGGCTTCAACGCCGACGTAACCCAGCGCGATCCCCGCGCCCTGCTGACCGCCGCGGTCGCCGCCCTGGTCGGCTCGCTCTTGATCTACTCGGCGGTGAACCGCAACTGGGGCCGCTCCTGGATCGGCTTCGCCAGCAGCATGCTCGACGTCACCTTGGTGAGCGGCCTGCTGGCCGTGTTCCTGGTGCTCGATCGCCCCCACGAGGCGGTCAACAACGCGATCATCTTCCCAGCGTACTTCCTGGCGATCGCGGCCACCAGCCTGCGCTACGACTCCCGCGTGTGCCTGGTCACCGGGTCGCTGGCGATGGCCGAGTACGGCGCCATCGTCTACCTGGCTCAGCACTTCTGGGACCTGGCGGACCCTTCGTTCGCACCCTTTCGCCACGGCATGTTCTCCTGGGACGTCCAGATCGCGCGCCTGGTGGCTCTCGGGGTGGCGACGGCGCTCGCCGCGACCATCGTGGTGCGGGCCCGGGAGCTGCGCACCATGTCGTCCCGGGACCGCTTCACCGGGCTGCTCAACCGGGCGACCCTGGACGAGCGCCTGCGGGACGAGGTCAAGTACACCCAGGCGGTGGGCGGGGAGTTCGCGGTGGCGATGATCGACATCGACCACTTCAAGCGGTTC
>Ga0210085_1000947_pt1 | contig 11786 bp, 19 predicted proteins | sample China_Galinas_PW_5_FD_184866 | JGI IMG/M metagenome (GOLD analysis project Ga0210085, IMG submission 184866) | Wetland microbial communities from San Francisco Bay, California, USA, that impact long-term carbon sequestration - China_Galinas_PWC_D1... | ecosystem: Environmental > Aquatic > Marine... | reverse complement strand
AACGCGCCCCGGCAGGAAGTACCCCAGAGTTTCCATGAAGCCTATTGGAAAATGGCGTGCTTCCAACACCTAGATGTGATGCGTTTCCTTAAGTGAATGACGCTTTTCTCTTAAGTGAATGCCATTGCCCGAGCGGGTCGGGTAGCCCGGACCAGATCAGGGGAAAGCGGACCAGCTCGTCCCAGGTGCGGAATGAGCCGGTAGGAGGCGCGTCTACCTTCGGCCTCCCGGCATCGCAATAGGCGCGCGAGATAAGCAATGCACAGCGGATGACCTCCGCCCGATGCGATCTCGCCCTCTCCAGGGCATCCGTCTCGAACTCGCGCAGCTCCGGGCGCTCGCACCCGGCATCCATCCTGGCCAGCAGCACACGCCGCACCAGATCGCCGAGCGGGGTGACATTGTTCCCCGTCAGGTAAATCGTGACCCGCGTCGGCACCCGCGCCATGCGCGACTGTGACAATATCCGCACGTTCATCGACTCCTGCGTCGCCGCCGTGCACAATGTTTCCGAGCGGAACGCCCCCTCGATGTTGTCGATGGAAAAGCTCTCGCCGAGCATCAGCTGAGCCCCGATGCGCTTCTCGGCCTCCTCCGTATCCTTGCCCATGTTGACGACCGTCGCATTGCGGCCCGTGGCGATCGTCGAGACTACGTCCACCCACAGGCTCTTGCCCGTACCCGCGGTCGCCGCGGACACCGCGCAGATCGGCGCCGTCGGCAGGATCGGGCGCAACAGCGCCGTCATCACCATCGCCAGCGCAGCCGAATAGTCGACCGGCAACGCAAACGGAAACTTCTCCGGCTCCACCCCGATCCCAATCCCGAGCAGATCGGCCATGCGTTCCCCGGCCCCTTCGGCGAGGTTCTGATCCGTCGCCTCGATCGGCTCGATCCGCGGCGGACCGGTCAGGTACAGCCCCGTGGGAGCGTCGTATCCGGGCGAGGCGATCACCCGCCCGTCCAGGTCCAGGAGGGGGGAGGAGCAGAACCCCGTAAGATATGGGAACCGCCACTGGCCGCCACGGGCCAGCAGCCCACGCGCAACGCTGGCCGGGGCATCCTTGCGGCGCAGGTCATTCGCCTTCACGTCCCAGCGTTGCCACCTGATGTGGCGGGTCATCGTATCGACCAGCCATTCCGGCGTAACCGGCGTAATCACCACCGCCCCCCGATCCCGGACCACCTTCGCGCTCGGCACGCCGGCATAGGCCGCGATCCGCACCAACCCCTGGTCGCCGCGCTGGTAGATCCCAACCCCGGCCTCGACCAGGGAGTGCTCGGCGTCGTCGATCGCCTCCGGCAGGTGCCCGTCGACGATCTGAATCGCCGGCAGGTCGCCCCCCGGTGGACTCGTGCCACTGTCCGTACCTGGAGGTTCGTTTGGGGGAGATCTTTGAGATTGCTCCGGAGCCACCTGATGCGCCGCTGGGAGCGGCGCGCCCGTACCAGGATGTACTCCTTTTTCTCCTCCTCCCCCTGGCGGTGAGGCGCCCGCCGGCCCCCCACCTGCAGGGGTGGGGGGATCGAATCGATCGTCATGATCACCACGAAGGGCTTGGCCGCCGGCAGCTCCAGCAGGGGGGCGGGGATTGCGATTGGCTTGCGCATTCGCACGGCGCCGCTCGTACTCCGGCGACAACCCAGGGGGCTTCGAGGCCGCGCTCTTCCCCGTCGCGACCACCTCCCGATTCGGCAGCGGCGGCCGACAGCGATCCAGGTTCTCCGCCAAGAGCGTCGCCACGATCACGCTCTCGGCCAGACCCCGCGACCTCAGACTGCAGCCCAGTCGGTACAGGTGATCGTTGCGCCCGCCCTCCGGGATCGGCTCCGGGCTCACCTTGCGCCCGTCGGTAGCAGGTGGCGCCGACGGATCGCGGCACACCAATGGAAGCCACGAATCTGGGGGGGTGGCAACCCATGTATTCCCTTCGTCAGGATCGCTGGAACCTTCGAACTCGTAGGTATGCCCATCCGCCATAACAGCCCCAGGCGCAATCACATATCCGCCATCTCCGCGGATATCAGCACCAGGCGTCACCAGCAGGCCGCCCGCCGAGACCTCGAACGGCACGGCAGGGAACCCGTTTTTTCCCCAAGTTTCCGTCCCCTGACCGAGGTGCCCCGCCTTGTTTGGAACAAGGCGCCCATCCCTGGGATGGCGTAGATACAGGTGGAAGCCTCCACTCGGAGACAGCACCGTCACCGTATCCGGCAATTTTCCGAATGTCCTTTGCAGTAGCTTGAGCGTCTCCTCCCCGGGCTGTCCATTCTTCACGTCGATATCGAGGACAAATATTCCGGTACGCATCCCCGTCGGCATTCCTGGCACAGCATCCGGACGCATATGCCACCAGGCGCGGATCTGCGCCTCGTCGGTCGTAGCGTCCTTAAATCCGTTAGGGGTCAGCGGCTGTTTCGTGACTCCTGAGCATGGAAAGATCGGGCGGTTCTTGCCTATGTGATGAAGCGCCGCCTCAAGATTACGATTAGTCATCTCCTTTGACCCCCAATCGGTAATCTTTCAGGACTATCCCCGTATCAGCGTTCCCCACCAAGCAATCGCTCACCCACGTCAATTCTCCTGGCCGGTACTGGCGCGGATGCCCGCGGCGAAGGTGCAGCCGTGGTGAAGCATGTGTCCCTTGCGCTGCCGCCCGACTTTCCGATCGGTGCTGGCCAACCGTTAGCTCCCAGAAACTAAATAAAGGCGCTTTTCCTCTCACCTTTCTGGCTTTCTGCAGTTTGTCGCTCGGTGCATGCTCCACCTTGCCGACATTCCTGCAGTTCATGGCAGTTAGGTACGCCATGCATACACCTGCCATGTACTGAAGCCATTCCTCAGGAATAACCCAATCCCTGGATTTCTTGAGAATGCCTTGCGGATAGAACTGGCCGGTTTCCCTCAAGAATCCGCCAACTTCGAGCAGACGCCAATCAAATTGACGCGTTTTTCGCCACAGAAACATGCCGATGTCTTGCCCAGACTCGGTGGCAAGCACACCACACATGACGCCCTGATCGTCCGGGATTTCGAGCCAGATCGTTTCGAATGGAAGATATGCGAGATCGAACTCTATCCGGATCTTGTACAACCACGCAGCATCCTCGCAGTAAAAGCACATTGCCCTCTCTGCGACTTGCGCGAATACCCCAAGATACGAGCTTGGGGGCGGCTTCCTTGCCGCTACTTGTTCGATGATCTTGCGCAAATGATTCATGCCGAGGTGGACTCGCCTACGCGGTCGGCGTACGACGTATCAGACGCACCGCACCGTCCACATGGCTCCACATACGCAATATCTAACTCACAGGAATGCTCGTATTCGGGGCAACAGCCGAACCACCAACAGAGCCATCTGGAGACACGCCTCTTCAATTCCGTTCGCATCACGCCGCGACCCCATACAACGCCTCAGCCCACCCAGGGGGATAGGCCCGCCCCACCTCCAGCGAGCGCAGCCGATCCAGGTCCCAGGTCAGCTGCCGGTCGGACGGACGCAGACCGCCGTAGCGATCCACTTCCGCGGCGACCAGAGGCGAATCGTCAGCCGTCGCCGGGATCCGCTCGCCGCCACCCCTGGCCTTGCGTCGCACCGGCGCCGCGAGCTCCTCGTGGATAGGCTCCCGCGCGGCCCTCCCGAGCAGCGACCACTCGCGAGGCCGCTCCGGGGGGCCGTGGCGCAGCACGTTGCCGGCGTGATCGAGAATCAGCGCCGCTATCTTGTCTGGATGAGGCCGCAGCACGCGCCCGATCTGCTTCAGGTGCAGGGTCTCCGAAAGGGTGTGACGGAGCAGGATCGCCACCGCAGCGGCGGGCACGTCCACGCCCTCGCCGAGGAGCTCGCAAGAGGTCAGCACCCGCAAGGCGCCACGCGAGAAATCCGTGAGGCGCCGGGTCCGTTCAGCCGCCGGCATCCGCCCGTCGACCGAAGCGGCCGCGAAGCCTGCGCTGCAGAACGCCTCGGCCACGTCGGCCGCGTGCTCGATCGAGCAGCAGAACACCAGGGCTGGCTGGCCAGGTGCCAGCGCCCGGTAGTGCTCGATCGCATCCCCTGTGATCGACGGCTTGTTCGTCACCGCCGCCAGTTCGGCGCGCACGAAATCACCGCAGCGAACCGCAACGCCGGCCGTATTCACCAGACGCCCGGGCACGTACAGCTCGCTTGGGGCGAGAAATCCCTCTGCTACCAGCCTGGTCACCGAAGGTCCGGGGACCAGGGCATCGAAATAACCGCCGACCTCCACCCCGAGCCCAACCCCGTCGAGCCGGGCCGGGGTTGCGGACACCCCGAGCCGGCCTGCCCGCGGCCAGGCATCCAGGACCGCCCCCCAGGTCGAGCCGGGAATCGCATGGTGGGCGTCGTCGATCACCACCAGGTCCGGAGCCCATCCGAGCCGCGCCAGCTTATCCAGACGGCGCGCCACGGTTTGCACGCTGCCGACCTGCACCAGCAGCGGCTCCCAGGGCCAGGCGGGCGCGATACGCTCGTGTGCGACACCGAGAGCATCCAAGCGGGTGCACGCCTGGCCCAGAAGCTCCCGGCGGTGCACCAGGATCAGAACCCGCTTGCCGCGAGCCGCAAGGCGAGCCGCGGCCCGTCCGAACACCGTGGTCTTTCCGGACCCCGTCGGCGCCTGGTACAGCACTGCCCTGGCTCCGGACAGAAACGCCCGGCGGATGGCTTGCTCTCCTTCGAGCTGGTAGGGCCTCGGCGTCATTCCTCGCCCTGCGCTCCCGACCATTCTGGCAGCGGCATCCAGCGCACCAATGGGCTATAGATGCTGTGCCCGTCAATCGTGTGTGATCCGTTCGCGTGGACAGGCGTGCCGATCACCGGCCCAGCCGGCTCACCGTTCTCTCCACGGTAATAGTGGAGCGTCCGTTGCCCTGGGGACGGGGGGATGCTCCCGTCAATCCAGCTAGTCCACGGGGGGCGACTGTTCCACACAGCCAGCGGCGCTGATCCGCTGCAATCGGCACACTCGATCGCCTCTTCGTCGCCCGCCGACAAATGCCATAGCTCCCTGCGTAGGTTGCGCCCACCGCAGAATGGGCAGCGCAATAAGCGGCCTGCATCCGTCATGCGCACACCCCCTCGATCCGCCCGGCGAGATCAGACAGGAACCTAGCTACCGCCGGATGTAGGAGAGGCGATTCGGACAAGGCGCGCAGACGCCGGACATCGACATCGACATCGACATCGACATCGACATCGACATCGGGGAATTTGTAACGGCTCATCGCGGCGATCCCGGCCAGGACCGGGTCCTCGTCAGGCTCCGGATCCGGCGGGGGTTCTGCTGGTGCATCGGCCATGGCATCCGCTGGGGGATTGACTGCCACTTGCTCCGCTTCGACAGCCTCCGGCACATCCGCTTGCCCCAGCGGCTTCTCCCGCGCCCGCACCGCTGCCTCCCCCAAATCCGTCAGCTCGTAGGCACCGCTCGAAAACTCGATCAGGCCCTGGCCGCGCAGCAGCTCCAGGCATTCGCCGTTCTCCATCTCAGTCGCGGTAACGATGCTGCGGAACGACGTGCGGCCTTCACGGTCCCGGATAGTCGCCAGGATCTGATCGCGCATGGATCTGTCTCCGGTTCTCGTGGTCTTGGCGGGATGCGCTGCGCTTGCCCGCCCTAAGCCGAGTTAAGTCGCAATAAATAGCTGATCACAATTATTCGCAACTTCTTGGCATAACGCTTCCATTCTCTTGCACCCCAAAAATGTGCTCGGCTCGTGTACCGTGCGCCCGTCTAAATCAAACGTCTTATTCACATATGAGCCTATTCTGCGCTTTACCGGCGAACCGTTGTCGTTCCACAGCAAGAACACTTCATAGTTATCCCACACAAAACCGAGAACATCGGCAAACGTTATTCTTGTTTTTAGTATCATTCACAATCTGGCGAAATGTTGCCTTGGTCATTTTGTGCGCGTCAACGCGAATCACTTTTATTTCAATAGTCGCTGTTTTTATCTCAAGGGTTTTGACGGTCATCGGTTCGTTGTGCCCCTGTTCACGTTATGCGGCCACCCGGCTGCGCACAGCCGCCAGGGTACCCAGCAGCTCCCCGCGCAAGCCATCGACCGTCCCCGGATTTCGGATCGCAAGATCCCCCGGCTTAGCTACGATCCCCATCTCCGTCTCGTGGTCGGCGCGAAATCCGACCCCGGAGCGCTGCAGGTGGATCAGCGTGCCGCCCGCTTGGCGCACCCATTCCGCCTCCAGCTCGGTGCGCAGGTCATAGAGCACGGCGCCGGGAGCGCCCTCCTGGCGCAGCATCGCAATCCGGCGCTCGGTGTGCCGGATGTAGACGTCCCACTGCAGGCCGCGGGCGTGATCGCCGACGATGCGCATCAGGTCCCGCGGCGAGCGCTGCAGCCAGGAGTCCTCCATGTCCTTGCCCTCGTCGAGGTTCCAGTCGCTCCAGGCCGGGACCAAGTCCAGCACCGTCACGCGGATCGGGTCCGCGAACCCGACCAGGCGGAACCCGAGCTCACAGCCCAGGATGGTCGCCGCCGTGGTCTTGCCGACCCTGGCAGGACCGCACATCGCAAGCAGCATGAATTCGGGCATCAGCGATTCCTCGTCTCTTTCCGTCAAACTTTGCAGACGCTCTCGGCGGCATCCGGCTCGTGTGTCGTCAATACGCCCCTGTGCGCCGCGTGCCGGTACGAAACCTCCGGACCTTGGTGCCTCCGCACATACCCGCGAACGTCCAGGCGGATCACCTCGATATCGCCGCGCTCGCGGAGGATCCCCTCCAGGCGCTCAATGAACTGCGCCAGCCTCATGTCCGGTCTCCGGGTCAGGCCCGAATGCATCCAATCCGGCGGCGTCCTCCGCCTCGATCTCATCGCACATGGCCCGCATGGCAGTGCTGCCCAGCGCCCCGGCGGCGAATGCACTCTTCATCAGCTCGCTCACCGCCTCCCCGTCATAGAGCGCGCGCTCCAGGTCCAGGTCTGGACGAATCAGTGCCCAAAAGCGCTCGAACTCAGCCTGGATCTCTTGTGCTCTTTCGCTCATCGATCTGCCCTCCATCAGCTCGGGGTCAGCCCGCCGGGGGGCCTCCCTGCACCCCATTCCGCCAGCTCATCCATGGCCAGATCCGTCTGATCCCGCGCATGGCGCTCCACACACCAGACGATGTACCGCTCCGGGCTCATCCCCGCCGCCTTCGCGCTCATACGCAGGGACACCGCCAGCTCCACCCTGAATTCGCTCGTAGTCCCTCGCGGGGACTCATGCTGTTGCGCCATCGCTACCCCCCGAGCAATCGTCTGCGGGAGGCCCTAAGCGGGACTTCCCTTTTCGGCCCGCCCCGGTACGCTGTAGCCCAAGCGGGAGACCTCCTTGCGCACCCAGCGCCGGATCAGCACCGCCGGAGGGATGTCGAGCTTCCGGGCCAGGGCCCGAACCAAGTCCGCATCGTCCGACTTGAGCCGAATCTTGAATTCTTCGGAATGGAGATCCCTGTCCTTGCGCATCGTCATGAACCTTCAGAGAAAGACGCCCGCCCCGCAGATGGGCTGGCACAAGACCACCAAAGGAGGATGGAGTGACGCGGCAGATACCGCTGCCGCACCGGTTTCGCCGGCCTGCCGGCCGGCAAAAGGGGCGGGAGATGCCGCCGTAGCCGAGTGCCGATTGCCTGGATCAACCTTCAACGGAGGAATCTCCCATGACCGATCGCAACGTCATCAACTTCCCGGTCCGGCTGGACCCGGCCCTGCTCGATTTCGAGCAAAAGCTCATTGCGCGGGCAGCCGAACGCAACATTCCGGCCTCAGACATCAGGCGGCTCGTCGAGCGGGTCCAACCCCTCTACACCGTCCTCTCCGCGCCGCTCGCAATCGAGATCCCAGATACCCAGGATGACCTTGCGTATTTCAAGCGCATCGAGGAGCCGATCCGCCGCGCCCTCATCGAACGCCTGAACGAGGCTATTTGGGCCCAACTGAATTTCGAGGCGAAGCGTCCCTTGTGATGCTCCACTTCCGCTTATGCCGCCTCCTGCTCCTGGGCGGGTCGATCGGCAGGGTCAGGACTCCCGTTCCGCAGCACGGACCACGCGATGTCATCGTGCAAGTCTTCACACCGCACCTCGCCGTTCAGCGCGGCCTCGATGCGGATGCACTGCTCGGCCGGCACCCTCCCGCTCTTCAGCCAGTTCCAGACATGGCCTTGCTTGAGTCCCAGCAAGGTCGCCAACGCAGTCTGACCTCCGGCCAGCTCGATCGCTTGTTGTAGCCCGTTCATGGCTCAAAACTACAAATCTACTTGCCATTTGACAACAAATACATTTGTTCATCCGACAACAAGATAATTTGTAGAATTCGTCTTATGAAATTTTGGCAACGCTTACGTGCCGCGCTCGCCCACGCCGGCATGAGCCAGTCGCGGCTGGCGCGCGAGCTTGGCGTCAAGCCTCAAGCAATTCAGCACCTTTGCGATCCCAAGAAAAATGCGCAAGGGAGCACGCATACCCACGCGATGGCTCGCATCCTTGGCGTTTCCGGGCAATGGCTTGGCGAAGGGACCGGGACAATGCTGCAGGGAGCTCCTGGCGGTAGTCTAGATCTGCACCTCGCCGGCACGGACGCACCACCGCCCCGCCCGGAGCTTCCAACCGCCGAAGAGCGCATCCGCTATGCGATGGAGTCGAGTGGCCAGAAGTACGCGCCGCCGAAGCAAATGGAAACGTTGGAGCGGTTGATGGCCCGCCCCTTCGAGATCGCTCGAGCAACCGGTTACGAGGCACGCTGGCTAGCGACCGGCGAAGGACCAATCACACAGGAGGAAGCCGCCAAGGATCGGCCAGATCTGTCAGATCTGAAGCCAGATGCCAAGGCGGCCGTCAAGGCGGTTATTGATTCGCATAAGGACAAGGGAGATCGCAAGGCAACTACGCGGAGGTAAAGGAACCCTGCGCAGCCTCGCTGCCCCCTTCGTTCTCATCGGCTCCTTGCTCTTCCCCCTTCACGCTCACGCCACGCGGCATCATCACCACCAGGCCGCGGGCCAGCCGATCCGCCACCGGCGGCGGCAGCCCCCCGCTTAACGTCCGCGCAGGGCGGAGAATCCCGCCGGCGGGCAGCGCTCCGCTTTCACGCCCCGGGGCTTACAGGCGATCCGGGTTCGGGCGGCCATACCATTCGCGCCCGGGTTCCTGCTCCAGGTGGTGGATGGCGTCCATCAGGCCGTCGAACGAGACACGCATGGCGGCGGCGAAGCTGGTGACGGCCCACAGGTCCTCGACGCTGACGATCCGCTGCTCTCCCTTGGGATACGAGAGGCGTTCGATGCGGTAGACCAGGCCCACATCGTCCGCTAGGCCTTTCCCTAGCCACTCCTGCACCACCCCGCCTCGATCTGGGCCTTGGCACTCTCATAGGCACGCAGGCTCGCCGCGTGGGCCTTGCACTCGATCGCCGAGCGCAGCGCCGGGGAGAGCTCGCTGGGACCGTCCGGGGCCGAAAGGGACTCTTCGGGCTGCCCGCCGCCCAAGCCGTCGAACACGTCCAGGGCGAAGCCCTGGCGGATTACTGCGGTTATGTCTTCGGTGAATTCGTCTCGGTTGCGGCGGTAGATGTCGTTCACACCGTCATTCCGCGTGGGATTCGCCGCACCGGCAATTTGCCGGTGTGCAAACCCAAGCGCATCGGCAATCTGCACTCCCGAAAGCCAAGCCTTGCCGTTGTGGTCGACGATGGAGAGGCCCTGCCCCTCGAACTCGATGGATGCAGAAAGGGTGTGCTCATTCATGATGGAGTCCTGTGCTGAGTCGGAGAACCGCCACCGTTGATGCCAATCAAGAGGGTGGCGGATGCCACGGAGTTGGCATTACCGGGCACGAGTACCGGCGCTCCGAAGAGCCCCCGCGACACCCGCCATCGGAATAAGGGGTCAGAGCCCTTAATGAAAAGTCCGGTAGCCACCGGTCCTGGGCTATCTGTCGGGGAGCATAGTGGCTAAAAGGGGTCAGAGCCATTTAATTACCGCGGGCTATATTAGGGGTGAAACCTATGCGTGAGAATAGGGGACAGACCCTGAGGTATCCCCACAAATGCGACCACCCGAGTTACTCGGCGAGCAGGGAATCATGATCGCTAGCAACCCATTGGTCCAGTGGCCCGACGGCTTGGAGAAGATCCGCGATGGCTGTCTTGCAATGCTCGAGCGTCAGTAGCAGGCGAGCCAGGAACAGGCGTGGGCGTGAGAGGGGCTAAAGGGGTCAGAGCCCTTAACGGGCACGGTTGCGGCGGTAGATGCTCTGTATGCCGCTGTCGCCTTTCATGCCTAGCGCTCTCGCAATTTGCGAGAGTGCCATCCACGGCCTGCCGCTATGGTCAATGATGGTGATCACCTGGCCGTCGAACTCGACGGACACGGGGAGGGTGTGCTCGTTCATGATGGAGTCCTCGGTCGGAGTCGGAGAACCGCCACCGCTGCGGCTAATCAGGGGGTGGCGGATGCCACGGCGTTAGCCTTACCGCACCGAGGAGCGGGCTCTCCGAAGAGCCTCCATGACACCCGCCATAGAACGCGGGCACAAAAAAAGCGCTTCGGATGAGCGCCTGCGCGCTCTGGAGTTACGGGCTGCAAATCCCGGCCGCGGATTTTGCCGCATTGTGAAATTAGGTTAGACTCTATACAGATCGCCGTCAATTTAGGAACAAGGGCGAAAGGAAAACATGGTAAGTCACCGCAATTTTGTCTCTTGTCCTCACCAAGCTCGCAGGTCGCGATGCGCGCCCGCCGAGTTCCGCGATCTTCTTCACGGTCCGCCCGCCACACCCGACAAGACCAATATTCGGGAAACCGTCCCGATATCCCCGCCGGGATTCCGCTCGAACGGACGCCGCCCTTCGCGTATTTTTCCTAGCCATTGGAAGCAGTTATCCAAGCGCAGAGTCCGCATCTAAAAAGGGATGCGCGGAGGATATTGGGAAATTTGCCGTGTTTAAACACGGCAAATTTCCAGATACTCGAATGTTAGGCACAGAATATTGAGAAGGAGGTGAGACAAATGATGTGAGCATTTGGTGAAAATTTGCCAATTCGCGTTTTGGTTGATCTAAACTGATTCTATTTTGGGGGTATCCCATGGCTTGGAAGTGGTATGACATAAATAGCTACAAGGCCTCGGTTGGTGGTAGCAACTATTACGGAATTGTACAGCTTTTTGGAGATGGTTTCTATGCAAGCCTGAGGTTCCATAAAGAAGGTCCTCTACCCGATGCATCTGCTCCTACAACCTATGGGCAGCGATTCTATGGCAACATGGACTATCAGCAGATGCAAATGATGGTAGACCTATTACGTAACGAGTCGCCGGTGCGTTTTGGTTGGTATGAAGAAAATCCTAATCTTTTTCACCTTATGACAGGAGTGGAACCTGTTGGGGAAGGTGATGGAATTCTTGCAGAAAATGCCGAGTAAAGTGCAAAGCTACCAATATTCGCAACACCTGCGAGGTGGAACATCGTTTCCACCAGGCAGGAATTGTCGAGTCTAACATGGCAAATTAACACGGACCACAGAAGGCTATCGCCTTTTGTGGTCCGGTTATTTGCAACATTATCGCGCCGGGCAAAGCCCGGTGTATCTTGCGGGGTGAAAGTCCCTGTCGGGAAAGGGTTAGCCACCCACCCGTATCGAGTGTTGATCTCATTGCGGAGCAGGTAACTGCGAACAAGACTATGAGGTAAGCGTACACAGAGAATTCTGTAGGCCGTAGGGGAGGTCGCGCTCCCTGAAGAGCTGGTACAGCTTCGAGAA